>Ga0099825_1001177_pt1 | contig 32589 bp, 21 predicted proteins | sample SiratroredBW_FD_76838 | JGI IMG/M metagenome (GOLD analysis project Ga0099825, IMG submission 76838) | Root nodule microbial communities of legume samples collected from California, USA - Siratro red BW | ecosystem: Host-associated > Plants > Roots > Nodule | place: USA: California | collected...
ACAGGACAGCCAACACGCTGAAAAAGTTTAGCCAAATCGCCTACCACCAGCACCACCAGCACAAAACACCCCCTCCCCCCCACCCCGCCGTGGTGGTGGGTCATATTTTTTTTCCCCCCCCCCCCCCCCCCCCAAGTGTCATTTTATGTTTCTTTAGTGGGGGTAAACTTGGAAAACCCCTACCCGTTTCTATTCTGAACGTCTTCTTTTTGGTTCCACACTGTCTTCTTTCATACCCAAGTCAAATCTTCCACACTTCTCATTGCACTCTGTTCTGTGTTCCCATCACTGTTGCAGCTCCAATCAGCACTGCACACCACAGCCTAGTGCTGACAGAAATCTCTTCTGGCCAACCTTGGCTGTCGATATTGCAACTCCAATCAGCACTGCCCACCACGGTCGAGTGCGGATAGAGATCTCTTCTGAGCAACCTCAGACATCCACAACATTGTTTGTGATTATCTAGACACCCATTTTTTCCTGGTGAGATTTCCAACCAATAGTACTTATGAAGACCAATCCTTTTCCTAGTGAGATTTCGAGCCAATAGAATTAATGACCCATCTTTTTCATTCAAACCTATTTAGGATGTAAAATAGCAGTCATCCCACTATCCGCCATAACATTTGGTGGGGATTGGGGGGGACACGAAAGAACAACAAATGTTTTTCAGTCTATTGACTAGGCATAGCTGTCAATTAGAGTGTATTTGGAACCACAATGCATTAGAAATACCACAGTAGGACATGCTTCACAAAATCAACTTTACTTATGGAACATCTGTAAGATAAAGAATTGGAAGGAAGCTTCAGAATCACGTTCCTTTTAAGCAGAGGAAAAAAGTACATCATAAGTCAGTTCAAGAAGACCCACCCTAGCCTCGGATGATAAAATTAGAGACCATCCATATCATGTAACAAGTTTAGGCATCCCGAAAGAAATGGTGACACGAAGGGAAACAAAAGGATTCTGTGACACAATCTGAGTGGAAGAAGTGGAAAAATGCTTTAGGGTTATCTATGATAGAAAGGTTCATCTTAAGCTAAAAGGAAAGTACCAACACATACATACTATTAGTGATGTTTATGGTGGCATTGAAAATGAGGTGATAGAGGACATGAAGATCACAAGTGCTATCAGCATGGAACTTTACATTGAATGGGCGGTGTAGTCACACAAGAGAATAAAATATTAGCAAAGTTTGTGTTAGGGAAGTAACTCCTCTTCAAGAAAAGAGAGTATATTTGTGCCTAAGATGGTTTTTGGACACGTGATTAAAGAAAGAAGCCTCACTTTGAAGGGCACATAAAATAGAGGATAACCCTATAGTTAAAGATGGAAGACAACCAAGAGAAACTGTGACAGAAATCATTAAAAATTGGTCACTCCGGAAGATTGATTTTTGACATATGCAATGATGTTATTAATATAGCCGATCCTACCTACAGGAGAAACAGGTTTTGGTTGTTGTACAAGACAAAGGGTTGATGTCAAACATAATACATGACGTTAAATTATTGAGGGTTTATTCGATGCTACTTCCTTATTTAGTCCTTCCCCAACATATTATTCAAGAGAAATAAGATAACTTCCAAATTCACGTTTCATGCTCATTCTTTAAATTGTTAATGTTATTTGTACCATGGACACAATGTATATGATTTAAAGAATCAAGGTACAAACATTGCCTATGTGTCTAGTTTCATCAATACAAAAGTTCAATATACTAAATCTAAAACTGTCTCCAGAGTTTTACGGAATTTTCAAATAAGTTCCAATAGTTTAATTTTTTTGTCAAGGTCCCTATACTAAACAAATTTAAAGAGGCCTCTATAGCTTAAATATGTTTTCAATTATGAGTTAAGCCTATTAAATGTCAATTTTTGTAAGTCCTTGGTATGTCTAATGTCAACATGAATGGCCCGCAGAACACTGTTGAATTTAGAGGAGGAGATTTAGAAAGAAAGAGAACAGAATCTTTTAAAAAGAATTTACAAAAAATGGAAAGATATTCAGGTATGAATATGGTACATAGGTTTGCTCATCCATAAACTTACTCTAGATATACTTACTCTAGATAGACCTAGTGGAGGCTAATTCTGAGCATTATAATATGTTATGCTACTACTTAGACACTAACCCAATGATATTAAATGCATTCTGCATGTGATACATGAACCACGTAATTTTTGACAGACTGCAAGCATCCGTTACCAGTTCAAAGCGGTCAGTCCGTTTGGGACTTCATAAAAAAATTTAAGAAATAAAAGAACTCTGACATTTTAAACTACAAGTACCTACCTAATGGAATTTGCGGTATAATAGGAACCTATAGAGTAATTTAACCAATATCCTTCTTACAAATTGGATAGTCAAGAATATGTCTTCTGACATAAAGAGAATAACAATTGATGGAGCGCAAGCTCACCTGGGGATTATTTCTAAGGAAGTCCAGCGATCCAAGTCCGGCCCCAGCACTTGAAATTGTCTCCTGAGAGAGTTTCAGCTTGATGTAAAGCACAAAAATAACAGAAATAGATGCATATATCAAGATGGAATTACTTTCGATGATCCATTTAGTACCATAAGTTTTACCTGAGGAAACATATTTAAAGGAGATGAATTAGGTCCTACAGGAGCTGCTCCAGAAGAAATTCCAGCTGTTTCAGTTGTCTGACTACCTGGGTAGTTAGGAACTGGCACAGTAACTTCTGCTGCTTCAGGGATTCCCTGTCCAAGACACGAAAAAAATGAAGATTTGTTAATCCAAACATGTGCGACAGAAGATTTAAGCTGACAAAAAATACAAGCATTTAAGACATACAGAGTACAAGTAATCTATCGCACGCTCTGGGTTATTATAAGCTGCGCGAAGAGCACGACTAACTGTGTCTCTGTCCCAATTGCCACCACCCATGTCCATGATTTGTTGAATAGTCTGCTCAAGATTACTACCAGCAACTAAATTCGATGCAGCCTGACCATAAGTATCTGCGGAAACACTGCAAAAATGACAAAGAGGCAATAGTTAGAAGGCTTTGGATGATAGGAAAGGAAACAATGTCAATGAAAAAACAACTCATCCCAGCAATAAATACAAGCCAAAAGAAAAACAAAGATAACAACATGGTTCTGATAAAAGCAGCCACAAAACATCTTACATTAGATAATAACTAGGATCAGCAAATATCAAATTTTACTTAAATGACTACTACAATAACCAAATGAATATCTCAGAGCATTCAGTAAAACTAACTGAATAAAAAATATACACTATTTCCGGTATTATAATGTCAGGATCAAAATAATTCATTTAACTAAAAGAATTATGGCTATGGCAAAGCCCATGAGGAAAAGAAAAACCATAAGTTAAAATTCAAAATACAACAAATCTTTCCTATTGAATGTAACACTAAAGATCCAAACGATAATTCACCATTCTTCACTCATTAACTGTTTTATGGGTGTACATTGTGGGATCCAGAATAAAAAGTTCAGTAGAATTTATTAACAGTATCTTAAGAAAAATGTAGAGACAAAAACCATACTTAGTAGTTGGGGCGTCCGTGCTAGATGTACTGTTGTTCACAGCCCTGCAAAACCGGATAAAATAAATAAGGAAAAATGTGGCTGGCTGCCATAGAAATCAACCTCCTCAAAGATAGACTCACTGAGTTTGCACTGGAGGATCAGAAGCAGGGTTGGAATTGGATGTTGATACAGTTGAAGCAGGATTGCTGGCAGGCTGACACAATTTCACCATATTTAATACACATAAGGAAAACTGGAAAAGAAAGAAAACTTCTAAAAATGAGCGAGTAATACACACCTGAACAGATGGAGCTGCAGCAGAACCTGATGCTTTACTCTGTAAATAGAGAAGTAAAATGGCAATTTTGGTAAAAGAAGTTAAACTGTGTCTCTTACCATACAAATAAATCATGCTAAACTTTAAGCTTATTGAAAGAAAAATGTCTTAATTGAGTTTATCTAATTGAAACATGGTAAATGATATTATGTGACAAAATCTAATACCCTCATAATGTCAAGATAAAAATATCCGAGGATGAGAGAATCCAAGCAAAAGATTGTTATCACTTTAATTTGTTAAATCAATAAATCTCTCTATCTAAAAATTAAACAAATAAATTTCACTATCAACAAGTATAGCGCTGCATCTTGTTTCCGTTTTATATCCATAAATTGAAAGCACTGAGTAGCTGATGATTGTGGTTTTGAGGCCTTTAAATTAAGACAACCATGTATAATCACTAATACAGGGTAGAAATACGAGAGCTGAAATGACAGTCAGTAAACAGGTAGCTTGCCTGTGAATTGTTTGACAAAAGCACTATTGAAGGAAGAAATATACCTTACTAAGCATAACAACAAGAAAGCCATCTTCAGAGACTTTGTTCTCAACTAAGGTAGTTTCATCTTTCAAAACCTTGCCGTTGTGAATCAACAATTGCTGTCCACACGGGTAATTATCTTTGCCCTGTACATCTTCAATATTCTTCTTGACAGCCATAACCTGGTGTGAAAGAATCAGGAAAACTTTATCTAAATAAACAACGACAGTTTCAGCTGATAGACAACAGATTTGGGAAATAGCACATAAAAAATTTACTGAATAACACATAAAGCCCAGTGAAACATACATATTATATCTATGAATTCACATTAAAGCAAAATAGACAGCATGCAATAGGGATTATAATCAGCGTAATACATATCCAGGGGGGCGAAATACATGAAAGCCAGTCAATACAGTTACCAGAAATCTTTGATAATACCCAAAATAACATTGGTATAATCATGCCCGGAACATACAAAATCCTCGCAATAATAATAACAGCAATACTAGCATCCACGAATTACCAAATGAATTTGTAAAATGTTGTTGGGAAATAAAATAAACGCACGTGATACAAATAAAAACAAAATCCATGCGGATGAGTTTGAACAATAACGAATATGGCAATGATTTGAAAAATAAAGGAGAAAAAGTTGGCTTCCAGAATTTGAAAATGAACCACATGAATCAGCAAAGTATAGATGTTTTACTCGGTGGAAACGAAATGATGGAGGATAACTATAGATACTGATACCGAAGAGAAAGAGAAAGAGAGAGCTGGATTGCAAAGGAGAATACTGACAGTGTCGGAGGGCTGAACCCTAATTTCGAAATGGCTCCCTTTCAAAGTCTTGACTGTGAGCTTCATGTCGCCGAATTACCGGAATGACGCCGGAAACGGCAGGGATCCGATGAAGGTACGGTTGCGGAGGGAGAAACCCTAGACTAGAGAGAGAAACAATCTAGTCTGTTGCAGTTGCAGAGGATGAACACGTCAACCACGCATGTATAATATAATGCTGCTTTTCTACCCTCTTTTAATTCTTCATTCTAACCTAAATTAAATCTCACTAAACTAAATTATGTTATTGTAATTTTTCTTTTACCTCTTTGGTAATACTTTTTTATGCCTGCTCTTAATTTTGTAAGCATTAACTATTATATATTACCTTCATTTTATAGTCCTTTGTGTTTTTTGTTTTATTTAAATTTATAAGCTTACTCTACCGTTGTTTAATTTAAATTTTAAATATATAACTTCATTTTATACTCCTACGCCAACTGATAAGTTATGTGGATATAAAAGTTTGTTGAAAAAAATTTAACACTTCAAAAAAAACCTCCTAAGGAGAAAAACAATTTTCAATAGCAAAATTTAAAAATAAAATAATATATTAATTGAAAAAGAAAGAAAAATCTTAGAGACAAGTTTCAAGATAGTCACATAAGCATTTTAATGTGGAAGTTAATACCAAGAGAATACTTTAATCACAATCTTTTATATTTAAACTTACAAGACATGCTAAAACCAAAATATTGTTGGCTTTAATTTCTGAATAAACAAATTTAGAAAATAGAATTACACAATATTCAAATAAATTAAATATAATTAGTGAATCCAAAAGATATATGTTTTCTTTACTATCACTTGACTATATACGAAACCATATCTTATATAAACCATTTAAAAGTATGTATACTACTTTACATTCACATTGTATAAAAAGCCCAGTGTTTTATGCACTAATTTTAAAATCATTACACCTTTTCATAACATCCACAATTTCTAAAAAACATTAATATGAATAAATTATCCTAATTTCAAAACGTAAGGTTGATATTAAGGCAATTAGTGTTTCTTTGATGAAAGTTTCTTCATAATTTAAGTTGAAGTTGATTTGAAACAATTAACATTTTAAAAGGTTTGATCATAAAAGTGTTCAAATTCATCCTTCATTTAGGATTATGTGGAAACAAACACATGAATATTATTGTCCCTCGTGTATATGTACAAATAATGTAATTGGGACCATATAAATACCTTTGTTGCAAACTCTTATGAATCTTGAAAAAAAAGTGAAAGATGGTCTGTATAGTGATAAATTTTGATTATAAAAAAAATAGTGTTTAAAACAAACTTAGTGAATGAATTAAAATAGGTAATGACATGCAAGAATAAAATGAATCAATGCTAGAGAAGTAAATATCATTTAGTAGAAAATAGGTAGACTAAAATAAGAGGATTCTCCTTGTAGAATAATAATTACATCAATATCAATAATTGCATGAAAATTAGATAGTGATTTGAAACTTGCATGTAACATGTCATTTGGGTATTATTAGCAGTTAATGTTGAAAACATGCATTAATGAAAATAATAATTAAATTTAGTGGCTTTGCATGTAGTAATGTATTTTGCATCATCAATTTTCAAATAAAGGGTTTACTTGCATGCATGATAATATGACAATCATTCCTATTAAAGTAGTTGCATAAATAGGAAATGCAAAACTATTAAATTTATAGTTGACAAGGATGTACCATGTTGGAAATAAATTGGTAATATAGTTGGAAAGAAAATGGTGATATAGTGCAGAGAAGAAAAATCATGGACTAATGTAATGAAATGACAATTGAAATCTACCATATTTTAAACTCATTTATATGTTATCTTATTTTTTGATAATTTAGGTATTTGTGTGTATTTTTTTTTCTTAAAATATTATGGGATTTTCAAATAAAATAAATTGTTAACATAAGTTGAAAATTGGATTAAAGAAATAATATTATAAACAAGATGATACTTTTTTTTTTGTGTTTTAAAGATTGGATAAAAAAATTTGTGATCAAAATTGACATGTTATTTTCAATTTAGAAACCTCAAAAGAACACTTTGTTATGATATACTCATTTTGTAGTACATTATTATAATTATGATGTAGTTACCCGATACTACAGAATAAGAGGACATGTTATTTAAATTCAATGTGTTAAATGCCTACTTCATTTCATTTGATAAACCATTGTGTTTAAAAGATATTTGAGTTGTTTTTTAACTTTATGCCTTGTTATTATCTAAAAGTTGCTAAAATTTGTAAATAGTTGGCTTATTTTGTTATATATGCAAATTATGTTTGTTCACCATAAATCTTTATTCTTTTAGAAACAAAAATTTAATAAATGTTTAATTAAATATCAAAAGTTAATTAAGAAAATAATCTTTTAAACTAATTGAAGATTTGTGATGTTTTTTGTTTTCGTTTAGTGAACCAAAATTAATTAACAGATTCAAGACAAGTGAATTTAACATGCTATCACAAAATAATTTTATAAAAAATGATTTTAGGTAAAATAGTTTATAAAAATTAATTATTTCAATTTAATTCATAGAGAAATTTGTCATGAAATAATAACCTCTTATTTGAAATTTTGGAATATATAAAAAATACTTATGTTTTGAAATTTTAACAAGGAAAAAAGTTGAAAATTGGATTGACAATAAAAAATACCCTTAGATGGTTGAAGAAAATGGAAAAAATAATTGCCACCAAATTTATGATGTTTTTAGCATTTCTTTTTTCTTTTTTCATTACTAGTAATAAATTTCTTTCAACCACAAAGATGTCTCAATCATATTGTGAAGGAATAAATAAGAAATAAGAAAACAAACATTAAAGCTTTGTGAAACAATGGTGACATGCCTTATTTATGATAATGTTTAAACAAGTGGAGTACATGTGATATCTAATAGATATTATTTAAAATATTCATATTTTTTTGAAAAATTACAAAACTACCTATTTTATTTGTTGAATGAAGATACATCTTCTAATTACTTTTAGTTTTTTAATGTTGCTTTCTATAAAATATCTTATCTTTCACTGATGTTTGACATTTTATTACACCATCATGATGTGTAAATTTTTCTTATAAAAAAGACATATTAGGAAAAGTAATAAAAAAATAATAAAATTTAACGCAGTTAATTGACATATTAATATCTGTAATGTTATTTTTGTCTTCTAGAGGGGAATGGAGGTAATACATCTTAATTTTATTAAGAAAAAAAAATATTTATTTTGTGAATCATCGGAATAAATTTCTAAAAATAATAAATTCTCACTAATAATATGTTATTGAATACTTCTTCAAGTTCTTTTCAAAAATTAAGAATATGGAATATACTTTTTGAAATAATTAAATCCTTGTGGCACAAATAATAGTAAGAAATATGATATATAACGAAATAATCCACTCTATTAATTTACAAATGTTAATTGTTGTTTATAATTAAGTATGTATATAAAAAATTCATTGATTATGTGTGCTGTTTCTGCTGAAATATTGTTAATGTGAACTTCAACGCACTTCAATCCATCTTTATTTGGAGAAAAAAAAAAATACCATTGTTTAATGGAGGAAATGTAGATGAATGCATTTGAGTCTGGAAACTACTACAAATAAAGTGTATTCTTGATAAACAATATTAAAGAGAAAATGTAGACCTAAACAAGAAGTCATTATGTACAATTTAAGATTCAAATTGTTTATATGCAATATGAAATATAAAGTGTGACCCTTTAAAAAAAATATATAGAATTTTAGACACATAAGATGAAAACAAAAAAAAAAAAGATAGATAAACCTAAACAATAATTTATTGTATATCTAAAAATGATGTCAAGAACTTAAAATTCATCTAGAAGAATTTATTAAGAAGATAGATCTAAGCAATAATTCAGGAAAATAACATAATTTGTCAAACTAATAACATTAAAGAAAAATTTTAAATGTGAACTCAATTTATTTTTAATTTTTTTAGTGTATCCTACTATTTTTACCAAAAAAAATTACAAAAATATAACATTTTAACTTAAGTAGTATATTTTATACGAGCTATTAGTTTTGAAATCTTATTTAAGTAAAGTCTACATTTAATGGGTCAATGATAGATAATTTTGAAATCTCATGAATTATTTTAAACTAGAGATAAGTATACACACAAGAATTATTTCTTTATAATGACTTTTCAAATTAATTGTAAATTATTATTTTTCTAGAAATTTATATTTTTTTTAAATGATTGATAACCTCTAGTAAATATAAAAAAAAATTAATCTCAAACATCAGATATGAAAATGACAGTTTATTGTATCATATGAATTAGATTAATTGTTCAACCATTACAAAATGTAATTTTAAATTACTTTTTTTCTCTATTCATGTATTTATATAAAACTCCTATTATTTAAATAAACGTGATTATAAAATAATCAAACTTGTATGTATATTTGGACTTTGATACGCACAACTCTAATAATTTCAATAAGAAGTTACTTGAAGAACATTTTTATAAGAAAAAAATAGGGGGTTGGATACCTCTTGAAAGACAATTAAAGAGCTTTTGTAAATATTCATTTTATATATTCTTGAAAGTAAAATTCTCTTATAAGAAACACACAGACTTCAAATTTGTAGCAGAAGGGGTTTTATTTAAGAAGTAAAACACTTCCTTATTTTCATTCATAAATTGTTATTAGAGCATCTTCAGTAAAATCAATTTAAAATACTAACTTTGAATATTTTCTATTATATTAAAACAATTTAATCACTCACAAAACATCATATCACATTTAAGTTAGTCATGTATATTTTTTTTTTAGCAATGTTAAAATGGTTAAGTAATTTCTGTGTTTATAATTTTTAAGTGTACGCACTTTTGTTTCAAATTAAAATACTAATTGAATTTAATTTGCACTTAGAATTAAAAACGACGTTAAAATTTTAATGATTATTACGTTTAAATATGTTATTAATATCTTTAACATATCTATTTTTATTACTTCAGCTTTTATTTTCTTAAAATTTTGGTTTCTACGATATAAAATTTTTCTAGTTTAGTATATGTCAATATAGTGTGTCATATATCTTAATATCGTAATTTTTTTGTTTATCACGTTATGACTGAAAAATATATCATGAAGATCGAGCATAAATAATAAAATATTATCTTATATATATATATATATATATATATATATATATATATATATATATATATATATATATATCACAAAAAACAAATCTTTTTAGCTGACACAACACAGCACAAGAAAAAAAAAAAAAAAATATAAAGAAAAAAGGAACAGAGAGAAAGAGGTAACGAGGGAGAATTAAGAAGCACAACAAAGCCACTTTATTTTGTTCATCTAACCTAAACCCTCCTCCTTTTACCTGTTACACTCTCACTTTATCAGCGTGACACAACACAACCAACCAACCTAAGACCAATGTGTAAGACCATGTTCCTCTTTCCCTTCTCTTCTTTCTCTCTTTCTGTCCATTTCATCATGTTTTCATTCTAAGCTTCAAATCCTCAACCCCCACTTCTCTTTTTGCTTCAAACTCTTCTTCCCCTTCCTCAAAATTGCAGCTTTACTCTCATGCTGATGGTGATGGCACTCACCTCACCCCTCCAGTGTTTATGGCACCCCTTCACTCTCCTCTCTGTGATTCTTCTCTGTGCAACCCCTTCACTCTCAGTTGATGTTCACGTACAAGACAAAAACTCTCTTCGTCTGTTCAGGTCAAGGCTGCAAGACCCCTACCAGAGTTTGTCCAACTGGGCAGGCTCCAACTGCACTTCATGGAGTGGAATCACCTGTGACAACATAACTGGGAGGGTGCTTTCCATCAACCTAACCAGTATGAATCTGTCAGGAGAAATCCACCCCAGTTTGTGCCAGCTTTCATACCTCAGCAAGGTGGGGTTGTCCCACAACAACTTCACTTCCCTTCTTCCTGGATGTTTTGGAAATTTGCTCAACCTAAGAGTTGTTGATCTCAGCCATAACAGGTTTCACGGTGGGATACCAGACTCTTTCATGAGGCTCAGGCACCTCACTGAGCTTGTTTTGAGTGGGAACCCTGGTTTGGGTGGTCCACTGCCTTCTTGGATTGGAAACTTCTCTACAAATCTGGAAAGGCTACATCTTGGTGTCTGTTCATTTAGTGGGGAGATACCTGAGAGCTTGCTTTTCTTGAAGTCCCTCAAGTATTTGGACCTTGAGAACAATCTCTTGTCTGGTAATCTGGTTGGTTTTCAGCAGCCTCTGGTTTTGCTCAATCTTGCTTCCAATCAGTTTAGTGGTACTTTGCCCTGCTTTTCAGCTTCAGTTCAGTCTCTAACTGTGTTGAATTTGTCTAACAATTCTATTGTGGGGGGACTGCCTGCTTGTATTGCTTCCTTGCAAGCTTTGACTCATTTGAACCTGTCAGGGAACCATTTGAAGTATAGAATATATCCTAGGCTTGTGTTTTCAGAGAAACTTATTGCTTTGGACTTGAGTTACAATGATTTTTCTGGTCCTATTCCCAGTAAAATTGCTGAGACTACCGAGAAACTTGGCCTTGTTCTTCTTGACCTTTCTCACAATCAATTCTCTGGTGAAATTCCTGTGAAAATTACTGAGTTGAAAAGTTTGCAGGCCTTGTTGCTCTCACATAATCTTCTCTCCGGAGAAATTCCTGCCAGAATTGGAAATTTGACCTATCTTGAGGTCATTGATCTCTCACACAACTCTTTGTCTGGTACCATTCCATTCAGCATTGTTGGGTGCTTTCAGCTGTATGCTCTAATACTGAATAACAACAATCTTTCTGGTGTAATTCAACCGGAGTTTGATGCATTGGATACCTTGAGGATACTGGATATAAGCAACAACAGGTTTTTCGGGGTTATCCCACTCACTCTGGCTGGATGTAAATCTCTCGAGATTGTAGATTTTAGTTCCAATGAGCTTTCTGGATCCTTGAATGATGCAATAACGAAATGGTCAAACCTCAGGTATTTGTCCCTTGCTCAGAATAAGTTCAGTGGAAATTTGCCTAGTTGGTTGTTCACATTTGACGCAATAGAAACAATGGATTTATCACATAACAATTTTTCTGGCTTTATCCCTGATATTAATTTTAAGGGTACCTTGACATTTAACACTAGGAATGTCACTGTTAAAGAGCCATTGGTTGCAGCAAGAAATCTTAAACTGAGAGTTTCAGCTGTTGTTTCTGATAGCAATCAACTCAGTTTCTCTTATGATCTATCCTCAATGGTTGGAATCGATCTATCCAGCAACTTGCTCCACGGAGAGATTCCAAGGGGCTTATTTGGCCTAGCTGGCCTAGAATATCTGAATTTGTCATGCAACTTTCTCTATGGACAGCTTCCAGGTCTGCAGAAAATGCAGAGTTTGAAAGCCTTAGATTTGTCACATAATTTCTTGTCAGGACATATCCCAGGAAACATTTCTAGCCTTCAAGATCTGTCCATTTTGAATCTGTCTTACAACTGTTTTTCTGGGTATGTTCCCCAGAAACAAGGATATGGGAGATTTCCTGGTGCATTTGCTGGAAATCCGGATCTGTGCATGGAATCTTCCAGTGGAGTGTGTGATGATGGAAGGACTCAATCTGTGAAAGGAAGTTCTTTCAGAGAAGATAGGATGGAGGGACCAATATCTCTGGGGATTTTCTTTATCAGCGCCTTTGTTAGTTTTGATTTTGGTGTTGTTGTTCTCTTCTGTTCAGCAAGGGCAAGAAATTACATTCTTCAAACCAAAGTTTGATTTGATTTGATTTTTGTGACAGTGACAGTTACAACTCTCCTGTAAATTCCAATTTGTAATTTGGTAGCTTGCTTCTCAGTTTCAAGTGAGCATACACTTTATGTGACTAGCAATACTATCTGGCCATCAACTTCGCCAGTGTTATCTCATGATTAATGAACAAGTGTCTCAGAATAACAGGATCAAAATGTTATGACGAGTTACAAAAGGTTGAAAGAACACTCATAATAACAGGATCAAAATGTTATGATGAGTTACAAAAGGTTGAAAGAACACTCATAACACTGGCAACCGGCTTTATCTAACTGAGTGAAGACTAGTCCTGCATCATTCAGCCGGGGAAAAACCGAATGGTTGGCTGTTCTTCTCTTTTGCTGGAATTGGTTGCAGTTAGTTTAGATTGCATACCGCATCCAATATTCATAATCAATGTGGTCAGCTGCAGGAAACATACTGATTTGGTCTAGTTATGGTGAAATTTTGATCTTGGTCATCAAATTGCAGATTTGCAAGAACGTTTTGTTGGAAGAGAACTTGTATCATTATAGATTACCCTAGCTCTTTTCTTGGCTTGGGGAAGAGAACTTGTATCATTATAGATTACCCTAGCTCTTTTCTTGGCTTGGGGAACCTAAGTTTTCCCCGTAGGTGTTTTGCCTTGAGATCGCTAGTTGATGAAGTATAGCGAAGACAAGATAAATGGAGCAGATTTTTCATATATTTAAGATTTTTATTACAATCATCACACCTCCATTGTAAGTGATCAACTTTATTTTGTGGGCTTTATCGTTACAAACTCGAACCGTGTGATTCGAGAATGTTAAGAGTGTTCCGAGACATTAGTTAAGTAAAATTGAAAGTAGTTGGTGAAAATAAAAATATTGCATGAAACTATAAGAGTTATTTAAAACTTAGTTGTTGGTTAAAATGACTGAATGAAGTGTTAAGAATATTTGATAAAACGTACATATTCCATACTAAAAGTCTTCACGATATTTGATTTTGATGGCAAAAAACTTATTATGGGAGGACTTGGGACTAAGAAAATCCAAAATCATGAAGCAGATTTATTGATTATAATGAATTGCTTACAAACACACAATCTAGCATAGCGAATTCTCCGCATAGAACTAAATACATCTGTTCCACCAATCTTTTCTAAAATCTGGCGTCGTGTAAAGCGCCTTCTATTGCCAATGAATTTAGTCATCAGTAACAGTAATAATAAGCTGTCCTCTAAGCATAAAAAAGGAAAAATTGTCATTGCCGGCCTCTAATCTGATGCAGTAGCCAATTCTATAGAAGTCAAATTGGAATTTAATACCAAAACCCTGATAAGCTCGTTAATCCTTGTTGCAACCAGTTTATTATCCATTGGTATCTGCACATTCCAGGGTAGCCAAAACCAGCCATAATCCATGTTATCCACTTTACAATTTCAGTACTGTTCTAATATTTGATAGGACCATCTAGGCTCCCGGATGCAAACTGCCACAACAACAAAATATCACACTATCAATTATTAACATTATTATTTAGTGATGATTGAATTTTGTAATAAAAAATCATGCACACAGGTACTATGTTTATCGGATATGATACAGCGGTGTGATTATTCTAAAAAATACATATATGATACCAAACAACAGTGCGATTATTCTCAAAATATTTAGGATACGGTACGGGTAATAAATGTTTAGAAAAGAAATGTATAGAATTCAAAAGATATGATTATTGTATAATCACAATTCTGTACTAAAACAAGTTAAAAACATACTTCTTGGACATTATTAAAATAAAGAAAAATTAGTCATCGCCATCATATATTACTTCTTACAAACATGAATAATACTAGCAATCTTTTTCTTGAAATCATTCACATCGATAACAATTTCAATTTTGGTTCCTCTAGGGACAGTGTTTCAAGTGAAAAATACTAAAGGTGCATTCTCTCACGGACAATACATCTGAAGTTTGAACAGAAAAGTAATACTTTCTTTTATATAAACCTTTCTACATGTTATATTAAGATACCATCCCTAGATTAAGAAATTGAGTTCCCACAGTAAAAGATTTCAGAAACAAATCCTTGTTAACTCTTAAAGCAAAACAACTAACCTGCTGAACAATTGGATTTGTTGAAGTTGTAAATTCATGAGTCATTCCTTCCCAAACAATCGTTCCCTTGTGTAGAAACAACAATCTGTATTTATGAAGTAACTTTGCAAATTAGGATACATGAATTCTGGGCAAATTAAGAGGCTTACGGGGACAGGAAAATATCCCATCATTATGAAAAAAATCATCACCTATCAATGGCTCTTTTAATGGTACTATGTTGGTGAGTAACAACCACATAAGATGCAATATTCCCAGGTTTTCCACGAGCATCTCGTCCTTTTATGTGCACTGAGCGAATCAGATCCTCAACAACAGTAGATGCAATAGGATCAAGCCCAGCAGTTGGTTCATCATATAAAAGCACCTATACAGAAGTGAAAACATGTATATTTTATAAACAGAAGAGGAGGGCGCATGTTGATCATGTGAGACTTATGCTTGAAACATAAGGATCCAAGAATAAAAGTTCTCTTCTCTGGCAGTAAAAATTTCAAACATTACCAACTACTTAAGGAAAGAAATAGGAAGCTAACACACCTCTGGCTCAATTGATTGATTTGTGGTGTCACAGATAATAGATCGAGCTAAAGCAACTCGCTTTTTCATCCCACCTGATAACTCAGAAGGCAACCGATCTTCAACTCCCTGCAAAAAAAGGTGTGAGAAGTTAGTCTTTTGTAAAACATTATGGCTGTGTTAACAGCAATCCAGTAGTATGAGTAAGGAGCAACTTTCTCAGTGTCAGAAAAGAAATCTATGCTACTACTGCTACCCTTTGTGCAGTATCTGCTGCCTTGTGTTAATGGTTATGAACCACATGCATACCTTCAATCCAACTGCAGCCAAGGTTTCCTTGACAAGCTCAGATATCTGGTCCTCAGACATGCTCGAGTGTTCATACCTGAACAATTAAATAGTTCAGAAACAAAACAAATAAAATAGAAGATTTAAGAACTACTTAATCAATCAGTTTTATCACATTTTAGACGACAATGTAAAAAATGAAATGAAGTTTAAAAGGAAAAGTTGTCTTACAAGAGAAAACCAACATTTTCACGAACAGTCAAAGAATCAAAGAGTGCGGCACTTTGGAAAACCTGTTTAGGATTAAAAATACAAAATTACAATGGAAGCATGATAGCGCCCAAGAATTAGCATATTGCATATTACTCTGAAACTTACTAATCCAATCCGAAGACCAGATATGTCATCATCGCTTACTAAACCAACCCTCTTTTTTCCTCGAATGTAAACTTCCCCCTGTTAATTTGACAGTGATAGCAATCAAGAAATGAACTCATTTAAATGAAACTAAAATCGAATAACCAAATCCCAAATCAGAAACTTACCTTATCCGGAGCAAGAAGTCCTGCTATAATCTTCAAAACTGTAGATTTACCAGTCCCAGAGGGACCAATTATTCCAACAGCTTCACCATGCCTGATCTATTCATTACACAAAAGACAAAAAAAGTTTAGCAAACTCCAAGTCAGCTAGATCTCCCCTACTCTTTACTGACAATTAGGCCCGTAAAACAACTTGTGCAAGCAGACCTTCATTTATTGAGAGACCCCATAATTTTAAAAGCTCACAAATTTGCACCAGTCTTTTGTTTTGTATTTTTGCATCCCAAATATGGAGTGACCTAATTTTCATGACTAGAACATAGCCTCCAAAATTTTTTAAGACGACCTATTGACAACTAGCTTTCATTTAATACACTTCTTTCCCTAAATGAATTAATTAAAAGAAAGGGTTCCCTCACACAAGGGTCATGACATGGTTGTCATTGTTGTAAGCATTCACCACTTCAATATTTCATGCTAGATAACACACTCGATAGGAAACAATGAAAGAGGCAAACCAAACACAAGGGTATGGCTATGTTTGGATAAATCTCTATATAATCTTCATAAGAGAAAGCAATAAAAGATAAAATGAATTTAGTCTCTCTCATAAGTTATAATCAACTTATCTACTTTACCTTTCACAGAAGTTATAAGAGAGAGCTTCTATGAAAGTTGAGTGCTTAAATTGATTTTAATTGAAGTCAAGGAAAAAGCTCAATTCATTCTACTTTCTTATTTTCCTTTCCTACAAGTGCATAGAAAAGTGTATCTAACCAAAACCATTGTCAGGTACATAATCCCTCACCTTGAAGCTGACACCATTTAAGATTTTCTTTTCCCCAAAAGATTTGTACACATCTCTACACTCAATAAGAACTTCAGAATCATCATCGCGATCCCGCCCCGCGCTCAGCTGTTCTGATTTGTGCAAACCCTGGCAACAACCTTGATGTCAGCCAGATACCCATAAGAAGAAAAAAAAACAAAACTTTCTGATTACCCAGAACCCCAGACTCACTTAACACCAACCCCAACAACAAAATCTGATTAGTGAAGCAAAAAAGCGAAATCAACTTGTGGACATTTACATTGAAATTAATATGGGAAGAGTCCTGGCTCTTGAAATTCTGCGGAGGAGCGATGCAGGCGCATACAACCTTCCTCTGATCCCTATCAAGCTGCTTGCTGTAACTAAAGGAATTGGGAGGAGGGATTCTGGTGGAAGCGTTTTGTGAAGTGAAGGGGAAAAGGGGGGTGGTGGTTGACAGGGAAACCATTGTAATGGGGAATGAAGAAAAGACGGAAGAATTAATATAAGTGCGGTTATTGATTTATGAGATTTGGCATGTGATTCATATGGGGTTTAGAGTTTCCTTTCTAAGTAGCAATGATGGTCAAATGGAAATGGCCGGTGGAAGAAAGTTTTGTTGTTGCTTGGGGTTGGGGAAGCCCCGATTCTGTTTCTTTGCCTTTGTTTCTCCCTAATTGTAGCAAAGTATCGACAGAGGTTAGTTTAGTTAGGCTTACTCTGGATTGGGATTGGAAAAGGAAGAAGACAAATCAACGCTAAGAATGCATGAATGGGCTATGATCTGTGCTCGTCGCTCTCACCCTTCTTCCAATTCCACACACGCAACTTCACATTCTCTTTCACCTCTACAAGGTCAAGAAAAAAATATTTGTTTCATGTGGGAGTATAACAATTTTGAATTAAGAAAAAAAAAAAAAACATATTTTTTAAGAAGAAACCAAAACCTTAACATGTGAAAATGGTCTAAGATTATGTTTTTAATTTGTCTGACTATACTGGTTTTGACACCCCACTGAAGCATAAATTAATTTAACTATTAAATATTTATATGTATATACATTTATCAATATTATATTGTTCGGTGCATTGAGCTTTTACAAAACATAATGATTACAATCCATTTTTTTCAAAATAAAGTTTTTTGGTTTTATCTTCTAGGTGGTTCATGGATTATTTCTTAACAATGTAATATCATTTAATTTTGTATCATACAAAATTCACATATTTATAGTTATCATACATTCATATATACACGATTCATTCACATTATATTTAATATTACAAAATATATATATATATATATATATATATATATATATGTATATATATATTACAATATATAAGTTGTTATTTAAATTCAATAAATCAATAAAAGAATAAAGTTATAGGAAATTAAGAAGGAAAAATGACTTTACTGAAAAATAAAATACTCATTCCATCAATCGACTTTGTGGTAGTTATTGTTCTTTTATAAAGAGACCATTTTTATCATAGACAAATTATTAATATCGTTTACTCACATGTTGTGGCTTAATTAGGGTAGATAAAACACTGCTTTCCGGAATACCTAAAATATATGAATAAAACTTCAACCTTCATTTTACATACTAAACATGTTGCTAATATAGTATTTTTTTCTAAACAATTTCTCTTCAATATAAATCAAAATATATCCATATAAATTTAATTTACATAAAACATTCAATCTTTTCAATCCGCGTATAATCTTATTTCATTTAAATTAAATCATTCAAATACTCGATTTAATTTTCACAACAATCAATATTTAAATATAATAAATCAATAGAGATATATTCAAATTAAAAAACACATAAAACTTTTAGAAGTGTTCTACCTACCGAAGGTTTATGATCGCTTATCTTCTATTATTTGTGAATTATTATATTTATAATTTCATTATTTTTTTAATTAATCATATTCGGTATTAACCAATTACTATTTTAAAGAATACATGATTAAGTGAATATTCAAATATTAATTATAAAAGATATTTAATTTAAATGGAGAAGTAGTTGTAATAACATATATATATATATATATATATATCCGAATTTGATTTTTATTTATTATTTTTCTTTTTATGAGTGTAGTTATTAGGCCCACTTTACTAATTACTCAAATAAAAGTTTAGTAGGTCTATAGTTTATATAAATTAGGTCCACAGTTTATATAAATTATCTCTACTAATCAAGTAAATTTTACTTGTTTTAACATGAACAATATAATTTATCTCAAATCTGTAAAGATTTATACAAATTTTATACATTTTTTCAAGTTTTCTTCTTTTACATGGTTTTAATTTTATCACCAGAACATGTCCATAATAATAATATTCTTAAATAGAAAAATTATAATTCCTATCTTTAGATTGGAGTGAGTATGAAAAAGAAAAAAAAAAAGTGGAAAGTAAGATTTTTTTACTAAGTGAAATTGAATGGAAAATTTATAATAAATTTAAATGAGGTGATAAATAAATTTGGTTATATATTAATATATTTAAATACTTTAAAAAAATAATTTAATGTAAAAAATAACTTTAAAAAATGTAAACTAAAATAAAAAATACTATAAAACTTCAACAAACAAACAAAATTTAGATTTTAAAATAAAATTATATTAAAATAAATTATTTACAAGGTATAAAATTTAACTTAATTTATTTCATTTATTATTTTAATATTTTTATTTTACTTAATTATTTTTTATAATATAACACATATATTTACAAAATATTAAATATATTTGTTTTATTAATTATTTTATTGTTTTTATTATAATACAATAAAATACTAATACATATTAATAGTATAATTATTAAAATAATTAAATATATACATTACTTATAATTGATTATCTAAAATTTCACTGTGTCTTAGGTTTTCTAGTACATCAAATTCTACATTTTCTCTTCTCTTTCGATCCCTATAAAATATAAACACTAAGGTACTAACAAATCAAATAGAGTTTTATGCTTATGCATTCTCAATATAAAACTAATGTAAAATACTTTTACTTGTCACCCAAATACAAATAATTATTTTATGGATATTTGCAAATTATCGTTATTGTAACTTTTAAAGTAATTATTAAAAGTGAGCAAAACTTACCATACACAATAATTTTTTTATTAGATGATAATAAAGTCATGTTTATGCTACTAGTACATCACCTCTTTTTCCTAAAATCAAGTTTGTTATTTCTTTTCATTGCATATTTAGTAGTGTTGAAGGTTAACAAATCTAATCGAGGAGCCCATGAAATACAAATTATTGCTATATTTAGACAAAAAAATATCTTTATTTCATTACTCTTAACAAATTACTACTATAATAATTATAAAAATAAGGATACAAGTGAAAAAAACAATTAAAGAATAAAACAAAAATAATAATTATAATATTCCCAATTTCAATTAATCTGAAAATTTAAGTCTATGAACACTGCTTCACAAATACAAAACAGGTGTGTGTTTCACCTTGCCTAACGGTCTCGCGTGCACCACTGGACCGCGCTACACGCGATCAGATCCAGCCACCGTCAGTGATTAGCGCCCTCTCCCTCTCTACCGCCACCGCCACCACCACCGCAGCTATTGCCGATTCCGATCACGATGTTTAAATTCCTCAAAGAGGTCGTTGGTGGATCTGGAACCGGCCTCAAGGATCTCCCGTACACCATCGGCGAACCTTTCCCTTCCGCTTGGGGCTCGTGGACTCACTCTCGCGGCACCTCCAAGGTAATCTCCGCAATTCCCTTCCAATTCACTAATACACGTTTCACGAACACCTAAATCTAATCTACACCTGTAGAGATAGCTTATATGACGAGATAACGCCAGAGAGATAGAGTGAAACGAAGAGTTTCAATTAGGTGTACAATGAATATGTTTTCATGTGTGGTTATTCGGTTATTCCTTTGTATAACACTGCCACGCCACTATTTCAGGACGACGGTTCTCCTGTCTCCGTCTTCTCTCTCTCAGGCTCCAATGCTCAGGACGGCCACTTAGCTGCTGCGCGCAACGGCGTCAAGCGTCTTCGAACTGTGAGTTTCTTAATTTTTGAATTTTTTAAGTTTTTTTGCTTGGATTTGTGGATTGCGTGGTTTTGACAGTGCTTTGTGGTGCTGGTTTTCAGGTTAGGCATCCGAATATATTGTCGTTTCTTCACAGCGCCGAGATTGAGACTTACGATGCAGGTACGCCGAAGGTTACGATATATATTGTGACTGAGCCGGTGATGCCGCTATCTGAGAAAATCAAGGAGTTAGGGCTTGAAGGTACACAAAGGTATCAATTGAGTTATTGTTGTTTTTTTGGTGAAGAGTTATTGTTGGTTTAGAATCATGCGTGGAGTTCTATAGTTCCGCGTAACGTGATGCCTTATGTGTTGAGTTCAATTTCTAGGCATTGGCAATGTAGAAATTTGTATAGTTCGACTTTAAGGTAGTTATTATAAAAATCAACACACTTACCATATTATGACTGGATAATAATGTAAAAACATTAGTATACAGATCATTTACGGTTGTCTATTTTTGTTTATTTTTATGAGTGACGTTCAAGTATCAGTAGAGTTATTAATATAATGAATAAGGTTAGAAAATTGCACACGATGTGTGATATCCATTTCTGTTGTTGCTTTTTATGAGTGACTTTCAAGTATCATTTAGTCCATGAATTGAGGAATCGATGGTAGTCACTTGTTTTGTTTTCTCCGCTATTGGGCTATGTAGGGATGAATATTATGCTTTGGGTCTTCATCAAATAGCTAAAGCTGTGAGCTTCTTGAATAATGATTGTAAACTTGTGAGTATTTATGAGTTTCTTTCTTTTGGCTCTTTTATTTAATCATTTCTTGACAAGTTCTCTCTGCTGCAGGTTCATGGTAATGTGTGCTTGGCTAGTGTTGTTGTGACACCGACTTTGGACTGGAAGCTTCATGCTTTTGATGTTCTATCTGAGTTTGATGGGAGTAATGAAACATCTTCTGGTCAAATGCTGGTATATACGTGCTTCTGTTTGCAATATATTGTTTTCTTGTTAGTTTGGCACTGCTATTTGAATTTATGTTAACACTTAAATGACCATGTCATGCTAACTCTTCTGCAGACTTAATTCTGTTCACACATTTTGGCCATCTCTAACTTTAAGACTTTCCATATGATTTGTGAAAAATTTGATATTGTCGATGCTCCCTTATAGTGATTTGATCTGGACTTCTTTATTTAGAAATAAAGGGTATGGAATAGGGAGATCAAAGATTGCCCTCACAAATTTTCATATTTCCTGTTCAGCAATATGCATGGCTTGTTGGATCACAATACAAACCAATGGAGTTGGCGAAATCAGACTGGGATGCAATTAAGAAGTCTCCTTCATGGGCCATTGATTCTTGGGGCATGGGTACGTTTTTTTTTTCCTTCTGTTCTTTCAGATAATAATTCATAGTGATAGCAGATTGGTTTATATAGTGGAGTGGAGGAATAAACACAGGAGGAGGAACACTGTTATTTATGCTTCTAGCTTAGGGTGAAGTTTCAGTTACTCTTGCCAACTGCCAAGACTAGTCAATTGATCACATGACCCCCAATATATATTTTACAATTTGTTCTCGTTTAGAATTAGGGTAGTTCCACTGAGAGTATTAAATAAACTTATTTTCTAGTTTGTGAAATTACACTAGGGGGTTCTGCAAATTTTGAAACTAGATAAAAACGAGACAAGAAGGAACTGGTTACACAAGGTCATGTGAAAATAATCTGCTTAATTAGGGTCATCAGACATAGTTTGGTTTAAAATTATCTAGGAATAGGAAATAGAAAAAGATATAATATGGAAAATGTGGGACTTGAACAAAGGAAACTAAGAGAGTTGGATCAAACTAAGAGATAAAGAACTAGTTTTTCGATGTTTATTTTGTAATTATAGAAATAAGGAACTGATCCTATGTAATAAAAAACATCTAGATTATATACTTATTATTAGGAATGTTTTCATTTATTCATGTGTTTTATTAGAGGATATAAAATCTCCATGAAAAATTTAGTTTAAACTATTAGAGTTTGGAGTGATATGTAGGTTCACTCAATTTTGTCTGCTGTCTGTTTTCCTTCTATGTCTTAACATATTTAAAAATCATAATTTTATAGGCTGCCTAATTTATGAGGTATTCTCTGGTCTGAAGTTGGGCAAGACAGAGGAGTTACGCAACACTGGTTCCATCCCCAAGGTCAGCAGCGTCATTTTATTCTCCTTCATGGTTTTTATAGCTGCATATAGTAATTAAAGGGTATTTTATTTTAGTTTGCTGGTTGTGTTTTATGTTTTATTATTTGAAAAGTTCATTTTTCACTTCTCTGTTATTTTTTTGTCTCACAGTCTCTGCTTCCAGATTACCAACGATTATTGAGTTCCCTGCCCTCTCGTAGATTAAACACATCAAAGCTTATAGAAAACAGTGGTGAGTTTTCCTTGATGTATTTATACTTAATCATATGTGGAAATGGTTCACCTAACATTGTAGTAGTTTTGCATCTTTCTTTGAAGGATTCATGTATTTTGTGGTTTATATTGTAAGCTATATAGGATCCTATACGTACATGAATACTTGTATAAGAGAGATTATACATCAGACAAAAATAATGATTTTTTGTTTACCTTTTTTGTTGTAAACATGCAAAAAAAATGGGTTGTAAAATGTTGAGAAATAGAAAATTTGGTGGTAAAATGCACAAAAAGTTATTTGAGTGATAAAATTCGCAAAAGAATGATGATAATTGGGTGGTAAAATGTGTAATTAAGTCTTATTTAATCTAATCTCGGATATGCTTACCAGGAATATAACAGAGTTAATACCTAATTGCATTTTTTCTATGGATGATATAGTTTTGATTGAGGAATCAAGGGAAAAAGTTAGCTTTAAACTTTTGGAAACATACTTTGGAAGTGAAGGGTTTTTGTTTTAGTAGGAGTGAGATAGAACATATGAATTGCAATTTTGGCAAGAAATAAGAGGAAAATGAATTGCATGTGGAAACGAGGGAAAATGTCCTGTTACGGGTTTATAAGTTTAAATATTTGGAATCAATGATACAAAATGAGGGTAAGTTAATGATGTTACAGATAACTGGGTTATTAAAATGGAGAAAGACAGGTTGAGTTATTTGTGATCGCAAATTATCTATCAGGCTTGAAGTTTTATCTGTACTGCTGTGCATTCAACTATACTCTATAGTATTGAACATTGGGGTTTAAAGGAACAACATAAAAAGGTGCAAGTAGAAAAATGAATTGTAAAGATGGATGTGTGGCCACATAAGAAAGGACAAGGTATAAACTATAATATACCAAGAGATACTGGTATGGGGTCAATTGAAGAAAAAATGACAATGAATTGATTAAGCTGACTTGAACATATGCAAAGAAGGCCACAAGAAGCAACTAAGAGGAGAGTAGATGGTTGACAAGGGGGAGCAAGAGACCAAGAAGTATTTTCGAGAAAATTATCATCTCACGTTGAATAATATCCCTGATAATTTGGTCTTCAACTGAGCTTAATGATGTCATTCAATCCTTGTAGCTGACTTCACCTAGTGGGATAAATCTTCTGTTGTTTTAGTTTCTTGCATAGAGGATTGATTGTGCAAGAAAAGGGAGGAAAGAGGGATTCATTTTGTCATGGTAATATGTATGTGAAGCAATTGTGGTTATTTAAATAGTGATATTAGCATCTCTAAATCAAAAAAAGAATTTTAGCCTGTCCAGATTTAGATGGGGATTTTGTGCTAAAATGATCACCTGCAAACAACAAAGAAAATTTGCTTTATTAATCTGTATAACTCATTCTATCTAAACATCTGCCTTTCTTGTTTTGAGATTGTCATAACTTGGGCTCCTGATATGATTTTATTAAAATCCTATCTTTTATATAGTTTTGGTTTCTTCAATAATTGATATGCAGAATATTTTCAAAATAAGCTGGTAGACACAATACATTTCATGGAAATTCTCAGTTTGAAAGATAGTGTGGAGAGAGACACCTTCTTCCGCAAGCTTCCAAATTTAGCTGAGCAACTTCCTCGCCAGATAGTGTTGAAGAAGGTATATTTCTGTTGAATTTCTAATAATAAACTATGATCGGATAAACTTTTTTTATCCAATTTTTTATAATTCTTATGTTTTGTATTTTCAGTTACTTCCTTTATTAGCTTCTGCCCTTGAATTTGGTTCAGCTGCTGCCTCAGCTTTGACAGCGTTGTTGAAAATGGGTTCCTGGCTTTCAGCAGAGGAGTTTAATGTAAAGGTAAATAATATTTTCATACTTTCATGGAAACCATTATCTTTTCCCTTTTACAGTGCATAAGTTTATTTGCACTTTTTAATTAGGATTCAACCCCATTCTTTTGTTGGATTTCTATATTCATATCTAGGTACTTCCAACAATAGTTAAACTCTTTGCCTCCAATGACCGAGCTATTCGTGTTGGCCTTCTCCAACATATTGATCAGTATGGAGAGTCTTTAACACCGCAAGTTGTTGATGAGCAAGTATGTACTCAATTTCTCTACCTCCTCTGTTCTTGACAATTCATTTTCATAGGATAAACTAACATAATTATTGACACATATAATTAGGTTTACCCTCATGTTGCTACTGGGTTCTCCGACACATCTGCTTTTCTCAGGGAACTGACTCTGAAGTCTATGTTAATTCTGGCTCCAAAGGTATGTCTGTTATATATTAATATTAATGAATCTTGCTTTAACCTTGGTTTCATTTAAAATTTGGAGGTGTTGCTGGTCTTATTGGAATGCCACATACATATACCATTTATAGCTAACTGGTGTTTGTATATCATGTTTGACCCCGACCATCATGAAATTTACATTGAGAAATATCTGTTTGAGGGGTGTGATGACATTTACCAAATTATCTGTGTTCAGTAAGACATTGCCTTTTTTCGAATAAAACAGAGGTCTAAGTTGTGTCAGAGCTTGGAAAATAGCAGTGATATTTTGTTCTGCCATGGTCTATTTTACCATTTCTTTAAATATACTTTTTTAGGAAATGTTTTCTAAGAGGCTCAGATATGGTAATTGTAAGATTGGTTTATCTTAGAAAGTGAGTTTTAGGCCTAACTAAATTTCACAAAAACTGGTTTCTAAGGTGAGGTTTAAATGATGTTTAATGCATTTAATGGGATGCATAGTTTGCTTTAGATTGGTATTTATATTTATAATACTGAATAGTCATCAAAGTCTGATCAACCCTGAAAGTATGATGAACTTTTTAGCTTGCTGCCTGTATCTTTACTGTTTCTTTTCTTTATTAGTTTTCCCTCCTTCCCCAAATCTTATCGTTTATTTATTTGGTGAAACTTCTCTGGACAATTGTTCTTTAAAATGTGGTTTGTTTCATAATTGCAGTTGTCCCAAAGGACCATCTCAGGGTCATTATTGAAGTATTTATCAAAGTTGCAGGTACTGCCTAAACAAGCTCTTTTTGGTGAATCAAAAGGCTAGATGCTTGCTTGTAACTAAAGAAGTGATTAATCAAGAATGATTTTCTTTTAGTTCTTATTTTTAAATTATTAGACTGTTTAAGAATCTTGGACATGTGAGACCAATAGCTGACAGAAAAGAGTGAAGTGTCCCATTAGAATTTTGTAATATATTGATGAGGATGCAGCTCCTTTTTTGAAGCATACGTGTTTCCCCTCTCTTACTCAATTTACTGATAAACTGACTGCCAATTTTGATCGGAACAAAAGAATTTTACTTAGGGGGAAGTATGCATTTTTATTTCTCTTATTTGCTTCTTTATGTTAATATGTTCATGGTTTTCCACTTCTAAAAATGTATAACACCTACATTTTTTTGTAGGTTGATGAAGAACCGGCAATTAGAACAAATACTACCATATTATTAGGCAATATTGGAAGCTACTTAAACGAAGGAGTATGTTCCAAATGCTATCTGAAGTTCAATTAGTTTGCTGTTTTATTTTATAATGATATAGCACATTTTTCTTTGGTGAATTACTTTGACGCGATTTTTGCAGACAAGAAAAAGAGTTTTGATCAATGCATTTACAGTTCGTGCACTGCGTGATACTTTTCCACCTGCTAGAGGAGCAGGTATCATAGTCTTACATTTTTATCTACAACTTTTCTTGATTGTTACACTTCTCCAACATTCTTTTTACATAATTTTGAATATTCAGGTATCATGGCTTTATGCGCCACCAGTTCCTACTATGACATTACTGAAGTTGCAACCCGGATTCTTCCTAGTGTTGTTGTGCTCACAATTGATCCTGACAGGTATCTCATTAGAAGCTTGTATTTCTTATATCCCCTTTACCATGTGAAAGTGATGAATATTCCAGTGACTTAATTTATTCAAATAATTAGTACTTTTAGTAGGTTGATCCATCTTTTAGGTATTGTAATTCATTGCTTCTGAAATGCTTTTTTTTCCTAAGTTATATATTGATATACTCAGCGGATCTTCTTTTTTTATTTATATTTATATTTGTGCTGAGTGATGCGATGTTTTGTGTTTTTTTTGTTCTTGTGTTTAGATTCTATGGAGATCATTTTCATTATTGTACTGTTGATTATTTGGTCATTTTTGAGACATTGATTGCACAATGTTCTTGTCATGGTTTAAACAGTGATGTTAGAACTAAGGCATTTCAAGCGGTTGATCAGTTTTTGCAGATAGCCAAGCAACATTATGAAAAGGTATACTCTGAATTTGTTTTTGGCTGTTATTCTGATGCCTATCATGGTCCCCAAATCAGCAAGCGTGTAATGTATATATCTTTTATAGAAGAAATTAGGTGTGCAGGCTGAATTTATATGTTTGTGCGTGTGTGTGACTTCGATTTGTTTTATCAGTACATGTCTATCTTTTGCACTTCACCTCTTATAGTATAGCTTTCTCGCACTACTAAGATCCTTTGTTTATTTCTGTGATTAAATAAAAGATCTATTCGAAGGAAACTCTATTGTTGAGAAATCACCATTATATAGACTAATAATGTCTTTGAAGATGATACTCTAATGTGATTCTGGTGTTATGTTTTCTGTTAAAAGACAAATACATCAGATGCCAGTGGTGCTGCAAGTATGGGAAGCTCATCTGTTCCAGGAAATGCTAGTTTGCTTGGGTAAGTCAGTTCAAACTTTGCGTGATTGAAAGTTCAAATGTTAAGTAATGGAGAGAAATGGATAGTTAATATCAACTTACGATTTTAGATTTCATTGTTAGTACTTAGTATTTGTAGAGAGCTAATTTTTTATTCAAAAATAGCTTTTATGTTAAAAATCTCTCTAAGAATTTTTCATTCAAAAATAGCTTTTATGTTAAAAATCGTTTAAGAAATTTTCATTCAGAAACCGAAAGCCAAAGTACCTAACCCAAATACACATGCAAGTTAAATTTTATTTTTAGCATCAATGCCAATTAAAGATTCATGTACATAATAATAGCTTATTTCTTGTTTATAATCTAATTTTAAAATCTTAATTTATTCGCCACATATAAGATCATGATAAATGAGGAGGGCCTCTGATGATGTTAAATACTAGTTTTGCATTTAGCTTCGTACTGATGGCATACTTATGCAGAGGCATACATTCATACTTGCATACAAATATTTGTAATATGATTGTAAGAATATATATCTGAAAAGGATCCAATAGCGTCTTGATTTTTGTCTTGGAATATCTTATCACATCACATCTTAGATCATCTTATCTTTTTAGGATTCTTATCTTCAGGTGTTATCTTAGGATTTATTCTATAAAACTTAGCATTAGTATACATAAGTGTTGGAGTATCATGTTTATCATGTAATTTTAGCTCATCTCAATATGAAGAAAATATTAGTGGAAGTGTTTCTTCCTTTCTTCAATTGATAATTTAACGATGAGCTTAAAAAGTCTATATTCTGGGAAGCAATAAATTGATTGCAGAGTCATAATATATAAATTAGTTAAATTGGTAGGAACCCACTATTAGTACATAACAGTCACAGTTATTTCCATGAATAACTGTCATCAAGGTAGTTCTAATTCTAATACAGAACTGATAAGTTATTATCTATCACATTTTCTAACAATACATTACTGTTCATAAGTTCTACCCATAAATACCAACGTGACATTTATTATTGCACCTGTATCTAATAATACATGTTTACTCACAATAGTTATTATTGGTTCCCTCTCATTAATAATTTGGTATTGGTATTACCCTTGTCATCTTTCAGATGGGCAATGAGCTCTTTGACCTTGAAGGGTAAACCTTCTGATCATGTTCCAGTTGCTTCTGCAAGTTCGACTGCAATCACTTCAACATCTTCTAATGGTACCACAGGTATGGCTAATCCTAACTGAAATGCAAGAGAATGTTGGAAATAATGAAATTAGCAGTGTGGACTATCTGCCAGTCTGTCAATTTCTCTAGTTTCATTAACAAAGAGCTTGCAGGAAATGTAAACCCTTGAAATACAAGTGACATCATTTTTGGTTGTCCAAAAATTTAGTTTAACTTACTCTATCGAACATAGAGAAAGTGACAGAATTGGTCCTCCGGAGAAAATTGATATTAATTCAGTCCCTCAATGGAGAGTAACATGAATTTAGCTCCTTTATCTCAGGAAAGTGATATCAATTAGTCCCTCGGTCAAAGGATGAATGAACAGTGTTTACAGTCAAACCGACGATTTTGTCACATTTCTTGTTTGGTTGATTAAATTGGTGCATGTTTTTTTGGTGGATTGTCTTTCCTGAATCACTTGACTATAGCTAGTGGATATGATTTGGTATCTTTGTGATCTTATTTTAACTGTTGAATAAAGAGAAAGAAAGGAACCAACATGGAAAAACACTGAGGAAGATACAAAGCTATTTATTCTGCTTCTTACCCATTGTAGATGCCTTAATTCATTTTGCTTAATTATGGCAGCTTCCTTCCATGAGTACGCTTGTTCAACATTTACCCATGCTTACTTCATTTATCTTTTTGCGGTAATTCAGGCATTGAGACACCATCAACAGCACCTGCTCGGGTAAGCTCCACAGCAGATTTGGCTGAACACCCTGTCCCGACATCTCCTACATCAACGGATGGCTGGGGGGAACTTGAGAATGGAATTCAAGACGAGCATGAAAATGACAGGGATGGGTGGGATGAACTGGAACCACTTGAAGAGACAAAACCAGCTCCAGCTCTTGCAAACATTCAAGCAGCTCAAAGGCGGCCTGTTTCTCAACCTATTTCACAGACAAAACAAGGTATTTTTTTTTATTTGTGTTCGGATTTTGGTACGAGTTTTCATGATTGCAAGTTGCTAGTAACTAGTAATAATTTTTATTGTCTGATTGAAAGTTACCATCTAAGGTTGTGCAAACCTGTAAGTGATAACTTGGAAAACTGTTGTTGCATGTTATATGCTTGATTATATGACAAGAACCACGAGCTGAAAAACTGTTGCGTGTTATATGTCTATAAATAATGACAAGATCTATAAAGTGATTGATGTGACCGTATGAATTCTTTATTCAAGTTTGCACTCTTCTCTGAATGATGGGTTGGCATTTCTATTAAATTACTCATCTCATTAAAGACATGCACTGTGAGCTGTCATTTATGTGGCTTGGGATCTGTACCTTTTGACAATTTCCAGGAAAATCCTTAGGTTAGGTATATTCATTTGCCTTTGTATTAATTGCTTTATTTTGAAATTCTAGCCTCAAATTTGCTATCCAAAAGTACACCAAAATTGAGCAAGGATGAGGATGATGATTTGTGGGGATCTATAGCAGCTCCCGCTCCAAAAACTGCAAGACCTTTAAATTTGAAAACAGCTCAAACTGATGATGATGATCCTTGGGCTGCCATTGCTGCTCCAGCACCCACTACCAAGGCCAAGCCGTTATCCACTAGCAGAGCTAGGGTAGCCAAACCTGCTGCTCCAAAATTAGGTGCTCAGCGGATAAACCGAACATCATCAGGCATGTAATACAAATTGTCAATGCCAATGAACAAAAGGAACTGTGAAAGAGTTAATCTTAGTGCTAGTTGCCGTTTTCTTTTGTTGGCACTGATCAAAGTTTTACAAGAACCCGTCTCCATGATATATGAATTACATTTGTGAATTTATTGACGAAATTGATTTGTAATACTATTCTTTTGCATGCCAACAATTCTACATGAAGGGGGATCCTTGGGGCAGCATCTTCTGAGTTGTTGTAAGGCAACAAGGCTGTGCTACATTTGCTACATATTTTGGGGTGTTTTAACTTTTTTATTTGATGAACAATTTGATGTAATGTAATGTAATTAGTTTGATAATATGTAGGACAGTTTTTTTGGTACTGGATCTACTTAAAACTTGTTATTTGCGGTTCAAGTTTTGTTCAGTTTCCATGCATGCAAAGTATCATCTCTTTAATATGTAACTTGCGACAAATTTAACACAGGATAATTTGAGATCGTGTTGAAAGACTGGTTAACGTAATTTAAGTAGTTGTTTACACCTACTATTTTATGTTAAGAAATATATTGTAGGTTTAGATTTGTTTTTAAGCTGAAGTAACTATAAGTAGGTTTCGTATTATCGATAAAAAAAAAAAACTAAATGAATTTTGTTACTAATTTCTTTTAAAAAATTCATATGTATTTACTCCTATATGCAACTAGATGCATGTTTTGTTAAGTTAATTGCTAAGATGTCATCTATACCCAATACCAAAGGCAGCTGCACTGAATGTTAAATGTCAAATTATTTTAAAGTTTTTAGATCATCTAACTTATATCATTTAGTAGAAGATATACGTCTTCTAGTATCAGTGGTGGAAAATATGGATAAAATGTCTAGTCTCTTAATTTTGACTGATAATAGGGCATCTATTTAAGTGACAATTTCAGTTTAATAATGATAAATATTGTTGAATTGTCTTCTTTATATCTTTAGATATTATTCATAGAATTTACTTATGATGTATTGTAAAAATAGAAACCTGTAAGGACCGTTGACATACTAAGAGTTATAAGTTCAAGTAAAAGAACAAAAGCTTTGCTGTGAGTTCTAGTGTAGAAGTTTGTTAATTTGAGTTAAATCACATTATTCCTTTGTACTGTGATTATTCCTTTCTTTATACTGTAATTCTTTGTTGTTGTTTTTTTTTTTTTTTATTTTTTTTTTTTTTTTTTTTTTTATTTTTAATTTTAATAATAATTATTTAAAACTTACTTTAAAAATTTTTAATTTTAAAAAAAATAAATAAATAAAAA
>Ga0099825_1001178_pt1 | contig 32588 bp, 12 predicted proteins | sample SiratroredBW_FD_76838 | JGI IMG/M metagenome (GOLD analysis project Ga0099825, IMG submission 76838) | Root nodule microbial communities of legume samples collected from California, USA - Siratro red BW | ecosystem: Host-associated > Plants > Roots > Nodule | place: USA: California | collected...
AAGGTCATTTTTACAATTAGGAAAATAACAGAAAAAAACTAAGTAGATAGTTTTTTCTTAAAACACTTAAAATAATCACAACATGCTGTCTTTTTAAAACACTTAGTAGCTTCTTCTTCTTGTACTTTTTTTTATTCTTTTACTTGGCTCTTCACTCAATTTTGTAGAAAAATCATTATGTTGATCTATATCTATGTTTTCTACTTATTCACTGGTAGCATCCCTCTTTAAAGAATATTTTATTTCTAAAAATAATCACGTTAAAGCAAGAATTTCCTTCTTATCGAAAGACCACAAAATGTGACACCTCCAACTTAAATTTTATACATAAACTGAAAGTTAAAATATTTTAAAGAAGGAATAACTTAAATGTTCGTGCATCATTCTAGAATATCTACACTGATCATTGAATATTAAAAAAGAATTTTTGTTCATGACAGACTCTATTTTAATTTAATGATAATATCAATAAAATATCTATACTCGAAAAATAACTATTTTTATTAAACAATCTTAAATATATTCAATCATTTTTAAACCCTTTTTAACAATTCTTAAATATTTGAATAAATTAGTATAAAAATAAATAAAGTGTTTTTAATCGTATTTGATTGTAACCTTTTATTGAAATAACTTTTCACACAGGGTTTATAAAAATTTGAAGAATATTATCAATTTATACACATGTTAACTCTTTTATCACTCCTTTATCATGAAAAATGTTAATAATTGTTCATAGAATATTTATTGTTAAAAGTAAAAACTTTCTTTAATTCAAAAACAACTTACTAAATTCTAGTAAGCAACTTTCTTTATTAATATACATACTTTTTTTTTCTTTTGATAACATTTTTTTGTTTTTCATGAAAATAATGTTGTAGTTGTGTTGGATTATTGATTTAGGTTGTATTTTATAAATTAAAATATTCATGCAGACTCTCCATTATTACAGATTTTCAGCAATATCATAAGGTTATATTTATTACAAACAACTTCTCCAAGTGATTATTATCAATGTTCATGTCTTATGAACTTAACTTACAAACAAGGTAACCCAAAAATCGAAAGAGATGGCAATGTTGTGCGTACAATCACTTTCTCTATTAATTATAAAAACAAGAAATAAAAAAATCAACAGCAATATCATTTTATTTCAGATATAAATTAACTTTAAAATATTTTAATGTAAAAAATGAATTTATTTTAAAATTTAGTTTTATAATCATCTTCATTAATAACATATTTCAAAATCTAATTATTAAATATTGTAATACTGTATTAACAATGATGTATTCTAGATTTCATATACGTAATCATACCAAATTAGAATTGATATTTATTTATATATTTAAAATAATTGAAAGTATTGCCTTAATATATTTAAATTTATTTTAAAATAGACATAATATAGATAACTATGGGCGCAATGGTTTTATTATTTTCGATGTGATCTTAATATGTTGAAGTAAATGAATCACATATTTTGAAATCAGTCCAGAACTATGATATTTTTATTCGAAAAAATGTTTGCAATTCAGTAATTGAAAATAGTGGTCCAAACAAAATAAATAAATGTTTACAGTTTAGTTTAGTAATTGAAAATAGTGATCCAAACAAATTAAAAAATATGTTTGCAGTTCAGTAATTGAAAATAGTAGTCCAAACAAAATAAAAAAAAAATGTTTGGAATTCAGTAATTGAAAATAGTGATCCAAACAAATTAAAAAATATGTTTGCAGTTCAGTAATTAAAAATAGTGGTCCAAACAAAATAAAAAAAAATGTTTGCAGTTCAGTAATTGAAAATAATGGTCCAAACAAAATAAAGTTAATCAAAGAGTGCTTTTTACTGGAACAACTTTTCATACAAGATTTTTTAAATTTGCATATACAAGATTAACTTGTTTGTATATACAAGTTAATCTATATCTTTAATTTTTTTTTCCTTTATTTGTTTTTATGAAAATAATGTTATTGGAGAGATGGTAAGACATTATTATAAACTAATTAGTAATAATTTAAAATTTTGATTTGATTCACCAGATTGTATTATAAAAAACTAGTCTCTCTCCTTGAGAAGTAAGAATATAAATAATGATTGTCCGAACAAAATTGTCTTGTACACAAGAAAAATTATTTCCTACGATGATGTTGTAGTTGAATATGATGAATTCATCTATGCATATCATAATATATCAAAGCTTATTCTTTATCTAAATAATGATAATAATTAAATTATGTTTTTATTATATTTTATATTTTTGTTGGATTATTGAATTGGGTTGCATTTTGTAAATGAAATTTGATGCAAAACATGCATTATCACAGATTTTCAACATCATAGAACTACACTTATTACAAACAAATTGTCCATGTTGAAACAAGATCATTAGCATCATTAAAGGGCTGCATCTGATCCATGTATCTTTGCCTATACAAGATTTGAACTTACCTTATATACAAACAAAGTACCCCAAAAGATGAAAGAGTTGGCACTGCTGCACTATAGTGCGTACAAAACTGTGAGTGGGAAAGTGACAACAAAACAAACAAACAACTGACAACAACAGGTTCCAAAATTACACAATTCTACACAATTCCTGATCTTCCTCGCCACAAAGGCCACCATTACCCATAACATAACAGAGATCACATAGAATTTTGATATCCTCATACAGCAAAAAGCAATTCTTTCATTCCTTGGCAGGCAGGGTTGAAACCGTGTGAAAATCATGCTCCATCATCTTCACTATCTGCAAAATGAATATCAACTCAAATCGGCATGCCATTTTGATAAAAACACATGTAAAACTTTCAAAGCACAGGTAAAATTATAGAGATTAGTGGTGTCTGTCTCATTCTGAGATAAAACATATCAAACCAGCAACATATCAACTAAAACAATGGACTAGGGTCTGGTTTAAAGCTATGATAAAATATCTCACCAGCAATATCTATGTTCTGATTTTATCTCAGAACAGTTATTTATGAATTGAACATCTACTTTTAAGATAAAAAGATCAATCATCATGCACTATCAACATATAGAATTTCACAAGGCCACTAATCAGAAATCACCTCAGATATGACTTTAAAGCAGTTATTTCAGAAGGCAACAATTTTACCAAACATAGCATCGAATGTCAATGACAAAACCTAAGATTTCTGAAACCAAAATATATATAACATTAGAACATATATAAATCTACAAAACAATCTATGCACAACTGAACAAAAAAATTCATTAATTTGGAAATGATTTTACTGGAACAATTAAACACCATACATCTTATTTCACAGAAGAATAGGAAATGCACTTGATGAATACACAGTATACTCAGATATGGAATAACAGAGCAAATAAGCTTCTGTTCAATTTCAACTAGAGCAGGAAAAATCGATAACCAAGACAAATTAGTAGCCTCTTTCATCTTCATGAGAAATTAATTTGTGCATAAAGAAATATATATATATATATTATATACACATAATTTTTCAGTGACAGCAGGAGTACTACTATTTGTACCAAGTCTTGGCTGTCAATTAAATGGGATTGCAAGATCCTACATTTCCCCATTTAAAATACATACAAGACATTTTTATTTCTATTATTCCTTAATTTATTATATCATATATTATGTTTTATTAATTTATTATTGTTTGGTTTATTATATTATATGTCATGCTTTAAATAGTTTATTGTATTCTTAAATCCTCTTTTAGTCTTTATAGTTTCACAAATATGCAATTTTGGTCCCTACAAAAATTTGATTGCACATTTGATCCTCTAATTTTAAAAAAATAAAGCAATTTGGGTGCAGTGTAAATATATCACTCAATTGCTCATGGAAGATGTTACCTCAGGAGAACAGGTGTTAGAGTTTATTCTTCATATCAGTATAACAGGTCTTAGAGTTTATTCTTGATATCAGTATCTTACATGATTCACTACGAGAAAATTGCTGATTACCTGCCAAAATATAGTGTCGACCATGTAAGAGACGCAAATAGTAGTGGCCAGACCTATGCTAAGTGGACACTAACTTAGTCCAGGAATTTATGTTGGCCAATCCCATTAATAATTCTTCAATTTTAACTTAATTATTATTCTTAATGACCTTAATCACTTAAGCATCATAAAATGATAGCTTAAGATTGTCTATAGATGTTCAATTCTTTTAATTAATTCTTGTTCCAACCTTATCTTGGTCTTCTCTATAGTCTTTTGACCGGATAAATTTAGTCAATAACATAAAAGGCTCGTTTGAACAAATATCTCCATAAATATTTCTAGAAGAGAAAATGAGAAAGAAAATATTAAATAACTTTCCCCATAAACAAAAATTAGCTTATGTTTCTACAAATTAATTAATGCATAAGCTAATTTTAACTGATGAAGAATCACATTTCCATTTCTTCTTTTTATTTTTCTTTCCTAAAAGTGTTTGTAGCATAACAATAGAGTCAGTAAAAATAGTCATATTTGTAAGATTCTTAATCAATATTTTTAGCCCCTTTCAAGCCTGTAATATTAGTTTTGCATTAGTATGAGGCACCAACTCCAACACAGACACCAAATACTACACAACAACGAGGACAAGTGTACACCACTTATAGAATCAACTTGACAAAACATTTATTTGACAAGTAAGAATTATATAATTCACATTTTAAAATCAAAACAATTTTCATATAAGAATATGACACTCAAAAATAGAATAATAAGAAAATATATGTTAATAGTTAAAATAAAACAATAAATTGAGTCCCTTAGCCCATTAATTATAACTGACAAACTTTAATACTCAACCCTCAATTCCACAAAATATTTATAACGAACCAAGATGAACAATTAAGTGGCAATTGCCCAGCAAAATCCGAAATCAGCGCTGAAAGACTCTACTGCCAAGGCTATTGTAATTTAAAAATTAGGGTTCACAGTCTTAACGAATTAAAACAGAGTTAATTTATTACACTAATAAATGATATGATGTGACTGTAAATAAAGTGGACTTTTAAGGACGGAAAGTTTTAAGAGCATATGTGCAATAAGATAGCACACAGACACAGCGCAGAAACAGACACAAATACAATAAACATATTAGACTGATAGAAATAGAAGAAACTACTGATGGATCTGAAAACCAAAACTACACTTGGAAGACATTACAACATATCATCTCAATCTTCACAGTCACATTATAATATTGAACTTCCTGCCATCTGAAAGACCACAAACTGGAGCAGTTCAAAATGCATAACATGCCTACAACTCGTATGGCTAACAGAGTTTCCAATCCAGACCAGACTAAGACTGAGAAATAAGCTAAAATATCCAATGGAAGACTAAAAGTTGATGAAAGAAAGAGGCTTTACCTCTGCGAACAATGCCTGAAACTTGGGTTCAGTATATCGCAAAGTGTTGCAAACTTTCAAAACAACTCAGTTGCATATGGAGAGTTTTCCTGCCCAGTCGTCAGCTAGCCCATAATCAAGGCTGAGCTCTCTCATGGGAGGGATGGTCTCCAATGCAAACAGCATGAGGCGAGGGAACATCAAATTGTTGTGATCATAGAGCACAAACTGAACCATCACATTGGGAGTGGGACTGTGACTCATATAGCATGCAACATTCCTCATTCTTGACACATCCAGAGCAAAATCCAAAGGAGGGATGGAAGGATAAGAGGGACGCACATAGTTGGAGTCTATCATAGATAAGTCACCCCATTCCGCCCACCTATCAGTGAACCGATTCGGATATATCAAGGAATCACCATTCATGGACACAACTTCTGCTTGCTCCCTGGTGAGCACAACCCCAGAATACTCACATATGAAAGCACCAGCTTGAATAAGGTCCAAGGTCCTAACTCCCCAACCAGTTTCCACAGATCTAAACACCTCCAACCTGTTCTTGAGACCCTTCTGCGTGACCCGATTGCGGCAATGAGGAGGGCACTTACAAAAGGGGCCACACTCAAAAACCAAAGGCTTCCCTCTCAGGAGAATCCCACTCTGATTATAGGGAAACTCCCCTCCATTCTTCATGGCACAAAAGCACCCTTCAACACACCCCTCCGCGCAATCACAACCAGTACCCCTCCCACTCTGGTGAAACACGAACTGAGGAAAGCTCGTCTTCACAAGATAATCATAGTGCAGAGGGTCGTAACTGCGATCGAGCTCATTGAAAAGACGAACCCCCACATTCTCCTTCCTGTTCGAAATATCGAGAGATAAACAACACATGGGTTGAAAACACAGGGGATCCCTCTTGAGCATATGTGCCTCCTTAATGATCACGCTCCCCATCTTAGGTTGCCCCTCGATTCTAGAAAGCTTATACTTAAAAACTCCGAAACCCGATTTCCCAACATCAAACCAGCATTCATCAATGGTATAAAGGCCATCGTACACATACAACTTCCCAGTGGCTGAGGCAGCACCCTCACACCGCACCCCACGAATCACCCTCACCTCGATCCCATAGTGCTTGCTCCGCTCCATTGCAAGGTTCCCCCCTTCAAGCTTCTGGTCACAAACCTGCCTAGAGTTCTTGTCCTGTCCACCATGGCCAGTGTAAGTGATGACGTCACCCTGGTCATCGTCATCCTCGTACCCACCAGAGACAATCACGCTCGTGGCGATTGGTTCACCGTTCATACTCATGCTGCCGGGAAGATAATCGATGCCGGCCTGAGGTTGACCGTGCAACCCCACCACGCACAACTCCATCCTATAGAGGAACACGTCACCGATGCAAACACCAGGAATTGCACCCACGATTCTCTTTTCACGATGCATCCACAAATTGCGGCTCCTCATCAAAGCCGAGGCTCGCAAATCGCAGCGCGCCCTGCGGGAGTCCACCCGCCCCTCGTCCTCCACAGTCGCCAGCACGCGCAGCGAGTCGTACACCTTCCTGGTCCGCCGGATTTCGCCCCGGACGTCCATCTGCTGCCGCACGCTAATATCCCCCGTCCGAACCAGCTCCTTGTACCGCCTCCGCGACGTGGTTGCGGCCGCCACCGAAGAGGGCTGCTCCTCCTCCGGAAAGGGCACGATTGCCTGCGAATCCGGGTCCGGAACGGTACCCTGTGGGGTCTCCTGCCGCCCAGGTTCCGAAACGGCCCAGTTTTGGAAGTGCTGTGGGTTTTCGACAAGAGGGTTGGAAAAGGCATGGTTTGGGAGTTCTTCAAGGCCTTCGGTGGTGATTGGGTGGGGTTCGGATAACACCGGCTGTAAAAGGTGGGAGATTCTGTTGAACTCGGGGAACAACTTGGTATCTGGGTCGTCGGAGATTTCGTCGCATACCAGATTGAGGTCCAGGTCCAGGTCGAGGGACCCATTTGAAAAATTGGGGTCCGTGGGGGTATTGAGCCAATCGTCGAAGGGTTCTACCTTTGGGGTTAGTATTTTGGGGGTGTGAAGCCATTCGTCCAAAGGTTCAAGTTTTGGAACTAGTGTTGTGTTCGGCGAGACATTGGTGGTGGCTGTTGCGGCGGCGATAGAGGGAAGGAGTGGTGGGAATCCGGGCGGTGGAGGAAGGTATTCGGGTGAAAAGAAAGAATTCATAATGGCATAAATGAGGGTGGTGGTGTTCGGGTGAGATTAGCGAGTAGGGTTTAAATCGGAAGAAGAAGATGCATTGGAAATGGCGAAGCTTGAAGATGTATTAATGTCAAGAAACTTTTGGACGGTTCCGATTTTCGTTTTGATTTTAAGAAGAGTTTTGGTGAACTTGAAATTTAAGAATGGCAGAGTTTCAAATGATGTGATGTTTATGATAAAAATTAATAAACAAGAAGCACTCGTTATCTTGATTATTGTGTATGAAAGGTGGAAATGAGATGAAACTTAAATTAGATGGATAATTGGAGAAAAATGTATTTGGAGATGTTAAAGAAGAGTAAAAGTTAGATAAAGAGAAGATAACTATATTAGGAAATAGTACAATGAAAAAACAGGTAAAAATTATGATTATTGATTTATCTTGTTTCACTAAAATGCCACTGTTTATACTTTTAATTATTTGTTTTTAATTATTTAGATACATAATGTTAATATATCGGACATAACTATTTACTGTTAGAATTTGAATTTGATTTTTACAAGAATTGAATTTTGGTTCCAGTGGATATCTGCTTCCTTTAGGACCGTTGATGATATGATTAATAATTGATGTAATGTAACAATACATAACCGTAAATGATTATTGAGTTTAGTATAATAATTATTAAAAGTAAATTGTAATAATAGTTTAAAAAATACTTGAAATATGTTTATTTAATATAATATATATTACAATTGAAATAAAACTATATAATAATAATTTAAAAATAATTAAAATATATTTATTTGAGTACAATATATAATAAAAATAACATATATGTATATAAATTTTATAATTAAGTGTATGATAAAAAAATTATTAAAAATAAAATGTTGAAAATTAATTTGATATAATTATTAAAAAATATTTTCAGTTATAAATTTATTAATAAAAGTTGAAGATGATCAATAATGAACAAAGTATGATTTAGAAAACACGTAGTAAAGGTTGACACTTCTTAAGACATGATATTATTTGTCCATTTACAAAGATAATAAAATAAGATTTTAAATAATTATCTTTTATTTTTAACAGAGATCATATGTTTTAGTTTATTTTAATTTAGTAAATGATTTAATTTATAATTTAAAATTTATAATAAATGTAATAGAAAATAAGCACATTATACAATACACTCTTAACATTTATTGTAATAAAAACGTCTTTTAATAATAATAACAACTCATACCTACATGACATCATGCATGACCTCGTTATACCTATATATAACCTCATGCATGACCTCATTCATGACCTGTGGTAATATGTATATGGAACTACCTCTGTGATGTAAATTGGTATATTAAAAGTAATTTTGTTTTTAAATTTGATTTTTCATTCAATTACTGAATTATCAATTTTCGTATAAGTGTATTATTAAAAACTCATTTTTAACTTCTAAGTGAACTTTAACTTATTTTTGAAAACAATAGTTAAATATTTTACTTTTTTTTTATTGAATATGAATATTATATGGCAATAATATAATAAATCATTTTAAATAATAATCGATTATTTGTATAAGTTGTGTTTTAATTTTTATTTAGATAATTGATTACATTTAAGAAATAGTTTCTTAAAATAATTTTTTAAAGAATAATAAATTATATTTTAAAGTGATTGATTATATATTTTTACTTAATTTCAAAAATTAAAAGTATTTTAAAACTTCAAATTCATAATCAAGTTAGATAAATTAGCTATATTGTGTGCAAATACTCATTAAAAAATATAAAAACACTAAAAACATGATTAAGATGGTTCTTTTATGAGTAATTTATTTTAATATTTTTAACAAACAGAAGAATTTTGTAACTAACAAAAGTCATACAAAATAACAACAAATATATTTAATGATAATATATACATAAAACAATTTGATTATTAGAGATTTTTGAATTGGGTATATAATTGTAATTTTTGAATGAAATTGATAAAAAAAATAAAAATAAGAGGTGCACATTACAAATATTTTAATGAAGAAAAAATATTCTTAATTTTAAGAGAATATATGATTTGTTTTGATTAAATCTAAATTAACAAAGATAAAGTGTGGTGCAAGTTTAAGATAAAGTGTACTGCAAGTTTAAAAGCACAAGAGTGAATATGAGTTTTAAGCTATTTGTTATAGTTAATGTAATCTGAATTGATTTCATGTTTATGGTTACAAAATTCTATTATTTTTATTATTATATTTAAATATTGCTTTAACTTTTATACATATCATTTTAGAAGAAAAAGTTTATAGATATACGTTTATCCAACTTTCGAACAAAATTTATATAATGCAACCATATTTTATGTTTTTAAAGATCTATCATAAAATAGTGTAGTTTATTTTCATAATTTCTTTTTTTGTCCTTTATTTCTTTTAAATTTTCTATAAAGTAACTAAATTTAAAATAATTTATAAATTTTAGATTAAAAATTTAGAAAAAAAAAAGTTGATGGAGAAAGAAGAATTCTACCTTAGAATTTTAGTTTTCATTATTAATCATAGTTAACTTAATATTAAAAATGAAGAATATTAATAGTAATAAATAGATAGTTGGTTTGGAAGGTTAAAAGTTTAAGTTAAATTTATTACTTTCATTTTACTTGATGCTTAAACATTGTGAAACTTGACAACACTTATATCAATGGAACTGTATTAATTATTATTAAAATTAGGTAGATGGTGAACAATTATTAAACTTAATCTTAATTATAATTAATATACACACATTAATTATATATATATATATATATATCATATTTTTCTAGAAAATAAAATTTAAAATTTTTATCCATGTTTTACAATTTTGTAAATCTGCATTATCATATTCATCATATTCGTAATTTTAATTTTAACTATAAGAACTACAAAAAATTATAAATATTATAATTTTATGATTAAAATTCATAAAATTATCTAATTCAAAGTATAGAATAAAACAACATACATTGACATTAAAGAAATGAGTAACACTTTCAAATTTTTAGACTTTTTTAAATTAATATTTATAAAATTAAAAGTAGAAAGATATTTTTGAATTTGTAGAAACTGAAATTTCTCATCAAATTAAACAAGTAGACAACGATTGGACTTGGTATTCCCATGAGTGGAGGAAGAAGAAAAAGATAAACTTTATAACATAAAAGAGTGTAAATGTATGACTATAATAATAACGAGGTTAGTAAATAGGATTTACATAGAACGAGAAGGATTGGAAATGATAATTATAAAGAGAAAAAAAAAAAAAGACACTTTAAGGTTAGAGAATTTTTGGGTGGGTTATGTTTACAATAGAAATAAAAAATATATATAATAAAAATTTAAAAAATAATTAAAATATATTTATTTGAATATAACAAATATTAAAACTAATATATATATATATATATATATATGTAAATGTTATAATTATTTAAATAATTATGTGTATAGTGAAAAATATTTTTTTAATATGATGAAAAAAATATTAAAAAAATATTGATAATTAATTTGATATAATATTAAATAAATGATTTTATGTTATACATTTATTAGTAAAAAGTTAAAAATGATTAATAATAACAAAGTATGATTTGTATGATTTTGGAGACTTACATTAAAATAAAGTATGTTGTAAAGTTGAAAAAATAATAGTGAATATAAGTTTTAATTTATTTATTATGTTAATGTAGTCTTAATTATTGATTTCATGTTTATGGTTACAAAGTTGTATTATTCTAATTTTATGTTTAAATATCGTTTTAATTTTTATACATATCATTTTAGTTTATTTTAATTTTTATAAAGATATAAGAAAATATTATATATATATATATATACACGAAATTTTTTATATGAAATTAAAGTTTGAAGATATTTTTGAATTTGTAGGAGATCTTAAAATTACATGAATAAAATAAATAAATGCAATTAAAGTTCTCATCAAGTGTATTGGTGAATGAAATATGTGAAAAGAGAAAATTAATGACATAAAATAGTGTGTGTATTTTGACTAATTTTAATTTGGTAAATGGTTTAATTTATAATTGAAGGACCACAATGGATGCACTAGAGTGTAAACATCTTATACAATACACTCTTATAAAAACAATTTATTGTAAGAACGTCTTTCAATGATAATAACAACTCATACCTACATACCAGCAAACATGATCAAACTACCTCAATCTCATTACAAGTGAGGATATTGAGTTTATAGTTGATTTCATGGTTATAAAATTCTATTATTTTAAATCTTATGTTTAAATATGGCTTTAATTTTTATGCATATCATTTAGTTTATTTTAACTTTTATCAAGATCTAAGAAAATTTTATATTATATATATATGAAGAAAAAATTTATAAATAACGATTATGCAACGGAAGATTTATATAATTATTATTTTTTTTAAGATTTATAGTTTATTTTCATAAAACTTCTATTTCTTAAACATTTTTCTTTTAAATTCTCTAAAGTAGATAAATTTAAAATTTATCAATTTTAGATTAAAAAATTTACAGAAAGATTGACGGAGAAGGAAGAATTCTACTTTAAAAATTGTAGATTTCATTATTAATCATAGTTAGTTTAACACTAAAAATAAAGAATATTAATGATAATAAACAAATAATTGTTCTGGGTTGAAAAATATAAATGAATTGGTTATATTAATTTTATTTGAGTGGTATCAAAGTTAACCATGTAAGTATGCATTGATTATAAGTAAGATTAGATAAATGGTAAATAATTGTTAAACTTAACCTTAATTGTAAATTAATATATATATCATAGTTTTCAAGAAAATAAAAGTTAAAATTTGTATCCATAGTTTACTATTTTGTAAATCTACAATATTATATTTATAATTTTAATTTTAACTACACCAATAAAATAGTACGTTTATAAAATCATACACTTTTATTATGAAAATTAATAAAGATACTAATTGAAACTAAGGAGATTAGCACTACTAAATTTTTAAACTTTTCTAGATTGAAAATTTGTGAAATTAAAGTTTGAAGATATTCTTGAATTTATGAAATCTTAAAATTACATCATAAAATAAAATAAATAAAAAATTTAGTTAAAGTTCTATCAAATGTATTGGTAAATGAAAATTATGTATAATTAAAGAACTACAATTGATGTTTAAAGTGTAAACACAATATACAATACATTCTTATAAAGATAATTTGTTGTAAGAAAATTTTTCAATAATAATAACAATTCCTATTTACATATCATCAAACATGACCTATCACTAACATGTGTACCAAACTATATCAACCTCCATTACTAGTAGAAGTATTGAGTCATTTATTGAAAAATTCAAATTTTGAAAGTTAGTGTTATGGAAGTGTTAAGTGATTTGTGGAAAGATTCGAGTTTTGAAATTAGTGTTGAGGTTGGAAAGAACTGAATGTGGCCTAGTGACCGTGATAGATGGGAAGATTAGGAACCTGAACATTAGAATTGAAATTTAAATTTATTATTGAGTGAAAAGAAAGAACTCATGGCATAAATGAGTGTGGTGATGTTGTGAATGAGATTAGAAAGTGGGTTTATTTTGAAAGAATATGCATTGGAAATGGCGAAGCACGAAGATGTATTAATGTTAGAAACTTTTGGATGGATTGGGATTTTCAATTGAGTTTGGTGAAGTTAAAATTTAAGAATCTCAGAGTTTCAAGTGATGGTTGTGATAAAAATTAATATGCAAGAAGCACTCTTAATCTTGATTATTGTGTAAGTAAAGTGGAAATGAGATGAAACTTTTAAGTTAGATAGATTATTGGAGAAAAATATATTTGAAGGTGTTAAAGTATAGTAGAAGTTAGATACAGAGAAGATAACTATATTAGGAAATATTACAGTAAAAAAATAGGTAAAAGTTATGATTATCAATTTATCTTTCTGTATTTTTTACTACAATGCCACTGTTTATACTTTTAATTGTTTGTTTTTAATTATTTAGATACCATAACGTGCACTTTAATTACTAAGATAGCAGACATAACTATTTACTGTTAGAATTTGAATTTGATTTTTGGAAAAACTGAATTTTGGTCCCAGTGGATATCTGCTTATCTGCTTCCTTTAGGACCACCATTGATGATATGATTAATAATTAATCTAATGTAATAATACATAACTGTAAATGATAATTGAATTTAATATAATAATTATTAAAAGTAAAACGTAATAATAGTTTAAAAAATACTTGAAATATGTTTATTTAATATAATATATATTACAACTGAAATAAAAATATATATAATAATAATTTAAAAATAATTAAAATATATTTATTTGAATATAATATGTAATAAACTTAATATATATGTATATAAAAGTTATAATTATGTGTATGATGATAAATAATTTTTTAGTATGATGAACAAAATTATTAAAAATAAAATATTGATAATTAATTTGATATAATTATTAAAAAATATTTTAAGTTATAAATTTATTAACAAAAGTTAAAGATGATCGATAATAAACAAAATATGATTTAGCAAATATATATTGAAAGTTGACGCATGGTATGATTTGTCCATTTATAAAGATAATAAAATAATATTTTAAATAATTATCAGTTTATTTTATACAAAATTAGTATATTTGAATAAAAAATAAAATTTAGTAAATAATTCAATTTATAATTGAAAAGTTATAATAAATGTAATAGAATGTAAGCACATTATACACTACACTCCTATAAAGACAATATTTACTCTGATAAGAACGTCTTTTAATAATAATAACAACTCATACCTACATGTCCTCGTACATAATCTCATATATAACCTGTCGTAATATGTATACATAATTACCTCAGCTACTTTATTATTATAATATATATTATTATAATATAAATATATATATATAATGTAAATTGATATATTAAAAATAATTTTGTTTTTAAATTTAATTTTTCATTCAATTATTCAATTAACAATTTTGGTATAAGTGTTTTATTAAAAACTCATTTTTAACTTCTATAATGAACTTTAACGTATTCTTGAAAACAATACTTAAGTATTTTACTTTTTTTATTGAATATGAATATTATAGGGCAATAATATAATAAATCATTTTAAATACTAATCGATTATTTGTAGAAGTTGTATTTAAATTTTTATTTAGATAATTGATTATATTTAAGAAATAGTTTCTTAAAATAATTTTTTAAAGAATAATAAACTATAATTTAAAGTGATTGATTATATATTTTTACTTAATTTCAAAAATTAAAAGTATTTTAAAACTTCAAAATCATAATCAAGTTAGATAAATTAGCTATATTGTGTGCAAATACTCATTAAAAAAGGATAAAAACAATAAGAACATGATTAAGATGGTTCTTTTATGAGTAATTTATTTTAATACTTTTAACAAACAGAAGAATTTTGCAACTAACAAAAGTTATACAAAATAACAACAAATATATTTAATGATAATATATACATAAAACAATTTGATTATTAGAGATTTTTGAATTGGGTATATAATTGTAATTTTTGAATGAATTTGATAAAAAAAAATAAAAGGTGCACATTACAAATATTTTAATGAACAAAAAATATTCTTAATTTTAAGATAATATATAATTTGTTTTGATTAAATCTAAATTAACAAAGATAAAGTGTGGTGCAAGTTTAAGATAAAAGTGTGCTGTAAGTTTAAAAGCACAAGAGTGAATATGAGTTTTATTTTAATGGTATCAAAGTTAACAATGCACCTATGCATTAATTATAAGTAAGATTAGATAAATGGGAAATAATTGATAAACTTAACTTTAATTATAATTAATATAATATATATATATATATATATATATATATCATAGTTTTCAAGAAAATAAAAGTTAAAATTTGTATCCATAGTTTACTATTTTGTAAATCTACATTATTATATTTATGACTTTAATTTTAACTACACAAATAAATAGTACGTTAATAAAATCGTACATTTTTATTATGAAAATTAATAAAAGATACTAATTGAATCTAAGGAAATTAACACTACTAAATTTTTTTGAACTTTTGTATATTGAAATTTGTGAAATTAAAGTTTGAAGATATTTTTGAATTTGTATGAAATCTTAAAATTACATTCATAAAATAAAATAAGTAAAAATTTAATTAAAGTTCTATCAAATGTATTGATGAATGAAAATGATGAGAAAAGAGAAAAATTTATGACATAAAAGAGTGTGTTGTGTGTTTTAGCTAATTTTAATTTGAATTTGATTTTTACAAAAACTGAATTTTGGTCCCAGTTGATATCTGCTTCCTTTAGGACCGTTGATCATATGATTAACAATTAATGTAATGTAATAATACATAACTGTAGATGATTATTGAGTTTAATATAATAATTATTAAAAGTAAATCATAATAATAATTTAAGAAATTCTTGAAATATGTTTAATTAATATAATATATATTACAATTGAAATAAAAATATATATGATAATAATTTAAAAATAATTAAAATATATTTATTTGAATATAATATATAATAAAATTAATATATATGTATATAAATGTTATAATTATGTGTATGATGATAAACAATTTTTTAATATGATCAAAAAATTATTAAAAATAAAATGTTGATAATTAATTTGATATAATTATTAAAAAAATAATTTTAAGTTATAAATTTGTTAATAAAAATTAGAGATGATCAATAATGAACAAAGTATGACTTGTATGATTTAGGAAATGCATATTCACTTTTTATGATATTGTACGATTTGTTCATTTACAAACACAAAAAAAAATAAAATTTTAAATTATTATCAATTTTTTTTGTACAAAATTCATTTAATTGAATTAAAATAAAAATTAATGTTGGGACAAAAGGAACCATCTTTTGTTTTTAATAAAAATGATATGTTTTGGTTAACTTTAATTTAGTAAATGATTCAATTTATAATTGAAGAATTACAATAGATGTAATTGAGTGTAAGTATATATAACAAATATTATATATATATATATATATATATATATATATATATATATATATATATATATATATGTAAATGTTATAATTATTTAAATAATTATGTGTATGATGAAAAATAATTTTTTAATATGATGGAAAAAAATATTGATAATTAATTTGATATAATTATTAAAGAAATGATTTTATGTAATAAATTTTAATTTGATATACATATCATTTTACTTTATTTAAATGTTTATAAAGAAAATATTAAATATATATATATATATATATATATATATATCAAATTTTATATATGAAATTAATGTTTGAAGATATTTTTGAATTTATACGAGATTTTTAAATTACATGCATAAAATAAATAAATAAATATAATTAGAGTTGGTGAATGAAAGTTTTCACGTGAAATGAAAAAAAAAATAATGACATAAAAGAGTGTGCGGTGTAACTAATTTTAATTTGATAAGATTCAATTTATAATTGAAATACCATAATAGATATAATAGAGTGTAAGCACCTTATACAATGCACTCTTATAAAGACAATTTATTGTAATAACGTCTTTCAATAATAATAACTCATACTTATATGTCAGCAAGCATGACCAAACCATCTCATCAAATTTAATTAAAGTTGTCATCAAATGTATTGGTGAATGGAAATTATGGAAAAAGATAAAATTAATGACATAAAAGAGTGTGGTGCGTTTTGGTTAATTTTAATTTGATAAATGGTTCAATTTATAATTAAAGAACCACAATTGATGTTTAAAGTGTAAGCACACTATATAATGAATTATTATAAAGACAGTTTATTATAAGAATATATTCCAATTGTAATAATAACTCATATTTACACGTCAACAAACATGACCTATCACTAACATGTGTATCAAATTATTTCAACCCTATTACAAATAGGGGGTATTGAGTCATTCATAGAAAGATTCAAACTTTGGAATTAGTGTTGTGAGAGTGTTGAGTCATTTCTGTAAAGGGTCGAGTTTTGGAATTAGTGTTGGGGTCGGAGAGGCATTGGTTGTAGTCCTAATGATTGTGATAGAAAGGAAGATTGAAAATTCAAACATTAGAATCATTAAAATTTAAATTAAATCCAAACGGTTAAAAGAAAAAATTTATAGCATAAAAGAGTGAGACAGTACGACCGTGTGATTATTCTGAATTGATGATGATATAAAGAAAAAACAAGAAGATGTATTAAGATTAAAGAAATTATTGTATGGATTCAAATGTTAATCTGACTTAGATTCTAATTTTAAAATGAGTTTGATGAACTTAAAATTTATGAGTATAGTGAAATTAAAATTTATGAAGTAAGGAGTTTCAAGTGATGTTTGTATCCAAGCATTTTTTATGTCACTGTGTGTAATTTTAATTATCTAGACACCATACCGTGTACTTTAATTACTAAGATAGCATACAAAACTCTTTACTAATAGAATTTGATTTTTCAAAAAACTGAATTGGGGTGGTGGTTAGGTGTTTCCTTTAGAACTGTTGATATAATTAATAACTAATGTAATGTAATAATAAATAACTGTAATAATAATTAAAAAAATACTTCAAATCTATCTTTTTAATATAATAATTATTGTAAGTGAAATGTAATAATAGTTTAAAAAAATACTTGAAATATGTTTATTTAATATAATATATATTACAATTGAAATAAAAAATATACATAATAATTTAAAAATAATTAAAATATATTTATTGGAATATAATATATATTAAAACTAATATATATGTATATAAATGTTATAATTATGTGTATGATGATAAAAAAAATTAATACGATGAAAAAAATTATTAAAAATAAAATGTTGCTAATTAATTTGATATAATTATTATAGAAATGATTTTATGTTATAAATTTGTTAATAAAAGTTAAAGATAATCGAGTATAATTATAATTTTTGGACGGTTCCGATTTTCAATTGTTTCGTTTCGATTTTAAGATGAGTTTGGTGAAGTTAAAATTTAAGAATCGCAGAGTTTCAAGTGATGGTTGTGATAAAAATTAATATGCAAAGAAGCACTCTTAATCTTGATTATTGTGTAAGTAAAGTTGAAATGACATAAAACTTAAATTAGATGGATTATTGGAGAAAAGTATATTTGGAGATGTTAAAGTAGAGTAGAAGTTAAATAGAAAGAAGATAACTATATATTAGGAAATAGTACAGTAAAAAAATAGGTACAAGTTATGATTATTGATTTATCTTTCTGAACGTTTCACTAAAATGCCACTGTTTATACTTTTAATTATTTGTTTTAATTATTTAGATACATAATGTGCACTTTAATAACTAAGATATCAGACAAAACTATTTACTGTTAGAATTTGAATTTGATTTGTACAAAAACTGAATTTTGGTCCCAGTGGATATCAGCTTCCTTTAGGACATGATATGATTAATAATTAATGTAATAATACATAACTGTAAATGATTACTGAGTTTAATATAATAATTATTAAAAGTAAAATGTAATAATAGTTTAAGAAATACTTGAAATATGTTTATTTAATATAATATATATTACAATTGAAATAAAATATATATAATAATAATTTAAAAATAATTAAAATATATTTATTTGATTATAATATATAATAAAATTAACATATATGTATATAAATGTTATAATTAAGTGTATGATAAACAAAATTATTAAAAATAAATTGTTGATAATTAATTTGATATAATTATTAAAAAAATATTTTAAGTTATAAATTTGTTAACAAAAGTTAAAGATGATCAATAATAAACAATGTATGATTTAAGACACACATATTAAAAGTTGACATTTTTATGATATTGTATGATTTTCCATTTATAAAGACAATAAAATAAGATTTTAAATAATTATCAGTTTATTTTATACAAAATTAGTATATTTGAATAAAAATAATATTTTTAAACAAAAAGGACCATCTTTTGTTTTTAGTTTTGGTTAATTTTAATTTGATAAATGATTTAATTTATAATTTAAAAATGATAATAAATATAATAAAATGTAAGCATAGTATACAATATATTATAAAGACAACATTTACTTTAATAAATATCTTATTATTATAATATATGTATGTCATCATCCATAACCTCATGCATGACTTGTCGTAATATGTGTATGGAACTACTTCAACTACTTTATTATTATAATATATGTATGTAATATAAATTGATATATTAAAAGTATTTTTTTTTAAATTTGAATTTTCATTCAATTACTCGATTAACAATTTTGGTATAAGTGTATTATTAAAAACTCATTTTTAACTTCTAGAGTGAACTTTAATGTATTCTTGAAAACAATAGTTAGTATTTTACTTTTGTATTAAATATGAATATTATATCGCAATAATATAATAAATCATTTTAAATAATAATCGATTATTTGTATGAGTTGTATTTTAATTTTTATTTAGATAATTAATTATATTTAAGAAATAGTTTGTTAAAATAATTTTGTAAAGAATAATAAATTATATTTTAAAGTGATTGATTATATATTTTTACTTAATTTAAAAAATTAAAAGTATTTTAAAACTTCAAAATCATAATCAAGTTAGATAAATTAGCTATATTGTGTGCAAATACTCATTAAAAAAAGATAGAAACATGATTAAGATGGTTCTTTTACGAGTAATTTATTTTAATATTTTTAACAAAGAGAAGAATTTTGTAACTAACAAAAGTTATACAAAATAACAACAAATATATTTAATGATAATATATACATAAAACAATTTGTTTATTAGAGATTTTTGAATTGGGTATATAATTGTAATTTTTGAATGAATTTGATAAAAAAAAATAAGAGGCGCACATTACAAATATTTGAATGAACAAAACATATTCTTAATTTTAAGAGAATATATGATTTGTTTTGATTAAATCTAACTTAACAAAGATAAAGTGTGGTGCAAGTTTAAAAGCAAAGAGTAAATATGAGTTTTAAGTTATTTGTTATAACTGATGTAGTCTGAATTGATTTCATGTTTATGGTTACAAAATTTTATTATTTTAATTATTATATTTAAATATCGTTTTAACTTTTATACATATCATTTTAGAAGAAAAATTTTATAGATATACGTTTATCTAACTTACGGACAAAATTTATATAATGCAACCATATCTTATGTTTTTTAAGATTTATCATAAAACAGTGTAGTTTATTCTCATAATTTTTTTTTTCTTATTTTTTCTAAATTCTTTATAAAGTAACTAAATTTAAAATAATTTATCAATGTTAGATTAAAAATTTAGAAAAAAAAAGTTGATGGAAAAGGAAGAATTATACCTTAAAAATTATAGTTTTCATTATTAATCGTAGTTAACTTTAACTTAGTATTAAAAACCGAAGAATATTAATAGTAATAAATAGATAGTTGGTTGGAAGGTTAAAAGTTTAAGATAAATTTATTACTTTTATTTTACTTAATACTTAAACATTGTGAAAGTTGACAACACATATATCAATGGAACTGTATTAATTATGATTAAAATTAGGTAGATGGTGAACAATTATTAAACTTAATCTTAATTATAATTAATATACACACATTAATTATATATATATATATATATATATATATATCATATTTTTCTAGAAAATAAATTTTAAAATTTTATGCATAGTTTACAATTTTGTAAATCTACATTATTATATTTATAATTTTAATTTTAACTACACAAATAAATAGTACGTTTATAAAATCGTACGTTTTTATTATGAAAATTAATAATTGAAACTAAGGAGATTAACACTACCAAATTTTGAACTGAAGTTTGTGAAATTAAACTTTGAATATATTCTTTAATTTGTATGAAATCTTAAAATTACATGCATAAAATAAAATAAATAAATAATTTAATTAAAGTTTTATCATATATATTGGTGAATGGAAATTATGGAAAAAGGGAAAATTGATGACATAAAAGAGTGTGTGATGTGTTTTAGCTAATTTTAATTTGATAAATGGTTCAATTTATAATTAAAGAATCACAATTGATGCTTAAAGTATAAGCATACTATACAATGCATTTTTGTAAAGAAAATTTATGTAAGAACATATTCCAATGATAATAATAACTCATATTTACATGTTAACAAACATGACCTATCACAAACATGACTTATCACTAACATGTGTATCAAATTATTTCAACCTCATTACAAATAGGACATATTTAGTCATTCATCGAAAGATTCAAATTTTGTTGTTAGTGTTGTGAGAGTGTTGAATCATTCATGTAAAGGATCTAGTTTTGGAATTAGTGTTGGTCAGAGAGGCACTAGTTGTGACCCTATGGCCCTAGTGGCTGCTTCGAATATTAGAATCATTGAAATTTAAATTTAAATTGAATCCGAACAGTTAAAAGAAATAATTCATGACATAAAAATGTGAGACGGTACGAGGACGTGATTAGTCATTAAAGTTTAAATTTAAAGAAATATCGAAATTAATGATTATATAAAAAAAACAAATAGATGTATTAAGATTAGAGAAATTGTTATATGGGTTCAGATGTTAAACTAACTTTGACTCCAATTTTAAATTAAGTTTGGTGAAGTTAAAATTTATGAAGTAAAGAGTTTGAAGTGATGTTTGTATAGCAAAAATTAATATGTACCAAGCATTTTTTTATCTCACTGTTTGTAATTTTAATTATCTAGACACCATAATGTGTACTTTAATTATTAAGATAGCACACAAAACTATTTACTACTAGAATTTGATTTTTCAAAAAACTGAATTGGGGTGTGGATAGGTGTTTCCTTTATAACTGTTGATATAATTAATAATTAATGTAATGTAATAATAAATAACTGTAATAATAATTGAAAAAAAAATACTTCAAATCTATCTTTTTAATATAATAATTATTGTAAGTGAAATGTAATAATAGTTTAAAAAATACTTGAAATATGTTTATTTAATATAATATATATTACAATTGAAATAAAAAATTATACATAATAATAATTATTTAAAAATAATTAAAATATATTTATTTGAATACAATATATATTAAAACTAATATATATATATATATATATATATATATATATAAATGTTATAATTATGTGTATGATGATAAAAAAAATTAATGCGATGACAAAATTATTAAAAATAAAATGTTGTTAATTATTTTGATATAATTATTATAGAAATGATTTTATGTTATAAATTTGTTAATAAAAGTTAAAGGTAATCAATAATGAATAAAGTATAATTATATTTTAAAATGATTGATTATATATTTTTAATTAATTTAAGAAATTAAAATTTTTTTAAAACTTCAAAATGATAATCAAGCTAGATAAACTAGCTATATTTTGTGTGCATATATTCATTAGAAAAGATAAAAACACTAAAAACATGATTTAGATTATTCTTGTACGAGTAATCTATTTTAATATTTTTTAACAAACATAAGAATTTTGTGACGAACAAAAGTTATACAAAAATAGCAACAAATATATTTAAAGACAATACATAGATAAACAATTTGATTATTAGAGATTTTTAAATTGGATACGAAGTTGTGACTGTTTTTAGTGAATTTGATAAAAAAGAAAATAAGAGATATACATTAAGTTAATTAATAAAAATATATGATATATTTTAATTAAAACTTAATTTAAAGTGTAAAGATAGTTTTAAATTTGTACGAACTTAAAAGTTTGGTAATCAAAAGCTCTCAATAAAATAATTAGTAAGGATTTATGTGACCATGAAAGTTAGATAATGGAAAGTTTTCAATCTCAATAAAATAATTGGATAAGGATCATAAACAAGTGTGTGTCCTTAATTCTCATGAAACTTTTATTTTTTATTTTTACCATTATTTCTTTTAAATTCTTTATAAAGTAAATAAATTCAAATTTTATTAGTTCTAGATTAAAAAATTGACGGAAAAACAATAATTTCACTTTAAAAATTATAGTTTTCATTATTAATCATAGTTTAATATTAAAAATAAAGAATTTCAATCTTAATAAATAAATATTTGCTATTGAAGGTTGAAAAGTTAAGATAAATTTAATACATTAACTTTATTTAAATAGTGTGAAAGTTGACAACACATATATCAATCTAATTATATTAATTAAAATTAAGGTTAGATAGATCATAAAAAGTTATTAAAGCTAACCTTAATTATAATTAATATACACATTAATATATATATATATATATATATATATATATATATCATATTTTTGTAGAAAATAAAATTTAAAATTTATATCTATTATTTACAATTTTGTAAATCTGCATTGTCGTATTATTAATTTTAACTTTAGCTACACAAACTACTTAAAATTATAAAATCTTACAATGATTAAAATCTATGAAAAATGCTAATTTAAAGTAAAGAATAAAATAACATACATTAACATTAAGGAGACGAACACTTTCAAATTTGTAGACTTTCTATAAATTGAGATTTATGAAGTTAAAAGTAAAAATATATTTTTTGAATTTGTAGGAACCTGAAAGTTACATGTACCAAATAAAATAAACAAAATATATAATTGAAAGTTTTCATAAAATGGAATAACTAAATAGGGATTGGTATTTTTGTGGGTGATGGAAGGTTTTCAAGAAAAGAAAATTAACATTCATTCCGGACTATGAAGGAAGTTATTCGGACAAAAATAAAGAATTCATCAGATAAAAGAGTGTGGCAGTGAGTAATCTATTTTAATATTTTTTAACAAACATAAGAATTTTGTGACTAACAAAAATTATAAAAAAATAACAACAAATATATTCAATGACAATACATATATAAAACAATTTGATTATGAGAGATTTTTAAATTGGATACGTAATTGTGATTCTTTTTAATGAATTTGATAAAATAAATAAATGCACATTAAAAATAGCTTAATTAAAAAAATGTTTTTAATTTTAAAAAAATATTATTTATTTTAATTAAAACCCAATTCAAAGTGTACTGCAAGTTTAAAAATACAAAAGTGAATATGAGTTTTAATTTATTTGTTATAATTAACGTAATCTTAGTTATTGATTTTTATGGTTACAAAATTGTATTATTTTAATTTTTATATTTAAATATCATTTTAATGTTTATAAGTATCATTTTAGAATAAAAAGGTCATAAATATAATGCAACGATATTATATGTTAGGTATATGTTTTTTAAGATATATTGTAAAACATCAGGTAGTTTATTCTCATAAAACTTCTATTTTTTTTACCGTTATTTCTTTTAATTGGATTTTAAGATGAGTTTGCTGAAGTTGAAATTTAAGAATTGCAGAATTTCAAGTGATGTTTGTGATAAAAATTAATATGCAATTATTGATCTTGATTATTGTGTAAGTAAAGTGGAAATGACATAAAACATAAATTAGATAGATTATTAGAGAAAAATATATTTGGAGATGTTAAAGTAGAGTAAAAGTTAGATAAAGAGAAAATAACTATATTAGAAAATAGTATAGTAAAAAAATAGGCAAAAGTTATAATTATTGATTATCTTTCTGATTTGTTCACTACAATGTCACTGTTTATACTTTTAATTCTTTAGATACCATGTGCACTTTAATTACTATGATAGCAGACATAACTATTTACCGTTAGAATTTGAATTTGATTTTTAAAAACAACTGAATTTTGGTCCCAGTGGATATCTGCTTCCTTTAGAACCCTTGATGATATGATTAATAATTAATGTAATGTAATAATAAATAACTGTAAATGATTGTTGAGTTTAATATAATAATTATTATAAGTAAAATCTAATAATAGTTTAATAAATACTTGAAATATGTTTATTAAATATAATATATATTACAATTGTTATAAAATATATATAATAACAATTTAAAAATAATTAAAATATATGTATTTGAATATAATAATAATAAATTAATATATATATATATATAAATGTTATAATTATGTGTACGATGATAAATAATGTTTTAATATGATAAAAAAATTAATTAAAAATAAAATGTTGATAATTAATTTGATATAATTATTAAAAAAATTATATTAAGTTATAAATTTGTTAATAAAAACTAAAAATGATCAATAATGAACAAAATTGTATGATTTAGAAATGCATATTGAAAGTTGACATTTTATGACATTGTATCATTTGTCTATTTATAAACACAACAACAAGATAAAATTTTAAATAACTATTACTTTATTTATACTAAATTTGTCTATTTTAATAAGAATTATTGTTTTGGACAAAAAGGATCATCTTTTAATAAAAATGATATGTTTTGGTTAATTTTAATTTGATAAATGATTCAATTTATAATTGAAGAATCATAATGAATGCAATACATTGGTATACAATACACTTTTATAAAAACTAACATTTATTGTAATAAGAATGTCTCGTTTTTTAGTGATGATAATAACAACTCATACTAACATGTCTTTTATCTTCATCCTTCAATAATGATAATAACAATTTAATAATAATAATAACAATTCATACTAACATGTTTTTTGACTTCGTATATAATTTATTCTCATAAAAATTTTATTTTTTTGCCCTTATTTTTTTATATTTTCTATAAAGTAAATAAATTTAAAATTTATCAATTTTAGATTAAAAATTTAGAAAAAAAAGTTGACGGAGAAGGAAGAAGAATTCTACTTTAGAAATTGTAGTTTTCATTATTAACCATAGTTAATTTAATATTAAAAATGAAAAATTTTAATAATAATAAATAGATAGTTGTTTGATATAATTATTAATATTAATAATAAAAAAATATTGATAATTAATTTGATATAATTATTAAAATATAATTATTAAATAAATGATTTTGTGTTATAAATTTGTTAGTAAAAAGTTAAAAATGATTAATAATAACAAAGTATGATTTGAATGATTTTGGAGACTTACATTAAAATAAATTATGCTGTAAAGTTAAAAACACAATAGTGAATATAATTTTTAATTTGTTTGTTATGTTAATTTAATCTTAATTATTGATTTCATGTTTATGGTTACAAAATCGTATTATTCTAATTCTTATGTTTAAATATCCTTTTAACTTTTATACATATCATTTTAGTTTATTTTAATTTTTTATAAAGATATAAGAAAATATTATATATATATATATGAAGAAAAAGTTTATAAATATACAATTATGCAAGGTAAGATTTATATAATTATTATATGTTTTTTAAGATCATAATTTATTCTAATAAAACTTTTATTTACACTTTCAAATTTTTAGACTTTTTATGAATTGAGATTTATGAAGTTAAAAGTGTGAAGGTAATTTTGAATTTGAAGAGATGTGAAAGTTACACGTACGAAATAAAATAAATAAAAAATATAATTAAAAGTTCTCGTTAAGTAGAATAAGTAAGCATGGATTAGTATTCCCGATTAGTATTCCCGATGGATGGAGGAAGGTTTTCAAGCAAAAAGAGAGAATTCGTAATATAAAAGAGAGTCATTTGTTAAAAGGTTCAAGTTTTGGGATTATACATGGAGGATTGAGAATTCGGGCGGTGGAAGAAGGTATTCAAACAAAAAGAAAAAATTCATTATTATATAAAAGAGTGTGACCGTGTGTATTGAAATTTTTGAAGTTAAAGTTGGAAGATATATTTAAATTTATAGAAACCTTAAAATTATACGAATAAAATAAAATAAATAAAAAGTGTAATTGAAGTTTTTATCAAGTGAAATAATTAAACAAGAATGGGGAATCCAACGATAGAGAAAGATATTTAAGCGAAAAGAGAGAAAAATTCATGACATAAAAGAATGATGTGATGTAGTGGTCTCTGAGGTTAGTGAGTAAGGTTTAGATTGAAAGGAGATGCATTGCAAATGACGATTGAAAGAAAAAAACAATAAGATAATAACAACTTATACTAATATGTCTTTTATCTTCGTCTTTCAATGATGATAATAACAACTCATATCAACATGTCTCTTATCTTCATCCTTCAATGATGATAATAACAACTCATATCAACATGTCTCTTGTCTTCGTCTTTCAATGATGATAATAACAACTCATACCAACATGTCTCTTGTCTTCATCTTTCAATGATGATAATAACAACTAATACCAACATGTCTCTTGTCTTCGTCTTTTAATGATGATAATAACAATTCATACCAACATGTCTCTTGTCTTCATCTTTCAATGATGATAATAACAACTCATACCTATATGTCGTAATATGTGTATGGAACTACCACAACTACCTATTATATATATATATATATATATAATAAATTTATTCTCATAAAAATTTTATTTTTTTCCCTTATTTCTTTTGTATTTTCTATAAAGTAAATAAATTTAAAATTTATCAATTTTATATTACAAATTTAGAAAAAAAAAGTTGACGGAGAAGGAAGAAGAATTCTACTTTAGAAATTATAGTTTTCATTATTAACCATAGTTAATTTAATATTAAAAATGAAAAATATTAATCCTAATAAATAGATAGTTGTCATCAAGTGAAATAACTAAACAGGGACGGGGGAATCCAACGGTGAAGAAAAGTATCTAAACGAAAAGAGAGAAGAATTCATGACATGAAAAAGTGATGTGATGTGGTGGACAATAAGATACATTAATGTTAGAAAAACTTTGGATGGGTTAGAATTTTCAAATGAGATCGGTAAAGTTTGAAATTTATTAATTGTAAAGTTTCAAGTGATGTTTGAATGATGAAAATTAATATGCAAGATGCATTCTTGATCTTGCTTGTGTAGGTAAAGTTGGATGAAACATAAATTATTAGTGAGAAGAATATGTTTGGAGATGTTAAATTAAGATAAAAGTTAGATAAAAAAAATTATAATAGTATAATTATTGATTCATCTTTATGATAAAGACGCTAGTTGTGGTTGTGACAACAAAGATAGAGGTGGGGATCGAGAATTTAGACAGTGAAAAAGGTATTAAAACGAAAGAAAGAATTCATAATATAAGAGTGTCATACGAGGTCAATGGATAAGGTTTAGATTGGAGGGGAAATATTAAATGCGATTGGAAAAAAAGAAATGCAAGATGATTTGTTAAGGTTAGAAAAAATTTAAGTGAATTTTCATATTTTTAAATGAGTTAGGTTGGAATTTTTAAATGATCAATTTGATGAAATTTGAAATTTATGAAATGTTTGTATGATAAAAATTAATGTGCAAGATGTATTTTTGAAAATAAAGTGTGAATGACATGAATTATAAATTATATAAATAATTAATGAAAATAATATATTTAAAGACATAAAAGTTAGATAAAAGAAGAAGATACCTATGATAGAAAATAGTATAGTAAAAAACATGTGAAAGTTATAATTATTGATTCATAAAAATCCTGATTCAAGGATCAAGGACAAGGTTCCAAATTTTTAAACTTATTGAAATTTACGACGTTAAAGTTTGAAGATATTTTAAGTTTATATAAACCTGAAAAGCACAAAATAAAATAAATAAAAAATATATTTCAATGTTTTGATAAGGTAAACTAACTAAACAGAGCGAAATAACTAATCAGAGTATATATATATAAACAATATATAAATAAAAAACGAGATATGAATAAACAATACACAGATAATCTTTGTATTTTTAGTAAAATATGAGTTTTAATTTATTCATTATAATTAAATTAATTTTAATTATTGATTTCATGTTTATGGTTACATATTTGTATTATTTTAATTCTTATATTTAAATATCACTTTAATTTTTATACATATTATTTTACTTTATTTTAAATATTTTAGAATTTGTATGAACTTGAAAATTACACGCACGAACTAAAATAAATAAAAAATTATAATTGAAAGTTTTCATTAAAGTAAAATAACATGACTTGATATTTCCAATAGTGGAAGAAGGTTTTCAAAAGAAAAGAGAGATTTTCTGACATAAAATAATGTCTGCAATGTGACCGAATGAGATTAGTGAGTAAGATTTAGAAAGAGAAGAGTTAGAAATCACAATAAAAAGAAAAAAAAAACTATGCATTAAAGTCAGAGAAATGCATTGAAACTAAATTCACGTCAGATTAATTAGCAGGTATAATTATAAAATATTACAATTTTATTATTAAAATCCATACATGCTAATTGAAACCAAAGAATAAGTATAAATAAAGGAGATAATTTTTTACAAAATTGTATTATTTTAATTCTTATATTTAATGTTTTAATTTTTATACATATCATTTTAGTTTGTTTTAATTTGTATAGAGATCTAAGAAAATATTAAATTTATATAAATGCATATTAGAATAAAAAAATTATAAATATATGATTAGGCAACATATTAAAAAATTTATATAATACAACAATATTATATGTCTTTTAAGATCTATCGATAAAATAGTGGGTAGTTTATTCTAATAAAACTTCTATATTTTTACCATTTTTTTTAAGTTTTTTGTAGAGTAGATAAATTTAAAATTTATCAATTTTAGATTAAAAAATAACAAAAAATTGAGGAGAGAAGGAAAAATTCTACTTTAATAGACTTATATTGATATATGTGCTCTAAGCCCCAAACAACCTAGATAAAATTAATGTAATAAATTCATCTTAACATTCCAACCATACAGAATAATTATTTGTTTAATTAGTTAATTGAGTTTTAAATTTTAATTAGAATAAATTTTAAACATAATTAAAATTAACTTTGTTTTTTACTCACTACTTTTAATTCTGCATCACTACTTCATACTTTTTTAAAAATAAAATCTAAAAATTTGTATTACTATTTTATAATTTACTGCTGATTTTGTGAACGGTGCATTATAGTATTCATAATTCCAGTTGACTGTGCATTATCATATTCATAATTCCAATTTTGACTACAGTGACAAATAGTAGGTAAACTTATAAAATCTTATAATTTTATCATTAAAATCCATAAAAGATGATGATTGAAAGTAAAGAATACAACAACATTAATGTCAAGGAAACAAACAATTCTAAATTTTTAGACTTTGTTGATTGAAAATTACTAAGTTAAAGTTTGAAGATGTTTTTAAATTTGTAAGAACCTAAAAATTATATGTACAAAATAAATAAAAAATTAATTGAAAGTTTTCAGAAATAAATAAGGTATTCTGAACACGCAGGAAGGTTTTAAAGAAACAGAAAAAATTCATGAGATAAAAAGACTGTGGCATTGAGACGGGTGGTGATGCGGAGACTAATGAGTAGGGTGAGAAGCATTGGAAATGATGATTGGAATTCAAATTATTAATATATATAATATATAATAATAAATAAATCTTTAAGGTTAGAATTTATTTTTATGTAATAATTTTGATATGATTTACTCATGTTTATAATTTTTTTATGTATTAATTTTGATATTATACTTATGAATAATTATAAAATTATTTATTTTCTAATATATCTAAATAGAGATTTTATCTTTAAAGGCAAAAATAATATAACCATATATTATTAAGGGTAATACACTTTTTTTTTTCATTATTTTTATAAGTATATATTCTCTCCCCAACAAACACAACCATTCACCTACCCATCTCTTCAAAATCTCATGCCACATACCATAACAGCAACCCACCATGTCTGAACCAACTCTTCACCCTTCTTCCATGGCTCGAGAATACCGCAAGGGTAACTGGACCCTCCAAGAAACCCTCATTCTCATCACAGCCAAGAAGCTCCACGATGAACGCAGGCTCAAACTACCTTCTTCTCCTTCTTCTTCCAACAGAAACAGTGGTGAACTGAGGTGGAAGTGGGTGGAGAACTATTGCTGGAGCCACGGGTGCTTGAGGAGCCAGAACCAGTGCAACGACAAATGGGACAACCTCTTACGCGACTACAAGAAGGTTCGAGACTACGAGGCCACCAAATCCTCGTCCTCATCATCGCATGTTGTTTCAAACACTGAATTCCAATCTTATTGGACCATGGCGAAACACCGACGCAAGGAGCAGAAACTACCCTCTAACATGCTCCTCCAAGTCTACCAAGCTGTCACACAAGTGTTGCAGAATAAACCACACACTTCACAACAACATCATCATCACCAACACCCTCTTGTTAACGTTGTCCATTCACCACCACAGGAACAACAACCACAACATATGCCGCCATTGTTAACTTCGCCCTCACAGCCACTCTCCCAGACAACTACTCCGGTGGCTTCTCAACCACTTCTGTCATTGCCACCACCGCCGGTTGACTCCACTACTCCACCTATTTCAGGTAATTTATAGATCTCATACTTAACAGTAAGTTAGTAGAATAATTAACAACACTTTTTTTTTTAATTTTTAATTTAAGAATAGTGGTTCATAAATAATAGCCTAAATTTTCATTCTTTATTTTTTTTAATTTTTTTATGGGATCGGTTATTCTGTAGAACTGTTAGACATAAAAATTATAAATAAATAACGATTCTCTAGTATTTATTCTTATACTAACTTAATTTATTTTAATATTCACTTGTAGAAGAATATATTAATCTAGTTTAGTAGAGAAAAGTATTATTAATCCTCCCCAATTAAATCAAAATCAACAATAAATACTGTAATATGTTCATAGTTAATTATCTGTTATATGATCATTATGCATGTATATTCATTATTTTATGTTTTGGATGTGTTGTGTTTTGTTTGGATATTGGTCAAACTTGTACTGTTTGAAAACCCTGCCACATTTAATGGGACCCGTTATTCTTTTCGGTAAAGTACAGTCAGTATTTTTTAGGGTTTACATGGGGCCGAATGCCCTATGGTAAAACAAAACCGTACTAACACAGTTCAAGACTAATCTCTGTGCATGATTCTTTTGAATTTGACCCATTATTTCTACTTTTTTTTCATGTAACTATAAGGATTACATTTAAGTTTCATAAAAAATGTAAGTTTAAACTATTGTCAGTGATAAAAATATATAATCACTTTTGAATCATAAGAGATGTCTTATTTAAGTTTCAACACTTTATTAATCTCTTTTTAAGA
>Ga0099825_1001180_pt1 | contig 32572 bp, 21 predicted proteins | sample SiratroredBW_FD_76838 | JGI IMG/M metagenome (GOLD analysis project Ga0099825, IMG submission 76838) | Root nodule microbial communities of legume samples collected from California, USA - Siratro red BW | ecosystem: Host-associated > Plants > Roots > Nodule | place: USA: California | collected...
TGGAAAAGGTACACTGCGGGTGATACTGCGAATGGGTTCAACGACGCTCCTTGCTTCCACTGAGCCACATGTTACACTTGGTAGCAATGGAGTGAATGCAAAATAGTTACGTGGTGAAACCACATGAATATCATAGGAGTCACTTTTCATATTTTTCAGAAAACTGGTCCCAGCCCAACCAGTTCCAAGCACCACCACCTTCTTTTTTGTAGATTCATTTCCATATTCTGGTTTGGCATCGCTATATGCCACTGCTCCTGCTCCTGCGCCACTGCAACCCAATACAGAAAGTCACTAACATAAACACTAATACCACAGACCAAACTACGTGTAAGAAGATCATTCACTCCCTAAAAAATTATGCATACCAGAAAAAATAAAATCAAGGGATTACACTGATACAATTCTTATATTTTTATTTTTTAGAAATGTTCATGAACAATAGATCTGTATATACATATATAGATAGATATACAACATGAATGAATCTAACTTATTATTATTGATATTATGAAGAAGAGTTTCTGTAGCAACTGGACTGTTATGGGACATAAGGTATGAGATTTTGTGAGTTAGACCTGATGACAGTGCAAACAAGAACAGACTTGGACCATGATGGATACTCATTGAAGACCCTGGAGGCTGTGTGAAAGAAGCTGGAAGACCAACGCATTGTGAAATTCCTAGCTAGATCTTAAGTGCTTGTTTCTATGTGTTACTTTTGGTTTCCCTTTTTGATTCCTTGTGCATGCTATCTTTGTAAGAAAGATGAAAAAACATGGAAGGCTAGAAAGACGGAAGAGTGACAGATTTTTCAGGTACCGTTTTAAACACTAGGCCACGGTCAAAGTTGTTATTGCATGAAAATGCATTTTTCTTTATGTTCACTCGTTAAATCATGGGAAATAATACACCTACATTGTTGTTCCAGGAATAGACCTCCACGTTGAAAACAATGCATGGCCAATCATTAATGATCCGAGAATTATGCAGTCAAACCACAACTTTGTTCAAAGCTCCCATAATCTCATTGTTCTTGTTCAGTCATTTTTCCACATGAAATTTCTTTTTTGCCATAAATTTTCCAACGTGTTCAAACTCCACATACAAGTGATTGATTTATTTTTGAAATGAAATTCTTTGTTTTAAAGTTATTAATTAAACATTATTTGACTTCTAAATTATTTTAAATCAAAACCAATTAATGTAAACCGAATGGATCCTACGTGAGATTTGTTTCTGAATTCTTTTATGTTCAATTAATTCTTCGATGACTAAAGGAAGAGACAGAAATAACTATTAATATAACCCATTAATTTGGTTCTACATCTGTTTCTCTCTCATAATGTACGAAGAAAAGGCTTGAAAAGGATGCAATCCAAATCCACATACATATTTATGTCAAATGGAAGCAGTAAACAGAGTCACTGAACGAAAATGCAATGACAGTTCATAAAACTGTTTCCAATGAACAAAATATTGTTCCATGAACATTGACATCACTATACATCAGATAAAAAAAAAAAATGAAGAGAGGTAACCAAGGTGTCAAATTAAACTCGACTTGAATCCCTGCCAAATATGAATCTTCTTGTCCAATCAGACACGACCAAGACTCTTGTTCGCCAACTCACTTGCTTGCTGAATGTTGAACAAAAAGTTATTAAATAAAAGTAGTTATGCAAATAACTTAGTTGCCATGTGTCAAAAAAGTGCGCTTTGCATGACAGACAATCACTCACCTTGCATATACAGAATACCATAGCCATTGAGTGCTGTGACCCATGGAAACCCAGTCTCCAGGTAGTTCTGCAGCTGCCTGCTCTCCACCCAGTGGAGCAAATTGACCCAAATGCCTATACCTTTTGTTAACAAGCAAACAACTGATTAGTCAGGGAAGATGCAAGCAAAGGGCATAAATACAATTAGTGTTTAATTCTTGAATGGTTATTATGTTTTTGATTAGAGAAAAAACTAACCTAAAATGGTTATCGAAGCATCTTTTTTTAACCCAGTTAGTGTTTAATCTTGAATCATAACCATTATATGTGATACCTTACCCTTCGGTTAATTTCATTTTCTTATCTCATTATAATGTATATATAATCAAGGTGCATAATAGTTTCGGTCAACTAGTTTACCCACATAATGTTATGTAAGAAAGAACATTAATTGGGAAAACTCGTTCTCTTACAAGGATCTCAATATCTCGAGTGCAGTGAAAATTCACTTTCTTAAATGCATTTCAATTATCAACTATACTCCGAATCGCTCAAAACGAAATATATTATCCTTTGACAAAGGTTTAACAAAAACATTGGTTATATTTTTACTGAAGATCCTAAATCGATTAAGGATATGATTAAATTATAGTATATATTGGTGCAAACCTGTCTTTACAAATTGTTGTTTAGACTTAGAAGGTTGAATTAAACTTAAAATTCATTTTCTAAAATGAAAATATGACCAGATTATAGTATATAGATAAGTCCAAACCTTATCTATCAAGTTTGTTTTGTGATGTTAGATTAGACTTATAGTCCACAATCTAAGAATTTTGATTGAACAAATATATTATCAAGAATTATTTTATCTCCTAAATTATAATAATTTGCTTTCCTAAGCCAAACATGTATTGATTTGTTCTCTGCAATCATACATAATAATATTCCTAAAGTAGGCCATATATTTGTAATTATGAGTAATTATACATTAAGACAATAAGTTTGTGGGTCTTCTTCTTTATACGTTGATCAATTTTCTCACTTCTACTCAATATGGGACTTAGATTCACTTGGATTCCTAACAATCCCAATGATATATCCATCATTGTTTTCTTGACCAATCTTCTTCCTTCTATAGTTATTGATTTTTACTCTCTTTTCTTTTGACTTTTTAAAACTCAGCCTAACTTCAGTGTTTTACATACTTTTGGTTGTGTACGTTTTATCCATTTACCTCCACATGAATGACTAAAGGTTGGGGCACAAAAAGGCATCGTGTTGCAACACTATCCACCGTTGTTTTCTAGATCAACTATCTTCCTTCTATACTTATTGATTTTTACTCCCCTTTCTTTCATCGTTTTAAAAATTAGTCTACTTTAGGTTGTGTATGTTTTGTCCATTTACCTCCACTTGAACGACATAAGCTTGGGGAACAATTTGTTCAATGTGTGTTTATGGGGTATAGTCACTCTCATAAGGGTTGTGTTATGATACTTCTAATCAACATTTTCACATCTCTAAGAACGTGATTTTCTTTGATTTTTTGTTTCCTTATCTCACTCCTACTTTGAATGATGTTGCTATTCTTCCCAAATTTTCTACCTCGTCTCCATTTATTGAATGTTTCAAACTTGACATCACATATGTTAGACAACGCAATCGTCGTATTATCATCCCTCCTTTCGATGTTGATGCCCACCTGTTTCAGTATCGATTGAACTACAACGATCTAGCACAATGTCTCAAGCACCTGATAGATATTCACCAAACATGTTTCATTCCTTCCATACTTCCTTGACTGCTTCTCTCTCTAGAACATCTACTTCTACATGTTACTCACATGCTATTAAAGATGTATGTTGGATAAAGGCAATGAATGATGAACTAAAATCTCTTCAAGAGAATTTCACATGATATATTGTCTCTTGTCCTCTTAATATCAAACCCGTAGGCCATAAAAGGGTGTAGTCTTTGAAACTAAATTATGATGTTTCTCTTAATCGTTACAAACTCGATTAGTTGCCTTAGATAACAAGCAAGAACATTGAATTGATTATGATGAAACATTTGCACCCATTATCAGAACGACAATTATCAGAATTATCCTTTCTATAGCTACCTCTAATGGATAGTCTCTACATCAAATGGATGTGAAGAATGTCCTTTTTCATGGTGAGCTAACTAAACACATCTACATGACTCCTCCCCAAGGTCTTTCCGCTTCATCTACTAACTTCATCTACTAACTTCATCTAATAACGTGTGCAAGCTCAAACAATCCTTATATGGTCTAAAATGGGCTCCCATAGCATGGTTTGACAAGTTCCACTCTACTCTCTGCGGGTTCTCCTTGACCGAGAGTCAATATACCTCCTCTCACACACCTATGGACATTTTCATCTACTTCTTTATGTTGATGATATGGTTACTACTAGCACTGATCAGGTATCCATCTAGGAACCTAGACAACAATGACAAACCGTATTTCATAGGAAAGACCTTGTTCACTTGCACTATTTCCTTGGCCTTGAGGTTCATTTTATGTCCAAAAGCAGCATATAAACCATGGACTTCATCTTTATGGCTGGCCTCCAATTAGCTGATCCGATAGATACTCCAATTGAAGTTAACGTTAAAAATCACCATGATGAGGGTGATCTTTTTCCAAATCCTTTATTATATCGACAACTTGCGGGAAGTTTATACATCCTCCTTCCCATCTACACTAGGTAGCAGTACATAGTATAATTTGCTACTTGAAAGGAACCTCTCTGCATGGTCTATTCTTCCTAGTTGGACAACTTCTAAATTAATTGCTTATAGTGATGCTGATTGGGTTGTGTCCTGATAGTCGATGATCAGTCATCGGTTGGTATATGTTTTTTGGTTCCTCGTTGATCTCATGGAAAAGTAAGAAGCAAGCATGAATCTCTAAAGCCTTCACTAAATCAGAATATTGTGTCATGTCTATTGTTTGCCCTGAAATGATTTGGTGTCATGGTCTGTTGACTAAACTTGGATTCCCTCAAGCAGATCTAACGACTCTTTAAAATAACAATACAAGTGCTTTCTAGGTTATTGCAAATCTGGTGTTCTATGAGCGAACCAAACATATTGAAGTAGATTTTCATGAGGCTTATGATGAACATGTTATATCAATCCCTAACATCAAGACTCAGTTTCTTGTTAGCAAATTGGTGCTCCTTGACTAGTCGCATCAACTTAAGGGGCAATGTGAATAAGGAATCATTGTATCTCCTTAATTATATTAATTTTCTTTCCTAAGAATAAGCTAGACAAATCATGAACTTATTTGTTCTCTTCAATTGTATATAATAATATTCCTAAAATAGACTACATAAATCAAACAATCATTAGTAGTTATCTGAAAATGCACCAATCATTATTTATAGAACAAATAACAATGAACAAAGGCACTAAATAATTTTTCCTGACAACTTGAGCAGTATATTGGAACTTAAAGTCCCACATTGAAGGGATCAGAGTGTGGTTTCCAGTAGAAACGAAATGCTTCATCTGAAGAAGTGGAAGAAGGTCCTACATAGCGATTTTCAGACATAAAAAATCAACCAAAGCAATTACATAATGGCATTGAGTAGACCTTAGAGAACATACTACCTAATTGGACATCTAATCCCTTCACTTCTGTGTGTGCGACTGCAGTGTTTCTTATCAACTTCGGTTTTCAAATTTGAAGCAATCACTACGTAACGTATGAGAACAAACATACTAGATATTCCTGGCATTTTATTCATTCAGTAGACAACTTTGCAATTTCCACTCCACAGACAGGAAATACAGGAAACACAATAAGAACATGAAGTGCATGGCTTACTGGAAGGGAAGAAACTTATGGCGTCCAGATCCGCTAAATCGTCGAGGACCTTCAGGATGCTCTTCAGCATGATCCCTATGGTTAAAGCATCTAGCTAGATATGCACCCTGCTGGGCAGCAACCTAGATATAGCAACACATTAAAAAATGTACAAGATATCTGACAGCAAAAGGCATCAGCCGAAGAAAGCATATTCAGCTACAGGTGAAATATATACCTGTGCAGTTGCTGGCAGACTCTTCACCTGTGAATCTGCATAAGAAAGGGCCAGCTTAAATGCTTCAACGTCTATTTCCTTGCTTTCATTCCCTTGCAAATATTTCCACAGAGAGCTAAAATCACGCAGATGTTTCTGCTTTAGATAGTGTTCAACTTGCGGATATCTTAATACAATGTCATCCATCACCTCCTGGAATTCTTCAATAGTTAAGGTGCCTGACTTGTTTTTGTCTGCAGCCTCAAATATGGCTGTGATATCATCCTAGAAACCAAGGTAACAAGTTAATTATAACATAGATAAATTCAATAGTGATTTACATAACTTATTTCGTTCACACAATTTCCTCAGTTTTCACCTCAGGATAGAAAGCATAGCACAGAAAGCACTGTAACAGGTTTGTTCAGTTTATCAGAAAGAATCAAATGAAAGGCACAATGAGCTTAAGTTCATCATAAAAACCCAATCAAGTAGGTAATATCTTTATTCATTCAGAGAGGATACAGCACATTGCTGTATTAAATAAGCTTAGAGGTCTAAAAAAGACCTCTAAAAGGCTGAAGAGTTACCATGATTTTACGTTGAGTTATGCTAGAACAATCACCAATGGCATACACATCTTCACATCCCTTGACACGCAACCACTCATTAGTTGCTAGTACATGCCTTTCAGCCTGCACATAGAGAAATTCTCGCTTATATAGATATGATTACCCATACAATAGTATATTGCGATTTAAGAAGAGAAAAGCACTATACATGATGGATCTGATGTAATGTACAAAAGAAGCTGGAGTTCCTCACTATGTGCACACATATACAAAACAAGTGAGAAGAAGAAAGGGTGAGGGAGAGAGCACTCAGAAGAAATGCATGGAATGAATGAGCACCTGACCAATTTCTTTCATAAAGTCCCTTATAACTGGAAGAGTTGAAATGCCAGTTGACCAGACAACCAATCCATGGGGCACCGAGCAAACTTCTCCTGTTGATTTTGCCTTCACTGTAATAACCTTGTCGTCAACACCGATGACCCGGGATCCTGTTTCAACTTCTATCCCATCTCTTGTAAATTTTTGCTCAGCAAATGAACTTATTCTTTCATCAAACCTACAAGATTGAAGATGACATTTATCCTAGTTGTGATTTCTTATATAGGCTGAGTTAATAATGTGAAAGATTTGAAGCCAGACTTCCCTGGCGAAGGAAGATTGACCTTATTTTATGAGGTTAGCAATACCAGAAATGCAATACAAATGTAAAAGGTGTTGGAATGCATAAAACAGTGGAAGGCTTGAACTGTTGGGGCGAGGAGGAGGTATAGTGATCTATAGTTGTAAGTCTCAACCAAATACCTTACAATCTTCAATCAAAGCTAAATAGGATCACATACGTAGGTGGTAGTAAAACTTACGGAGATGAACCTGTGAGTGGATTTAGTTTGCAATCTAATTTGTCTTTTACAGCAACATTAACCAAATAAAGTGCAGCAGTTCATCTAATAAAGAGCTAATTTCAGATGGATAAAGTAACATTTATAGAGAAGGTTTATTGCAGTTGAAGGAACACTAGATTTAGAACCAGAAGCATTTTAGTTGTGCCGTATCAAAGAGGTAGCTCTACGTCCAACACAAGTAACATGTTAAATAAATAAAGTTGGGAAGATACCAACGTTTCAAGATTAGATCCTAGAGTAACCAAAAGATAGTTCATAAAGAATTAGAAAGTACTTAAGACAGTCGATGATTAATGCTGTTCTTACATGTTCAAGATGTGATCTCCTGATTGAATCAGTGTTATTTTCACTTTATCTTTAACAGTGGGATATAATTTGGTTAAATCTTCTAGGACATAATCATGCAGTTCTGCAGCAAATTCTACACCAGTTGGACCTCCTCCCACTACTACAAAATGAAGAATTGACCTTTTCTCTTCTTCAGTTATACTAGGAAGAACAGCCTTCTCAAAGCAATCAATCACAGACAGTCTAATCTTCTGAGCATCCTCAACATCCTGTGAGTGATCAACAAATAAGAGTGTGATTATGGTAATTTCTCCTCACCAATAGGTTCAAAGATTCAATGAATCTCTTGATAAACCAACTGTTACAAACAAGAAAAAAAAAATTGAGTCATTAAAGGATGATAAAGAAAAAAACAAATTACCTTCAGAAAATGACAGTTCTCCTTGACACCAGGGGTGTTAAATGTATTTACTTGTGCTCCTACCGCTACAACCAAGAAGTCATAGTCCAAGGAAAATTCGCCACTTCCCACCAAGTTGTCAATATTGGACCGACAGAAAACCTTTCTGTTTGAAGAATCAATCTTGACACATTCTGCTTCCCAAAAATTTATTTCTCCTTTTCTCTACAATGGGAAAGTGGGGGACCTCCTTATTAATTATCAAGTCAAAACACCCTTATGAACAAGAAATGAAAGGGAGAAAAATTCCCAGACATGACCACAAGGTGATACTGATATCAACAATACATATGATTTATAAGTTAAGCCTCAAAGAACATTTGATTTATCATTACGTTACATGTTCATGTGATCATTGCTGTCTAAAAAACCATAAATTATTCTTAGAGCTCAGTTTTGTTGACTCCACCTTTTTAATGATGTTTCGGACTGGCTCTACAATGCTCCGTGCTTCAACTGTCCCACAAGTGACACTAGGTAATAAGGGAGTAAATGCAAAGTAGTTACGAGGTGAAACAACCTGAACATCATATAATGAAGCATCCAGATCCTTAAGGAAACTGGTAGCAGCCCATCCTGTTCCAAGAACCACCACTTTCTTTTTGGAGGGGCCATTAGCATCAATACTAGGACGTTCAGCTCCTGTTTGTGATTCTGAGTATGCCAACACACCACCACCACTGCAACTTCAAAGGACATGTAGACTTAATGACAGAAAACTTTGTTAACTAAAACCTATCACATACAGAATAAGTGCATGCATGAAACAAGAAATGCAGTAACCGGACAAGTTACTATATTAAGCAAAATATGTGAGATTTGAAGAAAAAAAAGCTTCTAAACACACGATCGTATTAATAAAACAAAATAATACGTTAGGATAGATTCTAATAACATCTTAAGAAGTGGATCTTAAACTTAACTTTATAAAACCTGGTAGTAATCTAAGGTTTACCTTCACTTGAAAGATTTTATTTCTAGTTGACGTAAGATCTCTAACATATTTTCAGGATATTTATGATGAGACTAAGGAATGAAAGAAAGTATGTATAGACTACCCTTGGAAATAAGAGGTAATGGTAATGAGAGCAAAGCAGTTGGAGTAGTTAGATTACAGAATTTGTTTGGCAGTTAAAGTTGTTAAGAGCAGACCTTAGCTTACATGGTAGATGTAGAAGAGAGATTAGTTGATAGGGAATACATTGAATGAAGTAAAATTGCTTGGATCCATTTGCAAGACTAATCCAACATCAAGAAGGACACTCATTGAACAATCTTGATTAACACTAGCAAATGGATCAAGTGAAATAATATAATAATACCCCAAAAATAACTTACTGGTCCATGCTCATGCATATGAATGTAAGTCAACCACACACTCTCAATAGAGAACTTCAACCAAAAACAACCACTGAGATCTTAAAATACTTAATATTGTTAAAAGTACCCTTTTTATCTTCCTACTTTAGATCAGAACAACATACAAGAAAAATAGATAAAAAGAACACCTGAGAGTGCACAGCAGTAGAAAATTGGGGGAGCCGAGAACCCTGGAGGCCCTCTTGAAGAAGGAAGCAACCGTCATGGTTACAAAAATTGAGATTAGAAGCTTCAACTGCAGAGCTTTGAAATGAAATCTGAAGGGTCGCTGTTTGAACTTCAGACCAAGTTCTTGGATCCTAACACGTGGCGTTGACGTGTGGATAGGATATTATTATTGTTTACCAAGAGTTCATACCTGGAACATGGTTATGTCCCTTGCTTTTCGACATCATCGATAGCTTTAGTTCAAAAGATAAATCATTCACAAAAGGAACCGAAGATCTTGGGTAAGAAAGATCAGTTACTTTATTTTCACTTCAGTAGCTAAAAGTAACATGGCATGTCACATTATTTTTTTAAATTAAAAATTATGAAAGATCTGAATGTGTAGACTGACAATATCCAATAGTTTAAAGTTAAAAAATTTGTTATTAAAATAATAATGTTAACGTATATTTTGCAAGTGTTAACAGTGTTCTTTCGGGAAAAAAAATGTCATTTGGACGAGCCGTCCAAAAATCAAAATTCACTTATTTTTAGAAGATAAGTTTTTAGAAATCAAATTCACTTATTATGCAAATGTTATTTGAATAGGTTTTCGTTAGGTCGCGGAACAGCAAAGAGAAGTTATTTTTAAAAGATTTTTCTACATTCGTGTTAATTAGAGTTTAAGATAAAAACAGTAAATAAAATGTAAAGTGGAATATTGTTGAAGTTTTGGGTTTTGAAAATATATGAAATATATTTTATGAAAAAAAATTTGATTTATTTTATTTATGTAATTTATATATAGAGTAAAATATAATAAAATATTAAGTACTAAAATATATAAATCTTAAATCTAATTTAAATCTAATCTAAATGATAAATAAATATATATTTTTTAAAAGATATTGTAAAAAGTTGAAATTTAAAAAAAAAAAGTTAAAAGATATTAAACAAATATTTTTTAATTTTTTAACATTAATATGTATATACAGGCATTTTGTCCTAAAAATGAAACTTAACAGCATAAAATATATTTAGTTTATTGAATAATCTTTTATTATTGATTTCCATTTCTTAGTCCAACCAATATGAATGGTTGGATTATTAAGTAATGAATAATTGTATTTCATTTCAATGCCTATAATGGTGGAAGTAAGCTATGAATTTAAGAATCTTGGAAGTGGATAGTTACAAGTCCTACCAATTTGATTGATTCATTATGAGTTTTGACAAAAGCAGGCATTTTATGATCTCGATAAGAGTATACATTTTACCAATGTTTAAATATTTTTTTGAGTTTAATTAAAGATTATATTTTTAATGCTCATATTTTGAATTATACTTTTAATGATTATTAACACTTAAACCTACCAAGTAACATTTTAAAAACATATTATTTCACACGAAACACATTAAATGATTTTTGTTTAAAGAGTTTTTGTCCATTTTTTTTTTATCTTAGGCTTTTTATGTTAGTTTATCCAAGCATTCCTAAGTTTTCAAGTATCTTCTTCTGTAAGCTTTTTCTTCTTTAATAGTTTCTTCCGATATCTTCTCAATTATTATGTATGTCTTGCTTTCCTACCATATTTTTTATTTGTTTCTCATTTTTCAATTCTTCACATGGCGGTAGCCCTTTACTAATAGGGAGATTGTTGACATTGGAAAAGAATTATTTTTTAAGAGTCATAGTGACTCTTTCCACGAAGGGAGATATGTATTTTATGAACCATAAACATGCATTCTTTAAGGGTCATACTTACTTTGAGTCAAACTGACTCTAAGAGTCATGGTGAAGAATGTAACATTTCAAATTTTGTAATATTTTTAAATATAATGATAATATGATATTTTAGAAAAATATATCATCTAATACATTATTAGATGCTCAGTATGAACTCTACATGATATACTCCCTTAAAGATGGAATCAAAGTAATGATCTTCTATAATAAGTTTTGACTAAGTTTAATTAAAATGTTTCTAAAAATATAAATAAAGCATTAAGAAAACTCTCTCTTATATCAGTTCATCTATTGTCTAACATTTAATTATCTACTATATCATTTGAATTGTTACAAGTTGGATTTGTCTGGTCTATCATATATTAAATTCATCTCTTTTATAGATTAATACATTTCTATCATTGTCTATGAAGTAAGTTCAAAAGATATTGTCTGCTTACGAACGTCACCATCCATCACCCTTCGTCTGATGAACCCTTTTGGTATGGTCATATGTCATAGGATCATCTAATATAATCTCTACGGATAGTCATCTTTCACATTCCTTTAGAAATTTGTCTATTAGATGAACATTGAGATTCACATGTCATCCAGGTAAGGCTATCTCTTTTCTAAATTGATCATCTAAGATAACCAAGTCAGATACTTCCAAGGAAAAATCAACATAAACAAATGGTATTGAACTAGTTGAGCTTGATAGATAACTAATACTTTAAGTATTTCAAAGGATTAAGACTGTCATGAAAACTCAAAAAGAGTTAGAGAAGTTATTATATAGCTCTGAATTTATCACTCAAGATGCTAAGATGGTTGTACTTCTGCAGAATGGATTAAATGATGTAGGAAATTAGAATTCTTATACTAAGGAAACTGGAAGAAGGAAAGAATGTTAAGTAATACATGATAAGGGTAAAACGGGTATAAATAGATATAAGAAAAATATCTTTGAGCATTTAATGTTTGGATAAGGTTGGATAAAAAAATCATCATTTAAACTTTGAAAAATAACTAAATTGAGACTATATGTAGTTATTCCCACATTCCCTATAAATAGAAAACATGAGTTACACTTTCTACACAAAAAAAAAAACAGTAAAAGTTAGAAAAGTGTGGGAAAGAGAAAAAGAAAGAAAGAAAGAAGAAGAAGAAATTTGTCTTCAATTTTCAAATGTAAGTGAAATGAGATATATGTATTATTATCTATTTTTGTTTCCAGTGAGGCACACCTAAGTCTCACATCTTCAAATTATCACAAGCTTTTGTTGATTTTTCATGACAAATGGTAATGATTTTTGTTACACTTAAATTTTGCCCTCGTGTAGTGATTTTTTTATATAGATTATGTGTTGATTGGATTTTTATGTTGGCCTTGAGTCACATGATCATGGTGTACTTATATGGATTTTTGGGAGTGTTTAGGATCTAGATCAACTTCTCGAAATATGAAGAACAAAATCAAACAATAAAAAGGATGAAGTTGGCGCAACAATGGAAGCCATTGGTTAGAACAAACAAGAGAAAAACAATGTAGAAAAAAATACAACAAATAGTTATCAATGTAAAATAAAATAAAATAATTGGAATAAGGAAGAAGATGAAAGGAAGAACATGCTACCTATGGAATGAATTCCATGGATAAGTGCTAAAGGAGCAACCACTTGAGAAAACTTCTCAAGATAAGAACTTAAACAAAAAGGGAAAGGAGAAACTCAACTTTCAAGAAAACCTTAAGGTACTTTCATCACTCTATACTTCATGATTTGTACAAAAGGTTGGAGTCCTGCTTATAATAGTTCATAGACATCCAAAGGTCAAAAGGATTAACAAAAGGTTAACAAAGTTAACTAGGATTAAGAGTAACTAATCTCCTATAAGTGCATGAAGTAGTTAGGAAGGTGCATGAATGAGCAAGTAGATGTTTTGAAGATTCATGAAGGTGCCTATGGTAGGTTGGATGTATTAATGAGAGTTACAATTAGTTAGAAGATGATGTGGCAATACTTAAGCTTCAATTTGATTCACTTAGAGATATCCAAAAGTTAAGAAACTTCTCTCAAGTCATTTTCCTTATCTTCTTGCATTTTCTCAAGTTTCTTCAAGATCTCTATTTATTCTTTTAATCTCTTCCTCCAAAGCTCTAATTTTCCCTTTTTTCATTCTTTCTTCAAATTGTTTCTTTAATTCTTCTTCTTCTACTTTTCTAACCATGCTCTTTGTTTTTATTCCTTTTTGTTCATGCTCTTCTTGCTCCACTAGTGCCTCCTCATCCTTGTATGTATAACTTTCTAGAATGCTTGTGGCTGGAGGATTTAACCATTGAGGATTTAAACGGGTAGAAGATATTATATTGGATGAAGGATGTTGTTCATATTGTTCATTTATCGTGACTATTCACTGTAATTGTTATTCTTAGGTCACTGAAAATATTATTTTTGGGTTACTTCAATTGTTATCCTAATGTTCCTGAAGTTAGTTCAAATGTTTTCCAGATGAAATTCCTGCTATTATTTCCTTTATAATTCATGTTTCATGTCCTTATATGATTATGTTTCTCATCACTTGAGGGACTAATTTTATTTGTTTCCCACTATTGAAGTAAAGATTATCTTAACATGTGTATATCTCACTTTCTTGTCTCGTTTTTTGTTCTTTGTGAATTACAATTAAATTAATAGACGGAGGCTCCTAACTTCCCTCATTCATTCACTGCTGAAATATCGATGTATTTCTCTGGTAATGAATGGTGCATAAATGTTGTAGAGAATTCAAGGGCATTTTGAGAATTGCTCATTCTACCCTAACCTTTGCCCAAAATTCCGATATTCCACTAGTTTTAGATTGACTAGTTGTTGTTAATTTCTTCTTGTCGTTGATAATGTACAAAATCTTTAATCAATCTTTTCTAGCCCAATATATGATATAAAATATTATTAGAGCATATGGAATAGTTAGTACAATAGAGATGTAAGATATAGAATATGAATGTAATATGTACACTTTTTTGTGTAAGATAAGACAAAGATATCTAAATATTTATGAATGGATGTATAATATATTTAATAATTATGTTAATATTTGAAGACGGAGTAAATTATAGTCATATATCTCTCTTGTCATATTTTTTTAGTAGATGATATTTTATTATGTTCAAAATAATCTATCAAACGAAGATAATATTAACTTTTAAAATCATTAAACTTATAGCCTATATTTTATATGGTACCCTCATATTTATTTGCTTTACTTCTTAATTCTGATATTAACATTATTTCCAATGACTATCCTCTAATATTAATTCTTTAAAGAGAAAACATATATTCTCCAATTTTATGCTTAATGTTACGGGCATAAATTAAAGAATTAAATTTCATTTTGAGTTATGAAATTGACCTAATAGTTTTTTAACCAACTTGATATTTACAATAAATAAACTTGATGCCTTCCCAGAAGAAAAAAAATACTTAAGCTTGAGAAATTGTTCTAATTGAGAAATAGTAGTTAACCATTTACACACCTATGAAAATGACAAACTATTTTTGTCATCAAACTTAAGTTTATAAAATCAATCACTTTGACAAAACTTAATAAAAATTAAGTTCATCTAATATAAATCATTCAAATTAAAACAAAAACTAAAGGGATCTTCATTAGTTCTATCACCTTCATGAAGCACATCAATAAGAACATTCTCCTCCTCTAGAGCTGGGATGACAAGAACATCATCCTTTTCCCCACACTCTTAGACTTAACCTTCAACCAAATGTTCATAATCTCTATTTGAATTGGAAGTATCATTTAAATCTATATTTTCATTGTCTCCTCCTCTTTCAACATTTTTCATAATCCACTCATCATTGGATGAAATATTTCAAGTTCAAACTCTCCAGGTGACCTTCTTCCACTCTCTTTCTTCTCAACCTATTTTGAATTAACCATGACATAAACAATACCACTCATAGTTTCTTGTTTCAAATAATTTCTTCTCTTTGTGTGGATTTAATAAATACAAAATGCAAACATACATATAATTAATTACTAATTTAGTATATTTTAATTGTAATTTTACATTTTTAAGTTCTTACCATCTCAAATGCACTCTGATTTCGTTCACATCCAGAAGAACTACATGTCAAACTAAGTACGCGAATAACAAACCTTTGAAGCTCTAGATGTTCATTTCCATAAGACTCCCACCAAGTTGCTAGAGTCTTTTTCCCAATCACCTTAATAGTCAAGGGTTTACCAAACAATTTTTCTTGGTTCTTGAAATCTTCTAGTTGCAAATCAATCAAGTGTTGCTCTTCTGGTTCAGCCACCATGTTTTGTATACACTGCAGTAGGCTAATTCTAACTTTTGTATCAACTTTAAAATTGGAGAATAATGCAATTCATGATTCAGAAAATAGCCCGTAACATGCAAAGGATCTATAGAGTTGGTTGTCCCACCTTTCGTCAATAATATTCCATAGATCTTCATAACTAAAAATAAAAGAATAATAATTTTAATTATTGTCCAATTTCTAAGGGATCAAATCTAAAGATAAAATGAAATTTCAATTTGGAGATTAACGACTTACTTATCTTTTCTTATCACCATTGAACTCTTTTTGTATCTTTTCTTTAGCTCAATCTATTTCTTTATAAATGAAACCAATGGTTGGTTTATCATCAGAATATACCACTCTAAGCACTTGCATTATAGGAAATGCACCCTTCAAACATATGACAACACTGTTTGAAAATTCTTTTCCAAGACCAACTTCCTTTTTCTCATTAACAACTCACTAACTGCTTTATAATTGGCATCATTGCCAATTACAATTTAAACAATGTTCTCCTCACCGATCTCTTCAACAATGTCATCCAACATCTTACAAATTTTATCAGTTGTTTTTTAGATATCAGATGCATAAAAAGATTTTAGAACAAATAGTCCCCTTTGGACTGTTAACTAAGAAGTTCAATATAGTTCTTCACCTCTTATTGATCCAACCATCAATCATTATTGTGTAGCTTGTTTTCTTTCATGCAATCCTATGAACCTCCAAAGCATCTTTTGTTGCCTTTACTTCTTCCTTTAAGTACTTTACTCTAATCTTATGGTATGAAGGTGGCTTAAATCATAGGTCATAATTTGAAAATGGCTCAATCATTCTCCTAAATGCTTTGCTTCTTAACACATTAGACAATATTCTATTTTCATTGAAAAATTTTGGTGTATCTTTAGAAGTACTTTCTCTTTGATCCTTCTTGAATAGTTGACTAATTGTTATCTATGAGTTTGATGCCCTCCTTCTTAAAAATATTTCTACTATTACTCACATTCTTCTCTTCAATCCTCTTTCTTTTATCAGTTTTTATAACATCATCTTTAGTATCAAACCTTTTCTTTTCATTAATTTTGATACAAGCCCACAAAAATTTTGAGCATTTATTTATTTTACTTCATTAGACACACTTTTGCAAGCAACTGCATCTTTTTGAGTTCCCGCCAAGTGGTGCTTCAAGTGATAAACCTCTTCTATTATAGTTTTTTGGCAAAATTTGCTTTGAATTTTTCTTGAATCGCTGTCATTACATATTTCATGCTTCCAAACCAAGTTTATTCTATTACCTGGAACATTTTTTACCACTTTTTCAGAGTGAAAATTTTGTGAGAAGGAAAGTTTTTAGTTGTAACATCACTAAAAGAGGGACTAAAAGCCCTGAAAGTCATTTTTTTTTTCAATTTATTTCGTAAGATGATTACAAATGCATAAAAATGGAGATAAACTAAAGAAAATAGATAAAAATAAAAGACATGAAAACAAAATTGTTAGTTTTGTGAGTTATAAAGTGTGAGTGGCTTTGAAGGAAAGAAGATACAAAAACAAAATTTTAAGTAGAAGAAAATCTTGTTGGTGTATTTAATCTATGAGTGTTGTTGTAATGACTTGGGTGTGTGACTACAATTTGTGAATTTTGTAGGAAGAAGAAGACATGCACGTTAAAAGTATCTTAATTTGATTTTATTTTAATTAAAATTGAAACTCATTCAATCAAGAAGGTGAACTTGCAGTAAAAATCACTTTTAATTTTTAATTGGTTTGAAATTTATTTTTGAATTTTAATTAGCATTAATTTTAATTGAATGATGTTATAGTTGACAACACATAGCAAAATAAAATTTTACCCAAAAAGACCCAAAATGATACTTGGTACAAATTCACACTTTTCTTATGATTTTATTCGACGATCATATGATCTTACTAAATCATGATCATGCATGAAATTTGAATCGTATATAATATATAAAATTATAAGGTCTTATTATTTTACAATTAAACTCTCATTTTAATTACTTTACTCTGGATTTCTCGAAATCAAATAAATTCATAGAAGATAATAAATATTGAGATGATTAAAACTCTTTCTTAACTAATAAACAAAGTTTTTCTTAGTGTATCCTATGTCAAGAATCCTACCGTTTGATTTTCTGATGGCTTTATTTTTATATATTATCTTATTCTTCTGTTGTGCAAATAGTTTGATTATAAACAATGACTTACAAAGGTTGGGACTCGTAACTTGAATGATAATCCCTTTGTTGATTTTAAAAGGCCCTTGAAGGAGAATAAGGAGTTAATAATTGAAGTACATCTAAAGTCTCCTTAAGTCCTGCCAAAGATCGTTATTCCTAAATCTCCCTGCTAGATAACTCAAGTTTTGCCCTCAACTACCTCCTCAATGAGTGCCTAGGCCTCTTTGATCACCGACCACACATTTCGATCAAGATCTTAACCCTTTATTAGAAGCAAAGAAGGTCCATGTATCTACTTTCGCACTCAACACAAACTACTTGTGGCATGTAAATATGAAAGTCGAGTTGGTGAACTATCGAATACTTTAATTATTGCAAAGTTATGTTGGTGTGAACATTTTGAAAAGAGACCATTACTAAAAGTTCTCAACCAGAGGAAAGTAAAGAGTTACGAGGAGCAGGTTATTGTGTTGATCATGACATTATAAGCCCAAGCTAAAAACAATGAGTTGTTAATAGAACGATCATAGGTGGAAACAAATAATAAAGACCTCCTAGTCAAGATGGAGATGCTAAAAAATTAGTAAATTAGTTGGATTAGTTGAGAAAAAGTTAAGACCGGTCCATGGTCAAGATGGAGATGCTAAAAAATTAGTTTTGAGAAATGCTAAAAGTGTAAGATTTCATGAGAGAGTACAAAGTTTCAAACGAAAGTTGAGAAATGCAACAATATTGGGATTGTATTATAATAAGTAATTAATATGTAAATCATTTGTCTTTAAGAATTTCATTTCTTTGAATTTCCGAGTTCTCTAGTATTGTTTTTATTATGATTTTGTGTTATTTCTTTGAAGATTTTTCTTTCTTCATTTGTATTTCTTGAAATTACTATTTTCTAAATTATTTGTCTTTAAAAATTTATTTTCTTTGAATTTCCCAGTTCTAGTATTGTTATTATAATCGTGTTATAATTCTTTGAAGCTGACACTATTTCTTTGAAGCTTTATTCTCCTTCATTCGTACTTCTTCAAATTACTTGTTTCTAAATTATTTGTCTTTTAAGAATTTCATTTCTTTGAACTTCCTTACTACTCTTGTGAGTATTTGTTGCCTCATTTATTTGGACTCTTTACTTTGTTTTATAGTATATTTCTTTGGACTTGCAATGAAACTTTATTCTCCTATAAAAAAAAGTATTCTCCTATAAAAAAAAGTTTTTTGAACAGCAACTAAATGTAGCCGTTCCAGGATGACAAAGAACCCATCAAAATCATAAATACAAAGAAATTGCGAAAAGAAAAAACTACCGAGTATCATTAGAATCAACATCCAATTTAGTGTCAAAGATAAAACATGATAAATTGCAAAAAGAAAAAACTACCGAGTATAAAATATTAGATAAAAAAATGTAGTGCTGTTATTTAACTCCTAACTCGTGGTTAAACAAGAGATGAAGCTGATGACAACACTCAATCTTTGAGTTTTTCAGACCCAGAACCAATTAAATAAGAACAGGGTATAGTTAAACTCAATATACAAAAAACACGACTAACAAAAACAACCTATACACAAACAAAAATCTAAACTACAAAAGTAACCTCAGATCAATGGTTGCTGTCATAGGAAGTGTAGTAACACCAAGTAGGTTCTCCCTGAAGCAGGGTCTTGGATCAACTACAACCTCTAGCAAGTTGGATTGGAAAATCATTGGTTATCGTAGTCAAATTTTACAATTAAATAAACAATGAAAACAATTAAATTCTTTCAAAAGTATAAAAAATACTCTCAATGCCTCAGTAAAATCCGATGATATCAAATGAATGAAGCTTCACCAAGTAGGTTCTCCCTGTAAACAGGGTCTTGGCTCCACAGCACCTCATAAAGTTGGATTAAATCATCATCGGCAATCTCAATAAAAAAAATCACGCAATTCAAACAAAAAAAAATTACACACAAATTCAAAACACTGCTGGAGGCTCAGAGATACATAACAGCTCTATCAATCACAAATTTTCAGAAGCAGAACTGGCATAAAGCTGAATAGATATCCTCATAGCCAATTATTCAAAAAAAATCATCAATTGAATTTTCAAAATACCAATATTTAGAACATGAAAGCAATAAGTAATTTTCCGAAATTAAAAAAAAAAAAAAAAACATGGCTCATATTAAGAAATTCAACCATATTTAACCAATTCACTTCATCGAGAAAACTCAGAAGCGCGGATAATGTATAATCATGGCCGAGAAATTCTAAAATAATTAAACAGAATAAAATAAATCTAATATCGAAACAGCTATTTAACGATCATTTCCGATGGAACAGAGGACGAACCCTCGCACCAAGTGAAAACGACCGTGTTTCGATTTGTGCCTTTAGGACTAGCTTCGATTGCAGAGAACACGGGGTGTTCGAAAAGAAGCTGAAGGTATAGCAAGGCAAATCGAGCATTCAACAGAACAATAGTAAATAAGAGATAACTGAAAAGAGGAATTTGGCCGTTACTTTGACACAGATCAACCGTGGAAAATTGGGGCTGAACTGCAACACGAACGGCGACAATTTCGCACGTGCATCGGGGCTTTCACGTCATGTGGATTCAGAGATGCCCGGGAGGCACCGTGCGAACATAGCAATTGAAGAAAACTAAAGGAATCTATACGCTGAAACAAATTTCCCTAAAGGAGTTAAGATTTCTGAATCGGTGCGGCAAAACCCTATTCGCTGCGAGGATTATATAGACATACCGAAACCCTAAAATTTCTCTCTTGCCCAACGGTACTATTTCTGTGTGAGACTTACCCGACCCGGGTTGGGTTTGGGCTTGGTTTAATCCATTTGTTAATGGTTACAGGGTTTGAACATGTAAATTTTTTTAAAAAAAATTTACATCATGTAAAAGAATTACCTCTTCGGAATTATAACAATAAATTTGTTGAGAGTAGAAAAAAAATTAAAAAAATTTTAGTCCGTAAAATTAATAAGTTTGATTTTGATCTTTATAAAACTTTATCTTATTTTTTGTTTTTCTAAATTTGAAAGTTATCACTTTTAATCTCTAATATTATATTAAAAAAATATCTAATATTATATTACATTAATTAACAAATTATATATTTAACAAAATGTTAAATGACTATTTCAAATTATGAATAGTAGTATTGTAATATAATTTACTTGTGTTTTTTCAAAAAAAATATATAAATTGAATGTTATTTATTTATCTTAGAATTAATAGTATAAATTATAAATCATAATTAAAATCAAAATTTAAATATTTTTATAAAGGTTAAAAGAGTTCCTCCTATCCTTTGTTATTTTTAATTTAGATCCTCACATCCTTTTCGCCATAAACTCCTCATGTTTCTTCTTACATGGTGTCCAATAAAAGAATGGTACTTATAAAAGAGACTTTGAGTATAAAGGTAAGAATACTCTTCTGGGCTAGTAATTAATATCCCACGTTCTTATGGATTGTTGAAATAAAATAATTGTTAGGAAATTCAGAGAGTATTTTTTATTGAATTAAAATGCACTCAAATATTCTTAGTGGCTTTGTAGCCAATTTTAAAACTAAAAATGAAGTTATCTCAAGTTTACATCCTAATAAGTAGGTAACTCTCTAAAAAGAAGCTAACCTCCATCTGAATATCCCTAATAAGTAGAAAACAATAAAATCTGAATATCCTTAATAAGTAGGAAACAATAAATAGATTCAGAAAATTAAACTAACTAATTACAATATTATTTCCCTTAAGTATGTTAAAAGCATTTAGTTTACTACTGAAACATCAATTATTACTAGCATTCTTGGTAACTTCAAAAATTGTTCTAACTTGAGAGACTTTGTCATTATATGTGTAACTTGATCTTGAGAATTATAGTAACTCAACTCCACAACTTTATCTTTTGTTAGATCTTTGAGAAAGTGAAACCTTATATCAATGTGTTTGCTCCTTTAGTGAAAAACTGGATTTTTGGACAACTTTATGGTAGAATTATTGTCACATTGAATCAGAGTACTCTTCTTTTCTTTTTTGTGACAAAGTTGCTTCAACACCCTTCTCAGCCAAATACATTGACAAGCACACTATGCAACTGCTATATACTCAGTCTCAATAGTAGACAATGTCACTACAGGCTGTTTTTTAGAAGACCATGAAATAGCTCCTGAACTAAGTAAGAAAACAAAGCCCGAAGTACTCTTTCGATCATCATCTAGATCACCAGCAAAATCACTATCAGTGTAAGCTCTCCAATCACTGCAATCACCCTTTTTGTAGAGAATTCTAAGTTCAATTATACCTTTTACATATCTTAAGAGTCTTTTTGCTGCAAGCCAATGAGATTGAGTTGGATATGACATGAATCTACTGATAAGACTCACTCCATACATCAGATCAGGTCTAGTTGCAGTTAAGTACATCAGACTACCAACTACTTGTTTAAACAAAGTTTCATCAAATTTGGTTCCAGCTTCATCCTTTGTCAATTTTGTACCCGGGACTATGGGATTATGCACTGAATTGCTTTTATCCATTCCAAAACTTGCTAAAATTTCATGTGCATACTTTTTCTGATACGCAAAAATTCCATCTGAATTTTGTATCACCTCAACTCCAAGTAAGTACCTCATTTTTCCCAAATCAAACATGTCAAACTCCAATATCATTGAATTCTTAAAGTCATCACACATACTTTTATCATTTTCAGTATATATTAAATCATCAACATAAAGGCTTACTGTTAAAATTTTACCTCCTTCCTTCCACTTTGTGAACAGTGTGTGTTCACATAAACACCTTTCAAAACTTGTTTGAACAAAATAAGCCTCTGTCTTGCTATACCATGCCTTTGGTGCTTGCTTCAAGCCATATAATGCCTTTCTTAACTTGTAAACCTTGTCTTCTTGACCTTTCTTCTCATATCCTAATGGTTGTTGTACAAAGATTTCTTCACTGAGTTCACCATGAAAAAATGCACTCTTCACATCTACTGAAAAATATTTTGTGTTAGCTAAAGCAAGTATTAATCGATCGAATGGTGTCAAGTCTAGTAACTTTAGCAAAAACTTCAGTATAATTTACTCCATATTGTTGAGCATAACCCTTTGCTACTAGTCTTGCCTTATACTTGTTTACCTCTCCATTCTCATAGTTGAGTCTTGAAACCCACTTAACTCCAATAGGTTTCACTCCTTCTGGTAAAGGAGTTAGTTCCCAAGTTTAGTTCTTTTCTATTAACTCAATCTCTACCACCATTGCATCCATCCATTTTTTACTCTTGGCAACTTCTTTATATGTAAATGGCTCATCTGCAGTAAGCATTAGCATAACATTCAAATCATCTTCATCTGATAAACATTCACCTATTTCAAAATCTATCCTCCAAGATGGTGTTCTTCTTACTCTCCTATTACTTAGTATTGGTGAATCATTCTCATTTGATTAACTAAAAGGAAAACCCCTTGTTGGTGAATCTTCTTCATGTGATTCATTAGAAACAAAATCATTTTCATTTGAATCAACACCATTGCCTTCTTCTAATTGTTCTTCAACATTCAGTCTGCACTCTTTGTTTCCACCCTAATCCCAGCATTCATCTTCTTGAAAGATCACATCTTTACTAATGATAATTTTTTTTAAATGTGGATCATATAATCTGTATGCCTTTGATTCATCACTTACTCCTTAAAAAACACACCTTTTTCTCTTGTCATCTAACTTGCTTCCTGTCTGATATGGAATATGTGCATGAGTTACACATCCAAAAACTATAAAGTAATCAACTGTTAGCTTCACACCGCTCCATGCCTCCTCTGGGGTTTTGTTTTGTACAGCAACAGTAGGACATCGATTAAGAATGTGTACGCTCCATTTGACAGCTTCTGGCCAAAACTTTTTAGGAACATGTTTCTCTATCAACATAGAACGCACCATGTTCATAATTGTCTATTTTTTCGTTCTGCGACTCTGTTTTGTTGAGAAGTATAGGGTGCAGTTAATTGCCTACTAATGCCTTGATCTTTGCAAAAATTTTCAAACTCATTTGAAGTAAATTCACCACCTCTGTTTGTCCTCAACCAAACAATATATGCACCGCTTTCCTTTTCAACACAAACTTTAAAATTTCTGAACATGGCAAGAGCTTCTGATTTTTCATGTAAAAGATAAATCCAAGTCTTACGAGTAAAATCATCGATAAAACTCATAATATACCTTTTACTGCTGTTTGATTCAGGTTTAATAGGCCCACAAATATCTGCATGTATAAGTTGTAACTTGTTTGATGCTCTCCATGAACTCTTCTTAGATATAGAATTTATGGGTTGTTTGCTAGATAAACATTCTATGCATAACTTATCTGGAATCTTGAGTGACGACAATCAATTTACCATCTTCTTATTAAAGAGTGTCTTCAAGCCATTGTAATTTAAGTGACTAAATCGACAATGTCAAAAATGAGATTCATCTTCTAATATAGTCTAAAAACATGAGGAAGTTGAAGAAGCTTTTGGCATCATAGTAGCCAACATAGAAAACATTTTGTTTCCGCTCATGTCAGTCTGCATGATTAATCCTTTCTCAGGATGATATACATTACACTTTCCACATTGAATCAAAATAGTCAAGCCCTTTTCTGGAAGTTGCCCTATGCTCAATAGATTATTCTTAAGTTTGGGAACATAGTAGACACCAAAAATCACTTGTGTAAGTCCATTCACTTGCATACGAATGTCGCCTTTTCCTACAACAACAATCCTGGTGTTATTGCTAAGTTTTACAGCTTGGCTAAAGCTTTCATCAGATTTTGTGAACCACCTTCTATTTCCAGTCATGTGAATACTGCAACCTCAGTCAAGAAACCACACCTCTTCCATCTTAGCTTGCTTGAATTTAATATAGGACATTAGCAACAATTCATCATCATCTTCCTTCTCTAATTCAGCATAGTTGGCATTTTTCTCCCAATCAGGACATTCATATTGAAAGTGTCCTAACTTAAGACATTTGAAACATTCAATAACAACTTTATTGAAAGATTGCCTTCCCCTTCCTCTGCCTCATCCTCTACTATTGCAACCTCGACCTCGATTTGCTTTGTCTTCATGAGATATCTTCAGAACTTGTTCTTCTTCGCCACAACTTTTCATCCTTTGTGCATGAATGAGAAGAGTACTTTGAAGCTCATCAATAGTCATTTTATCTAAGTTGTTAGATTCTTCAATTGAGCATACCACATAATCAAATTTTGAAATCATTGTTCTTAAAGTTTTTGTAGTAATGACAGATTCACCCATACTTTCACCATAAACCTTCATTTTTTTAGCTATGGCTAGTGTACGAGAAAAATATGCATTCCCCGTCTCTCCTTTCTTCATGTGAAGAATCTCGAAATTCCTGCATAATGCTTGCAGTTGTGCTCTTTTAACTATAGTTGAACCTTCAAACTTTTGCTTCATTGAATCCTATATATCTTTTGTCGTATCCCTCTTAACGAGTGTCTTAAGAACTTCACGATTGATTACTTAGAAAAGGTAATTCTTTACCTTTAAATCCTTCAACTTCCGTTCTGCAATTAATTTGCATTGTGCTACCCTAGCTTATACTCCTTCAGCCACCACCAATATTTCATTCTCAACAAGATCCCAATATTCTTTGTAGCGAACAAAAATTATTCATCAACATTGCCCAATGGATATAGTGACCATCAAATCGTGGAATAGCAAGTAGCACAAAATTACTGCTACTACCTTCTGGCATGTTTTCAACGTTCCTTCTACTTTCAAGAAGAATTGTTGTTCCTTTCTTGACTCACACTCTGTGTTTCTCTTGTTTTCCTCACACACTCTGGATCAGGCCCCAATAACGAAACTCTGATACCAATTGTTAAAGTAAAACAATTGTTAGGAAATTGAGAGAGAATTTTTTATTGAATTGAAAAACAAAAACGTACACAAATGTTCCGTAGGGGCAACCATAACTAATTAAAACATGAATAAGTTTAAATTAAGTAGGATATTTGTCTTAATTCTCAATTATCATTTAATTACATAAATATATTAATATTAATATTAGTTAGTCAAGATAATTCGGATGTCTTCCAACTAACATGTATTTGATACTAGGACGTAAAACGAGCCACTAAGTTTGAGTGGCTTAGAAAAAGTCTAAACGAAAATTTTATATTTTTGACATTTTACCTCTTCTCATCATCCCTCGACTCCATCCATCGAATGTTTCAATTTTTTTAATTTAATAGATAGTATTTTATATATTATATAATCTTTATGTTCAATGATATTATTCATCTTAAATATATTTTACAAAATAGAGGGTAAAATATATATATTTTTTAGTATAACAATAAATTTTATTTTTAATACAATAGGAAAAATGATGAAATGGAGATGAGAGAAAGAAAAGGAAAATAAAATATTTTTTATTTTAATTCTTTAAATTTTAAAAAGTATTTATGTAGTACTTCAAATTTAAAAAAAAAATATGTTTCTAAATATTAAATTTAAGAGACTAAAAACAGTTATAAACTTTAAATCTTGTACTATAAACTTTAAACATTACATCATAATTAATAAATTCTAAACCTAAAATAACAAATTTTAATTATTTAAATTCAGTATAAAGAAACTAAAATCTTATTTCTTTCGACTTTGAAGGACCTACAATTAAATACTAAAAGCATCCTACTTTTGCACATTGGAGATATTTATGTCATTATATGCATATATTTTTCATTTTCCACAACTTTCTGTACCCAAAAAGGGGACAATAATCTTTTATCTCTCTCCTTTCAATTTTTTTCTCACTACATAACTTAAAATAATCTTCACTATTTTTTTTCTTCCTTTTCTTTCACTTCTTTCTTTTTATTTTGTTTTATATATCAAACAATGCATAAAGCATAGGAGTTTCTTAAATCATGCAGATTAAGGATCATTGAATAAAATGATGTTACAAAGAATTAATTGTACTTGACCTAATAATACATATGTCTTGTCAATAATCCAAAATCCTTTCCTAATCCAACCCTTTTTTTCTTGCATTTCATTCCGTCAATTCTCTCAAAAATTTCAAACAGATAAAAATCAATGATGGTAAGACAAAAAAGATTTAGGCTGCACTGGCCCCAAATCAAAATTGCATAGTACATTTTCTGAAAATCTGACAAGAAGCTTGTATGCACAGGCACAACCCGGGGATCACTGCTTATTTTAAAGCATGCAAAGAACACTACAATTACAAAAACTGCATCAGGTAGAACAGAATAACAGCATCTATCCATCTATATCATACCCTACCTCAACTTCATAGACCACCAAAATTCATTTTTCTTTGGACTCAGATACACTGCTAGTTATCAGTAATCATACAATCATCCATGTCAAGTGCCTGTACCCAGCCCACTTAGCAGCAACTCGCAAACCAATAGCTAAAGCTGCAAGAAGAAGTGGAATTGGAAGCCTCATCTCTCTTATTTCAACTTCTTTCCCTTCTGAAGGCATTTTGGAGTACTGATATATGGCTAAGGCTGTGTATGAAATAATTACCAAAAGTCTAACCCAAGGCTCCCCAACACCAGCAAGCACAGCTGCAACTGGCATTGCAGCTGAAACATCATCTCTCTTCTTGAGAAACTTTGAAAAGGCATACAACCCAAGCAGAAGGGTCCAGAACAAAGGTTCTGAGATATATCCTCTAACGGCAGCATAGCCAATAAGACCAGATACAGTCAAAACATAAGGTTGGTTGTTGATGGAGTCTGGTACTGTAGCTTCACCGATAGCTAAAACAATTGATGCCAGCACAATGATGAGGGTAAGGTCTGGTACAGGGGCATTGCCAATGATCCAAGAGTAACAAGCCCGAACTGTGTAAAACAAATCCTCCATGCATCTGATGGAAAACGTGATTGGACTTCCTATGAAATGGTAGACTACAGCAAATGCGTATTTCAAGACATATCCTACAAAACGAGCAATTGCGAATGCACCATTCTTCCAGTTTGACAGTTCAAATAGAACAGCTCTCCAAGCATAGATGAGAAAAGCCATCACTGTACATCACATGGAATCAAATGGTTACATTATCGCATGAAAAAGAAAACAGGTTGTTGAGAAAACAAAGCAGTTAGACAAAAGTGTTCTAAATGGACATTAAGACACTAAGTGCATGCAAATTTTAGTTTCATATCTGTAAACAACAAGAATGTAGAGTATGGGCGTATTCACTGTTTGGTTTGGTTCCCGTTTTTAAGTTTTAGACATACAGAGAAAAAACTTGACTTGGTTTGGCTGAAATGTGATATCAAACATGAATCAACTAAACCGATATTCTCCAGTTTGGTTTAACAGTTTTCTTCATATTATATGAGCTACAAAATGGTTTTAAATTTGACAACAACCAAAATAAAATAAAATCTAATAACCAGGTAAGATATGATCAACTCTTCAAAATGAATTTATATACAACATGATGAGCAATATACCAATAAGGCTACACACATAAAGACCTTCGGTGAAAAAGTTCACTACCATTCAAGGTAAATTAGTCATGTATTGTTAATGTCATAAACTCATAGTTCAAGGGATGTATACATAACACATGGTACCATTATCAAAAGTTCAAAATGTTACTACATAATGTTACAAATCAATACAACTACATTTAAGATAAGATTCATCATGATTCAGAAAAGAAGCCAAAAATCAAACTTAGCCGCAATAAAAACAATGCGGTCTTTTCTGGTTTCATCAGATTTCAGATTTTTTGGGATAGATTAGACCGTTTACAACGATTGAGTTTGGTTATTCAGTTTAGTTCAGTTTTGAACACCCCTTTGCAAAGGAAAACCCTAAATACACACAAATCACCCACAGAATGCATGACAAGTGATAATCTCTTCCTATAACCTCTTCTTACCGATTGATGATATATAATCACTACTCCAACAAAAACGTATAGAATTACAACATCACTAAAAAAATCTAAATTTGGAGCTGAACCTCATCTTGTATGTCAAAGTCCCATCCCTGAATAATTGTACATGACCAAACGTTTAACCATGACATGAAACACAAAAACTTCACTTCACGAAAATTCATAAAGCGTTAAATTTCCCCATTTCGTAGTTGCCCATCAATCCTTCAACCAAACAAAACCTTCACAAAAACCCAAACATCACTCTTCATATTTATTTTTTTTAAAAAAAAAACACCCATTAACACAATTATTCAGCTGAAAATAAAAAAAGTTAAATTTATTTAATTTTTGTTTGCCCTTATACAGAGAGAGAGGGAGTGGGTAATGAAACTGACCCACAAGCCATGGCCACCGAACAGGAGGACTTGGAACTTCTTTGGTGAGGTACCTAAAGCGGTCGGGCATGGTGCTATTCCCTCGCGCCTCTTTCTCTGCTTCATCCAACCCGTTCAAAACGTCGCCGTTACTGTCCTTGTCGCTTAGCGCGAAAACCCTTCCCAGAGGGAAGGTGGGGGTTTTGGCGGAAAAGCCGATGGCTTTTCGTCTGAACTGGGGCCTGAAACGTTGGAATTGGGTAGAAGGGATTGAGGGTTTGAAGGAGAGAGTGGGAGATAAGAGGGTTGGGATCGTGGTGGACATGGCTGTCGGGTTCCTTCGTGTTCGATTAGAGACTATTGAGGGTGTCGCATTGTGTTGGAATCAAAGGGGAACCAAAACTTGGATATGCAGCAGTGGAAGATAAACCTCACTCACTACTACCCTATTCGCCTTTTCTTTTAGCTTTCAAGCAGATAAAACTACTAGTATTAATTCATTTACCTGTTCATATTGTATCTCTAAATTGAGAAAGTATATTTAGAATTTTTACTAGAAAATTGCTGGTTTAAAATCATAATAAAATATATCAACTTTAACTAAGCATTTAATTAACTAATCAACATTTTTTAGTAAAACCTAAATATATGATAAATTAATAATACGTCAGTGATATTTTTCATGTCAAATGTTTATATTAGTGTTATAACGAAGATTCGACAATTTTTTTATTATTATACGGAAAGTAAAAATTTAGAATACATGTTATATGAAAATAACATATTTTCCTCTGTATGTCTCATACGTTTAAAAATAATTCTAAATATAATAGTCGATTTTTACATATAAATTTTGCCAGACATACTATTTTATTTTTATTTTTCATTTTCAATTTACAAATATTATATTTTTCAAATCTTTTACTGCATTTGTTATTATAATTTTAATTAAAATTGTAGATAAATTTTAAAATTCTTAATTAAAAGGTATAAGTCCTTTTATGACATTTAAATTATATAATCAAAATTATAGATTAAGAGTGTAATTTTAATCAAAAGTTATAACTAAAAATTACAATGTTTAATTTTGTATTTTTATTTTTTAAATAAATAATATTTTTGTCAGAAAAAAATATATTAAATATAAAATACAAAGGGGTGTCTCAACCCATTTATATCTATAAAGTTTGAAAGACTATTAAAATAATCTAGAAGAGTCTTGTTCTCAACCTCCTCCTAGTAGGTTATCAACCACAAAGTAAATCAATACTATCTAAACGTTATGGATTATCCATGCTCAAACCAAAAATAGATAAATTAGTACCACCAATTCATTTAAACATTGTGTAATGGATGAGTAAACTAATACAATTAAGTGTTTCCAATACTACAATATAATGAATTCAGAGCTTGAAATTTCTTGTATGATTAATCAATTTTCGTTATTTGTTTACTTAATCATCTCATTCCAACTTGAGTTCTTGTCATGAAAATTGTTTGAAAGAGTTAACCAGGACTTCATGTATCTTGAACATTATCTGTTGATTGCTTGTTGCCTTATTATTTGACCTCCTAAAGTTTCCTCCATCAAAGATTAATTGCAATATGGCCATGTTGTCTGCACACCCTGAACAAATTTGATATACGTCCCAAAAGGTATATCCTTATTGTTAAAGTTATACTATACATGTAGCCTCTAATTTCAAATAACAAATTTGGTATATGTTCCAAAAGGTATATCCTTATTGTTAAAGTTATACTATACATGTAACCTCTAATTTCAAATAACAATCATGAAGGACCTACATTCTACATTATAATTCTAATATTATAAGCATTTCTATGTTAATACAGTGTTGGTAGACACTCTAGCGGCAGTTGATACCAATCAAAGTAGAATAACATTATCCCTGATTTTTTGCATTTCAACTATAACCATGTGTTTATTTGTATTAAACACCATACTTCCTTACTATCTACCTTTCATTGATTGAAAATAATCTTATTTCTATGATTCCAAATTCTCCAGATAATTGTAATCCACATGCCTTGTCTTTCCAGATAATGCTCTGTTTGTTATTTAAACTTAGGATGATGTGAAAATGTTGAAAGTTAGTCGTGGGTTGATTATGATTCACTGAGCTTACATCTACCTAACTATCACACTTATTCTACAATTTTTTTAGCTATTTTACAATCAAAGTGGCTGGTAGTCTCATCCTCTTCCTTACATAGTTCACACATCATATTTACCAACCCTACCCCTATTTTAACCAAATTCACCTTTTGTAGGGATTCTATCTAAGAGTATTCTCCAACTAAGAAATGTGGCTTTAGGAATAGTATATAAGCTCCAGAGTTCTTTAGAAACAATGTTATTATCCCCCTTTACGGTATTTTGTACAAAATACGTTAATGTAACCAAAAAATGACTCTTGATTTTTTTTTCTCTCCACATTCTTCTATTTTGACTATCTTTGCTAGGAAGTTTGTCAGGCACTAATAACAGTAATTCAGCCTTCATTTCAGCCTCTCAAGCATATCTATCTCTTCTCTATGGAATTTTCTAGTTCCATGTTCCATCCCTCTACTCACTCACCCAGATCTCTTATAATATTATTATTTAAATTAGAAAGAGTAACAAGTATTGCAGAAAGTTGATTTCCTACCCAGACATCTTCTCTGAAATTTAATTTTATCCCTTGACCCGAGTTTTCATTGAATAGACCTATCAAACCAATCTCCTATTTGTCCTGATGATGTATTAAACTCCTGTATATCTTTAATTCCCTGTTTCCTTAGTCTTATAAAACTATTCCCAACTAATCTAAGCAATCTTACTCTCTTTAGTACCTTTCTCCCACAAAAAATTCCTTTGTAACTTAACATTCTCCTTATAAATATGTTTTGGGGCCTTGAAAACTGAAAGGTAATATAGCGGCATAGATAAGATGTCTGATTTAATCAAACATACTCTCTGCCCGCCAATGATAACATCCTCTCTCGAAGTGGTCAAATTTTTCCTAATTTTTTCCAATACTTCCTCCCAAAACTATTTTCCTAGGATTCCCTCCAATCAGCATCCTTAAGTACTTAAAAGGACATGTCTTGTGGTTACAATTTAAAGTCGTAACATAGTTTTCCAAAACGTTTTGAACCAGTCCTATGCCCCCTATCTTATTCTTGTGGAAATTAACCCTCAATCCCTGTACCAACTCAAAACACGTCAGTATGCTTTTTATTATCATGATGTTCTTAACCTTGTCCTCATAGAAAAATAAAGTACCATTAGCAAACCAAAGTAAAGTGATACAAGATTATCTCCAATTTTAATTCTGTTAAAGTAAGTATTTGGCCTAAGTTCAAGAGGGGGGGTGAATTGAACCCTTTTTGATTCTTTTCAAAATGAGAATACAAGTTCTTTGAAGAACCTTAGAATGCAATCTATAGAGGTTCAAA
>Ga0099825_1001187_pt1 | contig 32499 bp, 8 predicted proteins | sample SiratroredBW_FD_76838 | JGI IMG/M metagenome (GOLD analysis project Ga0099825, IMG submission 76838) | Root nodule microbial communities of legume samples collected from California, USA - Siratro red BW | ecosystem: Host-associated > Plants > Roots > Nodule | place: USA: California | collected...
GAGCATGTCAACGATCGAGACCTGAGTGGTGCTGTAAAGTTCCATCGTCTTAACAAAAAACTCGCGTGAGCTTTTCCCTGCCTCCCCCACTCCCCCCCCACAAAAAAAAAACAACAAAAAAAAAAAAAACAAAATAAAGAAAAAAAAAAAAAAAAAAAAATTATATAAAAAAAATATAAAAATTAAATTTTTTTTTTTTTTTTTTTTTTTTTTTCCAATAATTCTGCTATGAAAGTAGCAGAATACTTTTGGTATGTTTGGTTGGCTTTTTTTGCGTTTTGTGATATGGCCAATTATATTGATATTAATCTTGTTTTGCTTACACATAAGGTATAAATAAAAAGAGTGTTTAAGCACTGCAATATTCCTAAGGTCTAGCTATTAAACTTCCATCAGCTTTCTGGCAAAAGATTTAAATTATTTGTATGATATTTGAAAAACAAAACTTTTATCTTCAAAAGGTTTTTTAATTTGATTTTTAGTTTCTTTGAAAAAAATTCCATTTTTAATATTTTATTTATTTCTCTACAATAGTTTTAGTTTGAACATTAAATAAAATTCGTTAAATATTAATCTGTCAAAAAGTATAAATGGACCCAAAATATAAAAATTATGTGATATTTCAAAACATAATAGTTAGCCCTACTCCAAGTTATCATTATGTCACCATCACATACCAAACAAAAACCTTGAATCACTTAAAGTCTTTTCCAAAAACTAGATTCGGATATTCTAATTTTACGCAAAACAAACAATCAAAAACATTTTTTTTACGTGAAACACAATTGCATCTTTTTACAATTAATTTAATATCGCAACATATAGATCTAACTCATTATTTTGTATTACTCCCAATTTTTTTTAATTAATTTTTAATGCTAATTCAAAACATTTATGATGAATACATTTTGAAATTTTATTCTCATATATAAACAATATATCATCCACTACCAAAATTTATCTTCTCTAACTTATGTATTTTTTTACAGTTTGTCTAATTAATTTCTGTCAACCTCTTACTGTCAGGAACAAAAAAGATACTAGGAAATTTTCTTATTTAAGTTCTTTTGTCACTCTAATTAGGACTCCGTTTAAAAGAATAGATGTTAATTTTAAACATTTTCAAATCTAGTTAATTCATTCATTACAGTCAATTTTTTTTCATATAATATAGGAGGTCTAATCTTATTCAATCATTCATTTTTTCATAATTCACCTCAATAATCAAACAACTTTCTTATTATGATTTAATCATCAAACCCCTTCATTTGCAACCACTCTATTATTAAGAAAATTTCTTCACACACAAAAGACTAATTAGGTTTCATCAATTAATTTTGTAAGGACTTTCTTCGACCTATACACCAACAACTTTCATGTAACTATAAAAACTATCTACTAATGAAATAGGTCGATATTCTTTCATTTATTTAGGATTCTCTACTTTTTGGAACAAAGTTTACTTTAGTACTGAGTTCACATTTTGAACAAGTTGGAAGTATTAACTTATTTTTAAAATATTAACTTTATTTCATTTCAAAAATAAATTGATTCAAGTGAACATAACACGTGTAATACCCAAAAAAATATTTATCAAATAATATGATATTTAGTATAAATTTTTAAAGGAAATCAATTTCGTAAAACAAGAAAGTCTAGAAAGAGTTATTATTGACTTCAATTAATTCATACTTAATAAAGCAATTCATCAATTTACTTGTTTGCGAAATATTATTAGTGTTCATGTTAAATATTGTTCAATTTAAAATGTGTCCATTGAAGTAATTTAATTAAGTTTAAAAAGATTTCTAAGTACACATCAAATCCGCTTTTTGTGTGTATCTTATACTGAGAGCAAATTATCTTCAAGAAGAAGCACAAACATAATATAAAAAAGAAATAAAATATGTTACCATACTAGTTTCTTGTTCTATGAAAGGGGTGCAGTACACCTCCTTCTCATGGAGGTGTATATGCATCTCCAAAAGGTTGTTATAAGGGTAAGTATGTTTCGTTTCTCTAGTGCATAGCATTATAATAATGAATTATGTAAGAACACATAATAAATCAAATGATTATTACGGTATGTAAATAAAATCATTTTTTCATATTTATTGATATTTATAACCCGTATATATAATCACTATAATCAAAATAACTAGAATATTAATTATAATAATAGAAACCATAATAATAACAAACCGAACTCCTATCACATGTGGTGTTTATGGTCTGAAGTTTATATGGATAATCATTGTTTTCATTGCTATTTGGATAGAACTTGAGCAACCTTAAATCAATATGGCGAAAATGTATATTATAGTGGTAGCTCGAGTGAAGTATGGGGTTTACAATATTTTCTGAGTCAAATATGTACATCAAATCAAATCAAATCAAATGTTAAGCACTTTCACACTTTCTACCTCTGACATGTCTTCTTATCTACCTTTAAATAACTACTTCTATAATTGTCCATACAAACTCACTCGTTGTGAATGATACGAAAACTTTTAAAATTTCACATTTTCATTATTCATTTGCTGATATATGCTTTTCAATTCATTTTCATGTCTTTTTTTTCCAATCACAAAAGAGGTTAAAACACCGTTGTAGTGCAATTCTTTTACAAATTTTCAAGAATGAGTTTTTTTTTCTACAATTTCTTTTGAAGTAGTATGCTGGTAACATTTTAAAATAACATTAAAATTTTTAATTTTAATTAAAATCGTGTCTAAAGTGAAAATAATAAATCCTTATAACTAAAAAAAAAAAAAAATCACATCAGAGTGGTGCTTTAACTCAAGGCAAATCAATAAATAAAGAACTTTATACTTTATAGAAAAACATCAAATTCAACTTAATTCAAAAGTTGGAAAACCAAAAGTGATTAAAATTATATTAAAATGGTGCTTCAATCTAAACCAATAAAGAAAAGGACGATGATACTTTAATACCGTCATCTAGCATGTCAACTACTTTGATAATTTTGTGGTACAATTCTTTTATGAATTTACAAGAATGAATGTTTTTATATTTACAAAAATTGGTAAATTATATCTATTTTAACTAGAACTAATAATATCAAAATTTTTAATTTTAATTAAAATCGTGCCAATTTTAGTGGGAGTAATAAATCCTCATAATTAAGTAAAAAAAAATTACACTAGAATAGTGCTTTAACCCAAACCAAAAAAATAGAGAAGAACTTTATATGGTGTGGGGAAACAATTCAATGTAATACAGAAGGAGAAGACCAAAATGAAAATACTTTTAGGTTGAGTTTAATAGGGGATGAATTGAACTTTACAAAATTTTTTATTTTAGAAAACAATGAAAACTTTTTGCACAAAATGAGTGTTTTCAAGAATCTCAAAAATCAATGATACAAGGTGCATCACAGAAAATCAATCAATTCATATATGAATAAATTGATTTATTTTATGACAGAATAAAGAAAATCAGATTTTTCACACAACAATATAGAATAGACACTACAGAACCAACACAGAGTGAAAGAATTTAGCAATATTCAATACAAATAAATAGGATGCACAAGTTAAGATTCAATTTAAGAATCAAAGCAAGTTAAATAAGAAACTAGACACTCAAATAAAACACAATGAATTCAACAGTATAAACAATTTAACAGCCTTTACAGAAGACACACTAATGATTCTAGCAATCAACTAAAATGATAAATCAGAATCAAATAGGCAGAGATATCAGGTTCAATTTGCAAGATCATAGAAAAGATAACCTCTATATATGCCAATTAAAAAATACTATACAATAATGCAGAAAAGTACTTAGAGCAAAATTATAATCAAACCAAAAAACATATAAGAATATTAACAGTGAAAAAGCACACATGGAATCACATGACAATTTTGCAGAGATTATGTTCAAATATCCCAAAACATAAATGACTTGTAAGTGCAATAGAATAGATCTGCGAACAGCAGAACAACATATATGGTTTTGATCATCACAGTTTTATTAAAACTGTAAAACCAAAAATGAGATAAAACCAATAATCAGAGCATGTTCCAGTTAAAAGAAAACTGTCATAAAACCATTTATATGAAATTATCATAACATAGTGAATCAAACGCAAAAACAAAGTCTCGAAAAATCAAATATAGAATCATAAAAACACCAATTTGCGAATACAGATGTGCAGATTGAATTAATTAAAAGGGCATAAATAAGTAAAATGCAGAGAGAAGAGTGAAGAGAACTGTAAGTGCTACATGTAGTCTTTCTTGCATCCCTAACAAGAAAAATTTCACTAACAACATTCAATTGTACACAATTTCAATTAGGAACAATTCTTTTCACCATGCAAGATCACAAATCACCTCTGAATATCTATGCTAACACCCTGCAACCCAAATATTCATAATACAATAATGCTAAACCATATAACATCACTAATATCCAATTAAATCAAAGATTACAATTATACAAATAAAAAACGCAACACTTGAATCACACAGGTTCAAGAATTGAGTTGTAGAAACTCCCTAATTTTCAGTGAAGGAGATTCAGTACAAGTCCTCGAAGACCACCAATGACACAATACAAATTCAAAACTTTTGATTCTCCAAGAAAACTTCTTTAATCTTTGAAAAACCGAACAATTTTTGCTTCTCACAAAATGCTTGTCAATTTTTTTTTTTAAACTGAAATTTCAAATGATTTATCTCAATAGCCTTTTTGTTCATTTTTATTAATTTGTTTTATTACTTTAGAAGGATGAGTGTTTTTTTATTTACAAAAATTGATAAACTGTATCTAGGTGACACAATCTCTTCTAAACAAGTAATATGACCTCTAAAATTTCAGAAATAATATAAAAAATTTTAATTTTAGTTAAAATCATACCTATTTAAGTGGGAGTAATAAATCCTCCTAATTAGACACACAAATAGTGTTTTAACCCAAACCCATAAATAAAAATGAACTATATATTTTATGGAAAAATAACAAATTTAACATAATTCACAAGAAGACCAAAGTCATTAAAAAGTCATTAAGATTGAACTAGAATGATGCTTTAACACAAACCAATAAAAAAATAACTTAATGGATAAATATCAAATTCCAACATAATTAAGAAGGAGAAGAATAAAAGTAATCTTATTTAACTTTAAATGACTATTTTTTTCTCACTTAACTGAACTATGACACATCCTATTTTTTTTTTTCATTGAAATTATGTCATGTAAATATTGTTTTAATTAAAATTAAAAATTTTGATATTAATCTGAAATTGTCCCTCATGGTAAAACTTCCTAAAAAGAAATAATGTCATGTAGGTATAACATAACATTTTTTTAAAAAAAAAAAAAAAAACACTCATTCTCTTAATCTACAATGATACTTTGACCTACAAAAGATATACAAATATCAAATATTCACTGATAGAATAGGAAAAATAATACATATTCTCTAATTAAACTAATCTAATAATACACTAATAATATAACACTTATAAATTTAAAAATTTTAAATTCAATTAGAATATTCAATAAACAACACAAATAAAATCATTATATTAATTTAAAACAATTTATGAAATGCGGGTCGCTTTTAATTTAACTAAGTATAGGTACAAACTAAAATGCACTTTCAGATTTAGCTAAATGCATTTATGTACAAACTAAAATACAGAAGTTTACATTATTTCATATTATTTGCCTTCTAATCAAGGGTTTCAACATTCAATATGCATTTCTAAAAAATATATTTCAGGTGAGTTATGTATCATTATGCATAAGTTTGGGCTCGTGACAAATGGAATACCTTTATGTTAGTTTAAGTGTAGTAAGACTTAGGCTAATGATAGATATATGATGCGAGTTCAAATTCTTTTAGTTATGTTTAAGTTATATGGTTTATTTTCACTTTGACCATTAACCTCTTAATGGGTTGCATTTCTTTTGGAATTAATACCAGTCATAATTGGTCAATGAGCAACCAAATAAAATCCTAATGCTTGCAGTTTAAAACTTCTCATACAATAGCTCAAACTACAATATTTTAAGATGGAAGACATATGATGCTATTCATATTCCAAGTTTATTGGCTAGTTTTCAATTTAGTTGAATGGCAGATTCAAGGTATTTTGAGTGAAAAAAATAAAGTGAAGTTGATATTTGAGTCACTTAATTTTAGTTTCAACTTTATCACAAATTCCACCTTAACAATAATTGATGCCACGTGATCAAGAAGATATTACAGCTTCAAAAAAATCAAGGTACACAAAAAAAAAAAAAATTAACTAAGGAGTAAAAAGAAATATTAACAACTAAAAAATAAAAAAAAGGTCAACAACTAAAATTAAAATGTCATTTTTTTTGTTAAAGACTAACATGCTAATTTTAAAAAGTATAGATTAGAAATGACATAAAAAAAAGTAGTAAAAGATATTGCATCACATGAAAGGGTTATGTGTCACATCTTTAATTTGATAATGGCAAGTGAAACCTATATTATATAATATGCAAAGAATATTGATTAATATAGATTTTTATAACTTAGTATGATATTTTAAACTGAGGAGATATTACTGTATTAAAAAAAAGATTTCTATAGTTGTTGAATAAAAAATTTATTTAAAAAATTATTAAAAATGAATTTCAATTTAACTCTTTCTTAAAACTTAATAAAATAAGATTTATCTCTATTTATATATTATATATTAATCTTATCTCTATTCCACTTAGATTTTTAACAAAATCATGTTAATAAGCTAAAAAGTATCCCATAATTGTTTCAATATTATAACGTGTAGGGTTGACATGTATTTCTATTAGTACCCTAATATTTTTCAATTCTAATTAGATGTAGAAAACTAAAATTACAAATAAAAAAAATTAAAACCATACATTTTATTAAGAAAACAAAGTGCGTCCTTTGAGTTGCATGTCTGCCCCATTTACACCTAGGAGTATGACATACACAGTCTGAATGACAGTGAGGGACCATAAGATAACATAACATGTACTACACATATACCATGGGGACCACTACCCATTTCAACCAACATAAAGGGCCTATTCCACAACTCTACTCATTTTCATTTCAACCTTTTCACTTTCCACACATACTAATAATAATAACAATTCCTCTCTCATAGTTTACCTCAATTTCCTCACTATTTTCTTAAAGAATGAAAGTCATGAAAAAATGGTTATATATAAAAGTCATGAATATTACAATGATAAGAAAAAAAATACCCAAGTATGAAAGTTTATTCAAACAAAGCATTGAGCAATGAGCACCCTTCTTCAAACTATGGTTCATTCAAAATGATTTCATTCAAAATGATTTCGATTAGATTATGGAAATTTGTCAAAACTAATTTTCCCTTCTTATTGCTTACTTAATTAGCCAAAGGAGTTCTATTTAGGCATATTGGATGACGAAAAATTTTAGTCACTCCAAAATTGAAATCAATACTTCCAAAACGGGTCCACTCATTCTAATTACAAAGTCCAAAGATTTTGATTTGACTATGTTAAACCCTTTTAAACGTGTTAACAAAAAAATTAGCCTACTAACAAATCTGTATGGGTCATGAGAAAACCAACCAACCAACCAAATTTAATTTTTCATCACCAAATCTACCTTCCTTGATTTAAAGTTTCTAAATATAATCATTCAAAGCTTAAGTCTTAATGACTTAATCAACATTATTGAATAATTTTTTACAGAACATGTTAAATAAACTATTAAATTATGTGATGTCGTATTATACAAATGATCATGCTTGCATATATTCAAAGTAACGAATAATGATATATGGACATTTTAAATTTTCAAAAAAAACTTAGAAAAATATGAAGAAAACTATAAGAAATAAATAAGTATCACCACTATCAAACAATAGCAAATAAATTACTGATCTTAAGAGAAAAAATATAATAGAAAATGTTATTGTTTATTGTTAAGAATTAAAAAGTACTAAAAATAAAATAAAATTGTATTTTTTTATATAAGAACAAATAAAAAAGATACTTTTAAATTTATTATACAGGAAAAAAAATTCAATATTTAATATGTCTTTAGAAAAGAATGAAGAACATTAACTACAAATAATTCTCAGACAAAAAAAAAAATCACTTTGATAATCCAAACATGGGGTAATTAGTCACAGAACAAAATTACAATGTTTAACTCAATATGCGAAGGTGTCCCTACGTCTAGACATATGTATGAGTATGGTTAACAATGGATTGTTACTTTGTCTCAAATGCCAACAGCAAGATGCCAATGAATGGGGAACATATAGTTATCTTGCTTTGTAGTTGTAGATTTTTTCCATGATTAAAAATGGTGTGTTTATTTAAAGCTTTAAAATAAATTAAAATATAAATATATCCTATTATTATTTAAATACAATTTTTAAAAACCAAAGTAACTAAACATTTTTTTAATAATTCTAACTGAATAAAAACTAGCTTTTTAACTTTATAAACAATATATTAAAAATATATTTTTTTATGTTTTGCTGAAATAATTTTTTTTCCTGAAGTTCAAGTTAGCGGTTCCCTAATTTATTTGCTGTTGCATGGAAAAATAAAATTAAGAGTAAATGTTAGCAGATATAAAAGTAGTGAAAGGAATATTTCTGAGTTGAGGTTTGTAAAACTCAGGATATAAAACTAAATAAACAGAAATACACCACCTAAAGTTTATATTAAAAAAGTTTATAATCAAAATCCTTTAAGACAACTAATTTTGCAAAACAAACTATATTCTAAAATTAATTACAACCAAACATGAACTATATTACCAGAAAAACACTATTAGTTTACATACGATATTAGTTTTACTATTGTTCTTATTTATAAATTTTCCTTCACTCCTTTCTCGTATATCAAGTCATGAATTAGCTTGTGCATCATATATAGGATTGCAAAATAAAAAAGGTATAACGATCAGAAGTGAAGATTTACAGAAGATGTATGAGAATCTATAGTTTAATGGCAGATACTCCCAAACTTGGTGACAATACTCTCTTAACCCATAAACTGAAAGAAGATTGAGTACTTGATTACTGCCATCAGTCATTGTGCTAACTGCAATACTTACACACCATTTCTCTTACAGTAATTACATGATTTGATTTACTAACCCCAAAAACATTGACACTTTAAAGATTATGGGAAGAATGTTATTAAAAAAATTGGATAAATGTTACTTTCATTTTAAAAAAGTATTATAGACTCACTCCCATCATAATTTCCTTGTTTTATTTATCAATTCCTTAACCAATGCTTCTAAGTTACTAGCTAACTATCAAAATTCTTAACATCATTCTGACCAACTTCACAATTTATTTTGATCATACAGATCACTCACCTAAACTTTTACATTTTATATATCCATATACTATTTTCTTAACACATTTGCTTATTATTTTTTCTTGTGCTTAATTTTAATATAGAAATCTACACTACCATCTAATTACAAATTTAAAAATCATTTTAGATATATTCTATTTTAAAATAATTTTAGATCTATTATCTAAGTATATATAACAGTCCATATATAACTGTATAATAATTTAGATGACTTTTATACTGTGATATCATTCTCATTAAATTCTTTTTCTCCATGTGCTGGCTTCATTACTTGTAACATCATGCATACACTTATTTCCTTTCTCTCATGATTAATCTTTGTTGTACTGAAATAATTTCTCAACTTTTATAGCAAAAAGGAGACACTATGATCGTTAACTGCCTGCATGTCAGTCAAAATCCAAGCAAAATAATGGCCTTGTATCAGTAGCAAGGGGAGAGAGAACATGAAGATCTGGATGCAGTACGAAGAAATAGGGCAAGATAGTGAAGAGCGTGTGGCATAATTTGAACAAGTGGAGGAGATATGTGAACCAAGATTGGACAGCGATGCGAGCACACAAATTTCCATGATAAGATCTTAAATAGACTGAATTATCACTATCATAAATATTCAACAATATATTATTTTGTAAAATAAAAAACTTCTCCTACTTATATCTTTGACCAGTAATATATATAAGTGGGGTGAATAATTATGGATCGATGGTTTGAAATATCTCTGCAGTTGAGATTACTTACCAAGGATCTACCTCTTGTTGAACCAACCAGGACTTCATTATAGTGATTTTGTGCATGCTACAGCCAAAACTTTGAGATGAATCTAAGACAAAGTCCGTGATTAGCCCTATCCAATTTCCAAGCCAGCTTCAATTTTCAGTGATCCTCAGATGCAAGCCACTTGGAAGAATGTCCACATTTATAATATATTTCATTCCTGCATATAATATTAAATGTGGTAACAAGGACAAAGTTTTAGGCACGGGAACCCCACCCCCACACCGAGAAAACAACAACAACAATCAGTAAGTAAAAGCACAAGTTGATCAAGTTAACAAATCAAAATCCTCTAACTATCTAACCATGCTATGATTTGGCACCACAAAGCTGCAGGTGAAGACCTTTATATATCTTCTGGTAAAGTACATATAAGCATTATAGAATTTGACATATGATTAGATATGATGGATGGATCTGAATAACAGAAGCTGAATACTCATCATCAAAATAATAAAAAAAAAAAAATACAATGACATGAGAAACATGAGCAGCACTGATGGCGAACTAAAATCCAAATATTAATTTCTCTCTCTTACTCTCTGCATTATGTGTGTGTCTTTATGGGCTCTAGATTTGGATAAAGTGTGCTGTTTCAATATATATTAAGAAACTGAAAAGACACCATTTCTATTCCAGCATTCCTGTTGAAAAGGAATATTCATAGATCTGTGAAGTCAGCACATAAAGGACCAAACCCTCAGCCGCTCCACTCAGCCTCCAAAATCCAAATAGCCAATATTCGATAACCTAGGACTGTCTGCAATTGAAAAAGGCCTAATTGGTGTACAATAATAATATTTAAAAGACAAGAAGGGCATCCAGTAATGTGAATAAACAAAAATTTAGCACTGCAAATTGCAAACAGAAAAGATAGATGCATGAAAAAAGCCACCTGACAGCAACAGAAAGGAAAGCAGAAGGAGTTACCTCTCTTGTTAAGCATCATGATCTAATGGACAATGCCTGGAAGTTTGAGCTCTGTGTGTGTATTCCTACCATTTTCTTTTTTATCTCCACTCTTTAATTGGGGGGTCTCAACTTTCAGTACTTGTTCAACTTTTTAAAGTCGTTTATGGCTGATGCAGCATCATCAAGATTCTCACATCAAAAGGACCAATGGATTGCCAGAGCGCTTAGATTGCATCAGAGTCCCATCCACCTTCATTTGCATGTGAATCTTGATGATGCTACATCCGCAAACAACGACTGTGAATCTGTCCATGCAACTATAGCTTCTGAAAAAGAGAGGTATGCGCATACATAGACATGTGTATATATTTAGAAGCTAGCATTATTACCAATTTTAGTGAAACGTATGTATGGCTAAAAAGCTGAATAGGTTACCCAAATAGTGAAGACCAGTTAATGTCACGGAAATTTGTCGAGAGGGAAAATAAAAAAAAAAGGTGAACAACATGAAACAGAGAGAAAGCAAGAGAGGGTAAAAAATAGAAAAGAAAGAGGGGACACGGAAAATTGAGATTTTATGTGGAATTTCAGCAGCAAGGCCACGAGGAGTGGCTGATGTGGCTTGTTGCAAGTGGTTAGTTTATGTTTGGCACACGAGGCCAGTTGGGTACCCCGAATGGAATCTAACCACATGAACTCAATTCATACCTCAAGAACAAAAGAAAAGCCAAAACCCCAATTAAATAAAAAATAAAACAAGAAAATTCAACCACTCCACAAAGAACAACAAAAGCGCTTACTTTCAGACCCTCCAGAGATTGAAGCAAACCAAAACAAACTGGATTCAAAGCCAGTTAACTATACTTTTACAAAGTACGGTTGTGCTGTGTCGATTAAAAAGAACCATACTTTCGCTTGGTGTACGCAAGAAAAAGAGATTTAAAGAAAAAAAAAAAAAACCCTTCTTGATGTAAGAATCAAAACCAAACAGTAATCCCTCCAAAAAGGAAAGACTCACGTACCTTGGCAAATCCATATAGGAAGGAGTAGTTTCTCAAAAGATAAAAAGGGCACATCCAAATATTTCATATTTATTTATGTAGCCTTTGAAACAGATTATAGATCAGACTTAGAATCGGAAGGAGGAGATATATAGATATAGAACATACAAAATACATATACAATAGTCCCAAAACGCCTAAGATCTAAACCTGAGAAGAAAACTATGGAGAAAACGAAAGAAAAAAGTTGGGAAGAGAGAGAGGGAAGAAAATGTGTATTGAATGGTAACAGTAGATGAAGGTTGGGGACTAATATATAGGGGGAGGAAGGAGTCTGTGAGATGGATGAAAATATATATATTGGTAATGAAATTGGTGATTTGCTTTCTCTATATTCCCATTGGTTGGACTTAGCTGTATATGGTACTGTACCGGGTTTTATGTGGCCAAGATACTCATTCTAATCTCCCCTAAACCCTAATTTCAACTCATTGGCGGAGGGATGACGCCACAAAAATAACCTGCTCATTTTCCACACAATTTGATCTCCCAAACATGTGTTTCATTTTGAAAATATTTTTAAATTATAAGTTTAATCAAAATTTATCTTTAATTTGTCAATTATAATAATCTAATAAGTCTTCAAGATAGGGTGAAATAAGATAGATCAAACATGGTTTTGCTTAAATAAATATTTCTTGTTGAAAATAAGGGAGTAGGTTTTGTAAGACTGGAGTTTAATATATATGATATCAACTTAACTTAAAAAGCTCCAATATTTATCAGTATATATTTAAAAGTTTATTTTGTGAGAAAAAAGACTACTGATGAGTATGATTTTATTATTTAATAAGTTTTTAAGTTTGAGTTTTTATATGAATCAACAAACTTAATATTTTTTTCAAATAAATAATTATACAATTTTGATACGATGTGAAAAAATTAATATATTAATGTTAAAAATTATTATTTACATCTACTTTATATAAATGATCTAGTTAATTTATTCTTTAAACTAGTCTAAAGTTTAACGTTCTAATTAAAACACATTTTATAAAGTTGAATTCAGCATAAAATTTGGACATGATATTATATACACAGTAAGTCTCTAGACAGTTTAATCAATTTATTTTCTTATTTATCAGAGGTACAAAATCATTTATGAAGTTTGATATGAATTTTAATATCATTGTAAAATAAAAATTAATAAATTTATTGTTTTGTGATAGAACAATGTAACATTACGCTACCCTACATGTATTATTTATTCGCCGTTAAAAAAAAAACATGTATTATTTATTTTATTATTTTCTCAAATAAATAATTTGAATAGTCATTTGATAAGGTTATTCTCCGCAAGATTAATAAATTGTAAATATATAATCATGTATTAATATCAAAATTAAAATATATTTTTCTTCTTATTTTTGTACATATGCTCTTGCATAATATATATCTTCCGATAAGTGTGTAGGCATGTAGGGCATAAAGTATGGTTGCAGTCTTTATTTTTATTTAATGTTTTAAAGTGACACAACTACATTTACAAGATTCCCAATTTCAGTCATTCAAAGGTAGTGTAAAACTCATATATTCAGTTTTAAGATTATTAAGTATGTAGATTTACTTAAGATTTCCTCAAAAATTAAAATGAATTAAATTCAATATATACCTAAAACAAATTAGGTGATGCTAAATATTACCAGAAAAAGTGGCAGTTGGTGACATTAATGGCATGTTTATAAGCATAAAATAAACGCTATTGAACTTAGTTGGTTATTAATTTAGTAGTTGATTGGAACTGGTATTGCTCACGTTGTATTTATCTTTTATGAGTATATATATATATATATATATATATATATATATATATTATTAGGATATCCTATTTTAGCTGGGCGGCTTTTCTATTAATAATTTTTTATAGTAATTATTAATTTATTTATTAAATAAATGTTACCCATTCACTTTATGCTGTTACAAGCTTTTTCGGTTATTTTAATTTATAGACTAATCATAAATCTTTATTTACAATGGGATTGATTACGAAATACGGATTTTCCATTATATAAATGGTGTCTCTATAATGTATGAGCTTCTTCAATTTATTGATCGAGAATAAATATATTATCCTATAAGCTTAATTTATTTTTAACTCGTAGTATTTATTAAAAGTAAGCTAAGATATTATTATAGTAGCTTTAGCTTTGCATATTTGCAAAGAGATTGTCTAAGTATAGATAATGAATCCAATCAAGTCTTGTTAAAAAGTGAGTTTTAATATGGGATATTTTAAAAATGTATATTGACTTTATTGTTCATCTTTGCTTTCACTTTTGTTTTTACTTTTACTTTTATATGTCATGAATGATCATATTTATCACTTTTGGTCTATATTTTTTTTTCTTCCTACAGTTCAAATTTCACCATGGAATGGACATTCATCTTTTTTCTTTTCTTCTTTTAACATATTAAAGTTTACCTTATATATTTTAAATATATAGCAATGCATTTAAGACTACCTCTCCAAACTCTGAATTAGATTGACAAACTGATAAATTTGAACAACATTCATTGATTGTTAATCCTAATAAGAGGTTGCAACCATCCAACATTTTTTCCAATCTCCAATCCAAGACAAAGTATATGCAAAATAGATTGATTGACTCAAGTGATATTCATCTCAACCCTAATACTTTTACCAGCTTGTACAATAACAATTTTATTCCTCATTTTTTAGATGAATTATAAATCCTATCTATGTTATTACCCTTCAAACTCTTCTAACTTAATTGTCAATTGATTGTTATAATTTGTTTCTAAGAATAAAAATATATTTATTCTCAAATCGATGATTTCATGATTCTTCTATTGAATAAATATATTTTTTTATTTGTGAGACTTAAAAGTAAAAATCCACTTCTAGTATGATTCCCAAAAAGTTTAAACTCGATTTAAGGAAACATAATTAAATAATTAACCTTATTCTATTTATTATGAGTATGTGAGCTTGCTTGCAAAACATATGGAATGCTTTTCTGTCAAAATTGTGAATTTGACCCAAATACGAAGATTAGTACAGATCTTAGAATTATGCATCAGTTTTAAAGAGAGTATCGCAAAACATGCAGAAATCATGAATATATAAATAAACTTGAAATGTAAATTTGTGATGAATGAGAAGGAAAAGAACTTGCCAGATGTGTAGAGAAAATAATACGCAACCTAGAAAATGCGAGAAATAAATCATATGAAAGATAGAAGGCTTTGAAGAAGACAAGTAAATGGAAATATTGAAAAAACGTGCAATTGAAATTTAAAGAAAGACGTAGAAGAAGAAAGTGAAATTGAAGATACAGCGCATGAAACATAATGGATAAAAAGATTGTAGACCAATATAAATAAATGACAATAATTTCAATAGACCGTTTTAAGTTTCTCACCAATTTTCTTGATTATTTTTTATTGAATATTTATTAAATATATACAAAATTTGTTTTTGTCATTAAATCAGGTATTGTAGTTGTTACTTTGCATATTGATGACTTAGGTGCCTTCTAATAAAAATAAAAGAATACTTAATTAAATTTAATTCTTCATGTATTTGAAGATTTTTAATTGAATTATTAATTTGTTTTTTTTATTTTAGTGTTTAATTTATAAAATAAAATTATGTATTTATTTATAAAGAGGATTAGAGTTTTAGAATTCTAATTTTTTTTTATTGTTTAAGTTTGTGGAATTCGGTTTAAAATCATAAGATAAACCGATTAAGTTATCTACTGGATTAAAAAATATAAAAATTTTAAATATTTAATACAGTAAAACTTTTTTAATATAATAATTTTTTTTGATATAAAATTAATCGAAAATACTTTTTAATTTATGAGGTACTTAAAATTAAAATTAAATAATCTTATCTTTTAATTTTTGATGTAAAAAATATGTAAGCGACAATGTAAAATAGAAATCACATAATCCTAATTCACGATAAAATTAAATAAATAAAATTAACAAATATAAGTTTTTAAATACTTATTAGAATAAAATATAAATGTAATTAATTATACTTTATTGTAATAATACTTAATGAAATAAATTATTTTAAGTTAAATTAAAAATACTTAAATTTATAAAATCCTTAAAATTTAACCAAACTTTTTCAAAAGAATAACAATGTACAAAAGAATGTAACATATTTAGATTGTTAACGAACACAAAATGTATCTAACTTTAGGTATAAGCTATTCTCGATGCTGAATGGAAAATAGGCTCCTAAATGATTTTCCTGAACACAACCTAAATGGAAACCTTTCTTTCTTCAAGCACTTAGTGAACTTGGCAGTCTTTGTTTTCAAAAGATGTCTTCCAATATTTTCATACTCAACATTTTTCTCTTGACTTGACTACCCAAACTCAAGAGAAAAAACCTGTCCAATAAGGCTTCTTACTCTTTGACAAACTAGTCAAATGATCATTACCCTGACAGGTCAATACTCTGTTGCTAGTTACCACAGAACATTTAAGCCTGGGAAGCTTCTTTCAACAAATCCTTTTCATGAAGAAAAATAACACAAGTTTCAACATAGAAAATTTTCAACATTGTCCTAGTCTATTAGGATGCACTACCTAATGGTGCCCCATCCCTTGGCTACTCTTCCTACCACCGGCAGGGGAGCCTCCTTGAGTACTGCAAGAGTAGAAGAAGGGTCCCCCAATTTTGTCTTATCCTCAACAACCTACCTCCAATACTTGATTCCATTTTTCTTTCAAATATCAAGTTACCCAAATGAGTAGTTCTTACTAGATACACTAAATTTGGGTTTCCTAATCAAGATTTAAGTAGAGATGTTAACATAATCCTACTTCTCAATTCTCACATAATCATGCTTCTATCTACTTCTGTTTTTTCCTCAGAACTCATGGTTTTCACACATTCATACTAATTGTAATTTCACAATGTTGAGTTACATATCACTTTCTTCCACCACTCATTACTGATATGAACAACTTGATTTTGATGTTTTGGAAAATTTTACTAGTATGTCACATGTATAATATATGTTCTTTAGTCACTCCAATTCTTTCTTTGTAATGTAGATTCTGATTCAATCAGAAAGTTTGCTTAAAGGAATATGTATTCCTTATCTATCACTCACCCTTCACTCTGCATTTCGCAGCATGAAATTTATAAACAGCAAATTCACCTGTGGCAGCGTCAAAATTAGAAGTATTTTTACCGGATTCTTAACATTCTCTCAGTAATTATTTATTAGCTTTTCTTAAATGTCTCATATCTGTTAGAAATATAGTTAAATTATATTATATAAATAGATACAGATATTGATAAAACTGCAAAATGTAGTTTTTCTGTATTTTGTTTTAGTAGTTTTGTTCTGTAGGTAGCTTGTATGTATATATGTACCTTGTTTTCTTTATATCAATAACATATACCATTTTCGGTCACTGTTCTATGTTTTTCTATCTGACACTTCTTTTCTTTCCTTGTTCTTTTCCTCTTGTAATATCATGAGTAGAAGTAATCTCATGTGTTTTATATTAAAAGAACTTTATTGTGACTTCTGATTCTTGTTTCTCCTCTCTTTTTGTTTTCTTGTTCTTTTTTCTATCATAGAAGAAGAATATGTTAGCATTAAACTCAAAAAATCAAAATCATTAGTTTGTTAAGGGGTGAGTTTTTCTTTAGTATAAATATGCATAGTCAATAGTTAATAATTTTAATTTTGTTTTTAATATTAAGTATAGTATAATAGTTATGGATACAAAGATGAATTTAAAGATTCTATTACTCCATACTTTATGAAAAAAATATATATATAGCAATAGAACATAAAAGCATATGTATATCCATCAGAACAATAAAAAATAGAATTTTCAATTCTTTAGAGTGTAATGAAAAATAAATTTTTCAATCCTCTAAAAAATATGTGTGATCCGACATTGAATTTTATGTTTATTAATCTAGGATTTAAGGATGATAAATTTGTACTTGTGATCACAAGTTGAGCTAATTAAGAAAGTTATTGATATGTATTGTGATCACAAGTTGAGCTAATTAAGAAAGTTATTGATATGTCTATACATACAGTGGATCTATCAATCCCAGGCCAAAACTTTAAAAGCCCAACTAGAAGAATTTGGGAACCAAAGCAAGGACTTGCCACTTGATGTTTCTAAAAATAAAGAATCTCTACAGTTTGAATAACCTAATTTCCAAGAGTTGAAATTAATAATGATTCAGCTCCATGTGTGGTTTGGTGAGATAGTATGTGATTGCAAAAATGATTACTTTAAGTAAAATCTTTGGAAAGAGATGAAAGTGAAATAAACTATTGGTCATGATAAACTCAAAAAATCACTAGTTTGTTGAGTGGTGTGGTTCAGCATGAATCTTTGAATACTCAATCACTAATACCTTGAATTCTATTTAATGTTAATTATAATATAACCAGTTATGAGTATAAAGATAATTTGAAGAATATGTTCTGAGATTATATATTATACTCTATATTTTCTGAAAAAAAATAGAGGAACTAAACATGAGAGCATAGGTATATTCTCATAACAAAAGTCTATTTTGCTCTCACTCATTGTAACCCTTGTTTGAACTTTCCAAACAAAATGTTCTTGCTAAATCTTTTCAATGATTGCCAAAATGTTTGAACATGCTTATTTTTTATCTCTTGAATAATTGAATGAGCATACAAAAAATCGATTAAGACTAGACAAATTAATCAAAAACTCTATTTAAGGAAAAAAAATTGAATTAACACAGATTCAAAAACAATTAGTTTTTCAGAAAATATTTTATTATATTCTTCTCAAATAATAATAATGCTCTTCAACTTAATACCTATAACAACTTAGATCAGACTAGTTGTTCCTAAACCATAAAAAAATTGTTACTAGATATTGGTGTATATTGGAGAGTCTATTATATCCTAGAAATCTAAGAAACAATTAACTATATCCAAAAGTTTGTTTGAAGTTGAATATCCAGCCATTATTGTTACTACTTGTGAAGTGTAATTGCCCTTCTCAATTGTGACAAACAGTACATCAAGATCAATTATATTGTAAGTGAAAAGCTTAATGATAGTTTTGAGCAGACAGGAAAATTGCTTTGATATTCAGTTTAAAGAATAATATTCACTCCACGCTCAATAAAGATGAAATTCAAATTTATTTCAATATATATATTTCTGTATAGGCCACACTTCATAGAAATGAAACTCATATATACATTACAAACTTATGTAAGACTGTTTAAATTTTACACTAATCCTAACCACGTAACTTTTAATGTTTATTGATAATTAATTCTCATTAATATTCTTTTTAATTATCACTAAATACATCATTATTTTCTTTCATTAAAATATATTCACATTCTTGTAATTTTTTATAGTCCAGTCATTCAATCACTCAATTAAAAATATAATAAAAATTACAAAGATAATTCAAATGAGTTATCTTTGTTACAATTTGAGAATAATAAATATGTATCACTTTCTCTATTTTTTTTATTTTAGTTATTTTTTTCTTTAAATTGCTGTCATTTTCCTCTTCCAATATCATGAAGTGAGATTCAAAATCCAATTTTTTCTACAAGTTTTTATTTATTTTTTTTCAACTAGATTTGATTAAAAATGAAAATGTTAGGGATTAACTCGACCTTTATTCTTCTATTCACATTAAGAATCACAAAGTTGTCTTCTCACTCAACCAGTTCCTTCCTCCAACCTCATTGCTGTGGTCACACAGTGAGCGATTTTCACAACAAAATAGCCTATGTTCCGAGACTTGTGTGTTCTCTATTGAAGACCATTTTTTTTGTGTGTTTAACCTAACTCAAAATTTGAATTTTAACTCAGGTTTTCCTATAACAATGGAAGAAAAGACAAAACTTGCGCGTGGTATTCAAATATGATGAGGATCAATTAAGAGTTTTTTTACTAGTATCTTAACACAGAATATCTAACTATTATGTAATTTTATAGAATTATATATTAGTTGTATTGAAACAATTTTATACCAATTAATTCACGTGTTTAATCATAACTACTTTCTTGATGTTTACATAAGAAGTAATTTGAATTAATTTAATTTACATGTAATACTAAATTTAAGTAAAATCAATGTAGTTTTTTAGTTATTTACTATTAATTTTTTTAGCTTTTAAAAGTTCTTAATAGTATTTTTATTTTTGAATTTAACAATATAAATTGACATAGTAAAAAATCCAGTAAACGCTTTGAACTGAGTTCTAAAACTAATTTAATCAAATGTAAATTAAACTTCTACACACATACTTAATTCTAATCATAAAATTATATAACTTACAACACGGTCTCTTTTAGGTTATGTGAATCTATAGACTCCTAAGTCCATTACGACCAAGCCCTTTTCGAGTTAGGTAAGAACATACCAACATGATAGTGTGCTGTAATTTTTTCCAATCGGACTCTTTACAATCAGTAAACTAACCCATGGATTACTATTTAGAAAAAAATAAAAAATAACTTTTAGATAATACGATTAAAAAGTATTTTTAATTAGTATAAATTAATATATATTATTTACTATAAAATAGCAATGTATAAAACATATAATAGAAAAAAAATACAATATATCAATAATAACATATACATTACTAAAATAATTTACTTTATATATCATGCAGATTACATATCACAAAATTTTGTTTAACTTTATTATTTGGATCATATGCTGTTATCAGGTATCTCTAAATCATATATTATCACCTTTCTATTATAATAGAATCCAATAAATCACACTTGTTGATTCTTAAGGGTTGTTTTAAACCAAAATTTAGTTTTTAGTTGCTTTAATCAAAATCTTGTATTTGCTATTACGTCTCCCTGAATAGATAATTTTTTTTTTATCGTAATAGCATCGAACAAATCGCACTTGTTGCTGATTCTTTAATATCGATTTTACTGAAATTAAGTTTATGGTTGTTGTGCCTTTTATTTCCAAGTTTTATTTTATTTTCGTATGCATAAAAAAAAGATTCGTTGATAAAAGAAAGAATTATTTTAGTTTTTTAACCGTTTAGAACATTCAATATTAAACAGGATATACATACACACACACACACACACACACACATATATATATATATATATATATATATATATATATATATATATATATATATATATATATATATATAATCTGGATTTTTTCCCCAAGAAACCCATTTGCCAAGAAAATTACAAAAACAAAATCATTTTAAAATTATTTACAGAAACAAACTGTTTCACGTTGGTTTTACATAGAAGAATTCCTGTTAATAAATATAACAAATTATTTAGATGTTTATAAATTTTGTGCATGAAATCGTAAATAGTGTCTAAAATTTGAAAAAAAAAAATCATAAAAAGTTAGTTATGCTGGTCACTTGTTAGCCTTTTCTATAATTGTTCTTAGAATTGATTTTATTTCACCTCTAATTATTATTCTTTATAGTATTTATTTCAATGAATCAAGTGGCACTATTTATATGTATAGTACTTAAAAGTTGAAAAAAATAAGAATTTAATTAATTAAATGCTGTTATACAATAAAAAAAATATAAAATATAACATTTATTCTATGGCTTAAGTTTGACCCCTAAAGTTTTTCGGACATTACCAAGTCCATGGTAGTTGAAGCAAAATTTTAATCATATTGTTCCTAATGACCATAATTCTTATATTTTTAAAAACTAGTTAATTAAAATTTAATTGTAAATATGTTATTAATTTTATGAAATAAAATATAATTTTAATTTATTAAACTTTATTAAGAAATTAGATTAAAATCTAGTTACTTGGTAATTAAATTTTGACATGTCTCCGTAAATTTCAAATGGTTGTATTTGTGTAATTCTTTTGGGAAATGATGTGGGTAAAAAATTAAAGTAGGTTGTGCAAGAAAAAAAATCATTTTAAGACTTAATTTTCTCTATTTCCCATAAACTTAAAAAAATGTATGTATAGTTCTTGATAAAAAATTATTATTGTTTTAGATTTTACAATTTCACCATCATTTGTCAAAGAATGAGTTATTAGTAATGAAAAAAATTATTTAAAAAATCTTCTAAAATTTTGCCTCTGTTGTCAAAGGCAGGCTCCCACCACCACCTGTTCCACATCAGAAGACCATGGCCCAATCCGTACAAATTGGTCTGCCTCCGCGCCTTTCTTGCTTTTTTTCTTTTTTGTTTTCCATCAACAAAATCCGTAACCACGATACAATCTCTTTCTTTTTTTCGTTCCTCCTAATTCATAATCACATATTCATATAGCAGCTTAAAAATATTCCCTGGAAAGAAAACCACTGTTTATATACCCAGTAAGAAAAACATAATTATTTTTATAATGGCGATTTGTCTCTTAATTACCGGGAATCATGGTGTGACAAAGCTTCCATTTTTTTCCCTTCCCGTCATAGAAGAAAGCAACAGAAGATATAAATAAAAAGGAAACTGAGTGAGAGAAACTAGTGGAGGTGAGCTAGGAAGTGGTCCTAGACAGTGACGAAGCAAGGGATGCTCTCGAAGAAGTGTTGATTGAACATTGAATGCGATGATCGTTACTAACTAGGCAATGAAACTGGTTGAAGTGGTGAATAATTGCACCAACACCACGCACACGCTTCCAACATTCATCCTTGCATTTCAACTTAATGGGTCCAGCCACCACAGTACATTCTCTAATACACCTGACACGACACCTCATCCTTCCTTAAACACAGCCCCATTAGCTATTTATCAATCACTTATTACTGAAAAGTTTCTTTATTTCCGATGTGGTATCTGTAGGGATGGATAAGAAGAAATTATGTGATATTAACAGACATTTAAAAATGGAGAGTTAATTTATTGTGTGTGTGTCCATGTTTCTCTATCAGAGACTTTTTCTGTGATGAATTGAAAGAAGGAGAAAGTGGTGATGTGTGTGAGTGTGAAAGGTGGATAAGTGGAAACCGTGTAAACTGCTCCTTCACAGAACACAGCACACACGCACACACACACTTCCTTCCAACTCCATGCTCCCTTCACGTGGCTTTGGGCCCTCCGTACACTTTCTTTAATGCTATATCACCTAGCAGTGCCGCCCACGTGACTCGCACCCTCTTCACCTGTCCCTTTCATTCCCCTCTAATCTTTTTTTTTTTCTCATTTTAGATATTTAAAGGTCAACCTACACTAATTTCCAATTTTATTATTTATTATTTATTATCATTATAATAATTCTCTTTTCTCCTAATATTTTAGTTATTTGCCACGTTTCACTGTATGGAAAAAAAAGAGGAGAATATAGGAGGGCATAAAACAGTGGTGTTGGCATGGTTAGAGATTGAAGAAATTATTAGTTTGATGAGTTTGCAGTGGAATACGTGAGTTGTGTTGCAGGCCTTTTATAAAGTGGGAGGAGAAGGAAGGTGTGATGACAGAGGTGGTACTCTGGCTCTACCAAACTCACGCTCAAGAGGATGATGACCTAAGACCACCGTGAAGCCACATAGCCTTTTTTTTGTTGTACAAAGGCTTCCTAGAAATAAAAATCTTTTCATGCTCTTTCATATATTTTAAAACATTAAATACTCTTTTTTAATTTCTTATTTATCTATTTTTTTCTATTTATCTCATTATTTTTTTAAATTTTTTATTTAATTCTATTTTTGTTTAGAATTAACCAATTTGGTACTTATATTCCATTTATATTTGTTGGTGCTAGATAGGAAGTAGAAAAGGAAAGAAAATGAATACAAAATGAGATTGTTAAGTAGATGGTGAAAAGTTGCTAAAAGATGTGGTTTAAAAAATAATATATAAAATATTTTTTTTAAATAAATTGATGTAAAAATAGTTTAATTATAACTAAAATAAATTTTAAATTAAGATAAAAAAATACTATCAAATTTCAATCAATAAAAAAAATATTTCAAAATAATAATGTATTAAATAAATTAATTTCTAAAGTATAAATTTTAATTAATTATTATGCTTTATTCATTGTTACAATATTTTTATTTGAAATTTTTATTGTATTATAATAAAAATATAACTTTTTTTATTTAGTATAATGTATTATCTTTTTAAAGTAATTGATTATATCTATAGATATTAATACACTATTTATAATATAATTGATTATATTTTGTGAATATAATGGATTAGTTTCGGATCCTTCAACTCTTTTTGATATTTTTGTAGAAAGTTTGAATGAAATTCTTGTTCTATTTTTATATATTTTTTTATTTTTTTTATTTTTTAACTTTTTTTTCTTTGTTTATACTATATAATAATGAGATGGATATCTAATTGACAGAAGTCGCGAAGATAAATTAATGTGTAACATATTTTCAGGAAATACAATAATACAATACATGGTAATATCAAAAACACTTTAAAGGTAACATATTTAGTATTTTGACATTTTCTCCACCACATATATGAGATACTAACAAATTTCATGAAAATTTCACATTACATGATGATCATAGATAGATGCAATAATATAAAAGAAAGTAAAAGTATTTAACTTTGAGTTTGATTTTGAACTTGACATAAATTATGTTGTATGGTGAGATAGAAGAAGGTGATGCCGATATTAAAAATCCACAATGACAAAAAAATATATTAATTATTTTTAAACAAAATTAGAATCAAATTATAAAAAGTTTAAAAATAATTTTATTAAAATAAAAATAAACAAAATAAAAACGAAAAAGTGATTTAACATTTTAAAGCTAAATATCAATGAATAATACGTATTTCTAATTATTAAACATTATTTAATATCTTAAGAATTAAGAAATCAAATCAAACATGCATGAGAAAGAGTTTCTTCTCAATTTAGCAATAAGATATGTAGAATTTTCTTATATCAAGGCCTTCAATTCAACACAAGTCCAATTTGATTAGATTTTTCAAATGTTTATAAGAGATTGTAAAACAAATAAATAACTCTTATGTTAAATAACTTTCTTAAAAACACTCCTCCTATAATACTTTTTTCAAAATTGAATTATGTGAATAAATTTAATCCATTTTATCTCTATATGGTTTCTCCTATGTTTCTTTACAGAATTTTTTCTAGTTTTTTTTTTTTGAAAAATTTAAAATTTAAAATTCCGGTTCTTATAAAAAATTAATTACATATTTAGTTGTTTAATTTAGTTAAAAGCTTTGACATTGTCTTTTGTCAAAAATATGCTTAAACTTTTGTTAGTAATCAAAGTATATATATACTATGCTGAACCCAAATTATTTAATTTTGGAAATTAACATTTTTACATTAACAAAACAAAAGTAGATACAAACCCTTTTATATAATTAAAGACATAAGTGGCAGGTACGGAGACAACATTAACCATTTCTTGTGTAAGTGGTGTTTAATTTCAAGTGTTTTGGACCCGTCATGCCAAATTGATTGTAAGATTCGTCTGGCTCATCAAAGTCCTTTCATAATGCATAAAAAAAACATGTTAGACATTTTGATGGTTACAAATAGAACGTATTAACAGCTCAATAATAAGTAACACTATAGTTGAATAAATATTATTAAAATAAATTCATATTATTTTACAAATAAACTTTAATCCTACCTCTACCAATAAGACAAAGTTTATACATACTAAAAGGAATTAAAAATCACAGTTCACTAAATCAGATTTAAATATAAAATTTCAATTTAATAATATTAAGTCATAAAATGATTTTACAAATTTTATTTTATTGAAGAATTTATAGAATTTGGGTATTAAATTTATAATGCTGTTAATATATTTCAGTAAACAAATTTATAAGATTGAAGTTTTAATGTTATATTTCTATTTAAAGTAAAGAAATTAGAGCATCTTATTCTCCGCTTTCGAAGTTCACCTGGCTCTGTTATTTACTATCATTTCATCGTATATTGAGCTGCGCAGCATTTATTGTACCATCAGAGTTTGTCTCTGATATATATATATATATATATTAAAATATTGTTTAACTTCCCATGACTAATAGACACCAACCTGCACCGTATTTCTTTACTACCATTCAATTCAACGAGGAGTCAACACAGTCATAACTGATTGACCATGACATCATTTTGACATCGTGCTTTCTTTTCTTGGCTTCACATTTTTTTTAATATCCTTTTAGTTTTCATTTTTCATCAATATGTGTAATTTTAATTTTTATGAAAATATATATGTACTTTAATATACTTTTAGTCTGTTGTATATTTCTATCGATGTGTGGTCTTTATAAAAAAAGTATATTTGTTATGAACCCATATTTCCAAAGCTTAAATTGTTACATGGGAGTGATAGTAATATGTTTGTCTCTTAAAAAAATATATTTGCATGATCTTCTGTCATTTTTATTATTAATTTAATGACTTAAGAATTTATGTTATTTTAACGATGAAGTTCATTGAAATAAATACTTATTTTCATAAATTATAAAAATTTATTAAAATAAGTTAAAAAAGTTAGGAGATTTATAAACGTATAAAAATAATCCAAATGTTTTTTAATAAATTATATAGAGGCATTATACAGCAGCAGGAGTTATTAAAATGTGAAGGGGCCCGAATAGTGGGTAGTGTTGTGGTAATGACCCGTTAGGGTCCGGTTTTGCCTTTTTAAGCCATTGAGACACGTTTTTTTTGGCATTTGAGGAGGAAATGTGGTTGTCAAACAAAAGCCATCATAATGTGTTTTCGAAGTTATGGTAATGCAATTGCCCATTGAGATCGATCATAAAAAATATTATTATTATATATAAAAGTTATGATTACTATAGGTCTTTGAAACCAATCAAAAAATATAATAGTTTGACAATTTTTTTCTAAATGTAGTAGCTCAATTTTTGTGTTTGAAATTTTGGAATTGAATCAAATCAAAAAAAGTATTTAAATATTATTATATTATTTATTATTTTATTTATATATTAAAATTGTGACAAAGTAACAACTTAATATGTTTAATACATGAATGAGATAAAGAAAACTATTTTGTTACATTATTTATTAATTTTGAGTGAGAGAGAAAAAAATTATGCTAAAATAAAATAAGATATGACTAAGGGGAAATAATCCAACAATAATAGATTTAACGTTTTCTTTTCTGAATTTGGTAAAATATTGTACACATGTATGCAAGAGAGTTTTTTTAGACTTGTGAAAGATAAATCACAAAATTATTTAGTATTTATATATAAAATAATCACATTTATTCTTTATTTTTCTTGTAGAATGGTAGACACCCTTCTCGGCTTTATATTTTATTTTACTTGTTTTGCTAATAAAAAAACTAATAATATGTGTAAATAAGTTATTTAATTTTATGCAATGTTGAGAAGAACACATTTCTAAGTATAGTGGAAGAGAAAATAAAATTATACATCATGATACAATATTAGAAAGTCGTCTTAAGAAAACAAGATTAACTACATGCGTTGATAACAAACTATAAAAAAAAAAAAATCGATTCCAACCAACCAATAAAATTGAGTTTAATTTAGTTCGATTTTTTTTTATGTTCAAATTGAACCAAACTAAATCATATATAATTTTTGTGTTTTATTTGGATTATTTGAAAAAAAAATCAAACTACAATATAAACGTTCCCTAAATAATTATTTAATTAATTAGGCTGTTGGATTGAATAAGAATAAAATTTAAACTAAAATTTTAAAATACCACTTTAGTTTTGTAAAATATTTGTTTCATATATTTAATTTGTAATAGTGTTTTTATCCTGTTCACCTTTGTCAAGTTATTTAGTACGTACACTAACATAAAAAAAATACTTTGAGCAAAGACACAAAAATGGGATTAAAGTGTAAGAAGTAATAAGAAAATATTTTTTTATATTATCACTGTAAGAAAATTTATATTATTGATTAGTTGGTAATTATCTACGATATTATTTAAAAAATAATTATTATAGTTTTCATTTATATAGTAATATATTAGACGACTTTAAAAATATACAACGCTAATATATATTCCAATTAAATTCCTATATTTAGCCTAAAACTAACACAATGGCTCAAGATTGGTCCTCCTCTTTCTATCACCTTCTGTACTTTTATTTAGTTTTTTGTTTCTAAATTTCAATTAATCTAAAATCTTTGTTGAAACTTCAACGTATTTACAAAACATAAAGCAAATTCGTATTTTATCAATTCACTTCGTAAATACTAAGTACTCTTATTTAACTATTCCAATTCCTAACATCTCTAATTGTTATTATTTTGATTAAATCTTAATATTTGTTCTTATTATTAACAATTTTGATTTCTCTATATTTTCCATGATTTTATTCCTTTATAAAATCTTTAATTTCGGTCAAAATTGTAATATTTATTTTATTTTTTTATTATGATTCAATAGAACCTTAAACTAATACATTTATTTAAAATATAAAATCAATATTTGAACCAAAACTGTAATTTTTTAAAATCGAAAGAGTAAAGTTGAGAAAAAAATGGAGGAGAAAAACCAATAATTAAACAAAAATTGTAATATAGACTATTATTTTTGTTGTTGACTTAGATTTTTTTTTTTTTGTCATTTAATTATTTTACCATAGTTATTTAATACAACTTAGAAAATATTTACTTTTCCATTCATTTTGTACCTTGAAAATGGGCATTAGATTATATACAAATGCATTCGTAAATTTTAACCAGATATTTTTAATGGGTTAATTGTAAATTTAGTTTTTGAAATTTAATTCGACGAAAAAAAAATTAACCATTACATTTGACCTAAACCCAGCCCAAATATTTTTTTTTTGCAAGACTGCACAATAAGGCCGAAAAATAACTTAAACAATTTTTGAGTGCTTCTTCCTGAACCTTAATATTCTGACGATTTCTTCCTCCACCTCCCCTTAATATTCTGACGATTTCTTCCTCCACCTCCGTACCCTCTTCCTACACCTCTATACTTATTGTTAAAAAATAACTATGTTCTTAACTAAAGATAAAAATATCTTCCACTCCCTTCATTTTTATATCCTCATAATTAAACCTTCAAACAAGCTGTAAGTAAGTAATTTTGGATATTTATTAACAATTAGTAGTGGTATCATTAGTTAGAGTAGTTGATTTGGTGTATTGGAAACTGTCGATGATAAATGGAGAGTTTTCTCGATCTGACAGCATGACAACCGGATGAGCTTCATCCAGTTCTCATTTTATTTCAGAAATGACAATCGGATGACAATCTCATCCGGTTCATATGTGTTTTGCACGTTCACTCTTTCTTATTGGGTTTTATTTCAAATTCAATTAAAATAAAACTAAATTAGTCTCTTGTTTTGAACGTTCATTCTTTCTGATTAGGTTTGATTTCAAAGACTATCCATATCTATAACATAGCATTCCAACAACTCATAAAAAAAAAAAAATCCAAGTTGTGAACCGGATGTCACCCTGCCCGGTTCTCAAAACGTTTTATGAACCGGATGGGGTGACGTCCGGTTCACAACTTACACACTGGATGACACCCTCTCTAGTTCATTCGATTCTCATTTTTTTTTTTAATTTGAGAACCGGACAACCAGCCATCCGATTCTCATAAAATGGGAAAAAAGAAGATTGAAGAGGCTCTTTAATAAAAGAGGAACAACTTAGTAATTTTTACAAGATTATCTTTAAAATTAAAATTTGTTATGGAGGTGTAGGAAGAAGGTAGAGAGGTGGAGGAAGAATTAGTCTAATATTCTCGTGCTAGACCTAAATTACCACTATTATTGAAATGATGAATTTATCCTTAAAATTAATTTTGTGACCGAAAAGTTCTACACTAAAAAAATGAAAATGTTGTGAACTTGGTTTTTGGATTGCACAATCAGAAGTTACTAAAAATATCAAAATCACTATCGAATTATACAATTTGAAAAAAGACATTCTCAATAACAAATTCGATTTCGGATTAAGAGTACAATCTGGTAGATGCATTACCATCCGGATTATAGAATCCGAAAACTAAATAAAATTACCTAGACTTTTCTAGATCATATAACCTGTAAAACAAAAGAAATTGAAAACTTCCTTCTTCACAAAATAGAAACCGCCAAACACAACCTTCTTTTCCCTACAATCACAACAACACCGCCGTCGATTCAACTCTACCACCTCCCTTCAACCACTGCGTCCACCGGCCCTAATCAAACTGAATCCAACGACCTCCGGAAAAGTTTCAGCACCCAAGCTCAAATACTTCAAAACTTATTCAGAGTACATTAAGGAAATTTTTGTCTTTTCATCAAGATTACTTTTGGAAATATGAAAAGTATAGAGATGAAGCACGTGATTACGGAGGTTATGGAGGTGCAGGAAGAAGCACACCAATTTCTGCTATTTTGTACCTGTCTTTATACAAAAAGTGTTTGGAAATAAGTAGTAAAATTGAGCAAATTTTGGACTAATGAGAAATTGGATTTGTATAACTTTATTATAATAGAAAAGAAAGAAGATAAAAAATAAATTCTATTTTTTATATATATAGAAAATGTTATAAAATTTTGCATTGAAAGTTTTTTTGTTATTTTACCATTTTATATAAGAGTAATATTCATGTTAGACTTTTGGTCTATTTTCCTTTAATTGTATTTCGGTCTGCACTTTTCTTCAATTATTTTATTAAGCCAACGTTTCCATACAAAAATAAAGGCCCAGAAGGAAAAAGCCTATGTAACTTTTGGAGGCAATGAAACGTAAATGTAAATTTTCGAGAATAATGATTCCTTTACATATCTTTCGCCTTTACCAAGTAAAACTAGTTCAACTTTTTGCTAAATTACATAACTAAATTTAAGTCTTTAATAAATTAATTTAATTATTATAGCACGAGTTATTAAATTTTTTGCGCCTGATAATTTTTTAAAATATTTTTAATATGCAACTACACAACTTATCAATTAAAACCTTACAATTAACAAATTCTTTTGATGATCCTAAATTATTAATTTGTATGTACACTTATTTTTTTTTTATTATTTATAGTAATATAAAATTATCATAATAAATCTGTGTATTCATATTTATTTATATTATACAGTATATAAATTAATTAGAGTCCACAAGGAAAAATACATATATATATTTCTAAAAGAGAATATTTAATGTTAGTTTAGAATGATTCACTTTAAATAAGAGAGAAAAAAAAAAAAACTTGAATTGATAGCATAATGCAGCATGCAGGAAATATAGGTAAAGAACATAGGTGCAACATGCAGCAGCAATAATAAACAAGATGCAGATATGTATAAATGAGGAAGCTACTTCATTCATCGTGTAAGCACAGTAAGGAAAATATCTTCAATATGCCTACAAAGTGAGTCTAAATCTCATATTGGGTAGGAATGAAAAAGTTGAACAATATATAAGAAAGATGACCTACAAGGTTTATATGATTTGACTCAATTCTCATTTTGGTAAGATCTCCCTAAAGTTTTCTTTCTGATTCTCCCAACAAGTAGTATAAGAGCTGATGGTTTGAGACTTGAGTTAGTGTGTCCCGTTAAAGTATGTGAACGGCAGTACAAGTAAGGAGTCGTTATTGTTAGGTATTCAAGTGTTATTGTTAGATATTCAAGTGTGAGTCTAAGTCTCACATTGAATAAAATTGAGCAATATATAGAAGATTCACAAACTCAATATCATAATTTTAAGGCTCCTGTATCGTTAGGTTATATCATTAGACATTTTTGTAATTTTGATGTTTGTTCTAGGTTCGTGTATGTGGTCACAGTGAAATTATAGAAAAATAATCATTAGAAGTAGTGAAATTAAAATGCAACCGACGTTTTATTAATCATTATAACATGGTACACAACCTAAGAAATTCAAAGAAACCCCAAACAAAAAAACTCAAACTTAAAACTTCATTTTCTCAACATCATCGTGAATCATAATTGAAACGGGTACACTAACAATGACTTAATTCGACTCTTTGTTATATCATTTTGTCGTCCAAATCCATCTCCATGTTGATATATGTAATGACCACTCCGAGCAAGGTTAATGGCAACTTGAACCAAAGATTTAGGGAATATAGAATCCCTAACTAGGTATTTATTCAACTTTTTCCATTCTTTGTCAATCAAAGTTTTGAAGTATTGACGGACATTTTCTTCTGGAAGACCTGTTTCGCGCATATAGCTTACAATTGAATTTGAGGTTTCACCCCTCTCTATCTCGTCCTGTCCATAACAACATTTTAGGCATGAAGTTTGATCCATATGAATTAGTTAATAAGGTTACCAAACAAAGTTAAGATTACCGTGGATGTTCCCAAATCATCGGTAAGTCTTAAAATGGTGGATGAAGAGCTCAACAAGTCATAGTGATCAGTTAAAGAATGAAGCACTTGTTCTGTGATGTCTTTGCTGACCAA
>Ga0099825_1001189_pt1 | contig 32480 bp, 19 predicted proteins | sample SiratroredBW_FD_76838 | JGI IMG/M metagenome (GOLD analysis project Ga0099825, IMG submission 76838) | Root nodule microbial communities of legume samples collected from California, USA - Siratro red BW | ecosystem: Host-associated > Plants > Roots > Nodule | place: USA: California | collected...
AAAAAAAAAAAAAAAAAACATCACTTCCATCGAGAAACCAGATAACTGCATCAGGCTCTCAGTTCTATTATTCATAAAATTAAATAAAAAAAAATACCTTTGCCACATAAATCAAAACAAACAGTTTCTTGTATTAGCGAAATCGTTACACTTCTTTGAAACCAAAATAAGATAAAAAGAAAAGTAAAAATTATAACAGTGAACTATAATAAAAATTAAAAACATTCAAATTTTTTTCTCGGAACACTTGAACTAGCTCTTGAATCTCAACATCATGAATTGACAAAAACAAAAATAAAAACACACTTCGTTTTGCCTTAGGTTGTTGAACGGTGATTTGAAAAGTACGAAAAATTGAAGAAAAAATGAGAAGAAACGAAGAAGTACTTGAGGTAAGCGCTAATGATGCGTCTAAGGGATTGGATTTCAAGGGCCTCTTCAAGCTTTAAACGACGCCGTTGCTCCTCCTCTGCCTCCATCACTGCTTCTCACTCTCTGAAACACTAGGAAGAAGAACAACTCCTCTAATATAAAAATAATAAAAAACAAATAATAACAAAATAAGCCACCTTAACGGGTACGACTAATTGGACTTCACCAATCACTTAAGGCCCAACACACTTTCATGAAGACAGTTGCATTTTGCACCCCCATATTTTCAAGTTGCACCCAGTAAAAATTGAAATTCCATCTTGTAAAAATAAATTATCAGTTATTGGCCTTCAATTCCGAAATATGCAATCTATGACTTTCAAATCGTATAATCTCAGAATTTAAAAATTAAATTATTATGGAATGTCGAATCTAAAATATAAAATATATATTTTGAAATATATAATTTAAAATATATATTTTGTATTTTATATTATAAATCTACAATATATACTTGTATTTTAGAATATACATTCTACAGTACAATATATTCCAAAATATGTATTAAAAAATTTATTTATTTTTTAAAAATAATTTTGTTAAAAAGTTCATAAAAATTTATATTTTAGAATAGATGATACAGAATTTAAATTTCGGAAAAGTAAAATTGAAACTTCAAATTTTTTAAGGGTATGAAAATAGAGAATGAAGAATGCAAGTGGCTTTCGACAAATCCTTCTTGCAACCATCAATTTTGACTCATCATGGATGTGAAAGTATATACATATCCTTACTATTAATTTTTGAAAAATATAGTCTAAAAAGTTTTTGGAACATAAATTTACCTTTTGAAAAATGTTTCTTAAAATACATTTCGGAAAAATTTTTCCGAAATTTAAATTTTATATTTAAAAAATACTTTCTAAAAAGCACTTTTTAAAATATAAAATTTGTATTCTGAAAAAAAAAATTAAAATGGTTTTTAAAGTGTTTCCAAAACTTACTTTTTTCTAAAAATATTTTTGGACATTTTTGAAAGTGATAGATGCATGTCAAAAATGATAGGGTGTACGAAGTGTTTGCCCTGATAAATATAACTTGTTATATAATAGAAAAAGGCTCCTACTATATACACCTCCACTTTTTTATATAGACTCCCATTTTGTTTCTTTAATAACATGTGTACCTTTTTTTCAAATACATCCTTTAATTTCTTTAATTGAAATTGAGAAGATAAAATGTATTAAATTAAGTTTTAAAAAATGTGGAAAACTAGAATTGTGTTAGAAAGTATAATCCATAGTGTAAAAGAAGAAAATATATACATTAAGAACTAAATTTTAAACACTGTTATTACATTCTATAATGCATTTTTTAAACACACTTTTATTTTCTTAACATTTTAGAAAGTAATTTTCTAAACGTAAAAATAAAAATAAAAAAGTATTTTAAAATATACTTTTTGTGATGGGATGACAATATTATTTTGTTCCTTTCTCCGTTTATTTTACTATTTCATTAATCTTTTGTTCATATCTTTTCATACCATTAAATCAAATCATGTACTAATGAACAATTATCATCCTATAACTTCCAACCGTAGTTAACGTTTCATGAAATCGAATTTTGATTTACTAAAAGTCCTTCAATAAATAAAAACAACTCTTTTATTTTTAATTTAAATAATAATCCCAACAATTAAATCATTAATTCTCCACATGGCAACGAAATATTCACTGCCACGTAACATTTTTAAAAAATTCTTTATCAATTTAAAAAAAAAAAATCTCTCATTTTTATTTTTACTTTTACTTCTACCTTCAAATCTATATCTCTTCTCATCTTTCTAATTTTTATCTAACTTTATTTACCAACAAACTAACTAAACCAACTTTTTCATCTACTTTTTCATCTACTAAGATGAGTTTATTATTTTCTTTAAGGCATATAATCTCCTAACCTTAAGTATCAGAGTAAACAATGTATTTTCTTTATAGAAACATCTTGATGTTTAGCTCCTACCCGCCCTCTTTGTTTTGTAACGAAATTTGTGACAAAACTTACATTTTATTAATTGTTTATCTTTATCTGAGTAGAACAGCATACACCCATCATCAATACAGCAATCAATATTTATTGTAGACAAACCAAGTTTTGAAATTAGTTTCAAGGTTATATAATAATCTTGAAGTATAAAGTTCTCTGCTGGATGTGTTTCTTTCAAAAGAACCAACATTTGATTAAAAGATGGTTGCCACATGTCTTCCTCTTATCATTTTGAATAAGCACTTGAGTATGTATCTTTTAAAAATTATATTAACTTATCTTAAAGGAGTTTTCACAATAAAACTTTTACATAATTTTATATAAACAATATTATCTAAAGAGAATCATTATCATTATCGAGAATAAAGTTGGCTGATTTTATATGTTTCTAAAGGTAAGGAATGGACTGGCAGGGGATTTTTCTATAAGCACCAACAAACTGATTTGTGGGATACACTTATACAGGTTGACAATGTTCTCAAAATAAGCATGAATTTGAACAATTTTAGGCTTAATCATTATTTCTATTTGCTCTTTCAAAGAAGGGATAAGATGCACATTCCCTCAAGAAGGTTTTTAAAATATCATATTTCTCGTCTTGATTCTTCTAATATGACATGGTACATTTTAGGGTTTGTTTGAATGAATGAATGAATTTGAGAGGATGGATTTAAGTAAATTTAAGATAATAATATGTGAAAAGTTTAGTTGTTTGTATTAAGAGAAAGATGGTGAGATTTGAGTGAAAAGATTATAAAAGTTTGTGAATGGTGTGATAGGTAAAAATTAATTTTTGTATATCAATATATTTTAAAAAAATTAAAATATTTTTTAAAAAATAATTTGAAATAAAAATTAATTTATAAAAATATAATTAAATATTAATATTAATATTTATTATTTTATTATACAAAATATAAGTATTAAAATATAATTAATTATATAAACAATTATTTTTTTAAACTTATGAGCAGTAAATCTTCTCAAAACCCTTCTTCATCTCGCAGAAAGTTTCAATTACTTATTTTTTTCGTTTTCCATGCTTTTGTATTATTTTAATTCTTGAAGTTCAAACTTTCTTCTCCTTTCATCGCTTATAAACTTTCTCCATTATGAAACAAACAGAACGTTAGTGAATATATTTGTTATAGTCTGAGTGCAATGTTTGTTGTCATAGGGATGTGATTGTTTGAGCTACATCAAGTATTTTCATGCTCACTTCACTAATTTCACTAGTTGGATGGAAACAATAGAAAATTGTGTATATTTACGTGGAGAGGATTACAAAATTCTCTAAAAGCATCAAGACTGAAGAATTGGCATAGCAGAAGTCCAAAGATATAAAAGACTCATTGTTTCTTTCATGTGTACTGTGGCTAATTATGAGTATAGACTTTTTTGGTACTTTTATCAAGCAAGTAGGGTGTCATATCTTTTTTAAGATAAATATGCTTACATCAATTTCATTTTAAATTAATCCTAATTAATTACTGTTAAATCTCACAAACATCATTGAATTATTGTAAGACTTTGCATCTCTATCCCTATTGTTTTCAAGAGTCAGTTTATTAACAACCGCAAGCATTAAATCCAAAATATGATTTGAACTACACTTAACAAAAATCTCTAGCGAGATCGACCTTAGAATGAGGATCAGAATCTAGAAAAAGAACTTTTTGAACATGTGATGGGCATTATGTCTTTCTTATCATGTCTTTTGGGCTTCTTAATTCTCTATCCACCTTGGAATCAATAGTGAACCACTTGGTTCATTAATTCAAACCAACGATTCACCCTTGTTTCTTTGACTATATTTTTATTTGCAGTTTCTATTTCATTGAACATTTAACTTGTATCTAACGGGATTTTTTGTGTATCTTCGGAGTTTCAAAAGTAGCCTACCTAGGCCACATCTTCTAAGATAGGAGAGCATCTTCAACCCAAGTCTCCCACCACATTTTGGGAATTCTTAAGCCCTATAAGCATTTATAGGAGGTTTATTGGTAGTTATGTCACTCTTGCCTCTCCATGGTAATCTTTTTTATAGTTCAACAAGTATTATTAGTCGACTACCACAACACAAGCACTTACAAAATTAAAGAAATCTATAAGAAATCCTTGTGCTAACTCTTCTTGATTTATCTCATTTTTTCTTAAAATAAATACATCTACGCATGCACTACAAAGTATTCACCAAATCTTATACAATCCAAAATATTTTGTGCACACTTACAAAAAAATCAATACATAGGCACAAGCAGGGAAGGAAACAAAGAAGAATAAATTATTAAATCAACTTGAGCATGAGGAGATCCATTCTCCCACCCTACACACATATATGAAAGTGTACAACAACACAGAAAGCCATTTACTTCTAATCATTTCAGCAAATTATCCAAGTTTATTGGGAATTACAAAAACAAACCTAGAGAAGACGATTCGGTGTGGCACTGCATGATGGAAAGAAAGCGGCAGAGGCAAAAAGCGATGAAGGGAGAAGAGATGATTAAACCCCTTTAATTTTTCTCCCTGATAAACGTTTCCTTCAATAAAGTCATCTACAACTTTGTGAAATTGCAGTTTCTTTTAGGGTTTTTCACTTTCATTGGGGATTTGGGTTTTCGTTGTAGGATTTTCGCTCCTCATGATTTGTACTTCATGCTCTCTCTCTTTCAATTTGAGATAGTGGACGATTTGGATTTTATGTTTTCGTTGATTTTAGCGAATGACAAATTGGAGGAAACAACGTTGAATGAAAGTTGGTGAAAACCTAAAAGAAGATTGGTGGACAAATTTACATCTCTTTTCAGTTTTAATTATCTTTTTATTTTTTTAATATCCCTAAATTTTTAAATTTTAAATATTAAATTGTTATTAACGGAAAAATAGATTTTTATTGTAGTCATAGTGACTGATTTAGTGACTAGTTTAAAGAGACTAAATATTTGGTCACTATTTTGATCACTAAATTGAAAATAATTTTTTATCACTAATTTCATTAGTAATTGGATCACGGATAGCGATCGATTTTTTCGATCACTAATAGTGATCAAATTTTTTGGTTACTAATTTTAGTTACTATTTAACAGTTTTTAGTTGTAGTTAGAGGTGAAAGGTTACATGTTATAGTATATTCACCTTCATCTACCCAAGTTCATAATTAGTAGAGATACAAAATTCAATGAATCAACCATGCTACACTCAGTTAAAAAAGAAAAAGATGATAATATGAACAAGCAGGTGGAGTTTGAAGTTAATAGTCCACGCGAAAGATACTTCTCAACAACATGTTCAAGAAGAACTGCAAGACTTTATTGATCAACTAGCTGAAGCTCCATTGACATAATACAATCTTGCAAGGGACAGAACAAGGAGGCAAATTAAACCTCCCAGAGGTACGCTCATGCTAACATAGTCTCTTTTGCTTTTATTAGTTGCAGAGCATATTGAAACTCAAGATCCTATGACATATCATGAGGCTATCACAAGTAAGGAGTCTTCATAGTGGATTGATGTCATGAATGAAGAATTGAAGTCTCTTTATAAAAATCGTACTTGGGAGTTGGTGAAACCTTCAAAAGGTCATTGGTTGCAATGGGTATTTAAGAAGAAAGACGGATCCACTGAAATTGATGCAGCTTGTTGCAATGCCAATTCTAATTTCTAAATTTCAACACTGCTTTGACATAATTGGTGTTCGTATCATTTAAAGGAAATACATGCAGTTTCAGTTTTGAATTCAAGTCAAGGTGGAGAGTTGTTGTTATGTGGCTTGAAATTAAAGTGTTCTCCTTAATTGTAGGCATGTTATGAAATAGAAGGCTAGGAAAATTAAAATGTTTTTCCATATATGATTAGCATTCGTAAACTTTGCCTATAAATTTGTTTCTCTCCTCTATAAAAGGATCATCTCAAACATAAAGCATTATCTCATTATAGAGAAGTTTGTTTTCTTTCCTTTTCTTTTGTTGTTATTGAGTTATGTTTTTTTTTCATTTTTTTTGTTGCTATTGAGTTATGAGAGTTTTGAGCGTATACATATGTGAAGTATATTTAGGTTGGGATGGTAAGAAGTCTATAAACTTCTTTTGTGATCTCCATTGTATTTTTATATTAATAATAGAATTTTGATGTGTGGACGTTAAATCATATTTTATTATCATTTTATTTACATTCTTCCATTAATATTATAACAAATCTAATTATTTTCTATTCTTAAGCCTCAAAATTAATACTTCTAAGTATAAAGTTTGCACAATAGAATACTTTTCCTTTTTATGTCATAATGGATTTTTGTTATGTAAAGAATAAAGTACATCGTCTATGTAACTTGATTTAATATTGTTTTCATATTAGAGACCTATTAGCATTGTTAGACTTATATTTCTTATAAATTTACATTTTAATCTAAACTTTTAATACTTTTAAGGGACTCAATTGTATTGATCTTCATAATACTCACATTATTATTCTACTGTTGAAATAGATATTAATATTCTCACTTCTTAATGTCACAAAACCTTAAAACAATCCCATAAAGTCAAACAACACACAAAATATAACATAAAATTTATCACATTTTAAACTATTATGTATTTTATTTATCTTTTGTAAATAAAACAGAGTCCTACCCGGTATGTAAATAAAAATTCCTACGAATTAAATTAACAGTGAAATGGGGAAATTGAAATGATCGGTTAAAAAAAAAAAAAGACATAGAATTAAACCATTCAAAACAACTAAAATTAAGATCAGAAAAAAATACTTGGGTAAATATAAAAAGAGAAACATGAATCATAAAAGGTGTAAAAGGTAAGAAAAACATGAGTATTATTATTGTTATCATTATTATTTTTATCACTCTCATTTAATATTATGAAAGTTAATATTTATTATTCCTGGAATAAGAAAAAGCTATATTCAAAGCAATAATTTTTCAGTTTTAACCAATCCAGCACATGATATTTTGTGGAAAACCTATTCACTGTTCTTTAGGGATTCGAAAAGCCACTTGGCATTGCGTTTTTCTTAGTCGTGTTGGCGTGCCATGTACTCTTCTTTCTTTTTTGTGTACAGATTCTGAAACTCCTCCCACATGCCTTTTGTCTTCACTTTTTCCTATTTTCTTCTCTTGGGTTAATGCAATACCACCCATCCACATATTTTTGCTCGTTTATGCAAATTTCTTAGACTCAAACTCTCCCTTCTCATTTACTACACGTGTTGATTCTAAACGCATTTCATAGATTTAAATCATTAATTCAAACTAAACATCTTTTTCATAAGAGTACACTCATTTGGTTCAACATAAAGTAGCATCATTAACATTCATTCAAACTTTCCCATCTCCAATCACTAGCGGTCCTTTTCATTTATTATTAGGCAGTGGAAAAGTTGTATAATTGAGATGTTGGTCTCGCAAAGGATACAAATGGAGGAAAGATATTTTTGGTTCGCATCAGTTTTAACTTTACTTTACATCTTCTTACACCCATGAATAGATTTTTTTTTTTTTTTTATTACTATGACTATTATTATTATTATTTTGAGTGGGTGTAAAATGAATGATAAAAAAAATGATGTGAAAAAAATGAGTTGGTGGTGCTAATGGGGGTGTGACTTTTGGGACCTTTTCTTTCTCTTGTGAAGGAAATTCCGCAGGGAAGTCTTGATCGAACAGCCTTGAGGGGCATGCATTAGCAACGGTTGTGACAGCAACGAAAGTGACGTGGCAGAAGCTCCATCCATCTCTTGACTTGCCAACCATATTATCACCCTTGCCTGCACATAATCACCCACATTCAATCACATGCTTTTCCATATTCTTCCACACAAAACCCTTTTCTTCATCTTTAACCATCTCATGCTCATACACCTTTCACTTTTATCATTCATAACACTTGTATATTGAAAAAAACATCATTTTTTCATTAAATGGATGCTTCTTTATTCAGAACACCAGTAAAATATCCGTATTAGATGTTAATGCAGGTTTTATTTTTCAGTGAAATAAACAGTTAAGTTAGTTAACTAGTCTGAGAGAATTAGAAGTGATAATTTATAACTTTGGAGAATCAAAATTCACCTATTTAAGGTAATTTATGATTATATATGTAAAGAAAGTTGAAGGGTAAAGTTGAGTAGAAGGGTTTGGTGGAAGTGGAATTTCGAAAGATTGAAAGAAAAGATTTACCTGAAGTTCTGTGACATCAAGCATGTGGCGACCACCACCAGCACCATGTGGAATGGCCACAACTTTTTTGCTCATGTTCAACAGCTCATTCCTACAAGGTTCTTACAGACAAAAGGGAAAAAAGCTAACGACAAGTGCAAGAACCAAACTCCGTTTGTTTCCTCAGAAAAACATAAGCAGAAATAGTTTTGTCCATAACTGTAACGAGAGCACTCAATAAAACAGTTGAGAAAAAAAAGCTTACATGGAATGATGGGGTGAGGAAGCAGAGGAAGGGCGAAAACGAAGATGGAGAGAGCAGTTTCTCTTCATGTATGTTTTTATGGGAAGGGAAAGGTTATTGGTGTGCATGGGAGAATTAGAGAGTTATAAATAGGGGATTGTTTGAAGAAGAGTGAATGAATGGACACGTGGGAAATGAGTTACACGTGCTGAAAAACATGATGGCCTAGGTTTAATAGGGTTGCGTTGTAGCACTAAATGGTTACGTAGGTGGGTGTTGAAAAGCAATTAATGTGACGGTAACTGGTTCTGTATTTTCACGTGGCTTCTATTTGATGGCAGCTACCTTTGCTTGCCCCTTTCAAGACCAAGTTACCCAAATTGGAATACTTGCTTTCCTTCTCTAACCACACCAACTGCATTCTCTCTTCTTTCTGTTTCCTCTCTTCTTTCACGTGATCCAATTCCACTAATTCTAACATAATCATCCTCGCTCCCCATAAATCAAACACTAATTTTCCACAATCAAACCTATAATTGCATGTTTCCAGATAGCCTTATTCTCTATCATCAACCATTTGACCCCATCTTAAGTGATTTCATTTTTCAAAAAAACAATATTTATTCTAACTAGTTCAAATTTAATCTTTGTGATAGTAATTACAATATAGAAATCTTTTTGTATACATTTTTCTTATTTCTTTATGAGAATTTTCACCACAGGTGTTTTATGGGGTTGTGGATGCAGGCTCTGGTTTTAAAATTTATTCTTGCTTTCTATAGAAGGTTTTGTGGTCCTCTGCTTTTCAGAATTCCCATGTAATGAATTTTATCCACTTCATAAAATTCTCTCAATTGAAGAATATATATGCATGTTTTCAATACTAATCACGTTTCAAAATTATTGTTTCAACAATTTAGTTTTATTTCAAAACTATAATTATTATCCAATTCCCAAAAAAAATTATTTGTAATAATTTTCTAGCTATTATGTCCTCTCTTTTTTTACTTCTTTCACTTCTATATTATTATTATGCAATCAAACTGACAGTTTTTGAAACGTCGAATCCCAATACCTATAACTCCACCAAATAAAGAAATATTGGTATCATTGATATCAAGGTTGTTCTATGAAAATCTTATTCGCCAATGGAAGATTTCAAAGATAGAAAAGGGATACAAAAAAGAAATATGCATTGTTTACATCTTTAAAAATAACTCTATAATGTTTTTGACCTATTAGTCTGATGCAGTGTTGAGAATTAGATTAATAGAAAAAGAAAAGAAAAGGAGATATGTTTCCATTATACTTTGTTTAAATTAGTTAATAACACAGTGAAAATAAATAAATAATGGGTATGAAAGGTCTTTATATATAACTAAAGATTTAAAATAAAATTTTTTTAACTTGTTATTGCATTGTTTTTCTAAACAATTTTTTTCATGCTTTAAGAAATAAAACAAAAAATAAAATAAAATAATGCAACAACTATTTCACTCTGTTTCGTGGAGGAAATAAATTATTTAATAAATGCTACGTACCCACAAAAAAAGTTTTTTCTCTTTTTTATTTTTCCTCTCAAACAAATAATAAATATTTAATTATTCCGTCATATTTCACACGTTTTGTTTTCTTTCTCTTGGCATTAAAACAAACGTAAGACAAATTTGTGGGGTCGAATAACTCTTTTTTCCATTCATGGGGTAAATGCGCTAGAAACAAATGAAAACAAGATAATAAATTTTCTTTAAGTTAAAAAAGAAAGTTACTTCCTATAATATTTGATTGGACAAATTATCTACACATAACTTTAAATTAGCTCATATGATTTTTTTTAATTTTATATTTAATTTTTGTATAAGATATTTTAAATTCTAAAAATCTTATTATTTATTTTATTTTTTCCTGAAATGAATTATGGAAAAATTAAATATTTTCTTTACAAATTATACTTTTTAACTTATAGAAACACTTATTCCATTTTTTATTTTATAATTAGGAGTATTTATAGAAAAACTTGTATATACAAACCTATTTAAGAGAATGATTGAGTGAGGCTCTTCATATGTATTTGTAAAAAATAAAAAAAAAATGAAATGATTTTACAGATAAACTATATAATTTTATATCAGACAATTGAGTTAAAGTTCACAATAAATTTGTGGACAAAACAAGTAGTTGTTAACTGAACGAAGTTGAAGATAATTTTTACATGAAAGTGTTGTGGAAGTGTTTTAGTTTTGAAAATAATTTGCATAAATTGTTTTAAAGAAAAAAAAAAGGCAGCGTTTTAAATGCGAAGTTGGGGTTGGTAGTGGAAGAAAGAAGGGTACACAATGCATTGTTTTGCTCGTGGCCACACATGAATGGTGTCTAGAGATGTCACACGTGTCACGTGGCACGTGGGTGCTTTTTCTATTTCTGCAAGAGCATCATCAAATATAGGCACGTGCGTACCAAGTTTGCGTAGCTTTTTTCCAAGATTTAATGACCCACCTGCCTTTCTATATAGCATACAGTGATATAGCACACCACAAAGGTTCCTCCTTTTATGTATTCCATTATTTCTCTTAAGACTTTCTACCTCCTCATACTATAATACTTTCTATTCAAATCAACTATAATATCACAATTTATCAATTTATCAATTTATATAGATGTAATTATTAAACTAATTAAATTGAGATTACTTAATGGTTAATATTAACTTATAATATCACTGAGAACTCTTAAAAAAAAATAATTTTTTTTTACCTATTGATTAACAAGTTATTTGTTATATTTTAGTCTCGGACACTTAATGCTTTAGAACACTTATTTAAATGCTTGAGATATTAATGATTATTTACAAAGGGATTCATCAACTTTATCTAATGAGTTTAAGCTTTATGATAAAATAAAATTTTGTGTTATTTTGTTCTTACATCTTGTTATCTAGATGTTGGAGAGTGTTGCTATATGTCCGCCTAATCAATGTATTAATTTGATTAATATATTATCTCATTAATTTTGAACCTATATGTTCATACATAAAATAGGTGTTATAATTTTTCTAAAGAAATTAATATTTGATTATTAAATTAGAAAATTTATTATGATCAAATGAATAATTAATTTTAAATGGAGTATTGGTATATTATTTACAAACACATGAAATATAATTAATATAAATGAAATATTCTAGTTGAGAAATTTGTTATTAGTTAACAATAAAAAATAACACACAAAGATATATGTATATATATTATGATTTTTTATGGGTTTATTGGCGGGAGAAAATAATAAATATTGTTAGAAATAGAATATATTATAATTCTTTAATTGATTTATTAATAAAATAAAATAATAAATGTTGAGATCCTAGAATATTTAAGTCCCATTAGATGGTCTTATAGACTATTTATGAAGTTTTTATGATAAGAAATACTATAAGTTTTATACTTAAACATGTTTATTTTAGCTTAATATATTAACACCTGTTTTATGATAGTAATAGGATGCAATAGATTCATTTATTCTCTATTAGTTAGATTCATGTTAAACATTCTACCAACCAGTGTTTTAAATTAGTTGGATATCAATCAAGTTATTGTAATTGTTTTAGTTAATTATTTATGAATAAATATTAAGTTTTTAAATGATCTTGTAACTAATATAAAATCTTTATTAATGATGTTTTATATTTAACACTCATTGTTCTTTAATCATAACTGAAACTAAAACATGTAAAGAATCAAATCAAATCTTACCGATCTAAGCATCTATATCTTTAAATATGAAGATTTGATGTGAAGTCAAAATAGATATCAAGAATCAACGTATAAAGGGTTCAATAGTCATTTATCAATCTCTATATAAAACAATCATGTTAAGATGAATAATACAAATTCGATACAAGTTTGTCATTCTATGAATGCTAAAGTGTGTTTTGTGGGTATGAGAAAAAAAGTCTTATAATCCTTCACTTTGTGAAGTTTTCCTTATGGGCTTTGATTGTGCTTTTTCTGAGAGTGTTCTTTTATATACTTGAGAGGTTTTAGTCTTAGGTGAAAATTAAGACAGGTTAAACAAAATTAGTTAATGTACTCGTTATAACTTAAAAATGTTTGTGTAGTCATTGTTTTGATTAGTAAAACCTCTTAAGACGTCTACTTACGGAAGAATTGGACGTACATGTGTTGGGTGAACTAGTATAGATCTTTTTGTATTGTTTGTTGTATTTGATATTAGATTGTCTAGTTTAGTCTATTGTGAGAAAGAGTTTATAGGCTCTATTCAACCTCTTTCTAGAGCTAGTTGTTCTAATAGTTAATATTATTGTTTAATTAACAAGATAACAGGAATGATCCTTACTAGACTCTATGGATTATAACTGACAAGTTGTTAACCATCTACCGTTGGGTGTTTCAAGGATCAACTGATCATTGGGCATGATCATTAGGAAGGATTTGGTGAGTACAAGATTTATGTTTTCTCTCCTAATTCATATCTCATATTTTGCTCTTTAAGGGGGGATTATGTCTTTCGACGAATACAAGGGTACGCTGACTCTTTTAGGTAGTTGGATAAACACTCTTAGAGTTTTCCATGATGTTCTTCAGGGGCCTTATATTTTGGCAACATTCCTACTTTAAGCTCTAGGATCCATTTTTGAAGCTTTGAGGATTTCTCAAGATTTGAATGTTTTGAAACACTGCGACCTTTGCTCTCTCTCTCTCTCTCCATCTTCTTGATGGTAAACTTTATATAGGCATTGGAAGAAAATTATCATTTAGTGACCGTTTACAACCATTGAGCAACTTCGCTTCTTCTCTTTTGTCCTTCTTGCATCTGACTAGCTTTAGCATGATTGTTACATTAAATGTATTCCATGAGGCTTTAAGTGCTTTCCTCATTTACTCAACATCCTTGATCACGGATAATGTTCTTCTCCTCAGAATTTAGACAGAAAATATTACATAGACACACGTTCATGATCGCAGAATATCAAATTCTTAGGCTTACCTCTTGAAGCTTTCAAACCTTGTTCTTTGTGCTTTCTTGATGCTTCTGCAACTCCCGCAATATCTTATTGAAACACTTTCTTCTTTGTTCTAAATGTGTTTCTCAATGCGAATTGCTCTGGACGAAAACAATCTTTCTTCAATTCTTCGTATGAAATTCTCTCTATTTCTTTGTGTTTTCTGCATTTTTTTCGTGTAATCAATCGTCCAACCTCTCATTTAATGTGTAATCAATCCTTTTTAAAAGCATAATTTTGACAATTTAGCACATTGCACTCAGGTTCAACAAAAGAGAGCCTTGTCGTTAAGTGCAATGAGTGTCTTTAACTAAACAATACACATTCTGTTTTGGTTTGAATAACTGAACCTAGCACCTTTTATTTATGTTCAACTTCTGCCTTAATGCAATGAATGAACTGTGCCACGTTTATAACTAAATAACTGGATCATGCAATGATTGAGTCAAGCAATAACTGTTACATGCAATAATTAATGAATCTTGTATTAAGTTAATTCATTTAATACGCCCTGTTCAACCAATAACACCCGTTATGAAATTTGAGTCGACGGTTAAAAATAAGAATGAAGGATGCATATATGAAAATGGGGGTGTAAATAGCAAAACATATATTTTTTTATCTATTATTTCACCCGGATGAATTTGGGTGTTGACACTCTTATAGAAGTGTAAAGGTGCTCGTGTATGGGAATGATTCATAAAAGGCATGTAGGAGGTATAGAGAGTGATGTAGCATTGCATGGAACCAAAAGTAAAACCATAACTTTTTCAGACACTATTGTCAAAAAGGATTCTATTGTTAACTTCGTAGAGGATATAATCTTTTAGCTAGTTTTTTATTGAGGAAGTTGTGAACATCAACTAGCAACTAAGATACTCATCTTCAATTGTTGAAATGACAATCGTTCTATATTTCTTGTGTGTTTAAAAGACAAAGTTTTCTCTAATAAAGTTACAATCTCCACTTGTACTTTTTTTCTCAACCTTGTCTCTAACATAGTTTGCATCAAAGTATCCCTACAATTTGAAACTTTCTTTTCCTTTGAAGCATAGACCAAGATTAATAACACTTTTTAAATAACAAAAAATTTGTTTAACAATAATAAAATATACTTTTCTTAGGTCATATTAAAAATAAGTACATAAGCATACACTAAACATTATATCTGACCTAGACATTATAGGATATAGAAATAAACTAATCATCTAGAAATAAACATGAGTGACTAAACACCTTATTATTAGTTGTTGATATAACTACCAGACTAAGGTAATTTATCGTCTTTCCAAAATTATCGGTTAATTGCTTTTACTTTGCTCTTAATGATTTTTGGCCTAACTAACCAAATTATAATTTCATAATTTGAATTGCAGATATGAAAAACTTTTTTATAAATTAAGATCTAGATAAAATTACAGTACAACCTATAACTAGAAAGAAGGGATAGAAACTACCAAGTTAGAGTTAGTTGTAAGTTCTCAACCTTAATATATTGGTTGCTTGACAAATTTCATTAAGGAATAAGAAGTTCCTTAAATAATTTGGCATTTTCTCACTAAGAAATTGGGTTAAAATCAATTTTTTTAGATTAAGAAAAAGTGAATTGCATGGAAAAGGACAATGTAATCAATCTCTAACAAATATTTTATCACTTCACATTTGTTTATGTTTATTATTATTATTTTTAAGTTGACTCCTTTTAATCGATCTTTATTCTCTCATTTAAAACCTAATATTCTTAACTTCATTCTTTCATTATATGAAATGTTGTCTTTAGGTTTGCTCTCTTATTTAGAAAATCATATAATTAATTTTCTTCTGATTAAATAACTAGACAACAAGTATTTATAGATTCAATACTTGAAATTTTGTCCACTTTCTACTTGTGATATGTTAGTACACTAGTTAAAGAGTTTCAGCTTCATATAGGCTTGTATTACTTCAAATGGTTCTGTACTATCTGACGAATTCTTCCTCCACCCCAATACCTTCGTCCTGCACCTCCATAGTCTATCGGAAAATACAAATACGTCCTTAAATGATAAATGGTAAAAGACTAAAATATCCTCCACCCCTATTTACCTCCTTAACTACTCTTATCCACTTTATTCGCTTCATTCTTCCTTTGCTTGCATTCGATTCACTGCTTCACTATAGCATCTGGTTCAGTCATTGTATCTGTTTTTCACCTTCACCGTCAACAAAAGCGATCTGTGCGTGTGGGTGAGAGTCTGTAACGTCCGCATCACAATCTAGGAGAAGCTGCGTATTTGCTTCAATCTGAATTAAAGCTTTAAACAAGTGAAAGATAAGAAATTTTATATGTTTATTAGCAATTTGTGAGTGGTATTAATGATTAGAGTAGTTAATTTGATGATTGGGTTGCCGTCAACGGTGAATCTGCATCGGAGAAGACAAACTTCGTATGAACGGGATGTCCCACGTCCGGTTTATATTTTGGAAAAAAATTTGTAAATCGGATGGCCCCCCATCCGATTTACAATTTTTTTCCAAAATGTAAACCGTATGGGGTGCCATCCGATTCACATTTTCATTTGGAAATGTGAATTGGATGAGCCCCATCCGATTTACAATTTTTTTCAAAATGTAAACCGGATGGGGGTCATCCGGTTCAGTATTTTCTATTTCAAAAAACATAAGGTCCTTTTAGTCATTTTCACAGGATAATTTTGACATTTTCAAAATATATAAAGATGTAGAATGAGGGTATTGGGGTGCAAAAAAAATTTGTCTTACTATCTTGTTTTCTAAAAGCCCATACCCCTGACACTTATTAGGCTTAGCTATAATTTGTGCTAAAATTACTGTTTGGACCTACTTTACAAATAAAAAAAAATCTTACATATTATGAATTAAAAAATACAAAATAAAGAAACTAAACAATTATTTGTGTAGGAGCAAGAACATCATCTATTATCTTCTTATAATGTTGTTCTTGTTCTTTTTCTTTATCTTCATTTATGTATTCATTATTATCCAAAATTTTTACTACATCCACCTACAGTAAGAAGATTAATCAAAATTAGTGAAAATAAACACAATTGACAATATTTATGCTAAACCCTATTTCAAGGATTAACCAAACTTAAAGTGTGCATAATATGTGTTAGTCAAATAATAAGCTTTTGCACTTTCCAAGTAAAGTCTAGTAGCATGGCAATAACTGCACAATGTAATGGTACATGAGATAAAACTATAAATGAAGCAAAACCAAGAAAAACATAAAATATACTCGTAGAAGACTTCTTATTCAACAAAAATAGCAAATTAAGTCTAACAATATCTACCTATACACTAATGAATCTAAAGCTAGCCATCGAAAATCAATCTAATCAAGATTACTATGTTAAAGTAAAATAAATTACAACTAGTACTTACAATGAATCAAATCACTCAATCTCTTAAAGTGTATAGGTTATCTCTACTCACAAATTACACATTGAAGATGAAAATGATCGTAAGCTTAGACAAGATTCTAATTTATATATTGAATTCAATGCATTGAAAATATTAAAAGGTCTTTTATTATATTATAATGAGACCAAGATAAATGTATAGTCTATACAAAGGATACAAGGATAGGAATTGACAAGATTGAGCAAAAAAATTGGGGAATGATAATTGAATAAGTACAACCAGAATCACACAACATTTTTTTTTCTTTCTTATAAATTTTCATAATTCACCTTTACAACAATTTCACTGGGAGAAAATTGATTCACTCAACGAATTATGCAGAGTTTCAACTTTGCTTTCTTTGTTTACAATTTTATGCTTAATTCACTTAGTAAAATGAGATTTGCAGAATGAAATTTTATTTTTGGTTCAAACTCCACCCTTATTCAATGTTAACTTCTGAAATAGTTTCAATTCTTAAAAAAATCCCATCCACTTATTTTCTTATGGTCTTTCACATCATTGGCTTGCATTCAACTATAAAATCAAAGAAATGAGAAATTTAACTAAAATGGTTGCACAATGAGATTACTTCAAGGGTAAGTTAATTTGGTCACAGTTCAAAAGAAATAATGTCTCAACTATTTTTGAAAATTGCACCAAATTTCAATTTAGAGAGATAAATTCTACCATTTCAAATTCTAGTATATTACACACACAAAATAATGAATGGCTCAAAACTCACTTAGTTCATTTTCTACTCAAATGACTTATAATTTTCATTTGATCAAAATCTATTTATAAGAACAAAATTTCCTAAACTTACTATAAGCATTTCAAAGTGAACCGAATCAAATTAATCATCAAAAGTAATCCAAAACACATTAGCAAGGTGGCATATGCCATAAATTCCTAAAGATAACAAATGAAACATGAAAATACAACAAAAAAATAACTTTTATTACTACCTAAAAAAACATTTTTCTAAATTGAAAATATTATTTCTAAAATAGTAAAAAAATACATATAAAACATAAACATAAGCATGAAATTGTGAAAAAATGACATATGAATTGTAAAATTTGTTACCCCACACTTGAATCATACACTATCATCAATGTAGACTAAAGAAAATATAGTAGTAAATAACGGAAATAACACAAAAGAAAATGCATATTAGTTTAAACAGTTAAGGGTTGTAGAAAAAAAATGTTCAAGGCTTCATGGATAACTAGAGTACCATAGTAAGGTTTTAATCTATAGTCATTACTGTGAGCATCTTTCCATTAGATTCAAGCTTGATCTCCACAACTTCACAGTGAATAATTTCATAAATGACATAAGGACCAATAAATTAATACTTCAAATTTTCAGCCATTAATGTATAGAACTAAATAATAAAACTCTTTAGCCACTAAAACACATTTTTCTCAATGCATTTGGTCATGATATTTCCTTGTATGCTCTTTTTAGTGTCTAAAATTATCATATGTTTTCAATCTAATCTATTCTAGCTCTTGAAATCATAGAAGTTTATACTCTTTAGCTTCATCAAATGATAAGTCACATGTTTTAGGCTTTATCTCAATCCGTGAGTGACAAACTTTATCAAAAACAATCCTAAAGGAAGACATCCAAAAAGTGTTTTGGAAGTCATCTTATGTTTCCAAAGAGAATTATCTAGATTTTTACTCTAATCTTTTATATTTGGTTCTACAATCCTCTTTGAGATTCTTTTTATACTATTGTTAAATATGTATCCTTGTCCATTGGTTTGATAAATATTAAGTTGTAGAAATTCTTTGCATAACTCCGTATTTCTTAAATAAAGCATCATAGGAGTTGCTGCAAAAGTGGATACCTTAGTTACTAATGATGGCTTTAGGAATGTCAAACCTACAAAATAGAGTGGACTTGAAAAACTCTACAAGAACCTTGACATCAGTTGTTTTGGCCATTTTAGCTTCCACCCATTTAAATACAAAAATAACAAGTGAGATATAATTAAAGATATATTGATAATAAGTATGGATCTTAGGACAATTGTTCTGCACTAACAACTTATCTCTTTTTTCTTACTTATTCAATAGGGATGACGGGATGACAATAGAGTTTAGTTATACCAATTTATAAAGTAAAAATATATATTTGTCATCGTCTTCATCCTTGTTGAATATTAAATTTGTATTTCATCTTTATTCTCATCAAATAATAGGTATACATATTCTCATGGTGGCCCAAATATTAATTAAGTAAAAAATAAAAATTCACAGCAAAGGAAGTACAATTTTATCAAAAATTTAATGCTAAAGGGCCTCTAATTTTAAATTTCAAGAAAAGTTATGATTGCATGAATTTTATAATAGAAGATCAAATAACAATTACATAAATGTCAAATAATTAGAATTGAAATTTCATGACAACTCAATATTTGTTTTTTTTTTCAAATTTTGAAAGATAAAGTATCTTGAAGATTTGAGTAGACTTAATGGATATCGAGTGACTTACATCGTTGAGAGAAAAAATAAAAATAAAATGTGTAGTAAAGAAAAGTTCTTCAAATGAAATAAAACTAAAAACCAAAGAAAAAATAAAAAATACTTAAGTTACTTAGAATTTATATTTCCTTAAACGCAATACATCAATTAAATGAAATTATATAAAGGAAAAAATGTGTAATTGAGATTGTAATGGAAGGAAAAAATGCATTGCAGATATTAGTGAATTTGGTAGATATTGAACGAGGAAAAGTTGAGAGTGATGTTAAAGAATTGTATAGTAAAAAAAAATTCTTCAAGATATACAAAACAAAGGATCAAAAAGAATAGTAAAAATAAGTTTTTGGGATATCTAATAAACTAAGAATGTTTTATTAATTTGAAACATAAATGAATGTGAGAACAGGTAAAGACGGATATATAAATACATATTCATCTTCGTACCTAACTTAAAAAAATTATTTATTATTTATATTAATAACTAAGTTTGATCAGTAGGAGAATTTCTTGTAAAATTTATAACAAATTCAAACAATATCTATAAATGCAAATTGTTTTTCATGTCCACCATTGAATCTAAGATGGTTGGGAACAATTGAAGGAAAAGGTGATAATTGAACAAGTTGTAGCAAATGCTCAACCTAAAGTCACCACCTAGTAAGGGCCTTACTATTTACAAACATTTTTATGTTGGCTATTGCTTCCTGGACCCCTCAATTTGAACCTAACACTCCCACAAATTTTTAAAATAATTATTTTACTTTTTTTTAAAGTGACTTCTGGATTACTTGTTCCAGAAATTTTTCAAAACACACTTTTCAAAATTCATGGAATACATTCTAGAACATGTTTTATGGAACATGGTAAGATTTTTAAAACAAGATTTCTAAAATAAAACTTTCAGAACGCATGAAATACATTAAGGAACAAATTCTCGAGAACCGGATTTCTAAAACAAACTTTCTAGAACGTATATAATATCTTTTATAATGTGTTTTTCAAAAGAAATTTTATATTTCTAGAATACATGAAATGTGTTCTTGAAAGAGTTTTTTAGAATCGGATTTCTTCTGCTGATTTTCTAATAGCATTCTCCTTCTCTTCTCATTTTCTACGGCGGTGATGAGGTGCAGTGAGGAAGAAGCAAACCATGCAATTCAGTCATTTCAACCAGTGGTGCAGGAGCATATTAATAAATGGGGGTGCAGAAAGTAATTTTCTTGTATGTTTGTCTCTTTTATAAAATGTTGTGCCTTTGGGCTTATGAAGGGGTGAGGCATTACCATTTTACACGAAGTATATAATTCACGTTACAAAATTTTTAAGACCTATATTATAAATTAATGTGTTGAATGATAATGTTGAAATTATAATCCGACAATATACATTACATCAAATACGAAACATAAATATAAACCAAATCTTATTTAAAATATTAAATTAAAAAAACGTACATAATGTTTTAAGGGTCATGTAAACACTAAATAATTTTAAATCTTGATAATTGATGATTGAGGTATGATTATATGGCTTGAATTTAAAGTTTATAAATAAAGTTTGTTTTTTACAAAAAAAAGCATGTTAAAATAATTAAATAAAATTATAAAAAATATTAAAAATTGCAGTGAATTAAATTAAATGCAGTATTAAACGCTACCAATTAACTTTGTATAGTAATTAAATGACTCAAATTTTAGTAAAATTTAATAATTGATGTTTTTTAAGAAAATTACATTTTAATCCAACTTTACGCTAAAGCCCGTTGACTTCATTGAGTAGTTAAGCACGCTACTTTCTCTTTTTTAATTGGAACATAAACAAAATTTGTTATTTGCTAAAGTTATAATTGTATTGAATTTGGTTCATATATGTAATATATTTTGTATTTTAATCTCTGCATAAGAAGTCATTTTATTTTAACCTGTATTTGGAATATTACCGACGTTAAAAAAATATAACATCACTATGACTTTGACAAATGATAAGGACTAATTTTCATATATAAAAAATTCGTATAACAACTAAAGTAGGGAATTCTTATCACTTAAAAGACTAAAAAAAATGTGGAATATTAGGACTAAATTTGCAATCTTAAACAAACAAAAAATGACACTTTCATAGATGAAATTTGAAAATCATACTCGAGACCTTTTCACTATGAACGGCCCAAAATTCTTTCCAATTATGTTTTTGGTAAACTCAATGGTAATAGATACAGAGAATGAGTACATAAAGATTCAAATTATTTATATGATTATATTAAAAAATATAAAAATTAACTCTCACCTTAGGTTCTAGTTTGGTTGAGTTAATATAAATTAATCTTAAATTGTAAAATAATCAGTCTAAGGTTCAATTATATGTATTCTATAAAAATTTTGGATCACCCTCTTTCATTTGAGAATGAATATTTCAAAATAGAAATATTGCCAAGTTGGTCAAAGTAGTGTATAGAAGTAAAAAGTAATATAGTTGACTTTTACAAGATTGAATTATATCAGAATTATAATTATAAAATAATTAGATAGTTCATTCTAATAATTATAATTAGATTTATTAAGTTACATGTCAGCAGATCATTATTAGACTATTCATATACGTTTAATCTGTTATATTAAAAATCTTGTACTTAAGAAAATGTATTGAAATGTGTTATGAAATAATAAAATAACCTAATTGAAATATCTCTTGTGAATTTTAGATAGCAACTGCGCAAGATCAATTCTTTGTGTGAAAAAAACAAAATATCAAATAGATAACTTTCATCCGAAATTATTAATTTCTCCAAAAAATATTACATATTTCTTATACCCAACATTCAATAATAGAGACTTATTTGAGAGGTACCAAAAATTCATTTAACTCTACATATTTTTTTTTCACTCACGTTAAAATTCATATAACCCTACATATTTGAGAGTATTTATATCACAAACAACCAAGTTGTAAGCTTTTACATAAAAGCCATAGGGATATAGAAACTGTTTTCTTTTATAAAGTTAGCAATAATTTATATAGTAACTTGGGTCCAATTTTGAATTTTACCAAAAAATATCTAGTTGCAACATAAATGCTATATAAAATCCTCATACTTTTACAAGTTATATAACTTCACTAATGATGAAAAAGGAATAAATAATTACCGTGTCTTTAAAATGAACAAATTAAGGTATATGTCTCATTCAATTCAATTTTGTATTATGGCAGTAACACACTAAAATCCCAAGACAGACAATTCTTTGCTTCATTTACAGAAAACATAACCTAAAAGATGTTCAGAAGAAAAAAAACATATAAGAACAGGTAAAGAAGAAGACAAAACTAGTTACTCAAGTTCAATATAATCTGTAAGATTTTCAGAAAGAAGAACATCAGAAAATTTTGGTAAAACAAGTCAATGCGTCACAAAAGGCATGTAGAGTGCCGTTTTAGAAGCTTTTATAAAGGAGGAAGGACCTTTTGGACAAAATTTTTCCATAGAGAAAAAAATTAAAATTATTTTTTTATCAAAAAACAAACTTGTATATAAGAAAAATTTGTAAAAACTCTTATATCGTCCAGACAAACCCAAAGACAACTAACATCTACCGAAGGAAAGTTTATGTGTATAAATAGTTACAATAGGAACTGAGAAGATCTTAGAGTCATTATTGCACTTCATATGAACAAAAAGCAACAAATAAAAATGTGGCAGAGGAGAATGGACCTTGTAAACCATCTGCTCTGTGCCACGCATTACTAAAGAAATGCAATAACATTGTTTAAATATTCTAACCATGAAAACATCTTAAATGAAAGGGAAGTAGTGAGGTTGGCATCTGAAACTTTCAACTATTCAACAATACACATCCAAATGAGTTACTTTTTGCTTGCAATGCCAATCCTCTTTCTCCTACCTCCTACTTATCAAGAACTTGTAAAGTTTGGGACAAAATCTTGACAGCTTGCTCGATCTCCTTCTCTGTTATGATCAATGGTGGGACAATCCTAACTATATTTCCTTTTCCAGCAGTTAACACTAACAGGCCAGAATTTAGACAAGCATCTACAAAGGGCGAGGCAGGTACATCTAAATCTATTCCTATGATTAGCCCAACACCACGAATTTCTTTCACATGTCGGTTTCCTCCCAACTTCTGCCTGAGTAGTTCTTTGAAGTAGAGGCCTTTCTTAGATACTGATGACAGGAAATCAGGTTTTGATATTTTATCAAAAACAGCAAGAGCAGCACTGCAAACAAGAGGGTTTCCTGCAAAAGTGCTTCCATGATCACCATACTTTATAGAAGAAGCAACACTCTCCCTCACTAAAACAGCTCCAATAGGTAGGCCTCCCGCAAGAGGCTTTGCAAGGGTCATCATATCAGGGAAGACGTCATATGCCTCATGGGCCCATAAAAACCCTGTTCTACCTAAACCACATTGAACCTACAAAATCTCAAAGCATATGATAGTTAAGCAGAATAGTATCTAAAACCAAATGCAATACTTAAAGCAGCTATAGTTATACTTCAACATATGACACCTGCATTTTGTCACTCTATGAACAACAAAATTCATGTGACAATGTCAATCTCCTCATCATTCAATCAATAACAGTGTCATCAACATGTTAGAAAATCTTTTCCAAAACAACTTTGAAATAAACTTTAAAAAAAACACACACACACACACTTGAAAGTGATAACCAATGGAGTCTTGGCTTGTTACATACACAAATTTAAGTTTAAAATTTTTCAGGAACACTAGGTATTACCATTCACAGTAATATATCAATATTAGATACACGATACCTCATCAAACACAAGAAGTGCCCCAGCTTCATCACAAGCATTGCGCAGGGACTGTAGAAATTCTTTTGTAGCACTGTAAATTCCACCTTCTCCTTGGATGGGTTCCACAAAGACTGCAGCAATTTTGCCCTTCTTAATTAATTCTGTTGCAGCCTGAGCATTTCCATACTCTAAAAAGGTCACTCCAGGCATAACTGGTTCAAAAGGTGTTCTATATTGCACTTTACTTGTCAAAGCAAGTGCACCCAAGGTTCTCCCATGGAAGCAGTTACTAAAAGCAATGAACTCTGTTGCTGGCTCTTTCCCATTAGTAGTTGTATGTCTCTGATGTTTTCTCGCAAATTTAATAGCTGCTTCATTTGCTTCGGTTCCAGAATTTGAAAAGAACACACGATCAGCAAAAGAAGAATCCACAAGACGCTTTGCAAGTTCTACCTGCAACAATTCAAATATAATTTATATAATGCAACACTGTCCAGAGACACATAACCTGCTTCTATAAGAAACGAACAAAGTAAATCACAATGGAACCACTATAAACAATTACAAATAGGTAGATACAAAATAAAGATACAATATAGACATGTCCAATAATATTACAGCCATATATGATATACTTATTAGAAAAGCATATACTAGATAAGTTGTTTCTTGCCTTTTCATAATGTATATGCAATAACAGAATGACATTATAAAACCAAATGATCAATGGCCATCTCTTTCTCTACAATCTCCAAAGCACAATAAAGTATGAAATCTCCAAACCAAATGATCAATGGCAAATCTCTTTCTATTTCTCTAAAAAGTAAAGGATAAAGGACTCGTACAATGCCAGATTGACTAGCATTTATGAAAACATACCAGGGATGGAAGAAATTTGACAACAGGAAAACTACAAGTAGAGTATAAAATTTGAGAGATGTAAATTAATCTTTTAACACCCTATGAAGACTAATAAATAAGGATTGCTCAGAGTCCTTCGAATTGTAAACTAAAAAATATAAATACAAGGCTCAAGTGTTGACAACATTATGTACAATTATGTTTCATTTGGGACTTGTTTAGCATTTTTATATATTGGTTTAGTTTTCCTTTCCCTGCTAGAGTTCTACAAAAATTCTAATTTACAGAATTACCAATATAGTAAGCACTATACGCTAAGGTTTATTAATGCCTGGTAACAACAACTGGGTTTGCCTTCAATTAGTGAATGGTACAGTATAAAACAAGTACTCAATCCTGGAAATTAAGTTTCTCACGAGCTATGGTAGATCACCATTAAGATAACCATGTTCCACCGCCAAATTTAAAGTTTTCATTGCCACCCACTTCGTTAAAAATCCCCATACATTTTTTTTTTCAAAAGACTTTAAGTGCAGCAATTTTCAATCCAGACCTTTGTCATCATAAAACACTAAAGAAACACCACACAAAATAGAGCAATCATCATATTTGAATCACCATTATCACCTCCAATGCTCCGACTCAGACTTTGAAAAACAAATCCTCATAAAATATTCACAAAATTATGAACACCATGACAGATCAAAAAATGTAAAACGAAGTTAAATTATATAAGTTTGACTATTTATAATAAACCACTAAAGAAACAATTAGCAAATTTGGTGCCCTGCTTAATTGCTACCAAGAAAACTAGTGTCTTAATTCAAACAAACCATAAAATAGCAGCAGTTTATTCCAATTTTTTTCCATGATATCTAAGCAAATTGAAGATGATATAAAAACAACTCTAATACAAATAGACAACTCATCATCTGCCCACACCAAAGATATTGATTGGTAAACATAAAGCATTCCGTGACTTTTATACAGATGAAGAAATTGATATAACTCAGACATATAGTAACATGCCGTTACCTGAGGTATTGTGTGGAATATATTGCTGGTATGAGTAAGGGTGGAAGCTTGTTCAACAACAGCTTTTAACCAATCTACATCACCGTGCCCTAGTGCATTGACAGCAATCCCAGCACTCAAATCTAAATACTCTCTCCCTTCAACGTCATACAACTTGCAACCCTCCCCCCTCTCAAGCACCACTGGCGTTCTTGCATATGTCCCCACCACATACTTCCCTTCCATCTCGATCACATCCTTAGTTTTCTCCAATTTTGTCTTCCCGGTGTTAGGTGCAGCAACATCCGCATTAAGACACGCACTCACAACACTCCGGCCTCTAATCTGAATACCAGGACTTCTTCCACTCAAAGTGCTCTCTCTTGCCAAACTGAAAAATTGGCTGGGTTTGTAACATGGTTGAGAAATTGAATGGTTTGGAGAAATGTAAACTGCATTCATTCTGTTCAATTAAGGGCGAGATTCTTTCACTTCTTCCCTTTAGCTGAAACAACAATAAAAATTATAAAAAATAAAAGATCAGCTTGCCGTATAGTTTAGCCTTCAGTCATCAAACACTCCACCTGAAGAAAGAATTTTCAGGTCACCTATACTCAAAACAACGGATACATTCCCACTGAAAAGGACAAAGAACATAAGAGCTCAAAATCAAATCAAGGTTCCAATGGAATGCAAGTGCAAGACAATTTTGCCAACAAAAGAACTAAAAAGCGCCTCAGCAAACCTATACTACTGTTATTTAGTCCAAAAACTTTTCTTGTGTGCAGATTCTTCCCAGAGTCATCAACTTAGTAAGCACTTATAAGTAACCAGCTTTGTATGCAAAACTACTCCCGGCACACACCAAAGTAAACAATAATTGATTTTTGAGAAACTAATGAGCAAAAAGAAACCACTGCCATCTCACTAATCTATTTTCAATTTTCACCTTTTGAGTATCATTAAATAACCCAAAATTAATTCACAACCAATCAAAACCCTCTTCCCCGAAAAAAACAAGTCAAAGAAAGCCAAGCCAACCCATCTTCAAACAAGACAAATGGAACATTTAATCAACCAAACAACTTCAAATCATGAAGACTGGTTTTGGGTGAATAAACATTGGGACAACCCCATCATCTAATTTTCAGTCTAACATGCATTCCTCATCGAGGAAATCAAAAAGTCCCATTTGGGGAGGTCCGCTTCCACCTTCTGAATACACTGTCAAATACTAACAACAATTTTTAATTTTCTTTCCAGGATAAAAAAACAATAACAAAAATTTCTCCAAGATTAAAACTTGATTCGAGCGAAGCGAAACTAGGGTTTCCACCTTCAACTGGAGAGCAGGGAAACGCAATGAAGAGAACAGAAACAGTGGTAGGGCTTGACCCAGAACAGAGAACGCGAGAAGAACAAGAATAAGAATAGGAGTAAGAAGGAGAAGAGATACCTAAGCGCATATACACGAAGACAGAGAAAGAAGTCAAACAATCAGACTTCACAAGCTTTGTTGAAGTGAGAGCATTAGCAGAGAACAAAAACCTACGAAAGAGAAACAATACCTTGAAAGTGAAATTCAAATGTGGAAGTGCTTTTGGTGAGATCAGAAAGACACGGATACTGTACAGAGACAAAAAGAACATGCAACGCAAAAAGTTCTATTATTACTACTACTAATAATAATAATAATAATAAAATAAAATTACACTGACAGCTTTCTCATATTATACTTATACTTTTACATTTGTTTTTCTTTGGAATTGTGGATGTAATAGTATTAATTCTTAACAAAGTGGACATGGTTTTTTTTTTTCTTAATGCATCCCATATTTTCCACCTGCAATCCTATATTTCCAAAATACAAAATATATTCTTCTAAAATTTCTTAGTATAATATATAATTGCAACGAATAGGATAAAATTAACATGATCACAAATAAAATAAAAATTGTGATGTATTTATAGAATTTAAATAACAAAAGAAAGCGTGTCATTCTCTGCAACCTATTTTTAGTATGATAACAAGTACGTCCTTCATAAATATTGCAAATAATAAATATATTATTTTTTCAAATAATTTATATAATATATAATAATAATTATACTTATAATAAAATTAGACTTAAAAATAATTTTATAAAATTATTGTATAAAAAAATTAAAAATAAATAAAAGCCACAAAGATTAAGACATTAATATTGAAATGAAAGCCACAAATATTAAAACAAAAACAATAAATATAGTTACTATAACCCTTCCGTGACATCCTTCTATATTTATTTATTAATTTATTGTAAAGATAACAAATATATATATATATATATATATATATATATATATATATATATATATATATATATATATAATTTCAAGGAACACACAAAACTATATACTTTTGAAATGACAGAGGAATCTATACATATGTCACATGTTTACAAAGTTATTATATTATATATATACATATCATCCACGTAATATATCTCTGTACATATAGCTATAAACTAAGAGGGGCTTAGATTTATATACGTGCATTCAATGAGTAGTAGACTCATTTTATCTCGTGCGAAACGTGCTTCCTTCACCTGATGTTATAAACGTAATTAATTAATACCTAAAGGAGTCATAGATTCAATTCTATAATATATTTCGATTATATATATACACACTAAAGAATTATGTTTTATCTATAAATTTGAATTTTAATAAATATTTCCATTTAAAACAAACTATATTAAATAAGGTAGTTTAATGAGAATAATCATAAAATTCCGAGTAGTGGACGAAGAAAAATAAAATTATGAGAAGGGTATAATCCAAAATCATGCAAATTATTCATCTAACCACCTTTCTATACACCTAATTAAATGTTTACAAATAGCTTATATTAGAAATATACCGTTTAAGGATAATTAAATATTTTACAAACTGATACATATAGAGGTAATATATATATATATTTTTTGAATGTATTAGTTTGTGTTTGAGATTTTATATTAAATATAAGAAAAGTCTTTTAATAATTTATAAATAAATGTAAATCTCATATTCTACATTAGATTTTATAAAATTAAGTTAAATTTAAAATCACTTATTAAAATAATATCAGAATCACTTAGAATTTATCTCAAAAAAGTTATTGAATCTATAAAATTGTTATTAAACTGGTATCATATTATTTTTAATAATATATAGTCTCATGTACAAGTTAGAGAATCTCGATGTAAAAGAAATGTATGAAATCTTCTACATAGACTAAAAATAAAGTATTTTAGTAATTTACAAATTAGTATAAATCTCATCTTACAAGTTGATTTTGTAAAATAAATACGTTTATTTTGTCTAACAGCAAATATCTATTAGATTATATATTACTATATATTACATTATATATATATTATAGTCTAAAAGATTAAAAATATTTTCACCTACTCAAAATTAATACTTAACAATATTTAATTAAAGTAATAAAAAAGGTTTTGGAAAAATAGGAACTTCTATTTGATAGCCCAGATAATATAATAATTTATTTATTGTATTAACACTAAGAATATAGGAATATAATCTCATGAAATAAATTTGAATTAATATCCTTTTATTACACTTTCTGTTTATCTATATAACTATTTCTACATTTTCTTTACAAAACATAACCGAGTATATACTGAAAGTTTTCATTCCCAATGAATTATAAAATATTCTTCTTCAATAATATTGTACATATAGGTAGTGAAAATAAATAAAGTCGTTAAAGGATTGTGATACAAACATATTGGGGCAGAAGGGCAAAGGAAGGAGATACGTGGCAAGGAATTTGGTTAAAAAGCAAAAGGATTGAAAGAATAGGCGTGTGAGGCACCATAAGTTTCTTCCTGCTAATTCCTCAATTTTCTGGAATCTTCTATTTCATTATGTTTCTCATTAAACTTCCGGTATTGCATTCTGTAGATGAAATTTGGTCTCTGGTGATACTAATTGGGCGTTGCTCCTTCTTGTTGGGCATATACTATAGGATTATACTGGTGATTTATATGTTAGATACACAGGAAGAACCACTTTGTTATTGAATTTTTGCAAAATTTTGGAAATACCCATACTGATATATTTTCAATATACATAGCGTATATCAATTGGTGCTTTCATTGACGCAATGGCGGATAATACACGTATGCAGACTATGCAATCCGCCATTAACAAGCTTACGGAGCAATCTGATGGGTTCCATGAACAACTTGCAGCTATTACATAAGCTTTAACTTCACTTCAGGTCCAGATTACTCAAAATACAGACCCACCCCACCAACATTCAGTTTTGTCTTTTGCCGCTTCGAGACAGTTGCGAGTGGAATTTCCTCACTTCTCTAGTAGTGAAGACATCCTACAATGGATTTATCTTGCTGAACGTTTTTTTCGCATTTATGAAATCCCTGAAAATCAAAAAATGGACATCGTTGCAGTGAGTTTAGACGGCAGAGCCTTAGCCTAGTTCCAGATTTGGGAAAAATTAAGCCTAGTACATGATTGGCTTACCTTATCTATTGCATTGCAGATTCAATTTGGCTCGTCCCAATTTGAGAACCCTTGTGAAGAACTTCTCAAATTGAAGCAGTTAACTTCTGTTGCAGATTATTTTGATGCTTTTAACAATTTTGCTGCTTGCGTGTATGGCATGGATTATGCGCTATTTTTGGACTGTTTTATTGGAGGATTACATCTTGAGCTTCGCCAAGAGGTAAAATCACGATCTCCATTTCTCTAATGCAAGGTGTTTCCTTAGCTCGCTTATTTGAAGAGAAGTTTCATCCTCACTCACCACGATGGCTCTCCACCTCGGCCTCTTCTAACATCATTGTTCAAAAAAATCCAATTCCACCTAATTCCAAACCACCTCACCAGGCAGCCACAAACATAGACACCAAGCCACCCTTACTGCGTACACGTTCAAAAATTACTCCACTACGTAAGTTATCTCCAGCTAAGATTCAATTTAGGCGTGAGTATCGTCTTTGTTTCACATGTGATGAGAAATTTAGTCCTGGTCATAAATGCTTTACCAAACATTATTTTCTTATTCAATTAGTGGAAGAAGTTTTGGATGATATGGACAACCCCAACACTAGTTCTATGAAACCTACTGTTGATTCTTCTTATCAATGTCAGATAACCGAACCGCTTCACTTGTCTTACAATGCTTTAACAGGCATTCCAACTCGACGATCAATTCATTTCTCTTGACAAGTCCATGGCCGTGATATATGAATTCTGATGGATGGAGGCAGCTCAGATAATTTTATCTACCCTGCTTTAGTCAAACGATTAGTTGTTCCTTTGTACAAAGTCTCTGATTTCCAGGTTCAAGTTGGTAGTGGAGAACTACTGCAATGTGAAGGCGAAGATCGAAACATGCCTGTCACGATTCAGCAACACACCTTATATGTCAATGCTTTTATGCTTCCTATTGCTAGTGAGGAATTGGTTTTGAGCGACATTTGGTTGGAGACTTTGGACACTCACTTAGTCAATTATAAGCAGAAATTTATTACCTTTATGTCTAATGAAAAATTGGTAACTTTACAAGGCGACACCACTCCTCTGATCGAACAATCATAGTTTCATCAATTTAAGCGCATGCACTCCACTCAAGCCATTTTAGCACTGTATACCTTACAAATGCAACCACATATTGCACCTATTTTGCCTCCTTAACAGCTCATTACTTCTTTAGCACCTGACTTGGCATTTGTGCTATAGACTTATCAGGATGTTTTTCAAACACCACAGGGTTTGCCTCCACCTCGTGATCAGGACCATGTTATTACTCTCCTTCCCCATACTGCTCCTATCAAAGTGCATCCTTATAGGTATCCTCATAGCCAAAAAGCTGAGATTGAAAAATTGGTGGCTGCTATGTTGGCTTGGGGTGTTATACAGCTTAGTACCAGCCCTTTTTCCTCACCTGTGTTACTCGTAAAGAAAAAGGATGGTACTTGGAGATTTTGCAATGATTATAGAGCCTTGAATGCTGCAACCATTAAGGATTCTTTTCCCATACCAAC
>Ga0099825_1001192_pt1 | contig 32435 bp, 15 predicted proteins | sample SiratroredBW_FD_76838 | JGI IMG/M metagenome (GOLD analysis project Ga0099825, IMG submission 76838) | Root nodule microbial communities of legume samples collected from California, USA - Siratro red BW | ecosystem: Host-associated > Plants > Roots > Nodule | place: USA: California | collected...
ATATATATATATATATATATATATATATATATATATATATATATATATATATATATATAATTCTAAAGAAAAAGAACATAACCTTATCTTGGTATCACCATAAAGTTATTTTTACTTTTTTTGAGATGATGAAACTCCTCCTTATTTTATATGATGCTGGTGGTTTTTGAATTAGCGAAATTCCTCCTTAGACATTGAAAATAACAAATAATACACCGCGCAGATGCCAAGCAAGTATTATAAATTTTTTAAAATAAATTTAAAAAGAATAAAAATTGTTAAAAAATATTACCTTAGAGAATAATGTGGAACGCGTATAAAAAGAAAGATGAAAATTAAAAAAAATGAATTAAATAACAATAAAAGAAAAATGCACGAGGAAGACCAAATCTAGCAAACAAAAAATGTGAAAATTTGTAAAATTTATTAATTTTCAAACGTTTTGAATATGGACATGGTCCAACAGAGAAATAAACTATTACAAGACTTTGGTCAGTAAGCTATTTATAATAATAAATTTTAAGGCAAGAAAAAAATGAATGGTCATATATATATATATATATATATATAATTCCTTTCGTTGTGTATTTTTGTAAAATATGTTTTCATGTTTTCATATATTAAACTAAAAATGATAATAATGTGAGATTGTGATCATTATTGGCAGCGTATGATGTGATTGACCGACTTATACAAGATAACAATTTTCAAACTCAAGAATTCACTAAATCTCTAGTGATGTCAAATCTCTACAAATTTGCACAAATAAAATTCGATCTCTACAGTACTTAATTATCATATTTTAAAATATCTTAATTACTGTGCCATAATTTTCTTTATACATTTGTTAATTAATTTATCATTATTATTAATCTTATTGCGATTAAAAATGACAAAGAAGTTAGATTAGTGTGAGATTTACTATATGTTAATTCTATTTTCAAGTAAAAATTTATATTTAATAAATATTTATATTCATTAATTAAATAATTTTCTAATAAAAATATAAAAATTAAAAAAATAATATAATTAATAATTTAATATTAAAAAGAGGTATACATTTTTTTGTTACTGACAAATTTCAAGAAAAATAATTATAATTATATAAATTTTAAAATAAAATATCAAATAACAATTAATAATTAAACAATTGAAATTGACAATAAAATATTTAGGTATTCTCACAAAATAAAATAAGCAATTAATAAAATAAATTGAAGTTTTTTTTCTTGAAATATAACACATCGTCTAAATGAAACCAACAAAAAAAATGTTATAGTTGAGGTTGTAATGTAAGAGAAAGTATTTTAAGAATGTGACTAAATTTAGTGGATATTAAATGATTTGAACACTTAATAAAAAGAATAAAAATTTTGTAATAAAAATAAATTCCTCAAATGAAATGAATAAATTACTAAAGTGAAAATAATATTTTTTTTACATGATTAACTAAGAATATTTAAACAATTTAAAATCAGAACAAACATAAAGATAAAGATAGAACAAATATATACATATCAATATATATTTTCATAATGTGTAAGCGTTAAAAACAACTTTTTTAGATGATAATTTTCACGTTTTTTGAATTAATATTCTAAGAGTATTTAAATAGGTGTTTAATTTTTATTCATTATTACTTTAATGAACATGTATTATCTCATGATAACAAATCATAAAAGATATAACCTTTACCATAATTATTGTTAAAGAAATATACATATTTTATGAAATCTCACAAAACTCATTAATTTTAAATGGTCGATAATCTTACTTTGGATGTGTTGAATCCTTACTTCCATACTCAACTTATATATTAATAATTACATATCAAGAACACCTACTACATTACGTTAAAAGTGATTAAATAACTTATCAACATTTACAAAGTTATGTATATAAAAAGATATTAGACAACAATTATTAAAGTACAATTTCATTTTGAGATGGATAAGAATAGAATAGCAATGGAGAACAAACTAAAGAACTCTCTTAGCATTATAAATTTAGGTATACTCCTATTTTTATTTTTAATAATTAACACAATAAATTTAAGATTATACAACTTTGACTCTAACATAATAAACTTATTTTTCTTAATGTCGATTTTATTGAAAAAAACAAATTCAATCCGAAACTAAATGAAATGAGCTTACTTTTGGTTGGAGAAAATATTTTGTCCTTTAAGAAAATAAAAGTAAATAGAAGTGTGTACATGGAGATGATTGTTCCCAACTGGGTCCAATATAATCTATGATCATGCAAAATGCATCTCATATTTTTTATTTTATATGGGTTTTTCCTTGGGGCTCTTATGAGTCGATGATAGAGATGCGCATAATTTTGATTTGGTTGTCACCCAAATATTAAAGCGTGTCTCCCAAATATATTTTCTCCATGCATGCCTTTTTCCTTTTCCTTTTAGCACCTTCGCGTGGGTCGGTAATTCTATCGATTTTGTTTTTCCCTCTTCCTCAATAATAAAAACCACATCAAACTACACAACTAAACGCATAATAATATATATCTTATCCTTCACTTTTCTTTTATTTTTTTATACTTTATGGGCCACCATTATTTTATTTTGTTTCATTTCAGATTTCGTTTTTATTATCTTTGTTGCATAGCTGTCCCGAATTAAAGTTCAATCTTCTCCTGCTCACCAACTAGACTGTCTTTATCCATCAAAAAATAAATCAATGTCTCTTAATCTTAAATCAACTCCCTTTTTATCTTTCTATATATGTGTATGTGTATATGTATATATATATAATATTTTGCAGTTCATGGTGGATTTGGACCATTGGCAAGCAATGGTTAAACATAGTACCTTTGTGATTGAGGTACAAAGTCATTCAATAATGGTGATGGACCCAGGTCTAGGCATGGAAGCAATGTAGCATTATAAGATATGCTTAATGTGTTTTTTTATAGTATATTAGTGGCATAGGAGGATCACTTAATTATATATATATTTGGGACCATTCTAGTTGGTGCCCTAGGCACTATTAGTAATAAAACCAGAGAGAAGGAAATGAACTCTTCGATATTGACAAAGATCCAAAGGACAATTCATTTAATAATTAACCCGGTATCAATTCATTGGATATATTAGATTATGACAATAATTTTGTTTGTAGAATGTTCACCATTTTCCATTAAGTACACTTAATCGGGTTCTTGCTAATAAAAAACTGGATCGAAAAAAATATCAAAGAGTTTATGCATGTAGTGGATTTGATAATGTGAGTAGTAACTAGAGCCATCATTAGGGCATAAATTAGAAGCATAAAGCGCACTCTTTTTCCTCCAAAATCTTTATTTCCATGACACTGTAATAGGTGCCACTACTCAAATTTAGACACCAAATCTAATTCTGCGTGCTTAATACGACTCTAGGGAACCGTATATGCATATTCAAGGAGAAGAGAAGATATATTATTGTTTATAAAAGTGTGAGAATTTTAAGGCATGAAAACATATTCAAAGAGAAGATATATTGTTTTAAAAAGCGTAAGAATTTAAGATATGAAATATATATTTATTAGTATAACTGGAACTCAATCTTACAAAATTGACTTATAAAATCAGATTTATATTTATTTATAAACTATTAAAATGTTTTTTTATAGTCTATGTAAAATTTTTAACACACTTTTTTTACGTTAAGACTCTTCAACTCGTGTATGAGACAATATGTAAAAATAGTTCGATAACAGTCTGATTCTAATAACATAATAACAGGTAATAGATTCAATAACTTTGCTAGAGTAAGTTTTTATATTATATTAGAAATGAATTTTAAGCTTACCTTAATTTTACAAAATCAACTTGTAAGATTAGATTTGCATCTACTTATTAAGTATTAAAAAGTCTTTTTTGTAATTGACGGTGAGATTTCGAACATGCATGAATCTGAAATGTAAGTAGCCATTGAGGTTGATAGAATATGGGAAGTAAAGGTGGAAAAAAAAGAATGAAAAAGGGGTGAGTTAGGAAAATGATAGGTTATGTTGAGATGGTGGGTGTGAGGGAAATAGAGAAGAGAGAGTGGGGTGGTGGGGATGGGAAAGTGGGCATAGCACTAGCATGATTTGTGACTGCATCTGCTGCATGATGAATCATTGCCAAGGCATCGTGGCTGGCTGGCAAGTCACATCAATGGAAAAAATGAAAAAAACAAGAGGGTGTGAGTGTGGGGGCCAACTACTGCAGCGACTGGTTTTTCCTTCCTTAATGGGACCATGCACTGTGTGATTAACAGAAAACCCCTCTCAGTGCTGCCTGGCGGTTTTTTCAGTTACTTACTTCCTGTTATTCTATGTCCTTTCCACAACTCTACCTTCCATCAACCTCTTAAATCACCATTTTATCTATGTCTTATAATAAACTAATCTTCTTCTATTTTTTAAATTATAATTATTATTTTCATACACAGAGCAGTTTAAAAGTTTACTAATCAAACCAAGTGGTTTATTTTGTCAGGTCATGTTCAGTAGGGTACAATGAGGGAGGACATTAGAGAGTAAACGTTGTAATGCAAATTCTGATTTATCATTACTGTTATTCTTTTCTGATGTATTTTGTACATTGTGTATTTGTGATAAGAAAAATATAGTTGCTCCAGCTACTGGAAATTGGATTAAGAGGAAACTTATATTTGAATACCTGTACTTTCATTTTAAGACTGTTATTTATTTTTATTTTTTTTATGTGGATTCCTTTAAGAGTGATTGTTTCAAGATCTAAAATATCATTCTCTCATATGTGAAAATTGAAAATGTAATATCTTGATATATGTTTGTTATGAATTTTGGAAAGGTATGATCCATCAATAGGTTTATAGTCTATTTGAAAAATTTTAAATAAGCCTATAAACAAAACTAGGTATAGTTCTTGGGGTTCCCCTTAAATTTATTTAATTAATATTATTTCGATGAAATTATAAAAAATAGACTATTTCGAGATGATCAATTACATTATAACGTAGTGTTCTTATCATAACCAAAAATGATTTTAAGTTTTTTTGTTGAAAAGGTTACTTTAAAACAATTAATTTCATTTGGGTGTGAAAATATTTTTTATATAAGAAAAAATGTGTGTGAAGTTGAAAAGAAAAGAAAATTATTGAAAAGTAATCATAACAAAATTTAGGATGTAATCCTAATCAATTAAACTTTTTGATAGAGATTAATAATCTTAACAAAATAAGTAAAAATTTCATACATTACTACTAGACCGCCATATAACTTGATTAATTGATTACAAGTTTTGAGGAAAAGTGACACACATTACATGACAGTTGCATCAGATATTGTTTTATCTTATAATAACGGCTAACCTAAAGTTACAGTTTTAAAATTTAAAATACTAATTATTTAAAAGTATTGAAGGATTTAACATAATTCGCAAACTTTTCCTTTATACCCCGAACAACTAAATTACCTACTGAATCTTCACATTGTACAAACTGTACAATTTGATTTCTGTTATTTTTTTACAAAACATAATTTGATTTCAAATTAAAGAAAATTATATTTGTAAGCGAAAACCTATTTTTGTAAGAAAAAACTATTTATGATATCAATGAAACTGAGTTTTAATTTCCACCAATTAAATGCATGGATATGGTTTTAGTATATTATTAATATTTATTAATATTTATTAATTTGTTATATTTACATTAGTAAAAAAACATATTCTATGGTAGGATAATACGTTAGTTAAAAATAATTGACATAAACAAAAATGTGGATTTATAAATATGTTAATACATACTAGTAAGTTTCTCTAATAACTAACGTATAAAAGAATGAAAAAAAAAAAAGTCAAAATTTAAAAATATTGAGTGGGGGAAAGATATTATATCGGTTGATGAGACCAATTGATGTAATATCTTCACCAATATTTAGTGAAAAATTTTAGGTAAAAATTGGTGAAAATTTATTGAATTTGGTAGAGATATTATGTCGGTTGAGCGGTCCAACCGCCATAATATCAATCCCTGAGATATTTGGTGAAAAAAAAATTGGTTAAAATCAGGGTTAGATACTACGTCGATTACTGAGTTGTAACCGACGTAGTATTTCCTATTTTAACATTTCAAACCACTATTTTTCTCTATGTTTTGTCTCTTTCGTTTTCACTTTTGAGCGCTATGCTAGTTTTTCTTCTTCGCTTTATCATTTTTGTGCTTGAAGTTGTTTGATGTATCTATATTGACTTCATTCACTTCATTTCCTCCATTGCATTCACGATTTTGCATTGTGGGGTTCATTTTGCATGGTGTTGTATTTTCTTCTCACTAGTCTTCATTTGCATTTCACGTGGCCCTGCTTTCTCTTTTCCCTAATTAGCATCTTTGTGTTCACTGGTTTTACTAGGGTTCATTTCCTGTGCACAAGCTCTGCGGTTGTCTTGGTTGATTTTTGTCACTTGATGCGTGAGCCTTTCCCGCCGCCGTGAATGCTTGGTTTGACATTCCTTGTCGCTTCTCTTTTGCAAGAGGTTAATAACCTTGTAAAATTCATTAAAAGTAATTAAAAATTTATTTTTGACCCAAATTATTTTATGAGCAACTTGATTCAGTGTATATTTGATGGTATAGTTCTTATATTGTATAAATTTATCATAGATTTAGGGTTTCAAAAGTTTAGGACGAAAAAACTTCAAATGACCATAACTTTTGATAGAGCTCGGATTGAGACGCTTCAAAAATAAAAGTTGCTCGAAATAAAATAATGTAACGAAGCTTTTGGACAATCACCAAAGGGGATCTGGACATAAATTTTTTTCCAAAATTTCATCGTATACTATATTTTTTTTTATTATTTTTCACATCTTTTTTTTATTTCACCTATCTATACTTGTCAAAAAAATTTGGAAATTATTGTGGTATTTTCTTGTATGTATTAGAAATTTATCAAATAATTCTAGAAAATTCTGATTTATTTTTTAAATAGAGACATTACATCGGTTGTGGGCTCCCAACCGATGTAAAAGGATAGATACTGCGTCGGTTGAGAGCCACAACTGACGTAGTATCTCCTCTTGGAAAATTCTGGAATTTTTTTTAAAAATAAAGATACTATGTCAGTTGTGGGCTCCCAATCAACATAATAGGATAGATACTACGTCGGTTGGGAGCCACAACTGATGTAGTATCTCTTCTTGAGTGCTATTAGGATTAATATTTACGTTGGTGATTTATTTATCAACCGATGTAGTATATGGACATACTACGTCGGTTATAGAACTTACGTAAAAAATCCAAGACTTTCTACATAGCCTGCATCTACGTCGGTTCTGGAATTGATGTAGATGTCTTCTTGAACCGATGTAAAAAATGTTTTTTCTACTAGTGATAAAGAAAACATCTAGAACACAATCTTCTTCACTCTCTTCCTCTTTCTTTATATATTTCTTATATAAAGGAAAAGCTTTATTAGATGAATTATGAAAATAACAAATATTTTTTACTATATTAGTGAAAATGAATGAATTACGGTTGTAACAATATAGTAAAAATTAATTTTAACTAAAATTATATTTAGCATTTATGGCGGTTTTAACCCCGTTAAATGCGTTATTTGCACTTTAATTTTCTCCTAAAAGAACCAACGTCATTAATAGATTACTGAAAACTTTTACCAATTCCTAGAATGACAATTACTTACCAGTAGTTTTGAAAGTCCTCATTACTTCCAGTCGGTTTTAATAACCCTGTTACTTTCAGCTACTTTTAGGGGTTTTTAAAACCCTTGTTACTTCTAACGGTTTTCAAAACTTTCTTTAATTTTATTTGTTTTGTTTTTCTTAAACGGGTTGTATCTTTTTAGTGCACATAATAAAAAAAAAAATTGATAAAAGGCAAATATTGTAAAGTATTGGTATTTATAATTGAATGTAACATTCATAAAATGTACAAAGAATAAAGTCTCAATTTTAACGTAAAATAACTAATACAACAAAGTTTGTAAACTTAAAACTTTAATGTTTGTAAACAACAAAATAATGTAAACCTCAAGGTACTAGCAAAGCATTATACTCCATCATTTGTTCTCATTCGTAAAATTATACATAATTAAAAATAAAATAACATTATTCAATTATGTTTGTTGATATTAATAATTTATTTCTTCGTTAGAAACACTTCCTTGATTAGATACCTAATATATAAAAAACAATCATAATTAGTAACATTCAAATTATAATACAAAATATTAAATTTAATCAAGATTTAAATTCTACCGATGATGCTTAAAATATAGCAAGGTCACGAGACAATTCTCTAGGATAATTTTGTACAAAAAAGTCATCATTACCTTCATTTCTTTGACTTGAGATGTCAATGTAGAAACCTATTTTAGAACACAAAATCAATGAAATTAGTCAAATTGAATAATATTAAAATTGATGGATAATTTATAAAATTAAACTTGTCTTCTATTCTAAATAGTTGATTATGCAGTTAAGGATGCCAACATGCTGGTATTTGTAACCTCATATCAATTTATAAAAAGAAAACACAAGAGGCTTGCAGGGAAAGGGCAAATGCAGAGGGAATTTCTCTTATCAAAGGGATGGAGGTTAAGAATGAAGGGCTAAGCATGATCTCCAATCTCATTAGCAAACAACTAGGAATTAATATTTCAGTTTTAGTGGGGCCGAATTATCAAATGAGGTACTTAGAATATATTACAAGGATATTTAATCTTCATACTTAGGGAAACCTATAAATAACAACTTTTGTTGTGATGTTTAATGTTCTAACAAATATTAACAGAGAAATTTAGTTAAGCAACAATTAGATATGATCAAAACAAATCAGCAGTAGATAAATGGGTTAAGTGCTACTAGTGGTTTAATGAGCAAGTAAAAATTGAATAGGTTTTGCTAATATTTCTATTTTTTTCTCTCTTTAGCTGCATGTATTTAATTTTTATTTTATTTATCAACTTTTTTTATTTACTTTTTATTTTCGTTATTCTCTGTAAACCACATCTCATTATCTATATATCTATAGGTTACTCGACCTTGCTATTTGTTTCCCTCTTTATTTTGATCAACCAAAGCCTGCTTTGGATTTTAGAAAAGTAGAGATAGAACTAGCCACAACCAACAAAATGAGTGTTTCTGAGAGACATCGTTGGTGTTTCAAAAAAAGGATGGATGTATCTTATGTGGGAAGATTTAACTATTATGGTTCCAAATTTTGGAAATAGACACACTAAGAGATTGCTTAATAGGATGAGTGGATATGCTAAACAAAAAAATCATGGGTCTATGTTGAGGTCATGTGGTTATGGACTTCAAATCATCTAATATTGTGCTACACTTCTTATTTTCAATTAGTCACAAAGATTAAAAAAAATAGAAATAAATCTTGACAGAGAGAATATTGCAGGTATCAAGTGACATTAAAATCAAAATGAGGGAAGACTGACATTCCAAGACAAGTAACTTATCATAACTATAATCCTTCCTAATAAGGAAATATAAGGAATTTCATTACTTAATTAGTTTAAGCATATGTGTGGTCACTTTCATATGTTATATATTAAAATTGTTAGAATTTATTAGGTGAATTTTGAATTTGAAGACAATAGCTAGAAGAAAATAAAATAGAGAGAATCTATTTTTGTTTTATCTTTCTATAGTTTGGATGCATAAATTTTTAGAAAAATATTTAACATGCTCTCCCTCATTATACTAAATATAGTTGCCAAATGTTAATATTTAGTGTGTGGAAGTCATCCATCTAATTACCCTAATCTTTATAATTATGAATTGTTTTATATGATTGATGAACCTAAGATATTTAAGCTATGTAACTCATGACAAGGTATGATGTCCATTTTCTTATTAAGTACAATGGCTAAATATGAAGGTTTAATAGGGTAGTTTTCACGTTGGTCCATGCAAAATCCAATACTTATCTAATGGTAGTTCCAGGTATTGATTCTTTAAAGCTAAATGAAAAACTAAAAGATTATGAACATGATTTTGTGATTGTGTATACGAAGGAAAACTTAAATATGGCCCACTATATGAATGAACATTGTAGCCAAACAATTTAGATGGGCAAGGACCCAAACCTAAATCCCTAACACATCCACATTGTTCTCAACTTTCATCACTCACAAATGCTCCATTAGCATGTTTATATGTAGTTATCCATACCTCTCCTTTACTAGCCTTGTGGGCACACTCTTTTTCCTATAAAATAGAAGCAAAATTAGATAACACAATGAACGAGAAATTAAAACATAAATTTCACATGAATATATGTATTATTGTCACCATTTCATCTCTTTTTCATGCAATGCTCTTAGATCCACCTGTGTGAGCAATGGTTTCCTTTGTCCTATTCTCTTTATTTTTCCAGGCCAATTGTCCTAATCATCAACATATAAAAATTAATATATATGAATGTAGATTATGAAAAAATATTTTAAGTTATACATTTGTTTTTGAATTTAAACAATAAATCGCAAAACAAGTTCAATGATCTTTATCTAATTCTTTTGGAGCCATTGCAATCAATTCATCTCTAGCATGTGTTCTATCATTCCATTTTGTATTAAGTGATTTAAGGACCTAATTTATATGGACATCATAATGGATATCAAATTTAGCCTCCAAAACATAAAATAATTAAGTTTAACAACAATTACAGTGTAAGTAAATTATGAATTAAAATTTTACACTAGTGACCTGAATAGTATTCTTAAGTATATATTTTTTTATAATCTTTCAGAATCTTCCTCCAACTAGAATAGGTAATAGGAAATGCATTATAATTTTTTACAATAGTAAAAAACCTATTCAATAATGCTTTGCCATCTGTAATTGGTTGGCCCTCATTATTCATTGCATAATAATCCTTTTATTAGGATTATGAATCACATTGAGTTGCAATTGGAGGTTGGACACTAAATGTAGGAGTAAAGTTCGTCTGGCTCGTTGAACATGTCCTCACTTTCAAGATTCTTGAAATGATGTGAGAGGAATGAATTTTGTCCATAATCAGCATGTGAGAGGAAAAACACAAAATAAGTATGTGGTTAAACATATTTACGGTAGACAACCAATATTTATTTCAACTGTAGCTACTTAACATTATTTTAATGTAGCTAGCTCTCCTATATTGTTTTTATTATCTGTTACAATTTAGTACGAATTTGAACTTGTCATAAGCAGAACTTGTAAATATAAGCCAAAAGCAGCACATTAGGCCACAACTTAATTTATTTTTTCCTTTTATTTTCTTTTACAAGTGCTCACTAGAAATTTATATATGCCCATGGTTGTCCATCATCCATATGCTGGGTTAGTGTAATATTAAGTTTTTTTCACTCATTACTGCTCTCTTCAAATTAAGTTTTCTTATCCACTAAATTGTAATGAATTTTTAACTTATATTATCCTTATTTTGCTTCTAACTTTTCTTTACTAATAATTTTTCTAAGTTATATCAAAATTTTATGAAAACAGTGTTAAACCAAGAAGAAAATTTTAAACCAGGTAATAGAGTTAGTGAGTAAGAATAAGCAAACTCTGCATACTTGAGCATTTTAAATGAAGGTAAGGTTTTGAAAGTATAGATGGTGATAGTAGTTAAGATGAATCTATAGATAAACTAGATAATAGACAAATAATGCATCAATTAGGATTAATAAATTAGAAAAAGAGGTGAACACAAATTACTTAGCTGAGATGTAGTTGGAGGTGGATGAGGAGCATACTTAATACTTGGTTGAGCCGTTGGAGGTGCATGGTGAACTTTTTTGGTAATTGCTTAAGATGCAGATATAGGTGGAAGAGGAAATGGAGATGAAGTTAGGGGTGAAGTTTGTACTTGAAGTCCTAGATCAATCACATAATTACAAGTCAATCACAAATGAACCAATGTACTAAATAAGGCAAATGCAATTTATAGATGAAAAATAAATTGTATGAAAGTTGAGACATCTACTAAGTTTACATGTATGTTAAACATGTGTAGGATAAATATACTTAGGTGCAGGTAAGGATAAGTGAGGGTGAGTACTAGGTCGTGAAGGATGACTACTCACTTGAGTTTCTGACTTAGACTTGCTTGATGTTGTAATTGTCATCTTCAAGAATCCTAACAACAAGATGTAATATTACATATTAAGGAAGAAAAAAACTCAAAATTTAACTTTTTGAACATAATACCTGGATGAGATGGATGATGAGCTGCAGGTTAACAAGGTTATTATGATCTACTACATGTCCTCAAGTAGAAGAGGATTTATGGGTGGTATGTAGGTCTGAACTATTCTCCTTGGTTGATATTTTCTTCATCTTCAGGTAGTCTACAAACAATAAGATAAACACATCAAATTCAATAATGAAGGATACTAATTTAAAATGAAATAGTGAAAAAAAAACCTTGTTAGTTGTATATTTCCTTCCTCATCTGGAAACAATCTTTCTAAGTTTTTTTTGTTCAAATGGATCACATTCATGAGAATTTTCAACATCATCTTCAACTATCTTGTACAAGTCTCTAGGCTTTAAATGTATACGTGTAAACCAATTTTTATCCAAATGATCCTCTACATAATACACTATTTGTGCTTCTAATGCTTGAATGTATGGTTCATCATCATCGTTATCACCAGTATGGATCAAGCATTCAAAGCTTACTAATGTAAATCCATACCCATCCCTCTTGAAGTAGTTGTATTAGCCCACCTATATTTGAATAAAACAATTGAGAATTGAACATGGTAGTTTATCTCAATTATGTCTACCATCAACCATAACACAACACACCTCCAAACCGTATTTGAGTATCACTACTACTTGCATAAATCCTTGTCCCAAATGTACCAAACACTTCACTATTTTATGTTTTAAGCCAAGGTAATGCTCCAATATATGAAATTTCAACCTATTAACATTGTAGGCATTATATCGCTTTGAGCAATCAATCGGACCCAAAGCTAAGAATTTTAAATCATCTAAGTGGATACCAATTGATTCATTCCTTATCTAAAAAAAGAAAAAATAAACAATCATATGAAGTGTAATATATATAAGAATAAAATATTAATGGTATAAATATACATACACGACGTGAAAACCATTCTGAAAAATCCTTGTAAACTCTCTTGTCTATCACAGAGGATGATCATGTTCGACATCTTAGATGTCTTCATAGAGTACCTCTAAATTCACTATGTGAAACATATAAAATATATAAGCTAATTTTAAAGGAAAAATCAATTATAAAAATAAATACTATAGTGCATAAACTTACTACAGAAATGGGTTAACTATGATGCAGTTAGTCAACACATAACGACATGCTTGCAACTTTTCCTTTACAGATAAAGTGAAATAAGTAAAACCCCCAACTGGTGGGAATAATGTATTTTCATTAAAAGGCACAATATCAGACTCATCGTTAACTCGATGCAATTGGTTGAATACAGTCTCAATTTCATCTAAATATCTAGAATAAAAAGGTAAAGCCTTTTTATCCATGTATCCTTCAACCATTGACCCTTCTTCTCGTGCCTTATTATGAACGTAAGCTTTAATTTTCCTAGATACCTCTATATAGGATATACCCATTGATATTGGATGTGTCCTCGAAGCTTGACATCTTCTACTAAAAGCACAATTAAATGAACCATGACTGTAAAAGAAGAAGGACGAATAACATCTCCATATGATACAATGTGAGGACAACTCTACTTTGTAGTTCTTCAAGTTCATCCATGTTTAAAACTTTATTACATAGTTGTCTAAAAAATAAACACAAATCAATCAAAACATAACAGACTTTCTTAGGGAGCGCCTTTCTCATTGTCAAAGGTTGAAGTTGTTCCGTCAAAACATGTGAGTCACGACTTTTCAATCTTCTAAGATTACGTTGTTTGACATCAATGCATCTACTAATGTTACTAGAGTAATCATCTGAATTAGTTATATTCTTCAAAGTTTTGAGAAAGATATCTTTATTTACATTTGATAGTGTATATATTGTAGGGAGATATCTACCATTCTCATCAGGCCAAAGATTGGGTCTAATACCCCAAAGCTGTAAATACTTTCATGTCTTTAGATTGTCTTTGCCTTGATTTGAATTATCATTCAACAATGTAAACACCACATTATCACATACATTGTTTTCAATATGCATAACATCCTAATTATGGGGTAACAAGTTGTCTACCCAATAAGGAAGTTAAAAAAATATACCTTTTTTCATCATTTTTGAGTGTCTAACTTAGCTTAACTACTTCTCGTTGGCTTTTTGCCGCCTGTTCTTCAAGTGCTTGTTCTTTCCCAAATTCAACACTAAGATTCTAAACTTGTTGTATGACTTCATATCCTGAGATTGGTAAAGGTGGAATTTTGTTTTCTATAGTTTCATCAAATCTCATGCGAGCTAGTCTAAATCTATACCTTCGATCTAAAGTTGATAACTCATGAAACAAAATTTACCACCTTTAAGAATCTTCCTAAGGGTTGTGTCAAAATTTACCACTCTTTTAATTCTACCATTACTAGCTGTAAATATACATCAATATCGTTTACTGGAGCTCACTTTCTAGGAATGATCATGGAGAGAATAAATGGACTTTGTTTCATACATATCCAAAGAGGAAGGTTGTACGTTATGAGTACAACTGGCCAAATGTTATGATTAGTGCTTAAATTGTCATGTGGATTAAACCCATCAGTAGCTAAACCAAGTTGCACATTTCAAGGGTCTGAGGAAAATTGATGATGTTTAAAGTTAAATGTCTTCCATGCTTTAGAGTCTCTTGGATGCCTTAAGATGCCTTCATGTAAATATCATGTATTTGCTCTTCATGGACAAACTTGGAGGTAAGTATAAATAACTAGAAAAATAGGTTATGAACTATGATTCTTCCTTAAATTACAAAACTTGTTCATTCCATCTATAGCTAATACAAGCCTTATTAAATTTATCAACTCCTTTCATAATTAGGAAACTCATTGCCAATTTTCTTTCACTATAAAGAATAAGCCAGATGGGAAGCATAGTTTATCACATTTCCTTTCGTTTGTGTGTCATCTAAGGTTAATTAATACCATTTGGATTGGCAAACAAACATTTTACCCTATGAATAGATATCAAACCATCCGTGTGAAGTTTTTATCAATCTACTCATTAATTGCCTTCAAATTCATGAACCTTAACACTGTTGACAATCATATGAAGTTAGTTAAGTTAGGATATAAAGAAGTGTTTGCATCACAAGACGGATATTCATACACAAGCACTTTTGTAAAAAGATTTTGTCAAAACATCATGAATCATGTTATCTAATTGTTGGAAACCTAACAATTCAACATTGTATAATTTATAAGAAAGTCATTACAGAGAATATGCTTCTTGATTTATTTAACATCTATTTCTCTTCTATTTGATTCACACGAGAACACTTAAATTTTCATCCATCATCAATATCAATAACATTATGTTGTGTAAATTATAAAGGTTCTTCCAGTCTTGTCTCATATATATGTTGTATACATGTTAGACATTTAATTTTGTCACAATGCATGCTTGGAAAAAAAGGTTTCTATAGTTGATTAGTACGTAAATAATAAGCATTTATTATCTTTCACAAAATTTCACATTAGTCTTAGGGGACACAAAACGAAAATGGTGATATCAAATCAAATACAATCAAATATGCATTCAAAGTTCAACACAAAATGCAACCAACTAAATTTCCTAAGATATATGAAATATTAATTAAAATATGTGTATTAGTGAAGTAACAAAAAGTTATTAATCTTCCTAAAATGTCCAATTGGAAGTTGAAGATTCAATGTAATAATTGTTAGTACCTTCTTTTATTTTTTATATAAAAGATAGGAATATTTCAAAGAGGTAATACTTCATCTTTATTGAATTTCAAGTAACAAACTAAAGTTTACTCAATGTAATATATCATACTATTTCAAAAAAAAACTTTCAAGAATATAACATTTAAAATATATAAAATTTTCCAAAAATTAAACAATAAATTTGTTGAGGTTGGACACCTCTGTGTCCAATACAACTTCATCTAATAAAACAATAATTATAAATACTAACATCGGTTCAAGCAAGAACCAAAATTTCTATTGAACCAAAATTTCTATTATTAATTATGAAGTAATCAAAATCTAATAATTAACTATCAACATGACAATTACCATAAGGTATTTAAAAAGTTAATATAACAATAAACATAGATAAATATATAGAACAAGAATACCAAATAGAAAATAAAAGAATCAGAAGAGAATAATTATAAAAACACAATAAAACAAATACGAGACTACCACCAATGTTAACATTAGTTGATGAAAGTAACAATGACACAAGTAAGATAAAGATAATGACAAAGAAGGCAAATAAACGTGAAAAAAGAAAATTGTAACTAAAATTTGAAAACAAAAATTATGTAAATTGTAGATTATAAATATAAATATTTCAGAAATCCTTCAAAAATAACCATTACAAAAAAATATAGATTTTCTTTTACAAAATTTTCACCATATCTTGTTATGAAATAAAATTTCTCCATGCATCTAGAAAGTTATCATTGAAATCAATGATTTTAAAACCTTGAAATAGATTTAAGCGTTGAAAACAATATAAAAAAACTTCTCATCAAATAAACTTTATTGTTTTCTTGTATAAAAAAAAAAAAAAGTTTTCAGAAAAGAGAAGAAAAACCATTTTTTGTTTTTTTATGACAATTTATAATCAATTATTTCTATACTTTGGAAGTTAGGCCGTCAGCATTGTATATACAACATTACTTGTCGTGTGGAAAGTTTTCCAAAAGGCTTGAAAAAAGAATGGAATATGGAAATAAGTATAAAATGTAATTTGAATGGGACTTGTGCTTTAACTTAAACCAAGAAAACTAAGGAAAACAACATACAATGATGCCTTATGCTAGAAGAGTATCACGATCAAGATCAAGCTTTAGGCAAATTGAGACTTTATTCTATATACCATAACTTCCATCTCCTAAGCAAGGAACCTCTCGTTATTTTGAAAGATACTACATATTCTGTGGCAAAAAATTTTTGAAGCATTAGATTCTGTCCTTGACCCAAAGAGGTTCATGCATTATGGCATATCAGGCATAAAATATCAAAGGAGTTTATGGTCAATATATGCATGCCAACCATCATGTTAGACTGGACGGCAAAAAGGATAGGCAAAAGTTGCATTGAAATACGAATTTTGAATCTATGAAACCTTGGATTTTGTAAAAATGTAATCTTGTAATAATAAACAAATCTTTTTACATTGTATATGTTGCTTTTAGTTAATATAAATAATATGATTGCATTTTACTTATCGTGTTAGAAGTCAAAAGCACCATGATGACGTGATAACAATCATGTTTTATACAATCATTTAATGATAAATATGTATGCATATTATATCAAAAAAATTACTTATATTTATTTATTATCTAAATATAATATTTTATTGCTAGATAGGTTGTAAAGTGGTTATTAAAGAAAAAAAAAAGTGTAAAAATTTTCTCAAATAAAAACTAATAAAATATAGACATTGCTGCAAAATCTTATTGGATATAATGAAACATTTTTCGAGTATGTATATAGATTGATGACTAGATCTCAAGCTCATTAACAATGACAACTATTTGATAATTTTTCAAAAACTAAAATAACCTAGTCATGATTTTCAATAAATAAAGATTCACATATTTATTCTAAACAAGTTTAGGGTGATTAGTTACTAAAAATTAATAGAATTTGTTTGATTATGTTACACTTCAAAAAAAATTATGTATCTAGGTGAAAAATGGTTTTATATGGTCCTCCAATCATAAATCATCATGTATAATAAATTTATCCATTTTTACAATAATTACTTTAAGGATTATATTAATACTGATTAGTAATTAGGTAAGAGGGTAAAAATTAACCATTAAAAACGTCCAAACATTCTGTTATAATTTAACATGGATTTTAATAAAATACTCTTTTGTTTATTTAACAAGATATGATTTTATGATAAAAATATTTTTTTTATCATATAACTAATGAATCTAATTATAACAAATCATAGGTTAATTGTTTTGTACTTGCTCATAGGTTAATTATTAATATTAAAGGATATATGATTTTCTTAGTTTTTTTTTTATCAGCGTATGATTTTCTTAAGGTTTTTTTTATCAGCATATGATTTTCTTAAACTAATAATATATACACCCCAAAACTTTGCATCGTTTTATAAGCTAAAATTTTTTGATGAAAATTCTTAATTGAGAAAAAGATTTACTCAAAAACTAAATAATTACACAAAGAAAACATCGGAATCGTGAGTCATTGATCCTCCACTCCATTACATTCTAATGTGCCAATATTTAGAAAATATATTATAATGTATTTAATATACTTAATAAAATAATTTCATTCTTTCATAACTTGTTTTGAACTATGTAAATTATTTCCCTATTTATCAGAAAAACTAGTAATAGATTATGTGTATGCATCATAATACATTTTTAATTATAGTTTATATTATTTTTTAAGTATAATTTATATTATATCTTAATTATTGATCATCCTATACATATTATTTTGTATTTTTCCATTACAATTATTTAAAAACAAATTTTTATATAATTTATATATATATATATATATATATATATACTCATATATATTTATATAATGTATATGCTTAATATATAAAATTTATATTTCTTTATTAATTATACTCATCCAAAATAATCAATTTTAATTTCACACACATGCTTTGATTTTGAACGATTATTTTTATTCAGTGTGATAGAAGTAATTTGATATTATACAATAATGGTAGAGACCTAATATTACATGACCAATTGAAAAGGTTAATTATGTTATTAAAAGTGGTTAATATTACATTTAGGTCTTTTTAATCAATATTTCATGTCTGATTTTCTGCATTTGCATGAAGTTACAAATGGGTGATATACTTCACTCAATTGGGCAACTCAATGGGATTTACTTTATATACATATACACACAAATTAATAATTTAACTAACCAAGCTGTCCTCTACCACCCTACTTAGCCTTTTAGGCTACAAGCAATCATTTACCTTTTTTTATTTTTACTTATATTATATGTTACGATATTATAATTATTTTGTTAATATTAGAATAGAAAAGACTATAACTTTTTGTATTGTGTTAGTTGAAAATGTATATAGACCGATTATAAATTAAATTATTCACATTTATAACTATTTTATAATTAATTATTAATAGGTACAAGTAACAATTCTCTTCATTCTTTCTATTCGAAACATTAACTTAAGTTAAAAAACTTGATAGACTAGTAAGCTAATATGAAGAGTTCGGTTAGTATTGTACAACCGATATTTAAGATAAATTCACCCCACGTGGGACAAGATAACATGTAGTTTTTTTAGTGTTTACATAAAAATTAATTAACTTTTAATTTTGATTATTTATTTGGTTAAAAATAAAATAAAATCATTAAATTAGTGTAATTTCTTTTTTATATTTATCAAATAGGTGTATAAATATATTTTTAATAAAAATATAAGTTATGTTATAGAGATATCACTAAAAATAAAGAAGTCGTGTTATCATAACATAACTTTAAATGAAAAGAAAAATAGAACTAAAGTTATATCAATGTAACACGATTTCAATAAAAAAAATAAAACTAAAGTCATATCAACATGACACGATTTCAATAATTTTTTTTTGTTAAAATCATATCATGTTGACACAACTTCAATTTTAAAATCATATTATAATGAGATAATTTTTTACTTAAAATCATATTTTCATGACATAATTTATCGATTTTTATAAAAAGAAAATTTATATTTATTCAGTAAATACCAACAAAAATTATATCTCTTTACTACTTTTGTTTAAAAATAAACTAGGTTATCTTAGGAGGGTTTATAATGTAGCATACACTAAGTCATACTAAGCCTTTTTGAAAATAAACTAAATTAAAGGTTTTATGAAAATTTATTCGATTAAATATACCATACTTTGAAAAGAAATAACCTTTTAGGTTTGATCGATTGGCTTATTCAAATAAACAATGTTGATGAATTTTTATTTTTTATTAAAATGATAGATATCCTTCGTTATGGTGAGTGATAAAATGATAAATAGTATACACTAAAGAATGAGAACAGTAAGAAAAAGTTAGAATGACGAGGATCCTAGAATTAAGAGTGAAAAAGAAAAATGAGAAAGCAGAAGGCTAAAAAAGAAAGCAATGAAATGTGGCCCAACTGCAATAAGGCCACGGTGAATACACGTGCCCATATTAGTCCTGAATCGGCTTTTAGGGGTCCCATATGAAGGAAGCAGTCAAATCAATCCCATCATTTTCCCATCAATCCTTTTAATTTTTCCCCCCAAACACTTCTTACATGGTGACAAGAAAAGAAGGGGGCAACTGGGAAATTTACACATAAGAACCCAGTCACGTACTAGGGAAAAAGCACCCTACTTCCTAAAATTCCTTTGTCGTTTTCGACACCATTTTTCCTTTTCTTTTTTTCCTTCCGAACCACCACACAAACCACCTTAGTCACATTATTTGACTTTTCCTCATTCCTTTCTAACACGGACAAATATTTGATTCCAAAACCACCCCAAAAGTCCACCGTCTTTGCAATATCATAAGCAGTTATGGCAGTTTGGTTCACCTAAATCCTCTCCCTCTTCATATTCTGCTACCTCCTATGTTCCCTCACAACTTCCATCCAATTTCAAACCACGTAAAACCATCTCACCTTCAATAATGCTTCACCAATATAAAAACCATACCAACAAAATCAAATTCAATTAGACAAGATTTTATATATAAATTTTACTTCCTTTCTAAGTTTTTTTTTTCTTATGTGAATGGGGTCTTATATTAATTAGAGAGAAAGTCAGTATATAATATAAAAATAAATATAATCGTCAATTTACAAGTTAATATTTTGAGAATAAATTAAACTAAAATTTACATGGTATTTGAGTTTATTTTTATTACATTTATTATATCACTCATTATCATAATAAAAATGAGTTTGATTTAAACTCAAAAACATCTTAATTTAAAATTAAAATGCAATATTTTATGATTTCTTTTATGTCACCTTTTATAAAGATTTGTACTTGAAGTGAAGCTAGTTTATTTAAAGTTTTCTATTAACAAGCATAATTGATTGAAAGATGTAAAATTTATCATATGAGTGGTTAGTCCTAAAATAAAAAGTTGCTAAAATTAGTTTTCTCTTTAGATATAAGGTAATTAATATAAAACAGATCAAATTGACTTTTTTTTTTCTTAAAAGAGAAAATTATCGGGTGGAAGAGATTTATGTCATCAACATGTTTAACTACCATATAAGATTGTTTCATTTGATTACTAGTTTCCAATTTCATGAATAGTTATGTTGTATTAAATATGCACGAAAAAGAGATGTTGATGTGTAATAGTTTTACGTCATTGGAGAACTTGTGTTCAAATAAATGATACATACAAACTCTGTTCTAACGAGAAACTTTGAATCTAACCAAAATAGTTTTTATAAGTTAAAGAATATAAGGACCTGCAGTGCTTTTTAAACATGGGTGTTTACTCCTTTTGACAGTACTTTGTTCAGTTTTCATAAAAGAAAAATATTATCATGATGAAACAAACAAGAGTAACACCCAAGATTTCAAATCTCTATAGTTTCCTTTCACATGAGGTTGCTTGAGAGAATCTCCAAGGCACCGTTTTGAGTTTTGACTGAACATGCATCATGAGTTGTAGATGTGAAAGAACAAGACAAAGCAAGAAGGAATAGGCCTTATACACTCTTATTTTTATTTTTTTTTCTTTGTATAATTCATGATATAGAAACCATTTTTAAGGGGAAAATAATGATGATTAGATGAAACTTTAGATGCAAAAATTAGTATTAGGGTGTGATGATTAAAATGGTTGGATGTTGAAATCTCCTAGCAAATGTAAAAGGACTTTGGGTCGGTTGGCTTATTCTATACACTTTATTTATGAGAGATGCAATGCTTTTGACAAATAGTCACAGTTAGGAAGGTTAGGTCTAGTTTTCGTATATTATATGAATTTGAACGTGCAAATTAATTTAATCACTATTCAATGTACCCAAAAAAACAAATATATGTTCAAACATTAATTTTTAATTCAGATCAAGAAAAGCAAAGAAAAGGACTAGCTGTATGCTGTTATTTTTTTTCTTCTTCTAGAAGAATGCATATTTAATTGTAGGTTTAGAAATAAGTGGAGGGCAAGTTTCAAATTTGATACATGTAAATATGCATTCTTCCTAGCTAATAATATAACTTTTTATTTGATTTAATGTGTTATTATTTACATACAAAATTGTAAATATATTTAGTATACTTAATATATAAGATATCAATTACCTATGAAAATGAATATGTCTAACACAATCAAGTTAAGACAAATAGAAGGTGTTGTGACATGTAAATTGGATGAAAGAGACTTGTCAAGTAATAAGAAACTTTATTTTTAGGAGCTCTTTTGATTAAAGTCTTGGATTAAAAAATAGAGATTTTTTAAGAGAGTTAGCTTAAATTAAACCAGAATGGTTCCAACATGTAGAAGATATTTCAGATTAAAAAGGATAAATGGATTTCTGTGTGCCTACTATAATGTATGAACAATGAAAGTAACGACCATATACTCAAAGATGTATTATTTCTTGCAATTTTTTTTTTCGCACTTTATACTATTTTGTTTGGGCATAGAAAAAAGGTGTGCTGACAAGTATTTTTCTTTTACTTTACAACACAAAAGAGTGGTCTAGATACAATTAATAAAGGAAAATTGTAAACGTATAGACCATTTTGGATGCAATATAATAAAAGAAAAATGTAAATGTATAACCATTTTAGGTATATTAGAATTGAAAGAAAAAAGAAATAGAAAAAGAGAGAAAAAAAATTAATACTAAAAGATACTCTTTCTATTTTTTTTTTCATTTATATGACATAATCATCCAAATTATTCTGAATAAAAATAGTTAATTTATTTCATAGCAATAAATTTGTTCTAAACTTATATTTTTGTCTAAAATTATCGTTGTTACTAGTATTGTTTTCTCTCTTCTAATTGTTTAATATAACAATTTTTTAATTAAAGATACTTTAGTTTAAAATTAATGAATATAAGTGTTATGATAGAGTCTTATAAAAATGAATGATCATAATTTCATTTGCTTTAATAAACAGAAAGAAAAAGGTTTTTTTTTTTATAGGTTAAAATGAAAGTCCTAAAGAAAATACTAAGAAACAGAAAAAGAGAAAAAAGTAGCAAATATAATAAATGATACATTGGTAAAAGGAAGCAAGATGGAAATGAGTTATATAAAAGAGGTAAATGTATTCTAATAAGAATTTTTGAATGGAATAACTGGAATCTAACATAATTATCTTATTTTCAAACGAGGAAGTTTCTTGAAGTTTACAACTGTCCTTACAAAAGAAAAAAAAAAAGGTTTACATATGCACCCACAAAATTAAATGGTTAAAATTAAAAGTTATTTAAAATATGCAATTCTTTACGGATTATAAATATATATTTTATATTTTATTTTAATAATTTACAATAAGATTCAAATCGTTTTAATTGTCTGTTTGGTGACAATGACATTTACATTTCACTTTTCAAACTCTTATTAAATATGTCTTTATATATATACACACACAAGCGTGTGGGTTATATTATAAGAGGGTAAGTTTTACATTAAAGTAATAAAAGTAGATCAAGACCATAACTATATTATACGTTAATGATCAACATAAAAAGAAAACTAGAGATACATTACATAACTTACAAATTAATTTTGGTAATTATGTAATGGGAAATTTATTTATCATCACTTCAACTGTCTTTTTTCTTTTTTCTAGTCAACTGTCTTTTTTCTTTTTTCTAGTCTCAACCACCTTATGTAAGTTATTTCTCTTATTATTTCTTTATCGTATGCATAAAGAAATGTCCAAATTTACTGTGCAAGTAAAACAATTTCAAAAAAGTAATGCGAAACATCTTTTCGTCAGAAGAAATGTACTCCTATCTATGAAGTTTTCAACCTCTAAATAACTATAATAAACTTATTAAATAACTATCTCCGTAGATCGATCATATGCATTTTGCCTTCATCATTTATTAGTCTCGTCGCTATTATATTTAGACAATTAACGTTAATTAATCTCAATAAAGTTTAAGTTAAAATAGAAAAGGAAGCTTGGAATTTATACATTTTACCAAAACCTATGTTTCATTATGGGGATAATATTTTAAAAATAGTAGAATATAAGTTAGGGTTTCTTTCATTTGTCTGAGGAGATATTTATGAAGAATTAGAGAAGAATTGAAAAATCTGAAAAGGGGTGAAATACAATGTGGAAAATTAAACTCACTTCACAATTCTCCTCCTACATGTCATTGTTAGTCACGCACAAGATAAATCTTTTGTTTCTTACCCTTTTAATCGCCTATAAAGTTCCAGAGAATAGCTTTTTTTCCTATGAATAAGTACTTCTCAGCACCTAATTATAGATGTTTTAGGTAGGCGTCTTAAAGTTAATGTGAGGCCAATAACTACTAAATTTTTGGATTGACAAAAGTAATGTAATTCCCTAAAGAGCATTAACCGACCATACTAAATTTTGAACTAACGTGTGAAAAATAATACACGTGCATGAAGGAGTTGTTATCATTAATATAGCTTGGTGATGATGGGTGAAAAATAAACAAAGAAAGAGGGAAAAGCAATTATTTTGTGCCGTTGGTTTTGAAGCTTATTGTATACAAGTTAGGTTGTAGCTGCTTGTTTTTTCATATCTGTGAAACCATACAAGGGGCGAGTGTGCTAACTCGTGCTATGATTCTGTTTCTTAGTACCTACGTTCTAAAATATGTTACAACATAAAAAGGTGCCGGAATAATTTGTTTGGAACTTTTGAAGTTGTCACCAAGAAAATGAAAATGGGAAAAAAATATGTGGTTTCAATTCAACATGTTTGAAGTTTTACCTTTCGTGAAGGGTTAGAAAGGTCGTTGTGGGAGAGAAGGCAATGGAGGGAAAGAAAAAAACTGAGGCTACAAATACATGCTAAAAATGTGCCTTAAGCATGGTGATTATGCCATTGTTCCTTTAAGCAAAGGAAACTGAATTTTTTTAAAAAGAGTCTCTTTGTTGTCTTTTATGAAAAGGAGGAGCCTCTTCAAATAGCATTTGAGAATAACAAGTTGTAAAATAACCATAAAAATAGTAAATAGTGCCTTGCTCCAATATCTAAAAGAATCTGAATAAAATCCTGAATTATCCATTTACATGGGATTATTTTCCTCCTTCGGTTGATACTCTCAGCCAGTGGTTATTCTTTTAAGGAAAAAAAAAAAGCCCTGAATTATGCTTAAAGAGAGACTTTTTTTATTTATTTATTTCATAGGTATTATTTTCAAAAGAAAACTGTATCCGAGAAAAGGTCAAAATTTCAAATGTTAGAGGAATCAAAAGATCGAATCCTAGTTAAGGAATGTATGTACATATTGTGTTCGGTAGCATTTTAAAACATGGCTGTTTTTAAAAACATGCTTAAAAAACAAAAATGAAATGCTTTATTTAATAAAAAAATGGAATCTTAATTCACTATATTTGATGAACCAATCCTTTGAATCTCAATTCGGTTGATAAAAGGATAATTAAATAATCATGTTTAATCACATTCTAGTGTTATTACTATAATTTGTTTACTTAAGATATCATTGACCAGTGTATTAAGAATTGAGTATAGAAATATGTTAAAAATTACAGAAGAACGTATATTTATGTATTAGAATAAAAAGTTATTCTTAATTGTTGTAACCATTGTCCTGAAAACACTTGTTAGTATTTGTCTTTACTTTTAGAAAAAGAAATCATAAAAGCAGGGTGCTATTTACCTTAATAGAATCTGATAAAGCAAGCTAGTGGCAAAATGGTTATGAAAGAACTTATCAGTAAAAGTTGGTGATTATTGTAAAAACTCTTCCAAAAAAAACATAGAAAAGGAGGTGCCTGAGCGATTATTATGTGGTCCCTCCAACTTTCTTATTTAGTATAGTTACTGAAAAGTACAAGGGCCATCGAAAAAGGTGATAGTTTCGTCGGTTTATGCCCGTGTAACCGAAGTTATGAATTGACCACACACTCCTCGCTTATACGAGACTTGAACCAACGAGTAGAAAGCGAGTGCATTTTTTTTTATAATTTATTCTTATTCAAACTTTTTTCCACTATAAATTCCACGTTAATCAGACGAAGCATCTACATAACTTACATACCGTTCTCCTCTGTTCTTCTCTCTCTGCCTTCTCTCTATATAACCCCGTGACCCTTCTTCCCATTTCTCATTCTCAATTCACTCCACCCCTCAAAAAGAAAAATTTCTCACTATTGATATTGATATTGCTATTGCTATTGTTGTTGGTATAGAATGACGAACCGTAATGTGAATAACACGCTTCTGGAGTTTGCAATGTCGATTTCAAACTCGAGTGCTCTACCTAGAGCTGCAGTGCCTGGAATAATGGCTTTGCTTGGTGGGGTTTTAGGCCTACCCCAGAAAAAGCTCTTATTGAAAACTTTGGAGGATGGAAGTGGAAAAGGAGGAACCAAAGTTAACACATGGATTGATTCAATGAGAGCTTCATCTCCCACTCGAGTCAAATCCACACAGAACCAAGACCCGAGTCCTTGGACTGTAAGCATAAAACACAAAAAGCCTTGTTTTTTCACAACATGGTGTGATTAAAATTGAAGCTTTTGGTGTTATTTATTATGTCTGACTTGGCTCTGTTCGGTTTCGCAAACTTTGTGCAGCTTTACCACCCTTCGGCACTGAACCTGTTTGATCAGATTGTATGTGAGTCCAAAGGGAAGCAGATTGTCACTTTTCTTGACTATGATGGAACTCTCTCCCCAATTGTTGCAGACCCAGATAAAGCATACATGAGTCAAAAGGTACACCTTTTGTTCTCTCTTGTTTTATTCACCAACTTCAAATTGTTAAAATAAGGGAAAATAGTGAAATTGATTTTCCCTTTCTTCTTCTTTTCTGTAAATAAATCAGATGAGGGCCACATTGAAGGACACAGCAAGGCATTTCCCCACTGCCATCGTGAGTGGAAGGTGCATAGACAAGGTACATTTTTTTTCCTTCAAATCAAAACCAAAAAGAAAAAAAAAATATTATCATTTTGGTCAGAACTAATTTGGAATTTTTCGAATTCTATTAGGTGTATAGCTTTGTGAGATTGGCAGAACTGTACTATGCTGGGAGCCATGGGATGGACATCAAGGGACCAACAAATAGGCGAAGTACTAAGAAAGTGAGAAAAAGTTTCCATAACCAAATTAATGAAACCAAGATTTTTATCATGGTGTCCTTCCCTCTCATCATAGATTCGTATTTTTTTGTTTTCTTCCAGGCAAAAGAAGCAGTACTCTTCCAACCCGCGAGTGAATTCTTACCCATGATCAACGAGGTTCGTTGATTATTGCTTTGTTTTAACTCCTTGCTCATCATTTTCTCAACACTTACACTCCATTTTAACTGTGCCGTTATCATTGTTCTATTATGGGGTCAGGTGTACAACATCTTGGTGGATAAAACAAAGCTTGTCCCGGGGGCTAAGGTAGAAAATAACAAGTTTTGTTTGTCCGTGCACTTTCGCTGTGTTGACGAAAAGGTACCAACATTCACCAAAATATTTAATTCCTCCCGCACCACTTGCACACGCACGAGACACGTTATAATTGACGGCTAATATTTTTGTTTATATCTAATTATCATTATTTTATTCCTCTTTTTCTCAGAGTTGGCCATCATTGGCTGAACAAGTGAGCTTGGTCCTCGAACACTACCCCAAGCTCAAGCTAACTCAAGGCAGAAAAGTGCTTGAGATTCGACCAACCATAAAATGGGACAAGGGCAAGGCTCTTGAATTCTTGCTAGAATCACTGGGTCAGTCTTCATGCATAAATAAAAATACCCTTCTTTTGTTTCAAATATAAAGTTGCTGCTGGTACGTGCCTCATGAGCAACATGTCCTCACTCTTTTTTTTTTTTTTTTTTTTTTTTTTTTTTTTTTTTTTTTTGCATTTCCAGGATATGGTAACTCTGACAATGTATTTCCAATCTATATTGGTGATGATCGAACTGACGAGGATGCTTTTAAGGTAATTATAACAAGCCACCACCTTGTTATATAGCTTGTTAAAATTTGTGTTAATTAGTATATTACACGTACTATAATAGTTATTTTGTTCTCTATAACTTATTACGTGTGTAATCAGGTTTTACGGAAGAGGGGTCAAGGGATTGGGATTCTTGTTTCAAAAATTCCAAAAGAAACCGATGCTTCCTACACTTTGCAAGATCCAACTGAGGTATATGATGAATGTCCAACGTTAATTATCATATTTAGGCATATCATGTACCTCTTTTTCGTGCTAACAATGATGTTTTGTTCACAGGTTGGGCAGTTTTTGCGGCATTTGGTGGAGTGGAAAAGAACGAGTACCCAATACCACAAGTTGTAGATTCTTGATGAGTTCAGGGAAATTGACGCCAACCCAGAATTTGGTCAAGGGGTGGTTCCGATTATATCCCTTTCTTGTTGGAAATAGGAAATAGTGTGTTCCATAATTTAAAGTTTTGGGGAGGGACCAAGTTCAAATAGCTAGGTTCTCTCTCTCTTTTTTTCTTTTTTTTTTTTTTTTTTTTTTTTTTTTTTGTTTTATTTTTTGTTGCGAAATGTAGTCTATTCCTTCACACGTTTGCATGCGCATGCGGATAGTGAAAGAAACTGATGTATTATGCCGCAATTGCGAATGGCGCGTCAACCTTCTTGCTCTCAACTGTACTTATCGTATGAAAATCACCAACTTCAACTACAAAAGGTGATTTAGACTATCACAAGTGCCAAATGACTTTGTACCCAAAAAAATACAAAATAAATTCATATTTATAACCTCTTTGTATCTGTTTCGCCGTAAACTGCGTTTCTCGAAAGAAAGAAAAAACATGATTTCCTTTGAATAGGAACGCCACGCAAACGTCAAATAAAACTCTAACCTAACTTCAGAAGATGTTACGTGAATAATGTTGAGATGATGAATAAAGAAAATTAATATATGTATATAAAAGTAGTATATACTACATGAAACTGAGCAGAGAAGTTATATATATAATCCCAACTTCGGAAATATAGATGACAAGCGCGCATGAAACGTTGTACGGTAAAGTTACTTCATCGAAATAAAAAAACAAGGAAGATAAGAAAACAAGTTCTTCAATTAAGTTAAAGCAACCATGTTGGAAGTATGTTGATTGTTAGTTTAAGCAATGCATTGATATTGCCGCATATAGCATATCCCTCAACCAAGGAATGGTAAAAAATTAATATTGGACATCTTGTTCTAAGAAACCAAACCAATGAAATTTGTAGACACATTATTCTCGTCATCAACATTTGTGTCACAGAGATTTGTTGTGCTAAATTTTATATTGTGAACTGGATCTTGGAATAAATGTAAGGTTCTTAATAAGGGTCAGTGAGTGAGCAAGAAGAATACACAGATGCTGCATAAATATTATAAGTGGAGAAGCTTATGGATAGTGGTGTTATCGGGTTGCTTTATGCATATTATACTAAAGAAGAGAAGGTTATTTAATGTGTGAGCCAATTAAGTGAAGGTGAAAACTAAAGAAAGCTAGTTAAAGAAACGAAAACCATGTGAAATCTTGAACTTGGTGTCTCTCTACCCTCATTTCCACAATCTGAGCCAGATAAATCTTTCACAAGAGTGGTGACAGCTGTACATAAGAATACAGTTGTCAAGATACCCCTTGTCATGCAGGAAAAATAGAGCTCACTGGTTAAGAAGTACACGCGTGTAGAAATTGTATTGACATTTGGATTTATCCCGAAAAGAAATGGTAGGAGCTTTAATAATTGGGAGCCTTGTCGTTTTAGGAGGACATGCCAACACTGACACAAATGTGAGTGGCTAATTGAGTTGGAAACTCATAATTTTGTGTGTTGAGTTTGAAATCTGTTAAGTGTAGAAATTCATGTGAGCAATAGACTACAGTATAAAATAGTTATAACAATAGTAAAGTGAAAAGAACTAGTCCATCAGTTTGGCATGCAAAGATATATGTTATCACGAGTGAAGTAGGAATAGCCTGAAAAGAAAAATTCAACTGACGTTGTGTAAACAGCACAGAAAGCGATGTAGATCATGGTTTGCATTCATCTTAATGACCATGTGTGTAATAATAATTGTTGAAAGATATAAAAATTTCAAAACTTAGGTGGGAGCATTGGTAGATACTATGAAAAGCTGGCAAGAAACCGTGATGGCCACCTTTGGTTTGCAATTATTCATGTTTCTGTTTGGCCATATTTTCCTTACTCCAATTGTGCACATTTTGCATTACTATACAAGCTACACACCTAACATTCTGAAAGAAGTAAACCCTGTGCTAAAACCCAAGTCCCTACCATTGAGTCACTAAGCCCTGAAAATTACTTCCATTATTGCCAACCACCCTATTCTTATGGTCAAGGTGCTATGCGTGAAATGAGTTGGTCACGCCATTACCAAACAAAGGGTGGTCATTTTGAAGAAGATATTTGACAATTATAGTCTCAGTTTCACAGTACATAAACCTGCTTGGTCCTGTACCTCCCAACTTGTATACAGGGCATCTATATTCACCCTTTTGTCAGACAAAGTTAGAAAAAGACACAGCACAATGGTTAATTTTAATAAGCCTTATTAAGATGACTCACTACATATATTTTAAGACTGCTTCAGATAAAGATAAAGGGAGTAAGATCTGGGATGATAAAACTAATTAAAAGAAACACTTTGGTTGATCTTGATGATCCTAATTCCTAACATAGCCTACAATTAACTATTGATAGCCCCATCCATGTTGAATTAGGATATTGAACCCGGACAGAGAATTATAATTAGTGAAGAGATGTTAGCCATTGGGCACCCTGATTTGATTTGACAGAACCAACCTGGATCAAATATCAGCAGAGTGGTATCTGAAAACAGTAATATTTTAAACAATGTGAGAGATCTGATTTCTAGTTTAATGGCTTGTTTTCAAAGGGTTAGGTGCGTGAAAGGGAAATCCACTAATTGGTGAATCTTATAAATGGTTGAGGAGGAGTTGGAATCCACTCAAAGTGCTTGATTTGAAGAAGACACGAGGGGGGATTCATAATGGGGACACCAAACATGTTTCCAAGCCTTGGAACCCTGCCCTTCATTTTCATACGTGTAAAGAAACCTTGCCACTAGATTCAGTTTCATCATTGGTTCCTTAAATAAAATATGCCAAGCCTTAGAAGCTCCAATTATTGCAAGAAAATGGCCATTTCTTAACACATTTCACCCAACCCCTCCTTCCTCTCATATTATGCCAAAATCCAACAGCTTGCACTCATCAATGCGTCAATCATACACACACACACTCCTACATGATTTCTCTGTGAGAGAAAAAACATATGCAAATAATATTATTACTTCTTTGCACACCCTTTTCCTCCTACGGGTGATTATCGAGGCCTTCAGAATATCTGAGTGCCTTTCAGTTGTGACCTTTTTGCTCCCAATAGACCACACCTGAGAAATAAAAAAGCAGGAAAAAGAAAAGGACCCTTCATACTAGTATTATTGCTAATCAAAATCCATTCTTTATCACAACCCAAAAACCATATATATATATATATATTCATTCATAACCTAAAACAACAAAACAAAACCCATCTTGTAGCATGACATGTTTCTAAACCTTCTTCATATTTCCCATTATATAATACTCCTGCGACCTCAACAACCTTTGTTCCTTGTTTAATTATTAGTGAAGTACTGTTGTTGTGTGCTTTAATAATTAAGTTAGCTAGCAAGCTACTACAAGGCATATGGTTCTCTCTGTAATGCATTATTTGCCATTGCCATAGAGATACTCAATAATGGATCTCCATAGACCTGTCTGCTCTCTGATGAAGGACATCGATCCAATGGTCCCCACTTGAAGAATGAGCATATTTAGCCTTTCATAGTATACCAGCATAGTTTTTTTTTTTTTTTTTTTTTATCACTTTCCATAAAAAAATAATTATTTATTAAAAAAATATTTTTTTAAAATTTATGAAAAAAATAAAAAAAAAAAAATTATTTTTATTTTCTTTCAAAAATTTTTAAAAAAATATTTTTTAATTCACAAAAAATTTTTTTATGGAGAGTTATTAAAAAAAAAAAAAAAAAAAAACTATGCTGGTATACTATG
>Ga0099825_1001193_pt1 | contig 32406 bp, 20 predicted proteins | sample SiratroredBW_FD_76838 | JGI IMG/M metagenome (GOLD analysis project Ga0099825, IMG submission 76838) | Root nodule microbial communities of legume samples collected from California, USA - Siratro red BW | ecosystem: Host-associated > Plants > Roots > Nodule | place: USA: California | collected...
CTGATAATAAGCGTACTGAGAGGAACTTTGATGTCGGAGACTGGGTTTTCCTGAAGCTTAGACCACATCGTCAGCATTCGGTGGTTTCTAGGATCAACCCAAAGCTTGCAGCGAGATACTACGGTCCTTACCAGGTGTTACAGCGCATTGGATATGTGGCTTACAAGTTGTGTTTGCCAGAATCTTCAAAGATACACCCAGTTTTCCACGTTTCTTTGCTAAAGAAGGCTGTTGGAGATTATGATTGCAAAGCGATATTGCCGGTGGAACTAGAGGATGTTAGTACAGAAGAGTTGTTTCCAATAGCTAAGTTGGGGGAGCGTGTTACCGAGAAACAAGGGATGAAAACTACGCAGGTACTGATTCAATGGACAGGGCAACCAGCAGAGCAAGCTACTTGGGAGGATATGACCCTGATTAGAAGTCAATTTCCAGAATTTCGGCTTGAGGACAAGCCTTTGTCTGAAGAGGGGGGCAATGTTACGGCCCAGCCGCAAGAAGCTATTGGGTTTAAGGATGTGATAGCCCAAAAGGAGAAGCAGGAGCCCAAGGAGTGAAAGGTTTACAGGAGAGGCCAGTGGAGAAAGAAAGGAAATGCTGAGCTGGAATAAGTTAGTTAGGGGGTATATAGTGGGGGAGGAAAGAATAGTGGGGAGGTGTGCAGTTTTGTGATTCTGTTGGATAGAGATCTATAGAATCTCTATAGGAGCTCTGCTCTGGGACCAAATTGGCTAGTAGCTCTCCAATTTGTGTTGAACGCTTGCAAAATAATACAATATTACCTTTTATTCCATTTGCCTGTGTTATTTTTGTTACTGTTTTCTTTTTGTTTGCTGTGGGTTGTATCAGTTATGGCAAAGTGTAATATCAAACTAGAATCTCAATCCTCATCACTCCTTAGTTAAATGATAAAGCATGTGTTATAAAAATAAGTTCTAAGTTACTACTAGCTAGAGGGTTCGGATAAATTTGTGCATAATTCAAAAAAAAAAATTGTTTCGGGAAACTAGAGGGTTTAGATAAATTTCTGTACAGTTCAGGAAAAAAAAACAATGTACTGGCAAACTATCGTTTTAATGTTGCCAAGTATAGAAGTATGTACATCAGGCGTTTATATATCAGTCTCAAATTTTCTAGTCATCAGCCAAGGTGACTCTTCCAGTTTCGTACAGATGATACATCCACAGAGGCTCTATCAACTCCTTTGCACGGGTTAGTTTTTCCAGCTCATCTTCATCGATTTCTTCTGCAATTTCCCTGTCTATCTTGGGAAAAATTTCTTGCAGAGATGACAGCATAATGTCACCCCAATCCCGGTCATCATGTTTAAACAGCTTAAGACATACAAACCGCAAGAGTCCTAATGCTAGCCCAAAGTTCTTCTGTTCTAGCCCAACAAGTGAAGAAACCATGAAAATATTGCCAACTACATCCATTACACTGGGATTTTTTTTCAGAAATATAATCAGCGTTGCAAGAAGCTTGTTGAATGCAGCGAATTTTTCTGGTCGAGAACATTCATCATCTTCTTCAGCTTCAGTTACTTCAAAAAGTTCAGTCTTGGCTACAATCAAGGGCCATTTTGGAAAATACAACTTCATTTGTTCAGATACAGATGAATGTTCCTCATCCGAGTCAGTATTATTTTGAAAACTTGTCGATCCCAACCCTAGAAGCACATCAGGCAGCCAAGTCTTTACTGCTGCAACAAGGCGCAATGCATAGCCAGAGCCCATACATGATTCAATTGAAATGATTAAATCAAGCATGTCATTTGCAAGAACAAAAGCTCCTGGTAAAGTTATTGAGGATCCACTAGACTCTGCAAGTATCACATTAAGTATTTTTGCTGCATAGGTGAAAGAGCTTTTCAGGCAAACAGCAATATTTCTTTTATCCTCTTCCTTAAATTGAATTTGCTTACGATGTAGCTTGTCAAATGAAGATATGATATGTTGCACACATTTTGATGTGTAATTTAAGAATAATCCATGCTTGTGAGGAGCAAAACACATAGCAGTGACATCAGCCATGAACTTGAGAACAGCAGTGAGCATCTTTACCATACAAAATACTTGTTGGGCTTCATCATTTGTGGATGCTACGCATATGTTTGCAGATAATTAGTCACGGATAAAAGGTATATACAAGGACATAACATAGATCGTATCAGCACACACAAATATAACTTGTCAAAAGTTCTGATAAATTAGTTATCAACAATGGGCCAAAACACAAACACCACTACAATACAAACACAAGTTCGTCTAGTCCAAGCTAGGCAAATGATGAACATTGAACATCATAATCATAAAATGTACATAAAGCAAATATTTAGGGTGTACTTGATTTCCTTCTTTTTTGGGTTCAACTACTATTTTTCTATAATAATTCAACGGTAATTAGGAAAAATATTTCATTCAAAATCGAAGATTGCTTCCAAAATAAGTGTTTTAAAAGCCAAAAAACACAAACAGCTTAAGTGTGTTCACATCCTCTTCTTCTGCTGTGATCCTAGTACAAAGGTGTGGGTCATTTGGTGTAAGCTTGATAGCTGTGCCGGGTGGAACCGGATACAGTCATGATTGAGCTGATTTTACAGGGATATTCATATGATTTTAAAAGCAAAAAAACAGAATTTGAAAATAGAAATCAAACACTTTGTTCTTAATACGAAAAGAGCAGAAGTCTTCTCAACAGACTCGTAATTTTAAATGCAACGTGAGCCTCTACAAATTAAATAACATCCATCTTTTTTGAAGATATGATATTTAAATCCTCACAGTTCAGAATAATAAATGGCATATTTTGCTCCTTCTGAAACCACTGTCTAGAATCATGAATTTTGTTACCAAAAGTATCAAGGGTTTAAAGTGCGATATTCTCTTTATGATAGGAATGCCTAATGGTGCTTATTAAATATGAAGATTAAAAGACGAGAAACATGAAAAGAGTGATTAGAACTAAAGTATAAGAAATCTGTCAATGATAATCCCCAGACCCAATTAACCTATATACTGTTCAACATAGACCAAATAAATTTATTTGAATCCAAAGATTGACTTAAGGATTGAAATCAATTGAAGTACTTCAGTTATCGTGCTTGAGCTGCATTTTTTTCCTTCTGTGCAGTGTGCTTGAGTTAATTACATTTGGTAAAAGCACCTAATCCATTAGCAGACCAAAAACACAGTGCCATATATGTATTTACTCACCACGTTTACTTGGGCCACATGCATCTGTAGGAGATAGCCTACGCCTTTTTGTGGAATTTTGATCTGTTCTATTGGTAGGCTGCAGCTTACATGAATCTGCATCGTGATTTTTCATGATGTCACCTTCTCCAAATAGTTTTTCCAAACAGTTGAGCACATGCTCTATTGTCAGCTCCAAGATATTCTGCTTTTTTTCAGAAAATAGAGGGAATCAAATCAGGCAACCCATGATTGAAATATCAATTCATCAACAAAAGGAATGTGAGTGTTATAAGAGCTGTCTCAGACCAGCCAGTCAAACTGTTCTGGCCTAGAGGCAGATGTATAAATGGTTTGAGCTGGTTTTTGATAAAAAAAATGTTATGGAATCGATAACTGGTGACTCAGTTAAACCAATTTGAATAAAAAAGTATGATCTTAAATAACTTTTTTAATGTAAGAACTTTGTTGGTTTGGTTATACATGTTTGGGAATTTTTTAGTTCATTAAACCAATGATTAGTTTAACCAATAACTTGGTAACCAAATGCTCTGATTAAGTAAATAACAGATATAAGTCCAAGAACATGGTAGAAGGTCTTAAAATAAAATGAATTACTTCATCGAGTATAAATATTATACCATAATCATCTACTGGAAACCTGAAAATTTCAAGGGATAAAATAAATTCACCAGTTTTCCACGCAATTACATTTTTTTGTTTTAGGAAATAATGAAATGAAAAATCACCCAATAAAACTGGCGAAAGAAGATGTAGGTAAACCAAATTCCATGGCAAACTTATATTAGTCAATAAGTCAACATGAAATTGCAGTTTCCATAATGCTCAAACTTTATCGGTGGACACTTCAATTCACTAAGCTAATGTATTTCTAAACTTCCCTGAAAGATTACTTTGGTGCTGGCCGTGGTATTCTGCATTTGATCAAAGTTCATAATATATATTTTAAAATTAAAAGAAACAAGAGAAATGAGAGGATAGCATTTTCAAACAATTACAACTCAATAAATTAACGAAAATCATTGGCATGTGCAAGGCAATGAAAATGTACAAAATCATTCTACGAACAGATTAAAATCTGAGAAAATCAGAAATGCAAAAAAAGTCAGGTAGATAATTATAATCAGGCAAATATTTAAAAAGAAAGTGCAAAATTGTACTTGCCTCCGACAGAAATTTAGAAGAATCATTCTTAGTTTTCTTCCTTCTTGAATCACCGTTTTGTATACTAGTTCTGCCAACATTATCAACAGTCATTTGCAGAGCAAGGGCCATATATGCCAAAACAGGAGACATGTCCATATTTTTACAGTGCCCACAATGCACAACGCTGACTTCAGAAATCACCTTAAGAGAAACAAACAACATCTCTAAACACTGAGATTTCATAATAGCCTTTCTGGTATCTTCACGCAGAAGCAAATCTCGAACTTGCCATGCCACTCCAACAGCTACTGAATAATCGTCCTTAAAAGATTGCTTTCTGTTAATTAACTTCAATTTAATTGAAAATTGTCCAGAGGAATTAGATTTCTTTCTTTTTGCAAATGAAACACTTTGAGACGGCATGTCTGCACCAAATTTAATGTGGCAACGATAGGCAGCCTTATGCAAGAAGGCGGTTAAGGCTTCAATCAAGTCATCAAAACCACCCAGTGAAAGCAATAGCTTATGTGCAGACCTGATTTCAGTTTGTCGACCAACATCCTCAGTTAAACCACTGCAGTTTGTGACAACACCCATGCATTCTTCAATAAGTCCAGCAACATCATCTGGACACACAGTGGACGCAAAGTTGAATAAAGAAGAACGGATTTCACTTTTAGAAACCAGAGATAGTAAACCTCTCATTTTCTCTCCATCAAGTAACTCTTTGAGAGCACTTACATAGCATGGTTCACTAGCTAAGTCATCACAAACATAGCAAGTAGCAGCAAGTAAACCCTCAATCTGATTTGCATCTAGCTGATTTGGTGACAAAATCAAACTCAGGAATACTTTAACCAGTTCCATAAGATGAGATTTAGATGCTCCTTCCAAGATGGCAAACTGGCAAAATCTTGCGCCAGCCATTGGAGCCCTTTTTACAAGTGCAATGCAGCGATTACATGCTTCCTCAACAGGTACTTTTGAGGGAAAGTAAGAAGGTATAAGTAATTTTGTTATCTTCTGAGCAACAGGAGGCTGATCAGTAGCAAGTGCAGACAATAGCACATCCAGCTCCATCACCTATATAACAAATAGAAGAACATATACTACTAAGAATTACATTAGACATAGAACTTTATTAAACAATTCTAATTTAACTCGTGTACCTTGTTGAACTGAAAATTTCTAACATCCTTAAGATGGACTAAGAGATCCACTGCAGCAACTCGTACTGTCAGGGCCTTGTCCAGCATTAGGTGCTGCAGTCTTGGCAGGAGCACCTTAAGGATTTCGTGAGAGTGGGGATTTCCAAGCAAATAAATGATTCCATTTAACGTAGAAAGCCTAACCTCAGTGCATACGTCACGAGACATATCAACAAATATTTTTGTTAATATCTTTGTTATGATTGGTGAAGGAATAACTTCCCAAAACAGATGAAGAATGCGACAAGAACCTTCAACAGCAATTGTTCTCACTTCTGGACAATCATCCATAAGTAGCCTTTCTAACAGAAAAAACTGCTTATCAAGCAATGTATCTTTCTCTTCTTTTGTGGAATCGGGATCTTCGAGGGGAAACATGTCCAGAAGTAGATGCAAAGCATTTTGACGTACATTTGAGTTTGAAACCTATTAAAGAGAAGGCTAAGTAAAACTGGGAACGCAGAGACAAAAAAAGACAGAGTAACGTAGATGATGTATATATCAGCAATATCATTTTTAATAATTAAGATTTATTGCAACTCCAACAAAAAGGATTTCGAGAAACCCAATTTTAAGAGGATCCCTTTAATTTATATGAGCAGCATGAAATTATAAATTGGTATAACAGCTATAGAATTGGTTTGGTTCAAATGAGGGGAACAAAGGAAAAGAACTTTAAGGAAGAACCCCTTTGTTTGGTTAACAAAGAGAGAATTGTGAAAATAAAATAAGTTACTGGTATACTCTTTCAATAGACAAATACAATCATTAAACTTAAAAATATTCAAACTAAGGATAATTTAGTTTAACATAATTCACAAACATTCAGCATTTCTCCCCAACTCCAAATCCTTCAATATTTGAGGAAGGAATTTCTATTAAACTAAATCCCTTCCATTCGCCTACGACCAGAACTATACTAGGATGTGAAAACTACCTTCTACAAGAGAACTCATATAACACCATTACAAAAAATCACATTCTGAACTTTTTAAGGATTCTATCAGTTCCTCCCTAACAATTTCCCTTTCGCTACTGATATTAGCAACCTAATGATCAAAATAGTGTATCCGCAAAAAAACCATTCAAATTCAACATACAACAAAAAAATTAAACCAGGGGGAGGGGGAGATTATTAACTCTATCTCCATTTACCTGCAGAGACCTAAAGACGATAGGCTCAGCCAGACGAAAAAGCATTTTCTCAACCCCATCGGTGGTCCTCTGGTTAATAAAAGCTCCCAAGACCCTCCTAATATACGAAGCAAAAGGTCCAGACGCAGCATGTATGGCAGCCTCAATTAAATCCTGCAAGAACCCATTCTCTATCTCACTTCTCGAATCCCCTTGCGCAGCTCTCCACGCCCGAAACAGAATGTCCCCATAAGCCTCCAGCATCGACTTTCTCCCGAACGGAATTTGGGACCGAATCATCGCCAAAAGTTCCTTCCCAAGCTGATGGCTCAGCCCAAAGACAAATGCAAGAAATCTCCTCCCATCCTCCGCTTTCAAATACAAGGGCGAAATCATACACCGTATCAGCAACAGCTTCAAATCATGGATGCTCTCGTCGTCGAAATCGAACAGAGTGAACGCCTCGCGGAGCACGCAGACCTTGTGCACGTCCATCTTCTTGTTGAGCGTGAGCGACCGCGACAGCAGGAAAGGGAGACTCTGCGAAATCAGCGACTCCCTTCCCGCCAAATTCTCCTTCCACCATTCCTCGCACAAACCCTCAATCACCGCCGACAGAGCCGATTCCGACTCGAAAACGATCAAATTATCGTGCAGCGCCTGAACGCCGGGAAGCAGATCAGAGAGCAGGAACGGTTTCCTTGGGTGCGTAACACACAGCAGAGCAATGTGGGCGAGAATTTCGAGGCGCTCGAGAAGTGCATGTTTCTGGTCGACGGGTTCAGGTTCGGAGCATCGGGAGGAGTTTCGGAGGCGCTTGGCGGGTGGACTGTGAGGGGAGGGAGGGTTTTGCGAGGAGTTGGGCCCTGGAAGGTTCTGGAAGGATTGAACGGAGGCGGAGATGGAATCGGAGAGGGTGGAAGGGAGAGAGGTGCAAAGAGGAGAGGAGGGTTTAATGGAATGGATTAGGGTTTTGAATATGGATTTTGAAGATTTGAGGCTTTGCTTGGTGGCTAAGGATATGAACTCTTCCGCTGAGGATTGCAGAGAATGACGAAGCCTCTTCTCCATCACGCTTTCTCCACTGTAACATCACGCACCCTCTCCAACTTCCATTTTCAAATTCATACAAGAGGGAAAACGTTCTTTTTCAAATTCTCGTCTTTATTGGGCCTTTCTAAAAATTCAAAGCCCAATCACCATCCTCGCACTCGTGTGAAAAGAAAAAAAAAACATGTAAAATATATATTAAGATAATAATTGGTACATTTACAGTATATATGACAAAATATAGGTTTATTTCCATGAGTTTGTCCAAACAATCTATCAGATTGAATTGGATATAATAAAATTAGACCAATTTAATATAATCTTTTTGTTCGAACAACAGCCTGTTTTGTTTAGTATCACTAAATTTCTTTTTATAGAATTTGTATAGATTTAAGACTTAAAAAAAAGTGAATATGATGACAAACACCAAAACATTTAATCAAATTAGTCAGGCGGAGTCAATTTACCATCTCCATTTAATTATCCCATAAGCGAAAACTTATTTCACCATGATGTTAAGCATTGCAGAAATGAAAAATTGAAGAACGAAGATACCTGCACTCAACAAGACAAACAACGTTTTTTCCACGTAATACATATGAATATTCATTTTGAGGTTAAAGTGTTGAATTTGGTCTTTCTCTCCAATGGGCTTTTGAGTTGATTTTGTACCAGTGTTCCTTTGTCATTCAAATATGATAAATGTGATTTTGTCAAGTAAAAAATGACAAAAGCATTTTTGTTAGAACATACATTATTTAATAACTCCTTTTTAACCAAAAGCTATTCAATGCATGCTCTCGCTGATGGCATTTATTTTAATCAAACTAATTCTGAGCTATTAAACACAACTAAAATGGTAAATAAGCTTGTACCAGAAGAAGAAAAAAGTGCATATGAGGAAGGTGTCCTTTGGTTGAGAAGTGTAAAATTATTGAATGGAACACATTATTATCTGCTATTAATTTAACCATCACATTTGTTTATAGAGGTGTAAGTGTAATATGAATGAAAAATGATAGTAGAAGGTGTAACGGTTAAAGGAAAGTTTCCCAGTTCTTCTGAAAAGGAGGCTCCCCCGTCCCAAGCAAACACATAATCACGTTCAACTTTTACAAGCTTTATAAATGGCCACACCCAAATGGTACACAGATACATCAAATCAAACAAAACCAATTCCCCATTCTCCACGGCTTTCACCCTTTCTAAAGCATCCCAAGCAACCACTCTATCAAAGCCTGGTAGTAGGACTACTAGGGTTGCTACCTATTCCCATCATCTTATACATTAATCAAAAACATTATTCCCTCACAAAAAAAGGGAAAAGGAAAAAAATGCACTTGAAAAAAAAAGTACAAATGTAATAGGAGCAGATCAAGAAAGCAAACACTGCCCAAACTCACTATGGACAAGTAGCTTTCTGCCTTTCACTTCTCACTTCTCACTTCTCACTTCTCCTTAATGGCTTGTGGATTTTCAGACAGCTTCTTCAAACTTACTGTAGGCTAAAGCTAACAACTTTTTATTTATTTATTTACTTTTCCTTTTTTTCTCTATCTTCTTTGTTGTCACAAGCTGAGACTTTTTGTTGGGTACCGGGAAATAAAAACCCCAATCATCAATTCAAATCATTCCACAAAAATGGTGGATGACACTCATTAGACCTATCACTAACAAGAATAAATTTCAGTGGAAAAAAAATATTATCCTATAATAATCTAATTAGTAACCACCAATCAATTTCCCTGTGTTGATTAAGATCACAAACTCTGCGAGATGCAGCAATCTAAGGCCGATGTAGCTTCTGTGCTGCACAATTTTCACTGTCCTGAAAACTAAGTTTTCTCTTAGCTCCTGAACAAGTGTCAGATGGGTTCTCAAGAACACACGTGGAGTTCGATTGGGTAGACATTAAATTCGAGCAAGGAGTCTTAACTTTGGTTTTCCTCTTTTCCTGTATTAGGTTGTAACAGAAAAACACATCTCCCTGTTGCATACAAACATGAAACATCATCAAACTCGTGTCATCTCATGTTATGTTCCATTTAATTTATGTCTATTCTCTATCCAAATAACAAGAGTTAAAGAACAATTAAGTAACATTCGCGAATGCAACTAAATAATAAACCCACACTTTCTAGATTTCCCCACGATGAGATTACACTTATTCGAAGATCCATTGCTTTTTTTGTCAATGTAGCATCAAAAGCTGCCAATACGGCAGCCGCGGCAATTATAGATGGTCGTTGATCCATCAGATTAACATCTACACAAAAAGACTCATCTTTAGATATAAATTTTGATCATAAATAATAGTACTTTTTCATAAGGGAATTGCATTATTTAAAATCACCTTTGACCATGGCCACAATATGTTCAACGGCTTTTCTGATTATTGTCTGTGGTCTGGATCCAGGGCAGAACTTGCCGACAAAGTAATGCAAATAGGCAAAAGGAGTTGCTGATCCCATTTTCCATTCCAAGGTACTCAGAATCATGAGTTCCATGTTCTTAATTACTTTGTTCTCAAAGCGATACTCTTCCATTGGATAATCAGATAGAACCGGCACATTCTGCTCTTCTATCTTTGCTGCCAGCGATAAACATGCTACAGATAGCAACTGAATAGCCCAAGGTTTTGATTCCTGCATCATTCCAGAAATTAAGTAAAACAGAAAAGGAAAGTTAAAATGAACAGAATCTGAAAGAGAGGTTAGAGCATACATCAATGGATCGCTTTGAAAGGAACCGATCGAAGTAAGTCACTGATATATAGGCCGTCTCAACTCTGAACCCAAATTTTGCTCGTGAATGATTAATCAATCAACAAAAAAAAAAAAAAAAAAAAAAGTTTCAGGTTTCAGCAGAAGAACAAACAAAAGCAAAGAAAGCATGAGTTATGATGATGATAAGTAATCGAAAACAAACATTGAAAATCCAGTCAATGGCATCCACACGGGCACTCCTCAACCAGTTTCTGTTGGATCGATCATCGGAGGCCAAAAATGGTTGATTTTGGGATCCGAATCCGGTTTCTTGTCTGAACAAATACTCAATGTATTCCTCTTCATCCTCCAAAACGAAACATTGGGTATCAAGGGAGTCAATAATAGTGTCAGGGTTCTCATCTAGGTCTTCAAAGAAGCAAGCTTGGCCTTCTTCACACATGAGGCTAGACAAGGAAAAAGTGGCAGAACTCCCCATTACAATGTCTCAACCTAATTTGCTTTGGAATGTAACCGCTAAATAGTTGGAAATCTGGAGAGAGATTTGGTTGAGTGGAGAGTGTGGATGGGAGAAAGTGGGAAGAAGCGGTTTTGGTGCCGCCAAAAAAAGGAGATGAGATATATAGGGACGTTAATTAGCGGTTAGGGGTTTTGAGTTTAGCTATCTTTGTACAATGGGTATGTGTACGTATATACACTCAATACCCTTACACTAGCATGAGTGTAGTACTAAAGAGTGTGTGTGGTGTGGTGGCTTAGGACTAGGCCATCCCAAAGTCTCTCCAAATGTTGGGAGATTCCAGACTTCCCAATATTAAGAGTCTATGGGGTACTGCTAAGGTACATGCTACCCCACTTTTGGTTTTCCCTACAATTCAGGACAGTTGTAGGATGGTCACTTTTGTCCCATGTGATGGTAAAGGCTTTCATTTGGTCTTATTGTTCATCATCCTCCACCTTGTATCTGCCTCCACCCTTTGGTTTTTATTTTGCTAATACCAATTCTGAACTCAAATTTTGTTCTGAATTTAATGAGGTAAAGTACCTGTGTTTCGCCAATTATGCATTGCATTTACTATTAATTCTGATAGTCTATGTTTGCCTTCAATAAGGAACCGTCTATAAACCTCAATCCTACCCACCTACTAAAATAGAAGAATATCCATATGGAGTGAAATATAATTTATGAGAAAAGCTATTATAAAGTGAGCGTATCTTCGAAATCTGTCATGAATAGTGTCTTTATTTATGACTAAACTTTAGTAAATGAAAATCATAATATGTTCAAGTTAAATCAAGAGCTGAAAAACCTTTATTCTTACTTTTTTAAGTAGGTTGAGTTTGGAAGTCTTATCATAAACCCTAAACCATGAGCTCTATGACCTTACCTGTCTCCCAAGCTCCACCGTACATTATTATCAATGGTCTCATCTCTTGGCCTTCCTTGTCTCGCTTTTTTGGTTTCAGATACTAAATTAGTCCCTAATGTCCACGTTTAAGCATCACTATTCAGCATCAAGTATGAGCCACCGAATCCACATCTTATTGGTAAAGAGACTGTACAATTATAAGTTTGCTCCCCCCATATAGGCACATACACAACAAATATGAACAAACAAATATGCTTGTGCCAAAAAAGAACAACTTCTTGTTAATACTAGTGGAATTGCAATGTTTGAACTTTAAAGTAAATCTCATAATCAGTGTAAAATATGAATAGTTGCCTAGTTCCTCGCTGCTATAGCATGAAGACTATTATTTGTGTTCTCTGCGTAACTAAATTTCTTTAAAGATGGAGAGAAAAATGGAAAAACTACGTGGACTTTACTCTCCATAAAGTCTTCGCTGTTTAGTTCCTAAAGAGTCAGGTGAAGCATTTTCTTAATGGAATAATCAGAAAACCCTGCCAATTTGAGAATTTATTAAGCTCCAATAGGGACGAGCAGAAGAAAACAGTGAATCTTTTTATCAAAATGAGGCTACATGATATGGCCCTATTATATTTCTTAATAAACATGGCAGGTTAGATAACTAACTACTTAATGGTAGAATCAAATCAAATTAAATTAAAGGACACAGGATCCAAAATCTGGGATGCCATTAAAACTGATGAAATGCCGTCTTTTACAGTCTTTGACTGCCAGATAAGATCATACTGCTGGTCTCACCAAAATAAATATTGCATTGTCATCATCAGAATGCAAGCATGTTCCTCCTCAATTAGCTTATACTGCAGGCACATGGAACCATTCTAATCCATTTAATAATTACTTAACCAAGGCTTGCAACATTTTAAGTTTCATTTCAACCCCCCTTTTGGCCATCCTAATTGAAAGCATTTAGTGAAACATTTTTCTTGAAAGTGTCACATATTTTAACTAGGATCACAAGTAAAGGTTAGAATTTGATGCATATAGTAACACTTAATTTGAAACCCTGTAATGTCTAGAGAAGGTGTTGTAAGTCCTTAGTTTGGAGGGGAAAAATGATAAGGAGGGGCCACAATTAGAGGGTAAGAAAAGAATTGATGAAAGTATGATAGCACACGTGAATAAAATAGCAGGGGAGGAGCGTCTTCACGTGTGAAAGGCTGGACCACTTCCAGTCTGTGGTAGTGTCAAAGATTTTATAAAAGGAAGGCAGAGGGAAGAAGAAGACGCTCCTGGTCTATCCTAAGTTGCCACCCACTCACAATAGAATATACCACTAATACTGTTAGATGAGATGTGGTTTTGTACTAGTATGTCCCATATGATATTATTAATTACACAACACACTAATAAATAAATAAATGCACCAGAATTTTGGTAGTATTTTATTTTGGTTGAGAGTTTGAGGAGGGTCTTGGTGAGCTTAGGTAACAGTGATGGGAAGACTAGGTAAAACCTTTGACTCTGAAACATCAGCAAGCCCAAGATGGTCAGCAACTTTGACTGCTTATCATGCTCTCTTCTCTTCTCTTGCTTACAGCTGCAGAATGGGGTGGGGAAAATCATGGTTCCAAGACCACTCTTTATTCGATCACTAATATGTGTCACTCAATTGCCTGCACTGCACAAACTCACACAAACACTAGGGAAGCCTCAATTTGTATCTATCATTTCATCACTGCTAACCAACACTCTTGTCACATAGTAGGTAGATACATACATGAACATGTAATCAGAAGTTCAATTCTTTATTTGGGTAAATGGAAAAAAAAATGTTACAAGAAGTTATCTTTTTAAGTAAATCTTAATATTTTGATAAATTAGTCTTTTGATTCGTGAAAAATTTCATGAGGGTGTTAGATTTTTTGAGAGGTTACAATAGACATGAAGTGTGCATGAATGGGGTTTATATGGAAAATAAAGTGAGTGTGTTTCTGTGACGGGCTGTGTGATTTTGCTAGCTAGCTAGCATTGGACAAATTAATTGAATGTTGTTGGTTCTGCTCAAGCTATTCAGTGTTGGTTTTCATCATTTCGCAACCACCACCATTATTCCATTTCCATTTTCGTGTATTTGTAGTTACTACTGTTCCATTATCAAATTGAATGACGATGGATGATGTTGGTTACTATTATTGTGACTTCATTCATTTGCGAGAGCGAGATCATTATCATATCAGCAGAAATGCCTACAATATAGGTCCTGCAACATCTAATTTTCAGGCTTTCCCTTAGGGTTATCTTATGAATAATTTATTTGGATTGAATTTTTGTTGAAGATTTTTCCAGTAGGATGTGATAACAAACTTACCACCTAAATAACAAAATATGTTATTACAACTGATAACATTAAAAAAAATTGAAATCCAATAATAAATAGTCTAAATTTTACAAAGATTTGGTTGACAGATAGTTTGTAAGTTTACAAAGATCTGTATGAAACAACTTGATTTTTTTTAAGGCATAAAAGATTGTGTGTAAGTTGATAATAGTCTAATATAGTTTAAAGTAACTTCTAAGATAATAGTACAAGAAAATTAGGTTTGTTAAGTGTCAGAAAGAATTTAATAAGACCACTTTTATTTGTTAATGAAGTTTTTACATATATATTATGTTGGTATGGTATGTTGATGGAAATGCTTATAGTTAAAAAATACATTTTCGAGACTAACAGATTGAAGAAACAATTGGATAAGTCGTTTATTTTGAAAGATATTGAAATCACTAAACAGATAAAAAGAGAAATAAATATCGACTTTCACAATAACATTATATTAAAATATTATTGTAGAGATTCCAAATAAAAAATGTTAATACGGTAAATACACTTCTAATCATTCATTTTAAGTTGAGTACTAAAAAAATGTAAATAATGAAATTGGGCGATTAGGTGTGCAAGAGGTTCCTTTTGCATCTATAACGGATATTAAATACATCAATTTATATTTTTGTCAAATTTATCTAAAGAACATTGAAATGTTGTGATAAGAATTTGAAGCATATTTATTGTACTATTAATATAAAACTTTGTTTTGGTGGTGAAAAGTCTACATTAGTAAGAATACATGTAAGGTGAAACTGTAATCACCTTCATAAAAGCGGGTTAAACATATGCATATCACAATTCTATGAGTTAAACAAAAGTTTTAAGAATTTAAAAAAGAGGTGGAAAGAAAATAGAGAAAAGAGTAGGTCTTGAAAAAAAAAAACATATGCATATCACAATTCTATGAGTTAAACAAAAGTTTAAAGAATTTAAAGAAGAGGCGGAAAGAAAATAGAGAAAAGAGTAGGTCTTGAGAAAAAAAAAAGTTGCAAGAAATGTAGGTTTGTGTTGGGTAATCCGAAGGGATAAAACTAAAGAGATCTCACAAGAAGAAAATTGAGTCAAACCCACTACAAGGGAATGACACTACTTTCAATCCAAAAACTTAAGACATTGGGTTTGTGGGTCTTCTTTCTTATATGTTGCTCAAATTTCTTATTCCTACTCAATGTGAGACTTAGACTCACACTTGGATATCTAACAAATCTTCCCTTCAAGTGAGAGTTCCTTCTACACTGGTACACTCCCCTTCAAGCAGAAGCATTTTCAAATACGAGTACCTTAATTACAAATGATCTTCACTTATACCGTCGTTTATACACTTAAATGGGACACACGGGACTCACCACGCTTGCCTAAAACATCTGAAACATCTGTCAGAAAGTTTCAATACCAAAAATAAAGTTAAGGAGAGTTGTTTATGCAATTTATTATTTTGTTCTGTAATTTTTATCATAATGTTTTAAAATTTTTGTTATAATTAGAGAAAAAGAATTGAAAATCCTTGAAAGGATAAAAGTATTTTGAGAATATATGATGTTTAACGTTTATTTTTTTTACTGAGGAGAAAACATAGTTTGACAACATAGAATAGTTTTGCATTGAAAGGTTAATTTAAAATATAAAGGATAACTTTTTTGAATTGAGATTTTTACTGTCTTAAAAAAACATTACTCATAACATTACAATATAAATTATAATGATGTTGGGTAAATTAATAAATGAAATTTAATTTTAATATGTATAAATATTTGATCATTGAAGTTGATAACGATATTTTTAGATTTTTTTCAGATAGCCGTTTTGATTTTGTGATGAAGATTTTTTTTTAATAGAAGCAATATATATTAATTTTGATATATCAAGTTTCATATTAAATAAAAATAAGAAAGTTGAACAACAGACTTATATTTTAATTGTTTTAAGATTTTAGATTAAAGGTGGTGTTAGTTTGTTATATAGGTCTTACTCATTAATATTTTATTATTATATATGAAATTATGGAAATTGAAATATTATAAGTATGAAAATTTTATTATTAAAAAAGTTTATAATTTTTAGATAAGAAAAACATATTTTGTGTGTGACTTTGATATAAGAAGTATTATGTGGAATATCTCTCTTTCTATAACTTATATGTGAATTGAGATTTATTTATAAATAATTATATTTTTTGTGTTTGATTTTGAGCTTATTTTTATTGTTATTGTTAATGAGAATAGTAACTATTTCTATATAAAATATGTGTTGAATATAAGAGGAATAAAATTTACAATACTTTTGTGATTAGGAAATTTTATATTATTATAAAAATTTGTACTAGTTTATATAGTGGATATTAATCTATAAGAATTTATTTTAGATATGTATTGAATTTAAATAATATTAAATAACATATTTTGGATTATATCATATATTTATTGATAATAGTTTATTTTGACTTTAATATTTATTTTAAATTTGTCATGAAATAAAATTTAGACTTATCATGCTTAATAAAGAAAAATTTGATAATTAGTTAATAAAAATAATGAAATAGTATAATACAATGTCGTTGGAGGTATTGATTTCTAAAAGGTGCACCCCAAGCTAATCTGTTATTAGTTGTGACTTTGCCACTGAGGTTACAAATGAAAAAGTGTGGTTTGCATTTTTAGAGCTTTTCAGCCTTTTTTATTTGTGAGAAGAAAATTCTCTTATACCTCTATTTATAGTAGTAAATCTATTTCTTTAACTAGAAAGACTCATGATTTTTATATTAATTTTTTTTATATCTCTTGTCTTTTATTTTATTTAATTTTTTATTTTCATTGATGCTCTTAACCGATTGCATGCGTAGAGAAATTTTGTTCGGTAATTATTGTTGTGTTACATTCCACTTGCTTACATTGTGAGTGAAAGGACAAAAAATATTGTTTTCAATCTATGGAGGCCTTGCTGTAAAGGTCAGAGATATTCATGGTGTTCCCAAAGCCTTTTTTGGAAACTAAAGACCCTTGTCAAAATACCTCTTAGAAATATAAAAGAATGTTCATCATTGATGTTTAAAATGAAATAATACAACTATGCAGCATTAAATATAAATACTCATTTCACATTAACAGCATTTACAACGAAAGTTATTTGGTTAAATTATGCCAGTTGCTTAAAAACTTGTGTTACAAAAAATTGTTTAAAATTAAAGACAAATATTTATATGAACAATTATCTGGACAACTTTTTAATACAAACTTTATGAAATAAGAAAAATAATTAAATTGCTTAAAATTATATGGATGGTGTGTTATAGGTCAAAAACAATATGTTTACGATAATTCGGTTTTAAAACTATTTTTGACTATTTTTAGCACGACAGAGATGAACCAACCGAGTTCATCTTCTCACTCAAAAAAATAAAACCAATAAACATTGGCATCAAGATCAAGTGCAAAATTAAATTATTAATGACGTTTATTACCATGGGCTTGGTGTGAGTCTCTTGAACAATTGATTGATCTAACATCATTCCTATAAATAGAAGGACACACTCCAAAGGTATGATTACTGTTCATATATCATCTTATTTATACTCAAATTAACTTGATAATCGGAGTGTTTTTGCAGATACTCTCTCCAGATAACCGAGAAAAAGAGATAATCTGAGTAAACAAATCGAATTCAAGAAAACGGTACACCTAGAAAAATTTTTCAAATCAAAATAAAAAAATAAAATTCAGTACTTGAAGTCGGTCTCACAACATCAAATTTTTCATATATTCTACTTTTTAATATAGTTATAGAACTAGAATTAAGAATTTCTTTATTCAATGTATTTTTATTCTCTATCTAATATATTAAATATAATATTTGAAATATTTTTAATTAATTCATTTAATTTTAAATAAAAACTATTTTTATTATTTTTGAATGTGTTTTTATTAATTTATCAATTTAGATTTTAAATATATTATATTTTTCATTACAAGTATATAGTGTGAGGCGATCTCAACAAAGATTTTGTTGCAGAATAACAAAAACATGGACAAGTGAAAATTATTGCATAGTTTTATGGGTAACAAGCGGGAGTACAACATTGTCATGCATGATTATGTGAATATTATGTTAAAATAAAACAAACAAACACCAAACAATAATTTTGTGAAAAAACAAAGTGTTATTAACACATGCACAATTTTTGTTGTTGATATTTTTAGCTAAAAACAAGACAGACAGATGGATTTGATGTGTTTTTTTTAGCTTTCTGTTTCCTTTTTCATGGAAATCTATGCAATTTTGAAGACAGGCTCTGATAATTCATCCTCCTCGCTCTCCTTTTCTCTTTTGCATCACCACTTCTTCGCCATCTTTGATTTTGTTATTCAAAAAGTGGTGACAAATTCTTGAAAGGAGAGTTTTACCCCAATTATTTATTCTCATTCTTAGTTAAGATTTAAGGTCTTGAAGGAATTGACTGTGATTCCATACATTTTTTTTTCTTCTTATCCTCTCTGGGATTGTATATATTTTTGAAACAATATTGAGAGGAATGCTTTAAAGTTCAAACCAGGTAATCTCATTCTTTTCATTATGTGGATCATAATTTGTTCTATTCATATTTGTTTGTTCCTTTTTGTTGTTTATTTAAAATTGTAATTTAGATCGTTTTCACATATGTAGACATTTCATCTGGTTCACATGGAATCCCAATTGTTTAATAGTGTGTTTAGAATGGCAAGAAATTGCATCTAAATGGTGGAAGCTATGACTATTAGCTTTTTTAAAGTCATATATAAGATTAAAAAAAAAAACATTTGTGATGTGAAATTAGACACTATAAATATTAATTAATCACAACTACAAATCATTATTGGATCTTGATATTGTTGCAATTTATAATATCAATCGAAATTTAAAAGTTGAACCAAATCTTTGACAATGATTGGAGTATTTGAACGTGGTATATTCGAGTATTTGATATGAAATTTTAGTTGTTTTAGTTGGAGGTACAGAACCATTAAAGCCTTAGATTTTTTTTCTTAGTTAATAGTTCTGGGCTAATTAATTGATATAAAATCTCTTTACAATAGTCAATTAAGACAGTTGCTTTCTAAAAGTTCAGATATTCATGATTTATTTGTTTTAATTATTTTCTGGAAGATATTTGAAAACTCTTTCAGCGGTGTAATGGACTTTTTAAGCCACTTTGAGCATATGAAAAAGAATATAATGTCACAATTTTTTAGAAAAAAATATAATATCACAAATTTTTTAGAAAAAAAAATATAATTTCACAATTTTTTAGAAAAAAATAAAAATGCATCTCACTTCAGGAACCTTAATGTATTAAACATGTAGATAAAGTTTTCATTAAATGTTTTCTTTTCAATTATGTCTAAAGTTACAATTAGATAAATCAGCTTAAGTTTATATTTTTAACAATATCATGATAACAATAAACATTACCTATAAGAATGACATGGTAAATGATATTATATAGATACAAAATATGGATATGTTGTAATGGTTTTTTGTACAAATTAATAAATTTGTGAATAAGATGATGTTCACTTTTAGTCTTTTTGGAAAAATTAATTGTTTTCTTTTTAGGCTTTCATTTATGGAAATGTCGAATATAGTTTTCATTTTTTAAGTAAAATTTTCGTTTATTATCAATATTAAAATGTTATACTTTTATTTATCACAAATTATATATATATATATATATATATATATATATATATATATATATATATATATATATATATATATATGTTAATTCTTATAATAATTATTTTTAAAGTCATATAACTATTTTTTATTAGTTATAAGTATTTTTTTCATATATTAAGAGTGTAAAAATAAATAAACTTTTCCATAAATAAATGGTCTAAAGAAAGTTTTTAAAATGAGAATAGTAGCAAACCTATTTTCATCTCAGAGAGTTAGAAAGATGATTTTGTTTCTTAATAATTAAAAATAAATTTTTTTATAGATGTTAGAGGTTAAAATTATTTAAACGTCATATTTAATTAAATGCTTAAAATGATATATTATTAAATAAAAAATTAATATTTATATAGATATGTCTAAATATTGTTTGAGTTTTAAATTAAATGTAAAGTAAGTTCTGAAATTAAGAAAATTAAGATTTTTATTTTCTAAAAAGACTTATTATATATAATAAGAATTATATTTAAAATCAAAACTATTATTATTAAATGACATTTTATATTTGTTTATGTAGCGAAAAAACAACATCAAACAATGATTGACGAGATTGACAATTGTTCTAAGTCTCTTCAAAATACCAATCAACTAATTCCAATACCACCTTCTATATTTGGTTCGATATCAACTAATTCTTATTGTGACATGACATTCATTAATTCAAAATCAAGAAGACAAAACAACAAGACTTCTTCATCACCAAAAGACCTGTGGGAACGTCTTTTTTATCAAGGTTACAAAGCAGATGTTTGCATTAATACTAATAACGGTGGCGTTGTTTATGGTCATTCCAACATTCTTGTAAGTTCATCCATTCTATTTCATTAAAAACCTACCTTATAATCATACCTAACAATATAGCGTGATATGGTAAATGATTAAATCATATTAAATGTTTTGTAAAAGATTGTTTACTAGTATAAAATAAACTCATGTTCATATTGAGTTAAGAATCTTTAGAACGCTATTGTATTGATTTATGGTTTTATTAATAATTGTGAAATACATGTGTTATGTGATCAATCTTTGAAAACAAAGTGAATATTTTTGTATTTTCTTTCATTGTTGAAAAAACTGACTTCATATTATATAAATAGGCCATGGCTTCTCCTGTATTGAGAGGCACACTAAAGCAAGCAAATCGCTGTGGTCGATGGAGAACAATCTCAATCATTGGGGTTCCACATGATGCAGTTCGAATTTTTATTCGATATTTGTATACTTATAGGTATGTTTGATCCCTCTATCATATTTGTATGAAATCATTAGCAACATTCGTACTATATAATGATGTTTACTACACTTAAATGCAATGGACTTATTAGTGTAATCAAATATAATGGTGAGAGTTTATGATCCTATCTCATTTTCTTCACTTTTCCTAATATTACTATATTTTTTAGTACATTTGTTAAAATATTTTTGTTAATTTTGTTTTATAGTTATGAGAAAGAAGACATGGATGAATTTGTACTACCTTTGTTAGTGTTATCACATGTATACAAGGTTCCTCACTTGAAGTGTGAATGTGAACAAAAGCTAGAATTGGATTTACTCAACATAGATAACTTGGTAGACGTATTTCAACTAGCCTTGTTGTGTGATGTTCCAAGACTTAGTCTCGTTTGTCATCGCAAGATACTAAAACACTTCAAAGCCGTTTCAGAGTCAGAAGGATGGAAAACAATGAAGACAAGTCACCCACTTCTAGAAAAGGAAATTCTAGAGTCAATGATTGATGAAGAAAATGTAAGATTGTCACCTTCTCTTCATTTAATCTTAGTTAAGCTATTTATTTGATTTTCATTGTTGTTTCCATTTGATATTTTAGTCTCTGTAAAATTTTTGTTATTTCAAGGTTACACCGTGAAATCTTTTATATAGTCTTAACAGTGTATATTAAAACTTAAGTCATACTTATTCTAATGAATAAAATTTACTGTTTTTGTTTTCGGAAAGTAAAACTTGAGAAGGGAAAAATTATATGACTGTGAAAATTTGATTTTTCATTTATCTAATTTCTTTTACATTAATTTATTATGTAGATTAAAAACGAAAGGATCAGAAAAATGAAAGAAAGAAAGATATATCTACAATTATATGAGGCCATGGAAGCTCTTGTTCACATATGTAAAGATGGTTGTCAAACTATTGGTCCTTATGACAAAGATCTTCAAGCAAACCAACCATGTAAGTATTCAGCATGCAAAAGTTTGGAGTTGCTTCTTCGTCATTTTGCTGGATGTAAGCTAAGAGTTCCTGGAGGTTGTGTTCATTGCAAGAGGATGTGGCAATTATTTGAGTTACACTCTCGATTGTGCGTTAATTCAGACGACTGTAAAGTTCCTTTATGCAGGTAATTTATCATCATATGTGTTTTGTAGTGAAATTTTACTTATTACAACTTAGTTATCCATCTCAATGATAATACATTGTGTCGTTTCAGGAATTTTAAGCAACGAATGTCAAAACAAAGCAAGAAAGACGAAATTAGATGGAAAATATTGGTTGAAAATATCTTGAGAACAAGAGGAATTGGGATAGCATCATGTTTTATACAACAATAATTATGGCTTTATAGGAGAGACATAAAATTTTGGATACTAAGAGTCGGTCTAAAATTAAATTTTAATTGTATATTTGATGTATGTAAGTGTTAATAAGAAAATATGTTAAAAAATGAAGTGTTTCTCTTTCTTAGCTTAATAAAAAAAAAAAAAAAAGCAGAGGAACATCTTCTTCGAATACGTTTTTCTGTTTTTATATGTCATTATCTTACATATTTATTTATTTTCTTATTTTTTTAATTATGGAACTGATTATTTGTATAAAAGATTTGGACATATATGTGCCACTTATATTTATCGATAGTCATTTAGTATGTATACTAAATGTCATCTTATAAAATTAATAACTAATACTTTACAAAGTTATATCTATTTGAATTATTCTTTCAATGAACGAGATTACTTAGAATTTGCGAACAATAAATAGTAATAACTAAAATGAAAAAATTGACTTCTTTATTTTATAGACAACTTTCTAAGGTTTAGGTGAGGTAACATAGGTAATTAAACTCACTTTTAGTTGTGAGCAAATGTGTCTATCTAAAAGAGTGAAGGAAACTTGTTTTTTCTTTCAATCTTATGGTTTCTTTATGCAATACTGGCTGTTTGAAAAGTCCAAATGGTTTATATTTTAAATTTTTAAATTGTAGAATTTAGAAATCTAAAAATACATTTTAAATTAAATAATTTAAAACATACTTTCAAATCTAGAAATACATTTTAGATAATATAATCTAGAATATGTATCTTATAGATTATACAAATACATGGAAAGAAAGTACGAGGATGCTAAAAAAGTTGCCTCTAACGAAATGCAAAGTGAGACGCTTGATTTCGTTTTGTGTGGTTCACGGTATGGGCTGGAAAAGGAAAAAAATAACCAGCCCATTAGAAAAAAAAAAAAACATGCATTAGGTTTGAGGATGGGATTCAGTCCCTAACCTTGTATTATCTCCCTAATGAAATTAATCTAATCCAATCCTCAGCTATTTAATTAGTTTAATCTTACACCACTCTTATCGTCTAACTTCAATTATTTTTTTCCATACTCATACAACAACTTTTTAATTATTTGAGGCAAGTAATTTTACTTTAAATCAATACACAAATTTGTTATTAATTAAATCTATAATATTTTACCAAAACTAATCAATATAGTTTCTTTAAACTAGTTCAGCTCATATAAAATCAATCCCAAGATACTTATTAGAAACCATTAATTAAAACCTCATTAAGAGTGCAACTAATAATTAAGCATTCTGATAATAATGAGATATTTTTGGTATATGTTCATTCCAATAATATAACACAATTTTCAATTTGAAGGTTGTGGGGGGTTATCATGTATTTAAAAGAAAATCTAAGGATCTTTGAGTGGGTGGTCGCAGATGCTGACAGGGTTTTGTTTTGTAGCTTTACTCTTCTTTATGTAGACTTTGATGGTTGCGCTGTAGCCATGTTATTCATGGGATTAAATGGCGTCTTAGTCATTTACCTACCTTTTGCATTCCAATTTCTCTATCAAAGCATTTAACATCATATTTCTGTTGGTATCAGATAGAAAGATTGCATTCACTTTTAACTTCAATTATTGGCCTACAGTGTACTTGTACATTGTTCAACGCTCCTGTCCTTCACGCGTGCCTTTCAGGTACTACCTACAATGGTCCAAGTTTGGAGCTATTTTAGGAGGATTCACTATGAATTAAGTTACTCCAATAATGATTCACCGAAAAAAGTACAAATATCAGTGTCTGATATTGTAATTAAATCACAGGAATTTATTGATGATGGTGACCATTAAAACAATGAAAGAGTAGTTTAAATCTCAGCAACATGCTATTATCGCTATGTTTCCTTACATTTTAGTTTATGAATTGCTAGAATTTTATAGAAATTGGTTTTATATTTAACTGCTGATAGAAAACTCCCGGCGAATTCCCTTCTAGGAGGTATAGAAATGCGTGAGAGTGTGATATGCATGAAAATAGAAAATTGTGATCACAATCTCCCGAAATCCGAAACCTTTTCTGTGGTCGTGATTCCTAGTTCTTATACTCTCTCTCGCGGGAACAGTATAACTAACTGAAATTGGATTTTGAGACGAGAGATTTGCATAGTTTGTGCGAATTATCAGATTCTTTTTTAGATCTCACTAGAATAACCCACTAGAATCCGTTTAATGATACAAAAAATTATAATATATACGAGAACTTGATTAAATTTTTTACAGAAACAAAAAGGTTATGTATCTGTGATGTTCAGAAGAGAGGAATTTGGCTCAGTAGCCAAGCCAGTGGAACGTTTTGACGACGAAATTTGCTTTACTGGTAATGTTCACTTTCGAAGCTCACTAACTGATTGATTTTTCCATGGTTAACCAAGAGTGCGTAAGAGATTGGAGTTTATCACTCACTGCACCATTACATTGAATGAATTGAAGACTAGTTACAGAATCTAGTGCAAGTGCTGGTGTAAATCTTAAATGTTGGGAACACATATAAAGAATTGCTGCAAAATTGCTATTTATTATTGCTAATTGATTTAAAAAATACATATAGGAGCCTCTCAAGTAAAATCGAAACGTTCTACAATATGACAATTGTGTGGAGCTCTGACCTAATAAAATCTATTTTGACTGTAGAATATGTATTGGAGAAGAAACAAAATGACGCATTCACTGCACTTCCCATTTAAAATTTTATTTATGCTTCATATGAAGTAGGATGAGGATGCCACGAACCGTTGCAGCCCATTTCTGTATACCAAGAAACCAGCGAGTTCAGTGTCTTAACCCCACCCCACCATGCATTTTGGAGTTTTGAGTGTTTGATGTTCAGTCTCAGGGAAGGCTGTATTTTCACCAACACCATTACTATTGATATGGCATTGAACCCAATGAATCCAATCCTGGAAAGCTGGCTATCAACTTAATTTGCAAAACATTCATTTACTTTCCCTGTTATTCTGAAAGACTGTGGTTTCTTTCGTATTCACAACACTAGGGGGATGAACTTTCCTCGTCTGAGCTTCTATCCTGCTTTGGATGGTTGTACCTATTGAGAACAGGTAATGATGCATTTGGATGTATTCGGAAAGATCTGCCAGAACCACCAACAATTTTATCATGCATTTTTTCCACTTCTTTGCACACTAGATCCAAAATACTCAGAAAGTCTCTTACAATCATGAAAATCCTGAGAGGGTGGGCTTCTTCCTTCGCTGCATTCCCGTGAAAGTATTCCGTAACTTCTTTTACAAGGTACAAAGCTTTTCTCTCATCCGCTTTAATCCTTACAATTTCATCTTCAGCATATTTCAGAAATAGCTTTGTGGAGTTAAAGAAATTGCCATGCACCTCTGGCTTTTCGTATTGCAAAACCGATCGCACTTTATCAAGCCCTGTTTCAAGCTTTGAAAGATAGCTGCTCAAGACATCTGAATCCATTCCTGCTGCTTTTTTTACATTACCAAGATCTCTACTAAGCCCTGCCACAACCTGCAATCCTTGCTTCTTGAACTCATCCTCATTAAATTTGGAATCCATTTTCACATTCTCATTTGCAGATTCAGCTCCCGCACCTTCAGATCTAATGATCTCTTGGACCACAAAGTGGAGCAATGTGGTCTTTCCATCTGTTCCCTTTATATCTACAAGTTTTAAGAGTGTCTCCAGTTTGAAAGCTTTCGCATCCCCTCGATTAGTGCCAACATTCATTCTGTTTCCCGTCCTTAGAACAGCTTCAAGGAGTTTGAGGAATAAGCGGCTGTTCTTTAATTCATGACTTGCAGCCTGAAAGATATTAACAACTGAATGGTTAGTTTCCTGTAAGAGATCAAGAAATCAAAGATAACAAGGAATTTGTGGAAAAAAAAAACAGATACTGAGGGGTAGAAGCTAGACCTCCATGGTTTGAAAAGACTTTCTAAGGTAGCTAATTTCTGCATCAAAGTTGGCTCTATATAGCATAGCTTCAACTCTTTTAAAGGCAAAAGGGATATCAAGCACTGCTTTAAGAAACCTTTCTGCAGAACCCAGTTTTGAGAGATCACCATCATAGTTTTTAAGCTTTATCTCTTCCTCTTTAGTCGGAGCCATCTTTACTAGTGTTTCCAATAGCTCAGTGCCCAAACCTTCAGGATTCCCTGTTTCATCCAAAAAAAATAAAAATACTGGCGATTATCAAAAGTGAAAATACATCCATTGCTGTTCTCAAAGTGAAAATACAGGATGTAGATAAGGAATTGCTTTTAAAAACAAACATTAGGCATGCCAAGGAAAATTTCCTTCAGTACCGTTCTCTTCATCTACTTCCTTTCAAGCTAAATCCCGTGCAATTTATCACACAGTTGCCTCCAATGGCCTTCTTTGCCTGTATCCAGATCACCTTATTTTCTAATTTCTACCAATATTTTCTAGATACGGATCACACCAATATCTCTTTTATATACAATAATTATGTATTTTGTCTTTTCTTGTGTAGCCATACATCCATCTTAATGTACTAAATTATGCTAATCCCATTCTTCTTTCTCTTGCACCTTCAAAGCCTAACATTTACTATCACCATAGAGTACGATCAGATCATATAGTAGTGTGACAAAAGTTGAGTTTGATATGTACTTTAGAATAAAAAATAATTCCTGATGTCTTTCTCCATTTTAATCACCCAACTAGTAATATACATATATTTCTCTATAATATTCATATATTTCTCTATCATTGTGTAATATTGATCCCCAAATAATTAAACTTACAAATTTGTGGTATTACACATTTTTCATTTCCTTCTCCTTAAGCAAAAAAACCCTTGATTTCAATCTGTCTCAAAAATTCAAGTTTAGAATTGTTTTCTTTCTAGATTCCTCGATCAGGAGAATGTCATCCTTAAAATGCATATTGATTAAAACCTTCTATATATCCTTGTAAACACATCCGAGACTATATATATTAAACAAGGATTTAATATTGAGCCCTGGTGTAAACCTATCGTTATAGAAAAGTCCTCAATCTTGCCTTCACAAGTTTTCATGCTAATAATTACCCTATCATATGTCTGCTTTTACAAGTCAATCAAAAGCCTTACGTACGTCTCTTTCTTTACTTCGGTACCTTTTTATCAACCTCCACAGAAGATAAAAACTATTAAGAAATAAGAATAGCTTTACTTTAGATTTGAGTGTAAAATATAATGGGAGGCTTTTGTATGGAACAAGTTACAATTACTAGCGCCATTTGAGCAGCATGTTGTTAGCATTAAACTCAGAAATCATCAATTTGTTCAGGGGTATAAGTCTCTATTGATGATCAATAATTAATACCTTTGATTATGCTTTTAATGTTAATTATAATATTAATTATAGTATAGCAGTTACGGATAGAAAGATAAATTTAAAGAGTCTATTATGAGATTATACATTGTCCTCCACATTTTATGAAAAATAGAACAATAGAATATAAGAGCAAAAGATATATCCTTCAAATCAAAAGTCTACTGTGCTCTTATTTCTACTCTTTTTTTTCTTTCTTCAAGAACAAAATTAAAATATCCTTTGTCCTATGTTATCATATGTAACAAAGTATGGCAGATCCTCTGTTAAGAATAAGAATGAATATACAGTAAACATGCATGACATTTAAATCTTTGACAAAAATATACTTTAAACCGTTTCTGGGAAAAACTGCTGACAAGCAGTTGATGATAAGGAAAATAGAACAGAGAGTTACCGCTTACTGGCTTATCCCCAGTTTATATCAAGGAATTAGATATTAGTACTTCTAAAGAAAAAGATAAACACTGACACAAAGACAAAGATTAAAAAGAAATGTTGTACACCCACAAACAAGAATAATCCATCTTTTGGATTGGAGCACTGGAAGCAAGAATGGTGATTAAAAAGAAATGTGGTACACTCACAAAGAAGAATAATCCATCTTTTGGATTAGAGCACTATAAGCAAGCATGGTGTGTTAGCCTGGTTGTACCAGTGTGAAATTCATGTCTTTGTAAAACAAGGTTGCTATTGTAACAGTGATAAGCGGATTGACTACAGTGACCATGTCAGTATTGAATTTAATGACAATAATTCCAATAGATATAAAAGAATAGTTTGTGAATAGCAGATCTTTCTCAGTTTGGAGTGGAGGATGAAGTGGGTGATCCCACCTTGGTGGATGTTCAATTATTGTTTTATACATCTAAAAGATGTTTTATGACCAAGACTCAATACTATTATAATCTATGAGTTGGATTGTATCTTTATCACACTTTTAAGATCACAGTTACTGAATACCTAATTTCACAGCTTAACCTAATAATGCACATGGCATGATGCTGCTTAGACATTCTCATACTTCATTTCAGAGGCTATGATGGTGACTTCAAGTTGAAGTCCTTGTACTATGCACTCTGTTTCTTGTATGATTTTTTCTCTCTACATCGCTGGCACAAACAGTGATGGGTAATCTTTATGCCCCTCACTCCAAGTTTCCCCACATAATATACAAACATCGAATCTATTAACATATCTTAGAAGCATTTTTTTTTTTTGCAGGTGATATTATTAACAATCTAATCAAGGGAACTCGTAGTCAACACTGTAGAATAGGGCCCCAATAATGTGTAACAGTAAGATGAACCAATCACCCTTTTAGTATAATTTATCCAAATTAGAAATCTGTGCTCAAAATCAAATCCAATTACGATCCCCTAAATAGGAAGAATGAGAAAAGCGAGTTACCATCTAAAAGAGCTTCGGACACCTCATCTCTGGTCACATTCAAAGCCCTGAGCAGTATAGCTATGTTCTGTGACTTCTTCGGGTCTAACACCCTGTTCTCGTGATCAACCGAAGGAAGAACTGATTTTCTGGGAGGTTCTTTCGGGGCAGAATTCGTGGCTTTGCATCCAAACAACGATTCCATCATGTCCTCATTTAACCTGTTAAAGAAAAACGCCATACCATAGAAACAGAGGAGCATTAGCTTACAGTTATACTACTACTCTAAAACTATAGGAGTTTGTTAACTAATTTAACTCACTGAAAGGAGCTTGATTTTATCTGGTCCCACACTGTAGCACGGTCTGAGGTCGCACGCACCTTATCCCAATGCAGAGCCTTTAATTTTGGTTTGGCTCCATCCCTGTCATTGGCTTCAAGCCTCTCGGAAGAGCTCACACTCTGTTCAACCTCTTCTAAACCTTTCGTCACACTACATTCAATTGGTGACCAAGACTGCCTCTTTAGAGATGCAGAATTAGAGGAAGCACTAACCGCCGGAGACACTGATTTTCGCAGCTGAGGTGGAGGTGGTGGGGGTGGCGGAGGTGGTGGAGGTGGCGGAGGAGGAGGATTGAGTGAAGTCTTTGACACATGAGAAACAGTGTCGGTTGTTGACTGAAGATGCTTCAAATTCGGAGGTGGGGGAGGCGCCGAAAATTTCGGCTTTCTGGAATGCTTAGGTGGCGGCGGTGACGGTGGTGGCGGCTGCTTTATAGACGGAATGATGACGTGCCGTATCTCCGGCGAGGGTGCCGAAACGCGTGACTTGGGCGAAGTTCTCTTGGAAAACGGAACAACGGGTGTGGGCGTGGGCGTGGAATTCACGTCACGTTTGGCGGGACTACCGTTAACCAGAGAGCTCTGCCGCGACGCCGGCGTGTAGTATCCATCGACCGACGAGTTCTGCGGCGAGTGAAACACCGTGCCGCGGCTCTCCTCATCGGAGTCCGATGAAGATGAGACGGCCGGTGGGTAATTTCCGTCGGGAGGCTTACTGAGCGGTGGCATTGGCTGCAACTCAGGACTCGGACGGTAGCGATCGGATCGCTTGAGCTTGTGATACGGCGATCTGTTGGCCTTATTAATATCTCTGTTATCTCGCGAGTCATTGGTAGAGGCTCGCGTGGGTTCCACTGTCCCAATGTAGAGGAAACTCGACGGTGGCGCAGTTGAATCAACCTCGTTTCTGTTCGAAACATTGCTATTGTTATTGTTATTCCGACTCCCGGCGACGAGTTTTTGAGTCTCGACGGGGTGTTTGGCTCTGTGTTTGTACAAAAAGAAGGCCAACGCTGAGAGCATTCCAAGCGTCACAATCCCCACTGAGATCACAATTGCAACTTTCTTTGTTCCCTTGGTGGGTTGTGTTGCAGTTGGGTTTGCAATTGAAGTGTTGGAAGTGGACGGTGCTGCTTGGCTCTGATCCGGTGGGGGCCCCGCCGGGTACTCGTGAAAGAAGGGGATGTTGCCGCCTTCCGGAGAAGGAGGGGTCTCCACCGGAAGCGGTGGCGGTGGTGCCGAACTCGCCGGGAACAATGGCTGGTGCAGAATTCTTCTTGTGCCAGATTCATTGGCGCTGGTACTACTGTTGACCCCTTTTGCAGTGTTGACTGTGATGGAGAGGGAGAGGAACAGTGTGAGGAGGAGAATGAAGAAGTTGAAGAAGCTCAAGTGAGGAGCTTTCATGGCGAATTATCGTGGGGTTGCCTTGTTACCTTTTGTTTCACCCAATTCATGTTATGGCTTTCGTTTCTTTCCCGCAAATTCCTCTCCTCGAAATAAGAGAGAGAAAGAGTGTGTGTCTGTGTGAAAGAGAGAGAGAGACAGAGAAAGGAAACTTCTTTCGGCTGTAATGTAAGATCTGGACGCTACAAAGCTTCGGTCAGCAGGAGCCATTTTTATTTTATTTTCTCTTTTTTCTGTGTTTTTTTTACTTTACTCTTTTTTTGTTAATTTATGTCGTAGTCAAATGCAGTGTTCATGTTTCTAAATTTTACTAAATTATAAATTACAGTGTAGTAAATTAATCATTATTCTATCGGTGGGAATGAAACGTGGCACTGTTCTCCATTCTTCGTTTTCGCGTTAGATATGGAAATAGATAAACAAGATATATAAGGAACATGATGGTTGTGTAGTGGTAATATTAAAAAAGTAGTACCTTAAGATCCTCTATTTTTTTGTTTGCAAGTAATGAGGGAAAGGCACAAATTCCACATTGTTGGCGTTATATTCTGCTTCTAGGGATGCCCTTCCACTTTCTTTGTCCAATTAAGTAATTGTTTGGCAATCCCCAGATCCATAGGTTCATGTTTTTATTACAATAAATGCAAGTTATTAATTATCATTATTATAATTTTCTGTAGGCTTATGATTAATTTTGAAGAATTAGTTAGTTGTTTGAATTATCATTATTATAATTTTCTGTACATTGTGATTAATTTTGAATAAAATCATTGTATTTGTTAATTTTCGACCATGTGTTGAATAAAATAGACAAAAAAATATAAGCAAAAACAAGGATCTTGTCGATAAAATCTGGCCACACACCAAAAAGTGGACAACCAAAATAATGAGAAGATATAGCCATAGGATTCTATTGCACTATATTTTTGAGTTGCGTCCATATTGTCTTGGGTTCTGTTTGTTTGTCAAAATAATTAAATGGGCGGTTTGTTTCCTGTTGGAGATCCTTAATTTATAAAGAAAGAAAATATACTTTATTGTCAATAATTATCGTTGTTCTTTGTAAAAGAGAGGAAACTATTGCCTGTTTATTAAAAAAAAAAAAACTAAAAGTAAAAAATATATTATGAGTTAATATTGTTATATATATATATATATATATGTGTGTGTGTATATATATGTATATATATGTTGAGATTTCGTCATTTAGTATATATAAATTGTTTTTATTTTACTCTTAATCATTATAATAAAAAAACATAATAAAGAAGTACTAATATAAAGATAAAAAAATGAAAAAAAAAAAAAAATAAAAAAAAACACTAGCGGAAAAAAAAAAAAACATAACTTTAAAAAAAAAAAAGAAATTAAATATATTAAATAAATTATTAATTTATAAAAAAATAAATTTTTTAATAATAAATATTTA
>Ga0099825_1001194_pt1 | contig 32376 bp, 10 predicted proteins | sample SiratroredBW_FD_76838 | JGI IMG/M metagenome (GOLD analysis project Ga0099825, IMG submission 76838) | Root nodule microbial communities of legume samples collected from California, USA - Siratro red BW | ecosystem: Host-associated > Plants > Roots > Nodule | place: USA: California | collected...
GAAGAATTTTATTCACTTGTGATTGCTGAAGATTACAAATACAAGTTGTGTATTTATAGGGAGAAACTAGGGTTACTGTCTAATTGGGCCTAACTCAAATCAAGCCTCCACAAAGCCCAACAACTAAGAGCACATAAGTCTTTTCTAAGTGAAGGAGTACAACTTCATATCACAAGTGTAGGTTATGATAATGGTATTACAATTAAGAGATAAAACTAAAGCTCTCTAGAAAAGTCTAATGCACTATTCCATCATGTTATTAGTTGTAGTTCATCACACCAAACACCTTTCCAATGAAGACAGAATAAAAGACATTCAATAACTTCCCATGTTTCACCTTGAAATGCAACTGTAATTAAGCAACTATCAATCTACCAAAGTTAATATTGGTCAGGCATTTCATACTCAAATAAACTCAATTATATTAAACATCATAGTCCTCTTCCAATGTAGGTCTCACTTTCAGCCTTCCTTTTATGCTAAAATAATTTGGACTTTACACCTTAAAAGTCACCCAGCCTCCCCAATTTTCATTCCACTGCTATTTTTAACGTGCAAGCAATTTTTTTCACCTAAGTCAAAATGTCTTATTATAAAAAAAATATAATATAATTCATTTAATCTCTATATATATACTTAGATAATTTATATCAATTTATTATTTAATAAACTGATTATGATTGTAGAATCTTTTCAATCAAATTCATATTACCAACCTTACAATTGTATTATTATTTTGATAAATTATTAATTTAATAAATTCTTAATATTGTGTGCCAAGTTTACATCAAAGTTTTCAGACTATTCACCATTGGTAAATTACATTGATGAATTTTAAGTCTACTGATATATTAGAAGTTTGGTTAATGAATATTCAAAAATATTTTATTAATAATTATTCATTTAGACAATAATTAAAGATTACATAGATACAAACTGATAGTACAATCTTAAAAAACTGTGTAATCAATATGCTTATTAAAATAATTACTTATTCCAAAATTTGGAAACTTTTTTACCTACCCACCTCATATATGAGTTATATAAATTGTGATTATATCAAATATTAAAACTGAAAAACATTCTAAAATATTTAATGATTCAAATAGTAAAACAATTAAGAAAAAAATAATTCATATTCAAATGCTTATATAAAATCAAATATATTTTATATTATCTAACTTATAAAAACCCAAAAATTTATACACATTATTAAATAAAATACTCATTCAACAGTCTATTACTTTTTTTTTATAACTTTTCACTTAAAAAAATTTATTAACTTAAAAGATCAAACTATTTTCTTACATATGAACCTCTCTTTTAGTATTGATCACTTAGCCCAACTTTGTCATAAAAAGAATTCACAAAAACTCTAAACTCAGAAAATATTCCTTCTAATATTGTTTAAATTGACATTGTTCCTTCTGATAATAACAAGCAACAATTTCTTAACCTCTTTTTTTTTATGAGTTGGTGGGTTGATGTTGACCTTATTTTTATGTTAATTAAAAGTGGTTTGGACCACTAACTTAATCAATTCAAGTGCAGCTTGCAAATGCATTGAGGGAAAAAACGGCACATAAAAACTTGCAAGTTGATGAAGATAGAGTGGCACGACTCCCCATAATCCAATACATTACAGCAGTTGGCCATAAATTCAGCCATCCCATCTAAATCTTCTAACCACAAATTTAAAGTCAATGTATAAATTTATGCACACTATTATATAAATGTAATAAGTCAATATATTACATTATTTTACTGATACACAATAAAATATACTCATTTAATATTTAAGTAAATTATTATTTTATTATTATATAATATTTTATTAAAAAAATAGTATACATAGTTAATGAACAGGGATGTGAAACTATAATTTTTTTAAATATATTAAAACTTACATAATTTATATAATTTGATAATCGATAATATATAATTATAATTGAATAAATAAATTTACGGAAAATATATTTTCTATGAAATTATTGAATGGTGCATAAGTAGTGTAAATTATATCTGTAATTTTATATAAATAAAAGAAAAACATTATATAGCAACTTCTTAATAAATTATTTTATTAGTGGATCATGTTCAATTAGAGATATACATCATTAATGTTGGACTTGGTCTTTTTAGTCAATGTATCATGTTTAAATATTGTGGAAGAAAAAACAAATGTGATTAAGAGGATGGTTTCCAACAAACTAGGTTGCAATAAGAGTTAGTCATTTGCAAAATGCAGAATACTCTCCAACTATTAAAAAAATTAATCTCCATTTAATTGAGTTTAGTTATGAATACTTATTTCATCTGTGTAAGATTTTAAGTAAAAATCTCATTTAAAGTAATCAAACTCTTTTGTTGAATTATAAAAAACTCCAACAAATAATTCTTACAAGGCAGAATATTTTTAATTTATATCAAATTAGAAATATTAATAAGAAGAAACCTTTTCAATTTATAAGAAAATTTACTTGCATAATTGATAAAATTAAATTTAAGTAATTTACTCTTGTGAGAAAAAAAATATTTTTTTAATAAAAAGAGCTAATGATAAAGTTATGACATTATACACAAAAATAGATACTTTAAAATGCAAAAAATATTTAGAAAATAATAGTAACTTGAGATAAATATAGCTTTTTCATCCCATTTTTTCTAGAAAAAAGCTTTAACTTTCAAACATTGCAAAATATATATATATTTTTTTTAAGGAGACCTCTATTATCACAGTTACTTATTCAGGCCACCATGGTATGGTTATCACAGTAAGTTGTTTCTAAAACCGACAGCTTTAGAAATCAAGTATACACTCAAAAACATATTTATGTGAAAATAGAAGTGAATTCTTCAAATAGTGAAATCTTGTGTAGTTTTGTAGGAGGAAGAGACACTTAAATATACTTTTCTTTTAGTTAAACTACTATCTTTAGGTGCTAGTACCGATCAATGTAGTTTCACTATTCGCCATTACACTGCACTACCAGCTGTGTCTAAATTACTTTCTGCCTCTGCTTCCACAGCATTAAACTGCACCAAGTTATATTGCTGGTTATGTATGATTGGAACTCAAGAGCTACATATCATCTCAACTTTCTGGAAGAATCATAATAAAAAACTATTTCAAAGATCAGAACTAAATGTTGTTTTATTATCAACAGCATTCTTATCCCAAAACAAACTTTATTTTATGCTATTGAGTTGATATCCCCACCCATATGTTGTGTTGGTTAAAACTTGAAAAGCAATCCAAAATATTGTGAACCATAGTTTGTGTTTTGATGAACTTTTATGAGTCTACAAGGGTGGATTTAGATAATTTGGTAGTCTATCTATGTAGACTTAATCAGAACATGCTTGTTAGTTTATTAGGAAAGATTAATTCTTTATCACTAATTAACTAAAGGGTCTCCATATTTCTATTCAAGATTTGAAATTTTATATAAGGGATTAAACCAAGAGCTGGTTAGTTGGGGTTACGTAAATGCTTTAACAGAAGAAGAAAGGTAAATTGTAGAGGAGTTGTGGGTTTGGTTTTGTTTGCAAATAATGGAAGGTTGAGTTCAGTTACTACTAAGGATAAAGGACAACATAAGTGAAGAAACAGGTAACAATGTAGTTCTTTGAGGATCCTAAAAAGGTTGAGGTGGTTCACGTGGGTTCCATTCCATTCCAAATTTCATACAGAGGCATGGTCCCACAAATTTTCGCGTGCATGATCAAAAAATACTATTAGTTTGGTCGTTGAGGGAATTTAATTATCAACAGCTCTTTACCGGTGAGAATTTAATACTCCCAATCTATGATTCAAATCAAGGAAATTTGCAACCTGCTACCTCCCAACTCTACTTTTATAAATAACTTACACTCACTCATGCTTTTCTTCCCTCATCTCTTGCAAACCCTTTGGTCCCACATCCACCATATTGACCGATATAGTAGTAGTAACAGTTCATACCCCGAAAACCGTGTTTGTGTGTGTATTGTGATCCATTTCTGCTAAAGAAAAGGAAACTGAGCTTAGTTTAAGCTTTTGGAACAGATTCTCATATTCTCTATTTGCGTGCCTGCTAGCGCAGAATTCACCATGGTTGGTATTTTTTCGTTGGTCACAGGGAGGCCTGGACCTAGTGGTTTTGGATCTGCCTCAACTGCTGAACAGGTTACTCAAGGAATTGATGCCAGCAACCTCACTGCAATCATCACAGGTCAGTTTTTGCTATGTAACATCAGTTTCTAGCTTTTTCACAATTGTTCACTCCATACATTTTATTTAGTTTTATTATCTTATTAATGCTATTTTTGGAAGAATCTTAAGATTTTACAAACAGACTGTTATTTTCTTCACAGCATTAAGTTTTCGAAATCAGTGTGATCTCCTAGTTATGGCTGCATGAGTATCATTTTGTACAGTATAAAAAATGGAGACAAAACTCACTGTTTTTGTTATAGTTCTGACTCTCACATGGTGTAAATAGTTTTCATGATTTTACTACCTTCATGTTTGTCCTTTCTTAGACATTTTGTTTGTGAATGGACTTGTGTAACAGCTGGAGACAGGGTCTTCTCTTCTCCTGGTTTTGTTTTGTATTTTTTTTTTTCATTTTGTAGAGTGAAAAAATGTTGAGTACATCAACATGTTGTGGACCCTATTTCAGTATTGAAATCATGAAAAGAAAACCTATTTTGGTGGTACCAATGTTTGTTGATGTTGATCTTTATATGAATTTCCTACCTCTGCATCTGACTTCTCCATTTGTAGCAACATTTCTAAGTTTGCAGATATTTCTGATTTTTTGTTGTCTGGTTGAGTCTTGGTTAAAGTTTCATTTTTTGCTGGTTTTCAAACAACAACCCTTGTAAGATCGTACAAAGGATTTCTACTTTTATTTTCAGTTTTTTATAAATAATTATACAATCGTTTTATGTTGTTTCCTGGTATTCATAATAATTAAATGATCTTATATATAAAGTTATATTAATTTAATTTTAATACAAATGTACGTTATAAAATTATTTTTTTATATTTTTTTATTCTAGTTTTCAAAATAATAATCTGTTAACAAATATTTATCCATGGATATTTGTAAATACTCTTGAATATTAATAAAACTCAAATATCTGTTTAAGGAATATTCATGCATGCAGAAGACTGTGTTTTAATCTAAACAAGTTATTGACATTCTTTATGATCTCTTTCCTTCTATCAAATTGCTAATTAAATCTATTATTTTATCTCTAACTACTTTTTTCTTTCTTCCCTACCATCTAGAAGAGGATGTAGGCACTCAGTAATTGTGAAGTGAAAGGATCATTATCAGTTTCGAAAATATTGATTTTCATGGATTTAAAACCTGGTTAAGATCCATACAACTAACTCATCATTTTTAATATTTCTTTCCCAGTTCTCTTATGAGTTTAGCTATGTTCATATAAGGTTTTTATAAAAGGGTGTCAATATTCATATTTGATACTAATATATATTATTATTTTATTAATAAAATATAGCGTGAAATAGAAATACAAAAGTGTCAAACTATCGTTTTACTTTATTATAAAATAAGTTAAACCTAAACTAAGTTCTCCTTATATCCTTATAATAGTATTATTTAATTTTCTAAATAATGCGCTGCTAAAGAAGATGTCTTGGAGTTATCTCTTCATGCTGAACTCTTCTTTAGAACTAAATACTCGGCATTTATATCAGTTCGGTGACAGGTGGTGTTAAAGAAGAAAGGTAGAGAAAAAATTTAAGTAAGGAACAGCGAATAGATACAGTATAGATACTAAAAAAAGATTTTGTAGATAGATATACACTACAATCAAATCCAATTCAATTAAGTTTATGAAGCAGTAAGTACTTTTAGATAAGAATCTACCCAAAACATAAATGCAGAATGATGATACACACCAGCAATTGTGCATGATTAAATTTTGTTGCACATTTAAAATATCTTTTTGAAAATGAAGGTGAAATGTTAATAATTTTTCTACACTATAAAACATTGGGAACGAAATGCAGGAGGAGCAAGTGGAATAGGGTTGGAAACAGCACGTGTTTTGGCTCTTCGAAAGGCCCATGTCATTATTGCTGCCAGGAATATGGAATCTGCAAAGGAAGCTAAACAACTCATACTGCATGAGAACGAGTCAGCTCGAGTCGACATTCTGAAGCTTGACCTCTGCTCAGTGAACTCTGTCAGAACATTTGTGGACAACTTCTTGGCTCTTGCTCTTCCACTCAACATCTTAATGTGCTTTCTTTCACCCTCTTTCTCTCTCTCAATGTCTCTGTCTTTGATTTAACCAAAATCCTTTCATTTAAGAACCAATTAATCTACTAATGCCATTGTTGTTATTTGGTTTCAGAAACAATGCAGGGGTCATGTTCTGCCCTTATCAGAAAACAGAAGATGGGATTGAGATGCAGTTTGCCACAAATCATCTTGGTTAATATCACTGTTTACTGTATAGAATAAATGTTAAAATAATAACATATTTTGTAACATGTTTTTTATTATTATATTGGAATTAATAGCTTTGTATATATTCAATTAATTTTTATTCTGATTTGCTGTTTTCTGATAAAACCTTTCTTTTTCACCTCTCAGGTCATTTCCTCTTGACCAACCTTCTTCTTGACAAGATGAAACAAACAGCAAAAGAAACTGGAATAGAGGGCAGGATCATAAATCTGTCATCAATTGCTCACCTATACACTTATGAAGAAGGGATTCGCTTTGATAACATCAACGAAGAAGATGGGTATGCAATACTCTGGGTCATGAAAAGCCAATGCATAAAATCACATAGTCTTCTTCACTGTTTCTGCATACACTGTCATAAATAATTAGTATAAGCAGAGTTAAACAATGGTATTAATGTAGATAACTATAGTTTTATTTTATCCCATATTGGTATAACTTTGCAGATACTCTGACAAGAAAGCATATGGACAGTCCAAGTTAGCCAACATATTACATGCAAATGAGCTTTCTCGTCGCTTACGGGTGAACCTTTTTTTTGGTCAATTTTGTTAATTCTAATCATTATTTTTAATTGGATCTTATTGTATCTTAAGGTTAATGATTAAGAAAAACAGATTTTTTTTTTTTAAATTAAGATGTATTGATGATAATGGTAAGAGAAAATAAAAAAAGGTTAATTTTTTAAATTTGCTTTTGTCTGTATCTCTAGCATTTATTCCTTCATTTATTGATCATTTATTAATTTATTCAGAAAGAGGGTGTTAACATCACTGCCAACTCAGTCCATCCAGGGGTGATAATGACTCCTCTAATGAGACACTCTTCTTTACTTATGAGTAAGTACAAATAACATAACATAACAAAACAGAAAACATTAATGTTCTTTTCATTGTTCTTACTTAGACTGAGACAATGTTATAATATCAAACAGAGTTTTTGAAGATGTTTACCTTCTTGATATGGAAGAACGTCCCTCAGGTATATTCTTTGTTTGTTCTCCTCCTTCATAGAGCACTCAAAATGTGGAGTCACCCATCATAATTCTCTCTATTTTCTAATTTGGTCCAAACAGGGAGCAGCCACAACGTGCTTTGTTGCTCTACACCCAAGCTTGAAAGGGGTATCTGGGAAGTACTTTCTGGATTGCAATGAGTATCAACCAAGTGCCCATGCCTTGAACGAAGTCTTAGCAAAAAATCTGTGGGATTTCAGCAACAAATTGATCAACTCACTTTCAAAAGCTTAAATAATTTCACAAACAGACCAACTATGTTTGGATATTCAATTAAAAGAACTTTTAAGAGTTTCTTTTAATGAAAATGTTTTATATTTTTAACAAAAAAAACTTTTAAAAATTCTTTTAATCTGTATCCAAACGGTTAATTTATGATGGATGTATCAAAACTCGCTATGCTTATCTACAGAACAGTTATAATCATGAGTTTTAAATATGAGTAAAGATATTTCCTAAATATATATATGATTAGTGCTTACCCTTCATTCAATTTGTACTTTGTTCGCTTAATATAGTATCTTCTTTTGTGTATCAAACATATTATTAAAATTAAAGTGAAACTAAGATATCAAGTCAAGGATGAAACATTATTGGACTGTAAAATAAAATTTAGATTCAGGTTGGTCTGGTTGATTCAAATGATGTTTTTAAGTATTTTTTAGACATATTAATGATGATTTAATCTAATAAAGCGATTAGTTTAATCAGATTTTGACAAATTTAAAAATAACTAAGTAAATTGGTTAGAGACTAACCCGTAGGATCAGTTTAAGCTATCCTATTTGAAGTTTTCAAAATACTCTTTCTATTATATTGTTTACTTCTGAAATCGTAATCACAATGGATAAACTAGAGAATTCGACGTGTTAATTGGATTTACAAAGGCCAAAGTAAAAGAAGCAAGGGACTCGTCGTAACAAACTCTGTATTTTAAGTATTTGATTTATTCTAAAATAAATCATTGTTTAAAGTTTTGTACAATATTTACAAAGTAATTTCATATACTTAAAAAGTATTTAATAATACTATATTCTGTTAATATTTAAAATTTGAACACTTCGGTACAAATGCAAATAGACCCAGCAATGTGTTTTCCTTCAGTACAAAAATGACACATTTTGGTTAACAACAACAACATGTAACAAAAACATGTTTATGTGTAGTGTAAAAGAGACATAAATAATTAAGGAAAATAGGGAAAAACTAGGTGGGAATAGGAGAGTGTGTGGTTTGATCATGCTCCCACAGGCCCACAGCTCTTACTACGCATGCAGAAGCAGCTACAATCAACGCTGCAAAAATCGGTGGAACGATGACGTCGATGCTGGTTTTGATGAGAAGGCGAGCAGGGAAACACGGTGTCTCCTCCACTGGAACCCTAACAAAAGAACCATCGTTTCGTTTGCACGTATGAGAGGAAGCAATGGCGGAGACAAAAGCCACCTCTGTGGAGAGTGAAGCAACGGCCACCGTAACCGTCATTACCGTCACCCAACTCACAGCGTATGTTAGCAGAGGCCACGAACGGATGAAATTAGATAGCCACAAAAACATTGCCATCCCAATAATTTTCAATGAAAACACCAAACATTAAAGGAGAACTCAACTTGAAAAAACACTGTTACTGTGGATGATTGGGTATATATCTTTTGACATGTTATGTGAGAATTTGGAGATTAAGAAAAACAACGTAATCAAAGCTACTTTTTTGAGATGAGGGGTGGTTGGAGTTTTGGGTGAGGGTTGATGGCTAATGAGATAGGTTGGAGTGCTGGACTTTCCTTTTGTGGGTTGGTTGTTGTAGATTAGGTTTAGATTTGTTAAGCTGCAAATAAAAACTTTATTTCTATAAAATTCTTAATCATCTTTCCTTTTTTAAGGTAATTATTTAACCTTCATTCTCTCTCGTAACATATTTAGAATTTTAACATATAACTTCCTAAAGTTTAAAGTACAGTGATCCTAAAAAGAATAAGATGAGATGAAATCTTGAACAAATATGATAAAGATCTTAAAAAGACAATTTTTTGAACTGGTAACAATTATTATCTTTTTCATGGTATTGGTATTTATTATTCTTTGGTGGGTGTAATGACTAAAATATTTCGAGACTTTGAGAAACACATAAATATGTTTTGATTTTGGTCTCTTTAAATTGAATATTTAATTTGGATTCTGTGCTAAGTTTTTGGTATCGTCCCCATGGTGTTCCTTTAAATTACACTCATTATGAAGTTTTGAAATATATCAAAATTCAGTGTATTTTGAATGCAAAATAAAAGGATAGTAGCAAAAATCCAGCGAAGAATCTCGACTTTTATGAATTTGTCTTTTTATTTTTAGTTCTTCTAAAATTGATTTTAAACTAAAAATGGTTAAACCTTGCATTATGATTTTATCCTCTTCTCTTCTTTCCTGCATATTCGCCAAAATGGATAAAAATTTGAAATGTTGTTCCGAAAGTGATTTCTTCTCGTCGACACTTGCTCTGCAAAATTGGGATTCACTTAGCGAAACTCCTTAAATGACATTCTAGTTTTAGCAACCCTTTTTCACTCAATGGATTAAAACTCGCTGAGCTCACTATTTTTTTATGATCAAAGTTTCACTTTTTTTCTCTACAAAATTTCCAAAAAAATATATTAATGTACCGATATGTAACAAACATATGAAGTCCAATAAGGATTTCAAGTTAATAAATTGAATTAAATTGTCATGTAAAAAGAGTAATTTAACAAGTAAAATAGGTAATTAACAACATTTTAAACCTGTCAAACTTCATAAAAAGTTCTCCAAAGTTTTGAAAGTGCAAAAAAATCTAATGACGAAGACACAGAAGAATAAATCAAATGATGTCATTCGCTCATGACCAAGAATTTAAAAAAATATTAAAAAGAAAATTCAAGTTTTGTTAAAATCAAAGGAAGAAGAAAGTGATATCTATGCTACAAATGCAAGAAACTTGAAAAAAAAATTAAAAGCATATTACTCTCAAGCTAGAAAAACACAAAATCCCAAAACGATCAAAGAAAGAAATAAGTTATTTTCCAATTTGGAAAGATCTCGATATTAATAACAATTTTGACGATGTACATACTAAAAAAACTAAAGAACAAGATGAAGAGGTTATTGCATCCATTTCCTCTGATTTGTTCAGTTCTATATCTAACATATTTGAATCAAATGAGATGAAAGTTCTCATGATGAACTTCTTGCTAATTCTCATAGAATATCCCTTTAGCATGAAAAGATAAAAAGGTAAATAAGTATAAGGATATTTCAAGATGAACTTTTTACTAACTCTCATATAATATCCTTAAATATAAAAAAGTAATTACAAGGATACTCCAGTCTAATAGATGTTGAGGCTGGTAAGAATTATCAAAGAAATCAAATTAGTCAAAACTTAAAAGATAAATATCCTTGTGAAGAAAGACTTAACTAAAGTTTGTACATAGATCTTTAAAACTACTAATTATTTTGAAATATTGAAGATTACTATATAATAAAGTGGTTTAGAAAATAATAAGATTCTTCAAAACTACACATGATTTTGAAATATTGAAGATTACTATATAATAAAAGTGGTTTAGAACACAATAAGATTGAGGAGACATTCCACTCACCTAAGTCAAATAAACCATATTGTTCATTTTGTGAAAAATTTGGACATGTAAGAAAGGTATGCTTGCACAAGAGGGCTAAAATAATTGGTCAAGATAAGAGAACTAATTCTAGAGAATCTAGTAGAATATGAGTACCAACATCTCAAATTATTTATGTGTCAAATATCCTTAGTAAAAGAATTAAGAAATTTATCATTGTTCTTGGATGCTCCTAACACATGACAAGAAAAATGTATATGTTCCAAAACCTTCAACCACTATTGATATCATATCTTTTGGCATAAACGATAAAGAAAAAATGATAGGTATATAAAAGATTGGTAAAGGATCCTTACCCACAATTGAAAATGTTTTACTTGCGACTTAAGTCAAACTTACCTAACATAAACCAATTTTGTTACATCGATTATATTGTAAGATTTTTCAAAAACTCGTGCATAGGTATACATGGTAATAAAATTATACTATTTTCAGCCAAAAGAAATAACATTTTATATAACACAAAAATATGAAACGTATTTCAAAACTCTTTCAGAAGTATTTAGTTAAATGATTGACCAAAATCTCTTCGAAAACTTCTTTTATTTGTAAAGCCTACAAATCAAGATATTTTTAAGTCCTTAAATAGAGTTTCAACTACTAAAACCTTAAAGTTGTTACATATTGACATGTTTAGTTATTCAAGAACCTTCAAGTCTTAAGAGAAAGGGATATGAGTTTGTGATTGTCAATTACTATTATAGATTCATACTGCTATAATTTCAAACTCAATCACTTTGTTAATATAATAAAAGTTTTTATAACTTCTCTTTATAAAAACACCCTAACAAATAAAATGGTTGAAAGGAAAAATAGATTCTAAGAATAAAGTATTACAAGAGTTTTAAAAATAATGAAGATCATTTTTTTAAGTATTTTTTGGAAATGATTATTTTAGGATTAACAATTTTTTATGGTTTAAAATTTTGTATGTAGTTGAACTATTTAAGTTTTAGTAAAGTATATAATTGTTTACGTATTACACTATTAAGATTTATTTAAAAATCTTTGTTTATTAATTTTGTTTGTTATGCAAGATATCTATTATGCAAGTAAGAAAATATGATTAAATAATTTAAATATATATAATTGTAGAACAAATAAAAACTTTCTCTTAAAGTTAAAGATTATGTTACAGATTATTTTTGTTGTTACAAAGTAGTTAGACAAAGTGATTCTTTCTCTTCCTTGCTTTTCTATTTGGCTGAAGATGGTTTCACTAAAAGTGTCTCTAAGTTGGTGCAAGAGGGTCATATTGACTAGTACTTGGTAAGAAAATCCCCTCACATGTGGCATATGCTAATGACATCTTTATGTTTTACTGCGGTAGTAATTCTTCTCTTGGTAATACTTAAAGGCTTTTAGACTCCTATGGTGTTGCTTCTTGTGAGAGGGTGAATCAAAGCAAAAGTTCTTTCTACAATACAGATTCAACAACTAGTTCTTTTATAGACTCCATTAAGTCTTTTATTGGGTTTGTTAAAGGAAGTTTGTCTTTAACCTACCTTGGTATCCTCTTTTTAGAGGTGCTCCTAAAACTCTACACTTTTCTTCTATTATGGATAAAGTTAAATAAAACTTCAAAGCTGGAAAGGTAAACTTCTCGACAATTACAGAGGATGTTGTTGCTTACACGTTTTGGAATTTACAATTGGCCAAGTTCTCTCATATTGGAAAGGTGGATTAGAAACTTTATATGGACTAGTGACATTCAACACAAAATCCTTGTTTCTGTTTAGTGGAATTGAACTTGTAATCCAAAAGAGGAAGGTGGTTTAGGGGTTTTGAACCTTAGATAGGAGAATCAAGCGTTTATAATTCAGTTGGTATAGGTGTTCCTTTTTTCAAAACATTTATGGGTGATTACCTTGAGAGTTAGATTTATTATATCTAAAATGTAGTTTTTGGTTAGATATTTTTTATCTTCCACATGGCCTGGGTAAAACCTTGGTTTCAAGAACATGTCTATTGTGTTGTGGTTTATTAGGGGTAGACGAAATTGTTGTGTTGTTACGAGCAGAGTTATTAACTTTAAGGTGTCACATTTTTAAGAGAAGAAAATAATGTGATGATAGAATTGCTAGTTTAAAAATAAATTCCAAAGTAATTTTATTTGGTATGAAAGATGCCTGATCTTATTACACAATATTTTGGCAAAAATCACTATAAGCTATCAGAATATATCAGAATATAAATTTCTTTGAGTAGGCTTCTTTATCGTGTCCATGATCTGGTTTGGCCTTCTGATTTGATGTATTTTGTTTTCTTTCACTTTTTTAATACATTTTTTACTCTGGTATCACATTTTGACAACGTTTTGACGTGTCAATTTTAAAACTCGAAATAAAGCTAATTTCCTTATTATCCAGTGAAAATATCCAAACAAAAAAAATCCAATCCACCTTTAACATAGCCTCCTACCCCAAAACAGATTTTCTTCTGGTCCTCATCCGACACCAAAATCACCGATTCTCACTACCGAGTGACAAACCTTCTTCCCGATTCTTCAGGCACGCCACATGTTTGTAAAATTGTCTCAATGGCACTATCCTCTCTCCACTGCCACCCTCTTCCTTATACTGTCATTACCCAACGCCACACAACACCTTTCCCCTTCTCTTTCTCTATCTCTCCCTCCTTCAGATTCTCCTCCGCTCTCTCATTTTCCACTTCCGCCACTCACCACCCTCTCCCCCCCGACTTCTCCCCCTCCCAACTTCTCGACCTCCTCCGCCGCCAGCCCGACGAGTCCTCCGCGCTCCGCCTCTTCCAATGGGCCTCGGCCCAGCCCAATTACTCCGCCCACCCCTCAGTCTTCCACGAGCTCCTGGCCCAACTCGGCCGAGTCGGCTCAGTCGACTCAATGCTATCCCTCCTCCACCAGATGCAGTCCTCCGCCTGCCCCATCGATGAGTCCACCTTCCTCATCTTCCTCGAAACCTACGCCAACTTCGAACTCCACGCCGAAATCAACGCCGTCATCCACCTCATGGAACGCGACTTCGGCCTCAAACCCCACACGCGCTTCTACAACGTCGCCCTCAACCTCCTCGTCAAAGCGAACAAGCTCAAGCTCGTCGAAACGCTGCACTCCAAGATGGTGGCTGACGGCGTCGCGCCCGACGTTTCCACCTTCAACATTTTGATTCGGGCCCTCTGCAAGGCCCACCAGCTGCGGCCCGCCATTCTCATGCTCGAGGACATGCCCAACCACGGCCTCAGGCCCGACGAGAAAACGTTCACCACGCTCATGCAAGGGTTTATCGAAGAGGATGACGTGGACGGCGCGTTGCGGATTAAGGAACTCATGGTGGAGTCCGGGTGCGCGCTCACGACTGTTTCTGTGAATGTTCTGGTGAATGGGCTTTGCAGAGAGGGTAGAATTGAAGAAGCTTTGAGATTTATCTATGAAGAAGAAGGGTTTTCCCCTGACCAGGTTACGTTCAATGCCTTGGTGAGTGGGTTGTGTAGGGCAGGGCTTATCAAACAGGGTTTGGAGATGATGGATTTTATGCTTGGGAAAGGGTTTGATTTGGATGTTTATACTTATAACTCTTTGATCTCTGGGTTGTGTAAGTTGGGTGAGATTGATGAGGCTGTTGAAATTCTCAACCATATGGTTTCGAGGGATTGTTCGCCGAATACTGTGACTTTTAACACGCTGATTAGTACTTTGTGTAAGGAGAGTCATGTGGAAGCGGCGACCGAGCTTGCCCGTGTTCTTACTAGCAAGGGGCTTTTGCCTGATGTTTGTACGTTCAATAGTTTGATACAGGGTTTGTGTTTGACGGGTAACCGGGAGATTGCAATGGAGTTGTTTAAGGAGATGAAGGAGAAAGGGTGTGAGCCGGATGAGTTTACGTATAGTATATTGATTGAGAGTCTGTGTTCTGACAAGAGACTTAAGGAAGCGTTGATGCTGCTGAAAGAGATGGAGAAATGTGGTTGTGCTAGGAATGTGGTGGTGTACAATACTTTGATTGATGGTTTGTGTAAGAGCAATAGGATTGCGGAGGCAGAGGATATTTTTGATCAGATGGAGATGTTGGGGGTATCGAGAAGTTCGGTGACGTATAACACCCTTATTAATGGCCTGTGTATGAGCAAGAGAGTGGAAGAAGCTGCTCAGCTTATGGATCAGATGATAATGGAAGGGTTGAAGCCGGACAAATTCACTTATACTTCAATGCTTAAGTACTTCTGCCAACAGGGGGATATAAAGAAGGCAGCTGATATTGTGCAGAACATGACTTTGAATGGGTGTGAACCGGATATTGTAACCTATGGGACCCTTATTATGGGGCTGTGTAAGGCAGGGAGAGTAGAGATTGCAAGTAAACTCCTTAGATCTGTTCAGATGAAAGGCATAGTCTTGACTCCACATGCTTATAACCCTGTGATTCAAGCACTCTGCAAAAGGAAGAGAACAAGCGAAGCCATGAGGCTTTTCAGAGAAATGATGGAAAAAGGTGATCCTCCGGATGCTATATCATACAAGATTCTCTTCCGTGGCCTCTGTAATGGTGGAGGGCCGATACAAGAGGCTGTGGATTTTACGGTTGAAATGTTGGAGAAAGGAATATTGCCAGAGTTCCCGTCATTTGGTTTCTTGGCCGAAGGTCTTTGCTCTTTATCAAGGGAGGACGCCCTTGTTGAACTCATGAATATGGTGATGGAAAAAGGAAGATTCTCACAATCCGAAACATCTATTATCAAAGGCTTCCTCAAGATTCAGAAGTTTAATGATGCATTAGCCAATCTTGCTGCTATTTTGGATAGGAAAAGGCCCAGAAGATTTTGAGTACTGAAAAGAATGTAATGGGAAGGGAAAGCACGTTATTTTAAAGGTGCTGAACATATGAAAGTGTCCAAAACCCAGGACTCGGAGCTATATTACACAGCTTAGTCAATACATTTCAGCACTGGTATCGGTTTCATCTGTCTAGCTCATTGATCACACCACTTGTCCAGCCTCGTATGTTTCCAGTTTCAAGGGGAAAATGTGAACATTTAACTTGTAGCCATCATTCATATGAATATTTCTTAATGGATTTATGGCATAAGCAGTTTGCTCACTTACTAATTTTAACTATTTTAGTTCCAAGATGAGAATTGCAGGCTTTTATTTGACTTTGATTAGGTATGCTAATAAGAGTATAGTCTGTCTCAAATTGGTATTATTGTTAAATACAGCGAGCATTTTACTTCATACTTCAACACAGAATATGCTTCCTATCAAAGGCTATCCCATATGTGAGCTGCCATGTCCCCAAAATATGATCTGCTATTCAATTACAAACTTTATCCCATTCTATATTTCATGCATTTGGAAGTTTGATTCTACTGTTTGTGAATGTATTTTTATAGTCAAGGTTTCCCTTTTTATATATTTTGGTTTGGTTCCTGGGAGGTGTTACCACACTTTGGGGTGTCTGAGACTAAACCTCACTTTCCTGCGGATTCAAACCCGTCACATTGCAGGTCGCTTAATCATTAAACTTGAGCTCGCCATCTGTTTTGAGTAACTCTAACGGGCGTTTTGCCTTTTTTTTATTGCAGGTGCATGAGCATGCTAAGGAGTATCATATAACGGGTGTCAAATACTCCGGGGCAGTTGTCAAAAGACCAGATTCATCATCTATAGAGATGCATAGATCAGATCAGGTTCCGTCCTTTTTATTTTACTGACTGTTCTAGTATTCGTTGTTTGAGGATTGTAGTCTATTGTTATGTACTTAACCCCTCAAAAATAAAATAAAAAGCTTTTGTAATGTCTGGCGCTCGATTGCATGTTGCTACACACTACAAACTTGCAAACTTGCAATATAAGAAGGAGCTGTTATAGCCTTTCCATCAGGTTGTTGATCCGGGTTCTTAAGTTTAGGCATCGAATCATTCAAGAATGCTGGCATGGCAGCGAGATTGCTTAAAATTAAGCACCATATACATATACATTCAAGAATCACTGTCACTGCTTCAAGCGGAGAATATGGTCTGAGGAGAAGGGAATAGGGGGAAACTGAGGGGAGGAGAGATTAACAGTAGGATTAAAATTATTATTTTTTAAAGATTATACTAATATTTTCAAGGGATTAGATCATGATTAAAATTATTGTTACCTTTGGTGACCCACTAGATCTTTTTTAAGCAATTTAGTAAGCAAAATATAACAGTAGTGCAATAAAGATCTCCCTACTATTTTGCGTCTTCTAACCCTCTTTTCATAAAGTATGGCTGATAAAATAAAAGTTGTCTTTCAAAGTCTATTAATTTTCATTTGTATGAGCTATGTAATCAAAATATAGTTACATTTTCGGGCCTTTTATTTCAACTAGCCATTTTTTTGCTAAAATTTAATATTTATATAATTATATATATATATATATATATATATATATATAATTATTTTCTATAATTTATAATTTGAATGAAAATAATGTTGGGAAAAAATACATATGGGAGATTTGCATAAAAAAACTACAATTATATTCTGGAATAATAATGTGCATGATTGCTTTAATTGAACGAGAGTAGTTTATCATGTCTATTTACAAATATTTGAAATTTTAAAATATGATTAAACGTAAAATGAAAACAGGTCAGAAAAGGAGAAAATTCCAATAATCTCAATGACGAATCCTTTGAGCTTGCAGGTAAAGTTTACTTGTAATACCCGCATCTGTTGGCATGAGGCAGCATTTAGCAGTTTACGGTATGTTAATTGTTTCTGCTTTATTGATTGATTTGGAAAATAAATAAATAAATAAAAAGTAAAATGTTTTGATTAATGGAAAAAGAGTTTATCTGAGTAGAAAGTTTTCTAGGATATTTATTTGATTAAATTAATGATGATTGATAGATTACTTTTAATATAATGTCAAAATTGTCCTTGTGTATATTTTAAAATTAAGCATTTTTTTTGGGAAAGATTAGTAGAGAAAATGAAAATGAAATATTTCTTCAAAAATAATTATTAGTGTAAAAAGTGATTTATTAATTGACAATAATAATTAAAAATAAAAAGAAATTTAATAAATAAAATTATTTTAAAAAACAAATATTGTACGTAGCAAAAAAAAATCACAATTCTTAATAAAGACAACGTTAAGTGCCTAATATTTTCATATCACACAGATGAAATAGAAATGAAATGTTTCATACTATTGAATCCTGAGGTTCTTTAGATATCTGCTCAAAGTTAGTAAAATGATTATCAAACAATTAGAGTTTTTGTTGTACATTAATTGATAAATTGTGCAATTCTTGTTGTAAATCTTCAGTCTCAACATATATTTAACTATGTGAAGGATTATATTTAGGGTTCTTGTCCTCTTTCACCATCCGCTTCATCTTCATTTGGCAGTTGTTCTTCATCATGATCAGGTGTTTATCTAAACAAAACATGGAATTGAGTAATGCTAGGATAACTAGCTTATTTTTACTTGGCTGAAAAAAAAATACATTTTATTTTATTTTTAGGATCGCATCACTAATACAATAAGGGATTACGAAAAAAATAGTTTGACAGCAAGATGATAAAAAGTTAAGCATCCCTCATTTTTATTACTTTTCAATGAAAATTAATAAGAATGAAAAACGAGAAAGTGTTTTATTTTATACTCCAATTAGGAAATCTCTAATCTCGAACCTAACACCTCCAAATGTTCCAACCTTGCTCGTGTACAACATCCACAAAATCAGATGGAGTTCTCTCAAAAACATTCTACTATAGCAAATTATAATTGTGAACAAACTGATCCTATGTAACAAAATACACAAACCATTAAAATATTATTAAATACTAATTAAACTTTTAAAGTAGGTTTTGAAATTAGGTTTTCACCGCACAAGTCGGACAAATCCTACAAATTTACACCACAACATAACAAAGTATCAAGTATATTAAGTTGTTTTTCTTAAAGTACATATGCATAACAAAGCATCAAATATATTTAAGTTGTTTTTCTTAAAGTACATTCTATATGTGACTTGTCTTGACTTTACACCAGCTAAGTCAAAAACATTATTTTTATTTTTATTAAAATATAAAAAAAAATGTTGACGTATTTCACTTAGTACAACATAAAAAATAATTTTAATATGTAATTAATCTAAAAGAAATTACTTAAGATTTTAAATTTACAAAATAAAAAACAAGAGATAAACAATCTTTTCAAAATTAATTGAATATTAATATTAATTTTTTTTTAATAAATACACGTTATAATTACTAAAAACGAAACACTAATAAAACTCAAATAAAACCAAAACTGATTATTTACCAAAAAAAACTAATAACACAAGAAAAACAAAGATACTTGGCCATTGTTGTCCAGGTATTTTACCACCTTTCATTATATACTAAGTAATCTTGCAACCACTATTAAACTTTTCAAACCTATACCTACCACCTACAACCAACATCCAAGTGACATTTCTCTTAAGTCACTTAATGCATATTTAAGTTAAACCTTGATGTAACATATCACATAAAAAAAATTCATTATACTAAAACCAATATCAGTTATATTAAAAACAAAATGTGTTAACATATGTTGTATTAAAAACATTTTTTCCTATGAGAGAATAGGTGTTCCTGGTGCTAATTTCTTCGATCCTGATGGTATATTGTATATGGGCTTTGATTGTAAACTTCTGCAATTATATAAACAAAATTATTTTGGGCACAATGGTAGCAAATTATTCTGTCAAAAGTGGAGATGCTTAATAATCCTAAATACTTGAAAATCCTACAATGGCAATTGTGCATAATCTATATTATATGCATAATTAAATTTTATCAAACATCATTTCTGCTAAGTTAACTATTTTTTTAAATGTAATTATGTCTGCATCCACAAAACTCACCCACCTCCAATTCTTGCTATGAAGAACTTAGTTCAGTTAATTTTAGTTGCAAGACATTAGTAAGATGGCAAGTGCGAATATTACATCAATAGCCGATCCAATCACACAAAAAACAGTCACAAAATTAACTAGCAGGCATAGGATTAAGATGAAACCCAAACACGGGTTGTATGTCACAAACCACAAGATACACTGGAACAAGAGAAGCTGGTTGAAGTTGCAATAGACTTCATTGTCAAAACTTGGAAAATTGAGTCCAAATTAGCCAAGTTGACCATCCCACAAACTATAGACATTTCCATATGAGGAACTTCAGCTGAAGGAAGATCCCCATCACAACTCATAATGCATAAAAACAGATTCGATTAATTGACACGGCTTTTGAACACATCAAGACCCATCTCAGTAGGATCAGTTGCCTGCAGCTCAACCTGAATTCCATCAAGCTCCCTCTTGAATCTATCTTTGGAGCTGGCATAAATCATCTTGCTCCTAACCCTAGATGTATCAGGGGACCTTCACACAAAAGCAACAAAATTAATATAGATTAAAAATACCAACTCTTTGTAAAAAATTAATTGGAATTTTCAAATCGTATGGCTGTTTTGCTTGTATTAAGCTTAAAAGTTGTTGACATTACCAAGCAATGAAGAAAATTCTGCTCTTCTGGCAATTCTCTTCGGTGACAAAATCAAAATCATAAACAGCATATCGACACTCATCAGCTGGAAGACTGGCAGTGAAATCTTCATAACCATTTGCCGGTTCACCCAGCTTCTCCACAACAACTTGCTTCTGCTTCTCCTCAATCTTATAGACGATGTAACGATATGTCCTCTTTGCCTTCAGCTCCAAAAACTTTAACTTGCAGTCATCATGGACAGCCATACCTGATGCTGCGTTCGCCTGTACAATTCCACAAGTCAACAAGTAACTGGCATTACAATATGAAAATATCTCCTCTCACACTAGCAATGCCTACAATGTATGTACAAGCAAGCAGATCCACAAGCCCATGCAATGTGATTGAAACATCAACAACAAAGTTTGATTCCTCTGCATGGATCAATTAAACCTAGGTCTGCTAGGATAAATTACTCGAAAAGGACTTCTAGAAAAAAAACTTAAGAAAAGTGAACAAAAGATCTTCCTTACCCTAAATTTAGCTTGTAAGTTAAAAATCAGATTTTGGAAAAGCTAAATTGAGATAACCTCTAGAATAAATTATTTTCTTCTAGGAAGTTTACACAAAAACGCCTACGACAGATACAACCGAGTTAAACCAAACACCAAGATTTCAATAAATCTCTTTCATGCAGCAAGCCCAATCGATTACACACAGAAGAAATAAAATAAAAACAAACATAAACATAAACATAAAAAATAAAAAATAAAAAAAAAATCGTACGCAAGGACAGACAGGAAAATGGGCAACAAAAAATGGATCCAAGGATTTTAGAGCAGAAAACCTAAAAGAAAACAAAACACTCCAAAAGATAATCCAAACTGTGTGCTATAATTATACTCATCCCTAGACGATCGTGAGTGCGTAAAAAAAAATCGCTACTATACAATGCAATCCCAAATTGAACGCTGAAATCCATATCAAAATCAGATCTATCACAGCACATGCGAACAAACAGTTAGCGCAGCAGAAAACACATGATTAAAAAATCGATTCTACTCAGTTCAATGTTGATGATGAGATCGACCACGAATCCAGCTCAAAATAAAATAAAATAAAAAATACAGAAATCAGTAACCGCAGAAAATCGTTTAAAATCATAAACAGAGATATAACGCAGAGACAAGTATTGGGGTAAATGATGAGATTTTCGGAAGAGAACATGAAATCGCTCAGAAGTGGAGTTGAGTTGAGTTCTCCCTTATCCAGTTGCTTCCGAAATAACAGAATAAAACAGAGAAAGAGGGGAAAACTAACCATTTTTCTCTCTCGGGAAGGAGGGGCAAAAATGGAAAATGAAGTTGAAGCGACGCGGAAGGAGGAGATGTAGGGAAGGGTTTTGAGGTGGAAGAAGAAGAAGAAGAGGAAGAAGAAGGTGAGGAAGGAATGGAAGAGAAAAAATGAAGTAAAATTGGTGATGGCAGAAATTGAATTTATATTATTGTGGCACGCGGAAGAGCGTCTCCGAGCGTGAAAATTGTGATTAGCGCAAAATCTCAATTCTCCACAGTGCCACCTGTTGCAGTTAGTACAATTACGTGTTTAAAATCGGTACTAATATCAATTTTTACGTGGCTCTCTCGCTTCCGCTATTCGGCTCGGCTCGGCTCGGCTTTCCATTTTATGAAAAGCTAAAATATTTTTTCTGTTTCGTCTTTTCTGTTCTTTGATTTTTTATTTTAGTTCTCGAACTGTGTAATGTTATCTAAAACTGTTGTTACATTTAGTTGCATATTAATGTAGCCAATCTCTCAATTTTATTATAATTTTTATTACTGTAAACTAGGTAACTAAAATGATTAACATAAATAGCAATTAATGATATCGTGTACGCATTTTCTTAATATGAAAAAGACCCTTTGTGTTTATAAATAGTTGGAAGACATGTGGTTTGTTATTAAATTATGTGAGTAATCTAGAAAATATATGTTTTATAGGAAAAACAAGAGAAAAGAGACTAAATAAAAAATAATATTGTAGAATAAAGTTTTGTTATCTATATGTTTTGGTGTTCATATCTTTTAACAAATTTTTGGTATATAAGCTGAATAATCCATATACACTTGATCTAGATATTATTTTTAACTTATTATCATTTCTCATAATATCCATCATCCAATTTAATATTATCAAAACATATAAATATTAATTTTAACCTCTGTGAATTTAAAAAAAAAAAATCTTTCTAAAATTTTAAATTAGTGTTTTTAATTCCTAATATTCACTTTAAGATAAATGAATAACATTTATTTTATAAATGATTTAATATTGTGAATCAAATTTTAATTAGATATTTTAAAGAGAAAAAACATAATTTTGTTAAAAATCAGAATGTGCTCATTTTACAGAGACTACAAGTATGTTTAAATTAACACAATATTTCTTAAATATTTAAAGAATATTAATTTTGTCTTATTTTGTGTATGTTATTTCCTTACAAAATTTTATTGAAATTATTAAGCACCTTTTTTTTACAAAAATTATTAAGCACTTAAATCAACAAATAGGAGACTGTTTTTACTTAATTAATCGATACTCAAATTTAGGAATGAAGTTACGTTAAATAAGTCGACAAAGTTACGTTAAATCTAGGAATTCACTCATGTTGTTTCTTAAGGGTGTATTGGATTTTTTTCATCGAATCTAAAGATTGCAAAATCAGTAAAATAGGAATAGATAATTGGTTACGACACTCCTCAATGCAATTCATTATATTGTATCGGTAATCTTATCCTAGGATAGTATTAGATGATGACTTAAGATTTAAATATTTGCTAAAAAAATTGAAAAAATAAATACTTTTATAATATTAATTTCAAAAGTCAGTTAATTTATTTTGTTGATTCTAATAAAAAATATTAAAATTTCTGTCATCACAATTTGATATTATATATTTAATAGTATATGAGTAAAAATATATATTTAAATCCGGCGGAGGTGCTAGATTGTCCAAAAAGAAAAGGAATTTATTAAAAAAACGGACGCAACTTTCATTTTTGTTATAAAGTAAAAAAGTTACCGTTACAATTTAAAAAAAAAAAAGTTCTGAGAATGTTATTAGAATAACATCAAAGTTGTACGAAAATATTCAAATAAAGATCAACTATAAAAGTTAATACCATCTTAAATTATATTTTATGAAAAAAGAAAATCATATATGTAAGGCACGGTAAAAGAAAAAAAAAAAAAACATAGGCATGCACGGATAACTGCATCTCCGAAAATTCTTTCTCTCTCCACCCTCCGTTTATCAGATTCTCAAAATCTCTTTTCTTTTTTTTTAGTTTTTATTTCTCTTCCATTATCTATTTTAAAATCTAATCACATCTTATAATAGACGAGAAATTAAAAATTATTTTTAATTTATCAGAATCTCAAATAAAATAAATTTACATTTGTTCTAAAAATTTCTTATTCTTTATTTTTTTTTTTAGATTTTTGTTACCAATCTTAATAGAGACAATTAAGAAAAGTATTTATCTCAACTTAATTAAGATTATATTAAATTTTGGTTTTATTCTGATAAATTGTTATAGATTTCTAGAGATTGAGTTAGTGTCACTAGCTAGTTTGGATAAATTATTTTGGGGAATCATCATCAGATAAGGGAAACTAATAACTTGTTTTTATACTATTTAGTTACTTTTAAATAGAACTCACAAATTTTGAATATGTGATTATCAGTGCTCAAGTATTTCTTGCAGGTCTGGCTGGTCCTTGAGCACTGAATAAGTTTGATTATCTTGTTTGATTATCTTGATATTTGTGATTAATTGACCTTATTTGAGTAATGATGTTAAAAAATAACATGCAAGAAACTTTTTTATTGTTGTTTGATGAACTGAATATGACTTGTGATGAGACTTTAATATGTTTTAAAAGTTGAGATCAATTATTGAATAAAATATATCTTTATGCATTATTAATTGAGGAATTGTTTTTGAACGAATATGAATTGTTTTGATTTGGAAAATGAGTTTGATGAATCTACTATATATATGTTGTTATAATTTTAAAGATATTTTTGAAATGATATTTGATGATTTAATCATTAAGTGTTGTTATGGTTGTGGAAAGATTTTGACACACTATTATTTGTGGATTGAATGGGTATTGATGTTAATGATTGAATGATGAAGTTGATGTCATACATTTGGGATAATGTATGAGTTGTGCTTCTTTGTATACATTAAGTATAACATGCCTATGTTTAACAGAGATCCTCTAGCTTCACTAATGATCTAAGTCACGTAGACTAAGATATTAGGTGGTGAGAAGTTGGTGAGGGAGTTTATACACACCGGAACCGCTGATGAGACTCGGTATTGGGTGTTTGAACTTACTATGATCCTTTCTCTTATATTTGAATGACAATCTAAGTCTTGGGTATTGGGTTAGTCATTTCTCTTAGATTCGCTGGTAATTTAAGTCTTGGGTATTGGATTGATCCTTTCTCTTAGAATTGCTGAATCTAAGTCTTGGATATTGGATTAGATGTTAGTCTCTGGTAGGGACATACTTAATGGGTATTCCAGAAGACAATAGGTTCATGTATGACCTATATGTGTGATATAGTTTATGTGCGACCAATATGTATGATGTGGTCCATGTGTGTGATGTGGTCCATGTGTGGGCGTTGAATGTGATGTAGTTCATTTATGTATGATGTTTGATATGAATACTCGAAATGGAAATGTATTTAGTATTGAAACTTATATGTTAATCTTTAAGAAATTTTTATTAATAACTGATATGGTTTGCTGTTTTTACGTGTATTAATTATGTTATAAAATTTTATTTTCAGTAGCTTACTTTTGCTTTTCTTGTTGTTTTGCTATGATTGTCCTATGTACATGAGCATATATAAATGCAGGTGCAAGAGTATGTGAAAGATTGTAAACTTTATTTTGAAATTTGTTTTCCTTTTGTTAGATTTACTTGTATGTTAGACAATATACATTTTTGGGATGTTGCAATATGTATAGAGGATGCATAAAATCATCTCAAGACCATGTTATTTTTTATGTTTTTGGATATATTTCTTATAAGTTTAATTAAATTTTGAATACTTCATAAATTTTTGGCTACTACTTAGTATCGGCAATAAGTCTGAAAAAATATCTAAAAATATGAAATTTAGATATTTGTACCCTGTCGAGGTAAGGAATCATGGTATATATGTTTGGAATAGATTCCATTTTGAGAGAGTTGAAAAAACACTATCTTGTTGAAATGTTCTATACATCTGACCTTTCTCAAGGCATTTTTGTAGACAAGAACTCCGTTTTTTCCTTTTTTTTGGATGGTAAATCTTTCTCAGAACATGGAGTGTGAATCAAACCCATGTTTGAATTGAAATTGAGATACTGATACAAGTTATTCCCTTCTGAATAAGGTAGATTCATATCCGAAATAGGTTGACAATAAATTTTTTCAAAATGGACTATTATTATTTTATTGAGTAATTAAACTATTTATATTTATTTAAGTACTATTTTGGTTTTTGGTCAACGAAATAATATAATTAATTTTTTTTATTTCTTTTAATTTATCGATTAATTTATTATTAAAAATAAAATAAGTAAATTAATCAAAAGTTGGATTTTTTTTTTAAAATAAACAAATAATAAAAATCATATCATATATAGTAAAAACAAAAATAAAAAAAATAGTATATTTAAATGGAAATAAAAATATTTTTAACATCCTCACATCTTCTTAAATAAATTCACTACATATTTTATTTAAGCATTTTCAATCATAAGATGAGATCTACTTCAATGTCACGTGTAAATGATCAAAGTTTTCTCCAGATGCAATCTACATCTGGATATTCGATTCAATCATCTTGATTTTTTAATAAATCATTTAACTGGTTTAGTTCAAAGCTTTAACATGGTTTAATCAAGTTTAAAACGATTTGTAATCAACCGGGGTTTTAGTTTTAATATCTTTTTGAAAAAAAAAATTATAAGAAATGGTGGATATAATAAATATAATTCCAAAGGATATAGTAATTTCCTTTCATTATTTATTTTATTTTACATTTATCTAATTGATTACACGTAAATCATAATGAATTAGGTGAAAAATGAAATTTAAAAATGGTTATTAAACAATTGTATATAATCGACTCTAAAGTTACTAGAAAAAAAGTACTAGAATAGATCATGTCTCATACACATTTCTAACCAATACTAAATTAGGAAAGCTATAACGAAGGAATTGCTTTCAAATTTTAAATTTGAATAATAAAATATAATTGTCATTGTTTTAATTCTCCTCTCTTTTCTATTTTTTCCAATCAAATACATTAATTTATTATACATTCTAGTTCGTTTCATTTAAATAATTTCACTTTTTTTTTTTTTTCATTTCTCTTTTGCTTCTTCGTTTATTTGGTCATTTAGATTAAATATTTTTTTTTCATCGCTATAAAATATAATTTTTATGAATAAAAAAATTTAAACAATCTCATTTTGCATCCTTTTCCATATTCTTTTCTTTTAATGTAAACAATCTCATTTTCCATTATCTTTTCTCTTATTTTCATATTTTTCTTTTTTTCAAACTCACTCTCAAACAATTATATTTTTGTCCTACAAGTTATAGATATTTATCTATAAATAAAATATAAAAAGGAAGGGATGAGTTTGATTTTTCATAAGAAAAATCAAGTAAATTTCTTTTTACATATTCAGTAAAAAAAAAAAGTTTCTTCATATTTCAACAGATTTAAAAACTATAATAAATTATTTTTATTAATGTAATAAAAAATTAGCATTACAATTATTTTCTCAAATTTATTCTTTCATTTACATATTTTTAATTTATTTTCACTTTTTTAACACCAAGTTCTGATAGTTTCCTAGCTAAAGTTAATGATAACTTTAATAAGATGATCGGAGGATATCTTGTTACTTAAATTTTACTCAGTTATCTTGATTCGAGGAGCTTTTTTTCCTGTCATTTATATTAATTTTTAAGACTCACTTATAACTTTTACGTAAACATTCTATGAAATTCACATTCTAATTACTAATAAAAATATGCATTCTCAAGATAAAAATATATATTTCTTATTCTAATAATTCACACAAATCCTAAACTTTTTCTAATAAAAAAGGTTATGTAAAAAATAAACTCATAATCTTTTTTATTATACATGTCAGAACATTTCTCTGAATGGAGTTACACAGTGATCATAAGACTAAAATATTGTTTTTATAAGAACTCCTATGTTTGGCGACGCGACTCAGCGAAAAACTGGCTCAGAGTTTGGTTGGGGTGAGTGGCGTAAAGTATCCAAACAGTGAAATGGGGATATTTGTTGGTGGTTGACAATTGATGAAGAAAGAAAAAAAAGAATGGGTCTTACTTGGAATTGGGTCCCTCCATTTTCTTCTTCTGCGTCCATCCTACGCGACTCATGTTCCTATTCCCATTCCTGTTCCTGTTCCTATTCCTGTTCAACGCTAAACCAAATATTTTGAAAATTCCCTTAATAGAGGTCGTGGTTGTTCTCCACTTTGCTGCCTGTATAGCCATCCACTTAAAATATAATGCCACTTAACACTATTTCATATTGTTCTCTTCCTCTTTTATGCAAGATACTATTTATATTATTTATTTAATATTAGGTTCATTCAAATCATAGATTACATATTGAACATAAATAATAATAATAGCAATAATATATATTTTATTTAAATAAAATATGAAATTAAAATTAATATAATTAAGAAATGCTAATATATATTCTGCCGCATCTTTGTTCTGCTAATTTAAATTAAATTATGTTAAGCGTTATTATTAGACTAATCATCTTTATAACCTTAAATTACTAAACTGAATTTTCGAAAGTTGAAGAACCGTGGCCATAAAAAATTTTGTTAAATAATTAAAAGTAAAATTTAACCCTTTTAAAAATATAATATTAGACACATGGACAGGGAATTTTTTTCACTTATTTTACTGAAAAAGCAATTTACAAACAAACCGATCCAGAATCTTATCGATTTTAACATCAACCACGTTTTAAACTAATAAAATTAGAGAAGATAATAGGTCACATTACAATTGTATAAATTTATTAACAATTTTACAATAGACTATATTATTTGAAACTAATTGGTGAAATAAAAAAAAATTAGCTTATAAAATCATCGCGCAATTTTTCTATATTGAACAAGGAGTTAGCAACTGTAATTAATAGTTAAATACAAAATTTATATTAACAATAAATAAGTAGAAAAACATTATAAATTTTAAAATAAATAATAATTATAAACTTTCATAAACATAGTCCAAGTCTAGGTGTGCTTCTAAGTTGTTATTTTAACATAGAATTTTTAAAATTTGATAAGTTAAAATTAGTATAAATAATTATAAATCCTAAATTACAAATTCGTTGATTCATTATCCATAAACATTCATTTATAATAACTAATATTATATTTTTCTTTATAGTATCTTTTTTATTTTATAGTTCTAGTGAAGGATTTGATTATTGGGTCATCACACAAACTTGACTATCAGGTTTTTGTTACAAAGATCCCTACGTATCAATAAAACTATCAATAAAAGAAAAGATGATTAACAAAACATCTATGGAACATTTCTATTCTTGTGATCTCTTATTGTCCAATATTGTTAAAAATGTGTATTTAGAGTCTAAATCTAGGTGTGCTTTTAAGTTGTTATTTTAACATAGAATTTTTAAAACTTGATAAGTTAAAATTAATATAAATAATTCTAAATCCTAAATTATAAATTCGCTAATTCATTATCCATAAACATTAATTCATGATAACTAATATTATATTTTTCTTTATAGTATCTTTCTTATTTTATAGTTCTAGTGAAGGATTTGATTATTAGACCATCGCACAAACTTGACTACCAGGTTTTTGTTACGAAAATCCCTGCGTATCAATAAAAGAAAAGATGATTGACAAATGTTTATGAGACATTTCTATTCTTGTGATCTCTTATTGTCCAATGTTGTTAAAAAATATGTATTTATCATTAACAATTATTATCATAATATATGCAACATGTTACATATTTATCATAGTTATATTTAGATCCCACAAATTTATAGATTTATAGTAGTCCCGTTAAAATTATATTAAACTTGTTACATATTTATCATGATTGAATTCGACTACTATAAATTTGTAATCTTATTCAATGGTCACTCTAGTATATTATTTTGCTTGAAACACGTGCATTTATAAACCTCACGTTGAATGTTATTGTTGAACCAACTTTAGAATTAAACTTATTAGGTTGGTGTTGTTTCACAAACACCTTCTTATGATATGAAGTTATGTTTCTCCTTATTTCAATAAAACAATGAATGATATCTCTAATAATAGTTCCTTCATCAACATGCATACAATTTTCATTGGTATGCCTATTGTATCTAACAAGTAAAAAACAAAAATAAAATGTCTATATATATGTGTGTGTGATAACACTTCTAAATCATGGTAAGTATATTCTCACACCTATATAATCATGCTCTCACTACACAACCTACTTAATTATATTTCCATTTAATAAGTCTTCTAGCACATTGATTATTTTATTTTTTTGATATTTAGATTCCACACCTCACAAGTCATAATTCTAGTATTTTTTTAATCATTACACGTTATAAACAAAAAAATTAAGTAAGACTTTTTTTTAACAAAATTGGTTTGAAAGCATTTTAATCCCATCAAATACCACCATCCTTTTTATCAAAGACAAGTTGTGTCCTAAATCATGTAAATAATCAACAACTATACAAACAAAGTTACACAAGTCATACACAACTTTTATAAAATCAAAATGTTGCACAATAGTCACAACTAAAATCATGACGTGAGACACGACTTGATCACTACAACCAAAGTCATAAACATGAAATACGGCTCTAATACAATTCAACGTCCTCTCTATGCATTCACTCTCATGTGGTGATCTCTCATGATTGATTTCCTTCCATTTGTTGATTCTAAGCACATATTTAGAAATTCTAACATTCAGTCCAACATTCACTAATGAAGATTTTTCTTTATTTTCTTATTCTTTACTTATGTTTTGTTTTACAAGTTCATTAGTTATTCATAAAGTTTACATAAAAAGTCTTAAATGTTCGTAATAAAATAAATTAAATGATATTAACAATTTTGGAATCTTAAATTACTAAAACTTGAATTTTCAAAAATTAAAAAACTAAACTAACTATAAAAAAGAAATAGTTAAAGAACTAAAAGTAAAATTTAACTATTAAAAAAATTAGACTAATACACGGAAAAAAGATAAAAATTTACTTATTTTACTTAAAAGAGCACTTTACAAACAAACCACTGCAGAGAGTCTTAATATTTCAACATCAACAGCATTTTAAACCATGAAAATTAGAGAAGATAATAAGTAAAATTCTAATTGTATGAATTGTATTAACAATTTTACAATAGTCTAAATTATTTGAAACTAATGGGAGTAATAAAAAAAAAAATCAGCTTATGAAATCACTGCACAATTTTTTTTGGAATAAGGAATTGGCAATTGCAATTAACAATTAACTATAAAATTTACATCGACAACAAATAAGTAAAGAAAAATTTTAAGTTTTAAAATAAATAATATTATAGTAAACTCACATAGTTGTATAACTATTGAAAACCTTACTTGTATACTAAATTTGTAATGATATTTATATCTTTAGCTTAGTAATTTATGATTGACAATCTTAAATATTTGTAAGAGAATATAGGTTGCAAAAGATACACCCCAACATCCTTAAAATTGATTTTCGTTGATAATTATTACAAACAAAATAGCCAAAGAAAGTTGTTGAAGTTGAAATTCGAAAGGAATCCTTGTATAGGAATGAGTTAATGAAAATTTAAAAATCCATAGTCTTGGACGAGAAAATAAGGCTAAGTAAATATTTAAAAAATTATATTATATAAAAATATATAAATAATATCATTAAAATAGTGTGTTTTATCCTATTAAGCTAATAATATAATTTTAATCATTCTTAAAAAAAACACTTAGATAGGCATGACAATTTGGTAAGTGATGAGTTGAAAAAGAAGTTAGCTTTCTCCATCTCTATCTTTACACTGTATGCGAAAGATTAAATTTTAAATAGGACAGTTTTATATTTTCAAATCATCTCAACTGAAATTTATTGAATTTATGCAATTTAGGTAGTTCTTTCCTACACTTTACAAAATTGTGACCTACATTAACTCTTTATTGGTGCATTTTATCTGGTCTTCCTATCTTCTCATTCGTGCCAGCAGTATTTTTGTCTTCCATAGTTGATTCTCTCAAAATATAAATTTTATTATAAAAATTATTTTTATAATTAGTTGTCCTGATGGTGCTTCGGTGAAAAACGTCTTCTCTTTCTCTTTAGCTGTTTCGATCCTAATCTTGTATATTCTTTTGCTCTTTTCAGTTTTTTTTTTTTTTTTTTTTTTTTTTTTTATTTTATTTTTTTTTTTTTTTTATTTTTTTTTTTTTTTTTTTTATATTTTTTTTTTTTTTTTTTTGTTTTTTTTTTTTTCATTTTTTTTTCTTATAATATCTTATTATTATTGCAGGAACTACTGTCAACTTTTACGAAAAAATTCTCTAATAACC
>Ga0099825_1001195_pt1 | contig 32365 bp, 19 predicted proteins | sample SiratroredBW_FD_76838 | JGI IMG/M metagenome (GOLD analysis project Ga0099825, IMG submission 76838) | Root nodule microbial communities of legume samples collected from California, USA - Siratro red BW | ecosystem: Host-associated > Plants > Roots > Nodule | place: USA: California | collected...
AAAAAAAAAATAAAAAAATATATATATATATATATATATATATATATATATATATATATATATATATATATATATATATATATATATATATATATATTTAGGACTGTGTATACCTTTCAATAAAACATGTCTTAGTCTCAATATACTTACAATAAATAATTCACATTTCAAAGAATCGAATTTATTGGAAGGTTTTATAGTGAACTATTCGTTTTTCGTATTTCAATATTGGACAATGATCTGGTTTGTATAAGATCAAGATACCATATTAAAATTACTAGACAACCTCACCAATTATTCGACAACCTCTTTCTAAAAATAATATAATTATTAAAAAAATAAATTTTTGTATTTATAAAAAAATAAAATAGAACATATAATATAAAATAAGTATAAAGATTTATTAGATATCAAAATATTACGCTCTGTCGTATGGAAAAATGGTTTTTCTGTAGCTTCACCAATCTTTGACAACGTATTGTCATGCTAAATAGTTATTAAAAATTTGGTTAGACTTTAACTTATAACTTCTAACCTTTTACATACTTATTTCAATTTTATTCTTAAATAATATTTATGAAGTTTTCAGTTTATGCTTTTCTAGATATGATATTATTTTATTGTTTTATTTTCTACTATTATTTTTACTATTTAGTCACAAGGTAAATATTTCTTTTACTGAATAAAACATTGACAATTATAGTAAGTAAATCTTTCCAAATAATTTATTATTAAAGAAATAAAAAAGAAAAGGTTAAAAAGATAAAAGAATGGATGAAATAATTGAACTAAGAATGAATGAAGTGAGGTAGGAGAGTGAAGGGAAGAAGAGAGAAGGAGATGAGGAGATCTGGAAAACATGAAGCGGTGGGAGAAGACAAACTCATTGACAATGAAATCGACAAATTCCTTAGGAGGCTATCGTGCGCCGCGATTGCAATAGCCTCCCTCACGCTCCTCTTCCTCTTCCTCCGCACGCCCGACACCTGCGTCCCCCCCCACGCGCCTCTTAAGCCGCACCTCCGCTTCCCCAAGTCCACCTGCGACTTCTCCACGCGCCTCCACGTCCCCGCCGAGAAGCGCAACCTCCGCCTCCGCTCCACGCGCCTCTGGAAGGCCAAGGTCCACTCCTTCGCCATCCTCTTCCGCGACCTCCCCCTCCTCCGCAACCACTCCCACGTCCTCTGCGTCTCCGCCGGCGCCGGCCACGAGGTCGACGCGCTCCACGGCCTCGGCGTCGACGAAGTCACCGGCGTCGAGATCCTCGAATCGCCCCCGCTCGTCGGCCGCGCTGATCCGCACAATCTCCCGTTCTTCGACGGCGTCTTCGACCTCGCCTTCACCGCGCGCTTCGACGAGGCACTCTTTCCGGCGCGCTTCGCCGCAGAGATGGAGCGCGTGGTCAGGTCTGGCGGCGCGTGCTTTGTCCTCGTGGCGGAGTGTGGGGACGATGAGGTGAGAGAGGTGGTTGGTTTGTTTAGGAATTCGAAGCTTGTTAAGTCCAGTAATGTTTCTTTGACTGGAACGAGAATGACCAGTATTCTTATGAGAACTAGAGATAATTCTTCTTGATTCATTACTCCTAAGTTTTCTATTTTTTATTTGTTTATGTGTTCATGTATATTAGTGTAATTTTGCTGTAAAATTTCTTATACCATGAAACAATTAGAAAATTCATCATGAATAAGTAGTGTGTAACAGTCATCTATTAACAAATTGTGATAATTGTGATGAATGCTAAATGTGTTAACTTCTATTTATAGGAACTATATGATTAGTTGACGGTACATTGACAGAGCATGGAAATTAAACTCATTCCTAATTAGATGACATTGGAAAGAATTTATCCTATTTGGTTAAGTGTGTTTTTTTTATTGAACATTGTTGTTGTCTTATCTTATGGTTATGTTCACCTTTGAATCATCTGAATCCAATTTCTGAAGTGTTGTGTTTAATGCTTTGCTATGTGAATTAAAATGTTGTTAACTAACAGTTATAGTGACTTCTTGATGCTATCATTTGATATTTTTTGGCTGGCAATTTGTGACGGAGGCCTGGAATGGCAGATTCTTAAGCTGTAATGGTGTGTTTATATGGCAGAATTTTGGCCCTCCGCCATCTGCCAGTGATAACATTGGTGATTAAACTGGTGGGTGAAATTTTTGTTTTTCTAATCTTTAATAGAATCAAAGATGACTGGGAATATCTGACTTTTTGGATATGCTAGAAGAATAATAGTTGTTTTTAATGATGTAGGGTGGATGAAACTCTGCAAGTCATCAGCACTTATTCTGACTATTAGCTTTGATTGGTTTCTTTTACACTTAGGAGAATGATGTTCTTTAGTTCTTTCTTTCTGTTGTTTGATTTTTATTTAGTAGGAGCCTTGTATTGTGGGCATTAGGGAACTAGACATAGAACGAAAATTGAGATACAGTGAATGCTGTCTGTGCCTTTTCTATTTCATCTCAAGTAGTTACATAATATGACTGGTTGGTGCATCATAGACAGTTCAAATTTTTCTGGGTTCAAATTTTTCTGGGTATTTAGACAACAATGTGTCCTGATCGGTTTGAGATGCATAAGTTCTTCTCCTCTAATTTAGTTTCGAGCCTCTGTTGTGATCTTGTTTTGTTTGAGTTATAAGCTCCTTTCATTGGATGGAATTTTTTGATGTGGTAACTGCCATGACATTTATTGATGGATTATTCTAGAACACACAAGAATAAATGATGGTTGGATCAATGTATTTTCATCATGTTCAAGTTTCACATAAGAATTAATACCATGTTATTGCCAAATGTCATGGATATTTGAACAAATACGTGGTTTGAACTTGGAGGTGTCATTTTGACTACTGAGAAACTCTGTTTGGTATTCACTAATTTACCAATGAACATCAATGTTATACCCTCAACAATAGCAACTTTAAAGCCAACCATTCAATATTTAGTGAGTTATCAATTCATCCATGACATGCACAGTATCCAAAATTCAAATATAAGTCCCGACAAATTACATATAAGAATTTCTATAGTTTTATGCAGTAACTTGTCAGTTGAATACTATTTTTCGCTCAATCAGCTTTAAAATTCTGTGCATGCATAGTTATTCAATGTTTCACAAATCATATGATATCGAGATTGAAAGTTAAATCAAGATTAGCTTTCTTTGTACTACAAGAAAACTAGTCTAGAGAAAGATGATAAAGTAGGACACAATAATAACTTCTTCACATTCTAAAATTGCAACCCTACTCATCTGCCATCATGAAATCAAGCTCTAAATTGAGAACCCCATACACCCCAACAATCCTGAGACATGCATGCATTCCTTTAAAGGAGAGATCTAAATTGAACAAAGAAAGAGGGGAAGGAACTTACCCAAGGTAATATCTCTCTTCAAATGTTTTACTGTATCCCTAAGCTATCCTTTTAGATGGAATATTTTCAAAGGAAGGGAAGAGGGGTCTTGAATATGCAGTGAGGAAGAAGTAGGGAATTCGACTGAAGAAGAATAAATTTAGTTTTATTTTGTAGAAATAAGAAGTAAAATTTTATATTAGTACTTATACCCCTTGGTCTTACTAATCTTACTCCCCTTAAATATAAAATTCACCTTCAAACATCAAACACACACATAAAACTTAAATATGATTTAATTTAATTATCATTTCTACATCTTTTATATATCATACACTTATTTCATCCCATAAAAAAATAGGTCCTTACACGTAGCTCAATAACCATATAAGATGTTTATCTGATAAGGTTAAAAACAGACTTCTTATAACACTTTTAAAATGTTTTCCTAAAAGATGACTGTAATATAATAGTTAACTATCAAATTATCATTTAATATATATATAATATAATAAAATTCTTTTTGTGGAAATACTTCTAAAGGTTCTATTCATCCAAAAGGAGTTATCAAGTATCAACTAAAGATTATTTATTTTGGGTTATTCCAATACTATAAAAGAAACAAATTCTGACTTTGGTAAGATCAAATTTAGAGGTCACCTTTTTAACTTTTGTCACCAAAATAAGATTTGGATTTAATGAAAACACATATATGGTCTCTTGGGTGTTATATAATTACTTGATTATTTTCTTGCTTGGAGGAACTTGCATACCCAAAAGCATCTACTGTTGAAGCCTGCAGACTGAGTTGGACTGCCAATTTTTTAGCAAGTGTTTTGTGAATGATCATAGACAAAGATGGCACGCTACAATGCTTTTTGACTATCACTAAATGTGAAAAGAATACCACAGTTTTCTTATGTATATTCAACTTTTTTCCTCATATATGATTTTGTTTTTTCAACGAAAGAATTGAAAGGTTGTAGCTATGAAAACTTCGTGTTTTTTTCTCACAGTTGTTTCACGACAAAAAAGGAGAGAAAACTGAAGTCAGGCAGGAAAGGAATTTTTCAATAATATATATACCAATTTCCTATCGATAGTTATTACCTTCCTTACAATCTTTTTGTGGAGTTTGATCCTTATTATTTTTTCGGTGACTTATAAGAAAGGAATTCTGCCAGGCAAAAACTAACCATTTTCACTCACATGCTTCTTAAGAATTTTTTTTAATTAAAGAATGGAGTTGTCCTTTGTTATATCAAACTGGAAAACATCCTACTAAAAATTGCGGATTTTAAGTTGTCCAAGACCATAAAAGAGACAAATCTAAATTGGTAAAATTAAGTTTAGAGGTGCATCTTTTTATATGTCACCAAAATCAATTGAGTCTATTAGTTGCATTGTTACTAATGATCGTTGGATTCCCTAAATGGAGCAACTCACAAACGAAAAAGGAGTTATTTTGAAGTTTGTACTCCTTCAAGAAGCATGAAAGATACCTTATATATGGAATGAGTTGGCATTGCAAAATTTTCCGTGTTGTGTTTTGTTAAGGATCCTTGACAAGAATGGAATCCTACATTTGATATTCACTAACCATTTGCTCTCTCTTAAACTTTTACATTTATTTTTTTTAATTGTAAGATTTTAATATCTTTCTTACATCAAATAAATCTTCACACATTATCACATAAAACTTAAGAAAGCAAATTAGATATAGAGTGTTTTTATAACTTATTAAGATTTGTTTCTCATCCACATATAACTTTATTATACCTCAATATATAATATATATTTTTCTGAATAGTTATAGTTTATCTATACTAGATATTAGTAATTTTAAAACATAATATAAAAAACTCCTTAAAAGTTTATAAATAATGCGCATAATAGCCATATTTATTATAAATGAATATAAAACTGTAACAAGTGAAATTGATGATTTTGTGTTTTTTAGAAGAATATATTTAATTTGTCAATTTAAATATATTTTATTAATGTTAAAAAATTATTAATACGACTAGAAACATTTTGAATCCAACTTCCATACAAAGTACATTAAAATTTGAAAGGAAATATTATCTTATAATTTTTAACCTACAAAATATATTTAAATGTTCAAATCAAATATATCATATTACATAATAGAAAATTGTATCAAACTAACAGTACATAAAAACTAACATTAATAAATTTATATAGCACTTAAAATAAAATAATAAATATTATAGATATTTTATTATAAAAAATTACATAAAGTTACACTTACCTGTTTTTTTCTACAAAATTAATGCTTTATTTTAACCTAAACATCATGTCAGTTACACTCACCTGGTTTGTAGAACATTGGTCTTATAACAAGTCCCTATCAGTATTTTTTTACATGAGTTGCTCATCACGAGAGTGCAAATAAGCAATAAATGAATAAAAATTAATACTAATAAAATAATAAAATCTACCAGATGTATATGAATAATATTACTTTCTTTGTTAAACTATTTTCTTTTTATGATAATGCACCATTCTTAAAATAATTTATTAATTACATAAATTATCTGTGACAAAATTATTCTTATTTAAAGATTTGAATAGTTGTCACTCTATGTAAGCATTTAAGTGAGACATTAAAGAGGTTATAAAACTAATTATTATTTTTTTTGTTTTATCAAAAGACATGTTAAGATAAATTAAAATATATCGAAACATAGTGTATATATAAGTAATAATATAAAATAGTTAAAATTATATATTGTAAACTTGTTAATTTTTAAATAATTATCTTGAATTTATATTTATTTATTTATATGTACAAGTTTTTTTTTTATACATGCTAGATTATCAGAATTCACATAGAAGACTGTGCCTAATTAAAATAAAAATTTGTCCAAATTCTTAAGTAGCTGGGAACTCCTCTTTTTGCTAGTCTATTTTAATATACTTGCTTTGCTAGAATCTTCCTTTTTCTTTCCAAAATGAAAAAAAACCAAGCTAGAGAAGTGTTCCATATTGCAAAGTCTCTGAACCACCGACCTTTGCTAAAAAGTATAAATGGATACTTCACCCTGAATCTTGGACAACTAAAACAATTCACCAAAATCAAGGGATCACATAACCTTTTGTAGAGGACAGTGCCCTTTTTATCTTATTTTTCTAGTTTGTTGAAGTTATGGTCAAATAATATATTGTAAATAGGAACAGCATAGTTGCTTCTGTATATGAAACACAGAAACCGATCTTCTTTTTCTGATATAATGTACTATTATCTTCATTCTTTATCTAAAGCATCCTATTGGATAAGCTTCTTCATCAAGAAGATTACCATATGAACACCACTACATGTATAGAACATGTTAATTATAAAAGTAAAACCACCATTTACCCAACATTATAAAGCTACTTTCAACAAAAATAGTTTATAATTCAATAACACATACCAGTAAATCATCTCAAGTTTATAATTCTGTAACTCCATCCATTTTGCTCTCTCTCAGAAAAATGAGAAGTGGGAAAAAAATAAAAATAAAATAATAAAAAAAAACAGAAGAGGAAACAGACAGAATACATAGAGAAGAAGATGAGGGTCACTCATTCTCATAGGTCTTCGATTCATATACTTAATAGTAGTTTGATAGAAATCTATAGTTAGGATAAAAATCAATCAGAAACAATTTTAGTGTCACATTTAAGAGTTAAAGTAGCTAAAAAATTAAATTAACAGTTTTACTATATCAAACTATTTATGATTGCAACAAATGTTAAAACTTTATAGTATTGGTCTAAATATTATTTATACTAAATATATGAACAATATCAGACGAATATCTGTTGCAGCAGCAGCATTTTAGCCAATATCTATGTTCCAATATAATTCCCTATATACTTCCCACTCTAATTGCACGGAAGAAAGAAAAAGATTGAAACAACTGAAAAAGATATTAGTGATTAGATTTAGATATCAGTACTTCGTGTCTCTTCTCCTAGTGACCCGAATATAGCAAAAAACTGCAGCAAAGATGGCAGTAACGAGCCCTCCAATGATGACACCTCCACCTGCCACTGACTTATCAGTGGAATGGTGCTTTCCCAGCCGTCGAATCTGTGGAGCCTCAGCTGATTTAGATTCATCGTTTTTCTCTTCTGATGACGGCTTATGTTGTGTGGCACCAGAAACTGCAACTTTGTTATCAGTCTTCTGATCGTGAAGCTGAACTTGTGTTTGAGTTTTATGCTCAAAAGGGTTCAACACTGGGAGTGGTGGCTGTCCCTGATGAGACTCATGAGCCGTGACATGAAGTGCCAAGATCTGAGCAAGTAGCAGAAGAACAACCCCACCAAGCTTGTTCATGGTTAAGGAGACTGTGTGTTAGTTGGAGCAAGTAGTGTTTAGTATAGGAAGGTGTGAGAAAGTAGGATTTGAATGGAGTGAAAGGTGAGTGAATGTGCTACAATATTGGATGACACATGGGGTGGTTAAATAGAGAGGGTGTGGAGTTTGAGAAAAATGCAATGGATGGCTGTGATATGATCTTGTTGTTCTAGGTATGAACGTGTGGCTGGGCACTGAAACTGGGTCCCTTGCAATTGCATTGTGTGTGTTATTATCTCTCAAAAGATTGATTGTAATGGTTTGGCTTTAGCATTAAAGATTATAGCTGGCTGCTCCTCTTCTAATTCAATTCATTGATAGAGATATAGGAATCATACTTTTCAAATAATTTTTTTTAAATAATTTAAAGTTAATATTTACTAATAATATTTGGGCTTAAGTGGTTTTTATAAGTATAAATAATCCCATCTATTACTTTATCTGTTTACTCTTTCTCTTGTGTTTCTATATTTTTCTAAATCAACCTACTTTGGGGGTGAATTGAAATAACTTGATTAATAATAATAATAATAATAATAAATAATAATAATGCATGTAAACTTAAAATAATATATCTAACATATATAAAAACATAGTAGAAATATAAATCATAGAAAAATATATGATAAAAAATAATAAAATTAATTGTAAATGGACGTAAATATAATTCTGGAAATTAAAGTAAATGATTTTAAGAGATGAAGAACACTATAGTCAGTGGGCATTGGCATTACAGAAGTTTATATGTCTTGACTAATATATTTTTCACATGGAATATAACCTTGAATACTTTTATTTATAAGTTCTTCTCAATGATTACTAATCTTAATGGATACATGTCATTAACCTTTGATACCTCTTCAATACTTTATTCATTCGTATGTCCCTTTCTCAATATTGCTTGATTGATAATGTGATTTTTTTTTTAATTAAGCTTACTAAAGATATTGTAACTTGATCAATTTTATTAATAATATCTCCATTAGACATAAACTTCCTTTACTTGCTATCTTGATCGATTTTAATTTTTTTTTCCCCATTATATACTCACAATAGAAATTGAAGTAAATATCATTTTACTCATTGAGTTACTAATTATTATTGCTGAAAATAACTCAAGCCCACATACTCTATGTAAGAGTAAAACCATTTGTCTATTGTTAGTTATTATTATTATTATTATAAAAGATAGAATTTATAGTTTCAACTAACCTATAAATAATATATCATTAAGTATTTTAACCATCCATTATAATATTGGGAATCTATTTCAAAACTTGATATAAAGTTATTAAAATATTAATTTAAAAACTATTAGTTTTGAGGACTTAAATTTGAGTTTTAACTTGAACATTGATAACGAATCATGATATACCTAAAAGTCCTTATTTTTGAGCTTCAGAAAAAGACCTAAATGTCTTTATACCTAACATAACTCTGATAATATAGTTATGATTGTGTATAATTAAGAGATAATTCATGTTATTAAACAGTTTTTGGAGTTGAATTAGACTAAAATATAAATTTTATTAAAATGTTATGAAAATTATTTTAGCATTTGTTGAATTTATCAAACTACACTACAATCATTTATAAAAATTTAGTCTTATGAAAGTTGGGTGCTCAATCCTTCCTGATATATTTAAAATAATATATAAGTCGAAACAAAACAATTTTCATTTCACAATCTAACTTTTAAGAATGAGTAGACTCAAATCTAACTTTTAAAACAATATTAGAATCTGTATTAATAACTTTTATCATCCATTATAAAACTGTTATTAATTACATCATTAACAAATAGCCAATCTTACAAACTTTATCATCTCATAAGGACTGCTACACTAAGTAACAGCAGTTTAGGTTGAGCATGGTTGAACTGGAAATATTAGTTGTATTTACTGATGCAACTATGTGGATTTGGAGAAATAGAATGAATAGGTATAGATGCACAGAGGAGGTTGTTTTTCCAAACTTCCCTTTCTGTAGTTGGGAAGAAAACGAAAGGAGTAGTTGGCATGGCACTATATATAAGCAGCATATATGGCTGGAAATTAGCAGGTGGCAGACAGATGTATCCTTTCATGCATGCTTTGATTTCCCATCACTTTCATCAAACCATGTAATCAATATTCTATCCATTAGCCAAGTTATCAATTATAATTAAGTCTAAATACTAACTACTCATTTCAGTCCTGTTCTTTTCCATACCTTATACTATACTACCCATGCTAAAGTCCTTCACTAGAGTAAAAAAACAATAATACAAGACTAGGTTAATTTAACAAAAATAAGAGAAAGTGTCTTTAATATTATTTTTTAAATTAACAAACAATGTTAATATATGCTTGAATAATTTAAATTCTTTTTTTTTTTTATGGATGAAAGGTTCAGTTTCTTCTAAAGGTATTAAAATGTTGTTTGGTACGAAATTCTCTTGAGTTTTTTTAGTTTAAAGAACTATTATTATGACTAATTGGGTAAAAGGACCAATGAATTAGGTTTTGTGAAATAATTGTGAATGTACATCCTAAGATATCATTGGCACTCTATTAAGTAGTTTTAAAAATATCTCTTCATTTCACCATTTTTGGGGAAAAAAATTGCCAAACACTAGCACTTTGTGGTAAAGGAAAAGTGATCGTGTCTTGAATATACTTTTAATTAGTGATTATTCCAAATTTAAATTTGACAAAAGTGATCAATAGATTGAATAGTTCGTATATCGTTTTAGTTCAATTATCAAATTTTATTTATTTATGATCGATTCATGTTGGTATGTGAGAAAGTTTTAATGTGGATTATGTTTGTGAAAAGAAAAAGCAGTAAGTATACCATAGAGTATTATTTTCCTTTGAAAAAATGTTTAATATTAAACCCATATAGTATAAGGTTAATTATTTGCTAAATGCCTGTGGTTAAAAATTTAAAGGAAAATATTAATTAGTCGGTATTGTTAGCTAGGGTGTTAATTATATTTAAAATGAAAATTATCTAATAACAATTGTTTTAAATTTTAAACTTATCAAACACTACCATTTTAATATAGGTTTTTTGTAGATTTAAACAAGAACTCTATACTCCTCAACAACATAAGCCATTTATAAAATCTACCCTTCAGCAGAAGTCAAAGAAGACACATAGTAATTGAACATAGGGTTTAGACTTGCTTGTTTGAGCTTTACAGCTCAATATGTGGTACAATCCACTTCTAGAAAATTAAATATTATTTGTTTAGAGATTGCGGGAAAGCTATAAATTATATATATAAATAATTAATGAACAAACTTTTTATAAATATTTAAAAAAAATAAGAAGTTCTTTATAAAATAAATTTAGTTTATTTATAAATTAAATTATAGAAACTCTTTTACATAATTTTTAAAACTTTAGTGAAAACATATTTTTTATCTTATAATAAGAATATTAATATAAAAATTGAGGAAGATACCCATAATATAAATTATCAACAAAATTTGTTCTCCACATAATATTTACTATTGTTGTTTTCTTTATAAGTAATTATTACCAATTTGGTCTCCATCATGGATTATTTAATTCTAAAAAAATGAAAGGCACAAAAAGCCATGACGGTGGGATAAGAAACAAAACCATTGTTGCTTCGCAAAATCTATGGTTAATTGGTGCCGGTTGTTGGGATATGCAGAAATCATGTAAACTGAATAGTGGGCTATGATATATAAATTAATGTCTTATGTTAATTTATATATGGTTGAAAAGATTTTGTGTGAATATAAAAAATGATTTTGAAGGAAGTACAAAATATTAATAGGATAAATAGGAGACACGCGTCAATAGCTATGTCTTAGGTACATTAATTAATATATGTTGTCACAAAATGTGTGTCACGAATGGCGGAGTTATTAATTTATTATGGCGGCAGGAGAGAACTTTACAGTGATATCACTGTGTATGTTTTTGTTTAGAAATATAAGAGTTTATTTTTTATAGGAATATAAGAGTTTATGTTATTTTACAAAACTTTAGAAATAAAAATGGCTCTTTATTCTTTTAATAATAAAAAAAATTAATTTTATAGTAAACACATTTGTATTTTTCATTCATTCTATTTCTTATTCTACTGAAAAGATTATTATTGACTTTATTTTAGAATTTGAAGACAACTTTTTATCAGATTCTCTCCATATAGGAGTATGAAAGTACTTAAGAAACTTTAGTACATTGTTACTTGCTCCAACTACTCATGGTATTTATTCTTTATGAATTTAAATTAAATGTAAACAAACGTTTGTCATATTCAAGGAAAATTACTTTTCATTATTTTAAATGTCATGTTCATTTAAAAAATTAAGATATAATAAATTTTCTTAATTTTAATAAAGTACTTATAATATTTTATGTTTTACTCTATTACAATATGATTAGATAAAAAAAATATAAACAACAAAAGAATAATAATATTATCTCGAACTTTAACAAGGACAAATAAATAAATAAATCTTTTAAAATTTTGACAGGAGAAACAGAAAAAATAAATTTTAACTATCTAAATCCTAGTTAATTATACATTTCAAAAAATAAATTCATACCTAAACACGATTTCGTACAACTTAAAACAAATAATAATTATAATGATATTAAAATTTTCAATTGAAAAAAATGTAAGTTACAAAAAAAATTAAACTTGAAGATGCAAAGTCAAGCATTATATAAAGGACTTTAACGGTAAATATTGATAAAATTAAAGTTCAATTTAAGGAGATTCATTTAAAAGAAGAAAACAATTTAACACGAATCAAATACATCTTGAAAGTTAAAGTTATATTATGATGACGGTGTCTTTGGGGTTTATCGTGAGAAACCTCTCCCTCTTTGTGCCTACTTCAACAATCGTGTCACTCGTCGATAAAAAAAAAAATACAAAGTAAGAGTATGTCCGAGAAATTATTCTAATTAGTAAAAGAAAAATCAAAAGAGAGTTTGGATTTTAAAATCCTAGAGACATCAAAAGATGGTTTCAATTTTAGAAAAATAAGAAAATTGAAAAATATATTTTTTATTAAAAAGTCAAAGAAATTTCAATTTTAAAAAACAAAAATTGTTATGGCAAGCAAAGCATAATTAGTTGATAGACTTATATTCCAAAAAGAGTATCTACAAACAATGATATTCATATAATTTGTGATAGTTTTCTTTGTAGGACTTTTTATGACATAAAAATTGATTTTTTACAATGAAAATGGAAAATCGATTTCCATTAAATTTCCACAAAGAAATTATATTGTTATTTCTTGAAAGGAATAGTTGTTGGAAAAAAATCCTTAAAAATATTATGAATATTCAATTGGTGTGGAATGAAGCTAAATAAAAAATTGTAGTACTAAATTTTGATTAAATTTGAGTAAAAAAAATAAATTTTACTATTTTTTATATTATAGTCAAATGGTAAATATTATATTAGATAACTTCTTTAAAATATACAATTAGATATATAAATAAAGTTTAAATAGAGTTATTAAAAATATATGGAAACTTTCACAAACAGTTTCATAAAACTTTAAAATGAAGTTAAGAGAGAGCTCATAAAAGAAATACTAAACACCTAATTTATATTAGTTTATCCTAATTTTAATTTTTTCTAATTTTTTTTAACTTGTAAAGAGTTCTACTAATCATAAATCATTATAAGTATTGTTATTTACTACTGTTAACTTACAAGGAAATACAAGAACTCTTCAAATTATTTGATAATCTCTTCTTCCTTAGATTGAACACTGCATACATAATGTCTTTATAGAACAAGTACGTAAAATCTCTTAAAACTATACAAACATACATTATTTGGTTTTCACAATAAAACTTTCATAGAAAAAAATACCTTAGTTCTAAAGTCTTAACTTCATTTATTGAAGGAATCACAAAGATAAGTTCTCTTTAAGTGGTCTATCAAATGCACTATAAGTATTTTGCAATAAAAAACTTTAAGATGCAACAATCACATAGAATGTGTGCTCTTGACTTCATTTCATGTCATAGTTATATGCAAACATTTTCTTTTATAAACTTCCTAAAAGGGACTATTAAGACTAGTGTATTGTTGTTTATCTTTGTGCAAGGTCATTTTAAAACAAGTTTGACTTTTTGTTGACATTTTTTGTTGTAACACTAAAAAATGTTGTTAAATGAGTAGTATTTTCTTTTATCACTCTCTTCTACTTATTCTGATTGTCTCATTTTAAACATATAAACTCAAATGGTAAGTGCATTTTTGAAATGTGTTAAGGAACAACTTTTTATAACTTTCATAATGTTAAGGAAAAGTCCATGTTAGTGAGTTTTTAACAAAACTACATCTTGAACTAAGATTAGATTGTGTTTTATATTTTTCTTTTCATACTTAAAAGTAAGCAGTTAGATACATCAAAACATTTAATTATTTGTTACATCAAAGCATAAGTGTTTTAGCATGGCATAACATTAAGATTGATATTTTATCTTAAAGTTAATATATAACACTATGTTAACATCAATATTATTTCTATCCCTCAAAATAGTAACACTATTAAATGACAAATTTTTAAAATAATGATAATCAAAGTGTCATAAATAATGGAGATTGAATTAACAATGAAGAATAATAAAAGTTATTAGAAAGTTATAACTACTCAGGATTTATGTTCTATAAATATTAAACTAATGTATTGTAATAATGGTTGGAACTTGTAATCATCCTCGTAAATCTTAAATCCCTAAACACTTACAAATGAATGAGTTAGTACAATATTCTCAACCATTTAATTTCAATCATTTACTTGTGAGTATTCTATCTACAATTTTTTAGTTTGATAATTTACTTTAGATACTTTATCACATTGTTTTACTTTTTTATTTCAAGTAATATCTTTACTTTTAAAGATGTTTATAAATATTCAATTTATTAAAGTTTAACACACACAAACGCGTGATAGAATCTACCATGAATAAGGAAATCCCCTCAAAGAAAGTATTTGTCTCCCTCATCAAATACTTTTGAGATTAGGTTTGTTTATTGACAAAAAACTTATAGAAAACAAACCCTCTACTTTATTTTTCACTTGAGAATGATACATATTTATAGAACTAATTCAATAAATTTTTTTCTTACATTACTAACTACACATAACACCTATACTAAATTGTTCATGGTGTAATTGTCCCACATGTAGCAGCATATATCCACAAATTATTTTTTTTCTCTCAGTTTAACTTTCCATGTTCTTTGTGACCTTTATTTCGACAATAGTATAACTGGTATGCAACTTCTATCTCAATTTCTTCCAAAATAACTTCTCTAACCGAGAGTAAACACACAAAAATTTCTTAACTTAGTATTTTTGGTAATGTAAAATCACAATAATCTTCTTCACTAAATCGACTAAAGTAGTTGGTTAGATTCTGTGAATGAGGATTAGATTGGGCCGAGTCCTTGACAAGTGGCATGGTAGTTGCTCCACATTTTTTGGTGTTGTAACTCCAGCTTGAGACATGTACCTCCAACAAGGGCCCTAGAGTTCATTGCAAGTAAATGTCCTCACATTTTCTGTCCATTGGGTTCATGTGGGCCGTCCACTGGGCCCATTTATGTTTGCTTGTCAGTGGCAGCCCAAGCAAGCAACTGCATTGTATCCTTTCACTGTTTGAGATTGGGCTCTGCTGAAAAGCATGGTGCTGGGGTGGTTGTTGGGGAGTCTTGTGGCATTGTCACTGTGTCCTCTTTATGTTGTGTGACTTGCAAGTTGGTTTCTTTGCCATGGGTGGTTGAAGAGATAACACTTGTAAGTGATACTGTTGAGGGAATCAATTTTTGTGTTGGTTGTGGTTTCAGGTTTGGGTCCTACTATTTCTACTACCACCTCTCTTTGTTTCTGCTTGCAAATTGGACACACCAGGTGTTCCTGGAGATAAACTTTGCATGCCTCATTCACCAAACCAATGAATGAGGATAAGTGTAATGATTAAAGACTTGCATATTACAAAAGAAACGATTATAACACCTTATATTTCTTAATAAATTAATTTTAAGTTAAACATAAAGTAATTTATCTTCTAAACAGTGGGTCTAAGAATATATAAAATGTCATAATAACTATTTAAGTATATTCTTTGAATATCTAATCACATTATTTTATCTCAAATTAAATCCTTATTTCAAATTTCTATTTATCAATCAATATTTAAGATCATTTGTTATGGTTTGAGATATAAATGACTAAGACCTTCAGAACAAGGCATTTATTGAAGAAGATGAATGTTATGACTAAAGATATAAATGATGATTCATATTCAAATGAGATTGAAATAGGGATGATAAATGAATTTTTTTCATAGATATTGTTGAAACTTATTTTGATTTTATTTGAAATTTTTGAAATGATTTAATATGAGTATAAATATGAATAATGTTTTTTTAAATTGGATATGAGATAAAGATTGGTACGTAGATATTTGACTTATGCCTTGTCTTCACACTTATTTATGTTCTCATACTCGTTTTCGTTTTAAATTACTAAAACATCTCTAATTTATCAGGTAATTAAAAAATTTATATTAACTTTTATTTAATCCTTAATTTCATAACTTATTTCTAAATTATTCATTTGATCATTTTTACTTTCAATCATTTGACATTTATCTAATTATTATTTGGTATTTATACAATTATAATTTGTTTCTTGATAATTATCACTAGAAAAAAAATATTTTAACATTAAATACTTCATAATATCATATTTTTTTATTACGATTTTTATTTTTTATTAAAATTTATTTAATTAATATTTAGATATATCCGTTGAATATGAAGATAGAAATGAAAATAGAGATACATTTTTATTTTATTTTGAGAATGAAAATGGAATAGTTCAAATCCTCATTAGCATTCCTAAAGAAGAACTTCACAACTCAAGCCTAAGTGTAATACACTCAGGACCAAGTATCTAAAAAACTATATTATTAATTAGTTAGGAAACTGTGCATGATGTGATAATGTAAGCTTAGGTGCATGCGAATATCTTTCTTTAGATTGTTAGGCTATATTTTAGTTTTGCTTCTTTGAATGGTTGTGAATAGTTTTCATTCAATAAAATCAGAAATATTTTCATTTGTTCTTACCTTGGTGGAAGGAAGTCTTCCTTAGGAAAAAGAAAAAAAAAAAAAAAAACTTTACATTAATCATAAGTGACCAATTTTGAAAGACATTAAAATAAAAAAGAAACAATTAATTTCAAATAAATGGATTTGGATCAGAAATAAAATTCAAAATCAAATCACATCAAATTAGAATCAAGATTTCTCATTTTCTAATTACAAAAAGATTAGTTACACATAATGGTAAGAGAGGGAAAGTGCTTTATTTATGGAAGTTTCTTTTTATATATCCACATGCCATCTCATACGAGTGCTTATCAACAACAATGCCGTTTGTGAAAGGATCGATTAAATTAAAGAGTTTTAATTTATTATTATTGTTTAAGTTTAGTATTTTATTTTTCTCATACTTTCATATCTTATTAAAATGCAATTTAAAGTGTAAAAATAAACATTGGTTATTTTTGTATGATTATTCTTAAAAGACTTTCTTGCATTTATTGTTTCATTATAAGTTAACTAAATAATAATTACTTTCGTAAAGATTACTAAATAATTGGAAAGAAAAAGAAAAATGGACTGGACTTGCTTCTTGAAAGCCACAACAATTTTAGGCTAATGATCTTACTAATTGAAACCAGTCCTGTCTCTATTTAGAATCTCATTCTCTATTTAATAGAATTTACGCACATTTCACTCAATAATGAACACTATTGAAAAATATATATGTTAATGAATATTTTAAGGGCACTAATTAAAGAACTAATAAATATAATGTTTTCACTACAAATTACAATGAACTTGTATTAAAAATCACGGTAGGGGTATTAGATTCTTTCATTAGTAAAATTCTTTTACTTGTAAATTTTTAAGCAGTACTTAGTATTAGCACTGTCCACTAAAACAATAAAACCATATTAAAAATGTGTTAAGAATAGTTTGTCTTGGAATTATTTTACATAAAAACTTTTCTTTCCTGAAGTATCCAGCAACAAAAAGTTAGACCATGGATGCAGCTTCAACATCAAAGTGAATGGTAGACTTCAACTTGAAACATGTTTTACAGATACATCTGAAAGATTAATAGCCATATTGGTTTGCAGAAAAAGAATCAAAATCACAAATATTTCATAACCTACTTTGTGCCTACTTCCAGTTCTTGCATTACTGATAACAATACAACTAATGCTACCACAAATGTTATCACAAAAGTTGCAAAGACTAAGAAAATCTTCATGTTGTAATTGGGTTGTGGCACAATCTTGGCATAACCCAACCATTCATGGCAGATGAAAAGTACTACAAATAGAAAATTTACTTTGGAAAGAACATTTAACAGACTGATATATTAGCAGGAAAACAAAAAACAAGACAGCATCTAACGTAAAATGGACACGCAAGAAACATATCATCTATAATGATTCATGCACAACAACGTTAATTTTTACAACAACTAATCTTCAGGTACTAGTATCAAGATTCATTCATCCTAGCTAATCATCCACTACTATGAAGGATAAGATTTCTAGCTGGGGCCAAATAAGAGTGTGCAAAACTTACATCAAGAGAATGAAAGATGGGGTGAACTGGTCCAGGATTCGCCCTCCACTACACTTCATGTTTAACACTTACGGATAAGGAAAGGCCTTCAATGCCATCATCATCCTTAGGTGTGCCTCCCCCAGAGCTGTTTGGAAATATCACACATTCAGAACTCTCTGATACCATCAATGCAGAACCAGATTGACTAGCAGCTGGACAATTTCTTGATGATTCTTCAGACAAAGTTGAAACTTCAACGTTGGGGAAGTTGAGGCGTGCACCAGAACCATACATTGCCCTAGCTGCTTCATCATAAGCCAGAGCAGCACTAATGGCAGTGGGAAAAGTACCCAACCAGAGCCTACTCCCTCTGTTTGGCTCCCGGATTTCAGCAACCCATTTTCCCCAAGTCCTTTGCCTAACTCCTCGGTAGTTACAGCGCGAGTTCTCAGGCCCACCTTTACCCTTCATACACCCCTTCTTTGATCCTTTTGCAGGAACTTTCCTAACTGGCTTCTCAGCCTCATTGCTAGACTCAAGCCAAGCATTATATTCTTTCCATCTCGCCAGTGTATCGGCCAGGGACTTGGATCCATCCCCTTTATTGTGGTTTTTCACTAACATGAGTATGCAAGTTGCACACCCTTGTCAGAAAAAATGCTAAATGAACACTTGAATCACAGACCTGCATAATTAGTAACAACACCACCAAACTTTTATACATGTAATGTAATATACTATATTGATCCGAGAAGAGAATAACAGATAAACAAGTTTAATTTTCATGCACTATCAGTGTAAGGAATTTTACCCTGTCAGTCAATCATAAATCCATCCTAGTTATGACTTTTACAAATGGTAAGTATAAAAGTTAACAAATTGGCCATACATGTTGAATTGTTTGTGAATAATTTGCTATATAGCACTGTCAAAAACATCTACACTAACACGCATTCTAACTAAATTCTATATAGATAATTGGCTAATCTAGATATGGTGATTAACAAGGAATGCATTATTAAAATGCAAGCACAACCATTCCAAAGCCCTTTCCATATCAATGTTTAATCAACTTTTAAATGTTTCACCCATGTAATTAGTAATTACTAACTCTAGGTTCATCAGTCCTAAAATTTGAAGAAACATCACAGTCAAGATAAAATAGAGAAACAATGCATGTAATGCAAACCACTGCTAGTGAATGAAATTTAAAGGTCAACAGTTGAAACATGTGACATTGTCATACCCAAAAAAACAAAAAGCAACCTCTTTTCTGAAAGAGTGACCTCAGTGGCGACCGAAATCTTCTTACTCTGAATCGAAATAAGAGTGACCCAGATGGCATTTGAGGAAGGAGCTTCCGTTCGGACGTTCAATTTGAAAACTTTGCGATACCCCAGTTGGTGTTTGAAGAACAGGGGAACAATTAAGGGAAGCGTCAATCATGGCATGATTCAATTGGGGCAAACCGAGGTAGGGTTAAACTGTCGTAGACTTGGCTAAAGATTCTACTGGCGATACAAACGACAACATAAAAAAAACCTCTCTAAAGCATCAGTTATTTTTATATGAACAATTTCATTTTCACACACTTTAATTACAAATATTCTATCACTACTTATTTTTTTAAGGCCTTTCTACCATGTTATAACATTTATCATGTTTAATCTTTTATATTTTTTTTGAGTCAAATAATATATAATACGTCCATAGATCATATTTTCTTATATTCTTATAAAGCTATATACATAATCAATAAAAAGAATATGAATTTTGAAATAGTTTTCATAAAAATCAATAAATTTATAGTATATGAATATTTTTTATAATTAAAAATAAGATAAAAAAAAAAAAACATATAATAAAAAAAATATTAAAATGGTTTGTGAAATGAAAATTAACCTTGTGTGTTCAAATTCCTTAAAATAAGTATTCATACTATTTCAATGAAAATTTACTCAAATATTAAATTTTGGCTGGACCATCATACTTCAAGAATTTTATTAAATGCATAAAAGCTTATATTATTATCTAACTATAGATAGTTATGATGTATGATAAATTGATTTGCTTTTATAATAAAAGTTTAGTTAAAATATACAGATACTAAGACTTTTCTTATAACAATATTCTTAAAAGCTATATTTTAATACTTAATTAAGTTACATTTTTATTATATCATAGTGTCTTCGATTAGCAAATTTGGTACCTTCACCTTTCAATTTTAGAATGTAGTATACATTTTAGTAATGTAATTTTGGTCCTTCTTCCAAATTCACCTTTAATATGCGGTGAGATTGTTGACATGTGACTAATTATATTCTTTTACCTTTAATATTAATTATATTCTTGTACCTCCATACCTTTGAATAAGAAATTTTATGTTATTTATTTAACGTTAACATTAATTATATTCTTTCACCTGAAATATCGATATCTTTGAATAAGAAATTTTTAGAAGCCAATTATTATTATATAAAAAAATTGAAATATTTTATTAAGAAAAATAATATAAATTTTTGATTTTTTTGTTTTTAGTGAGTTTTATCGTTTATTTTCTTATTTCTCTTGTGATTTGTTCTGTCTTTTTTATTGATTATCAAGGCTATGGGATAAGAAATTGAATGGTTTCAAATTTCTTAGGGTTACTTAAAAGAATCCGGTACATATCATAAGTTGAAGCCTGTAACTCCTGTTGTTGCCAGAAGTAGAACATTTGCTCAAGTATTACACAATACTTGTAATATCCCCCTCTCTTAGCTGCCTAAACTGTGCATTAAAGGAGACATGATCTCTGTCCAAATCTCTAAGGAGGATTATCTTATTGGCTTAGAGGAATGCAAAAATCATCTTCATGGTAGAATTGTCTTGTCCAAAGGAGATTAGTTCTCACTCACTTGAAAGTTTGCAAGGAACTTGAAGGGGCTTGGAGGTCTTTGGGCTCTTGGAAAGCTATCCCTCTCTGTAAGGGATTTTACGAGTTTGCTTTCTCCTCTTTAGAGACTTGAGAAGGGTTTTGGGAATGGGTTCTTGGAATTTTTCTCCGGGGATTCTCGGAGTTTTTTCTTGGTCAAAAGATTTTGTTCCTACTACAATGAAGATGACCAAGGCTCAATGTTGGGTGCGGATCCATGGGCTTCCTATGGAATATTGGTAGCCTAAAGTTATCTTTTCTATTGCTAGAGGTGTTGGAACACCTATTTCCTTGGATGATTGTACCATTAACAAAACAAGAGGTTTTTTTGCAAGGGTTCTTGTGGATCTTGATATGCTTGCGGAGCTTCCAAGTCAATTGTTGGTGGAACGCCTTGGATTTGTCTTTGTGGCTGAGATTGAGTATAAAAGGCTCCTCCCTTTTTGCCATTCTTGAAAATGATAGGTCATTATTTCTTCATATGCAAGAAACACAACATTGACAAACTTTACACTATTGGCCAAAAAACAGGTTTGCATAATGTTTCTAAGGTTGGACAGGTCTATGTGACAAAACAATCCAATGTGACTTTATCGAAAAAATCTGTTCATATTCAATCTGATAATCAGAATGTAGTTGTTAATACGGTTGAAGAACTTGTCAAAAGTTCTGCTGCAGGAAAAGAGGGGTCTCTTAGCTTGGATGGGGTCCCATCTTTGGAATGGTTTGGTTGATGTTTTTCCCAACCAAGGGATTAAGGGAAAATCTATCTCTATTGTTGGTTCCAATAAGATTTCTGGTGCTCTTAAAACCCCTCCTTCTAGGGATTTAGTCACTAATAATGTTTTTCAATGTCTTGAAGATGATGTAGGTTGATGTTCCTAACCTAGGGAAAGATGGTTCAAATGATATGGTCACTGCTAACTCAATTACAAAGGTTGTCAGGGATTCTTCTGCTGATACAAATCCTTTGTAGGTTGTAGAGGATTCTTAGGAAGTTGTGACTGATGATGTTAATGTAGATTTTGTTGCCACCCAGGTTTTGGTTACTGTAAAGAGGAAGAACCAGTTTCAGGAGGAACATGTTCTGCAAATCTCTCTCGGTTCTACCACCTTTGGAGTTGGGGTTTCTAATGCTTCTCCTCTTAGTCCTACAGAGATTGAAGGGCAACTTTCAACAGGTTTAGTGGTTGTTTTAGATGCTATAAAGGGCTCTACTGATCAAGTTTTTGTAGATCAGTTTGTTAATCATGTTTCTACCTCTACGCATGTTTTACCATCTGTATTTGATGTAGAAAAGCAGGTTGTTTCTAAGTTATGAAAGGATAGGGTTGAGAAAGACTCACTTAGTGAATCTAAGGAATTGGAGGAAGATCATGTGCAAAATGCTAGGAAGCCTAAAAGGCCCCGTAAACATGCCTCTAAAGGTGTTAAAAAAACTACTAAAGTGGGTTCAACTAAGGGTAAATGATAGATTTGAAAGGTATTTTTTGGAGCATTCGGGGGGGTGGCCAATGATAGATCTTTAAATATGTTAAGAAATATTATTTTTATGTATAAATCTCATTTTATTTTCCTTGCTGAGCCTATGAATACTTTTTTTTATAAACATGCTTTTTTTTTTTTTTTCAAAACTTGAACTATTTGCTTTGTGCTTCTAGTAACAACTCTAACTCGGTTTCTAGGCTTTGGTGCTTGCTTAGGAATGATCTTGTTTTTAATGTTATAAATTCTACTACACAATATATATATCTTACTATGCAGGGGAAAGTTTTGAATGTGGCAAGTATTTATGGAGCAAATTCTTACTCTGCTAAAAGGGTTCTTTGGCCTGATTTAAATAATCTTCAAGGACCTTGGTGTGTTCTTGGATACTTTAATGTTATCTTCTTTGTCGCCGTAGCTAGAGGAGGTTCTTTGCCTAACAATTTATCTTGTGCTAAATTTCATGATTGGATTAATTCGAACGAGCTCTTGGTCATTCCTTCTTCGGGTGCTTCCTTTACTTGGTCTAATGGGAGGCTAGGTAATCAAAGGATTGAGAGGAAACTTGATAGAGTTCTTTGCAATTTCCCTTGTTTAGATACTTGGTACAATTGTAGGTATAAAGTTCTAGTTCGTAATTATTCTAATCATCATCCTCTTCTTGTTGAGTTTGCTTCTTCTTTGATATCTAGAAAACCCTATACTTTTAAATTCTTTAAGATGTGGTTACAACATCGCAGTTGCAGACAGTTTATACAACAATCTTGGGATGAAAATGTGGTTGGTTGTCCTATGTTTATCCTGCAACAAAAGCTCAAGAGGTTAAAGTTATCTCTTAAGGACTGGAACAAGAATGTTTTTGGGAATGTTCATGAAGTTGTGGTTGATAAACAAAAAATCCTTCTTTCTTTACAACATCAAATTCAGGTAGCTGACTCTGCTGAGATGGATATGCTTCTTGTTCAACAACAACAAGCTATGCAAAATCTTGATATGACTTTGGATTGTCAAGCGCTTTTTTGGAAAGAGAAATATAAGATGCTCTGGTTTAAAGATGGAGATCGTAATTCTTCTTTCTTTCATGCCATGGTTAAAAAGCGTGCAAATTCTAATGGGATACAAAGGCTGGTAGATGGGGATTCAGTTTTTGAAGATCATAAAGATATTGAAGAACACATTCTTTTTTTATAAAACTTTATATGATTCATCTGATACTAATATTGTCTCTACGAATTTCAGGAAAGATATGATTGTTGCTCACATCCCTAGAGTTTTTTCTGAGGATGAGAACTCTATGTTGGTTAGGTGTCCTTCCAATGATGAGATTAAAAAGGTTGTCTTTGCTCTCAACTCTAATAGTGCTCTTGGTCCTGATGGCTTTGGAAACTCTTTCTTCCATGGTTGTTTGACATTTTGGATTCTGATGTTTGTAATGTTGTAAAACAATTTTTCTCTCATACTTGGATCCTCCCATGGATGAATGCTAATGTGGTTTCTCTTATCCCTAAAATTCATGGGGCTACTTCTATAAAAAGACTTTAGGCCTATAACTGTGACAAATTTTAGGTTTAAAATTATTTAAAAAATCTTAGTTGATATGTTAGCTTCTATGCTGATAGGGTTGTCTCTCCTAATCAAAATGGTTTTATTAAAGACTAACAACACATTAAAGATTGTATTGGTATCACTTCGGTCCTAACTGAGTTGTTCACTAGTGCTCGCTCCTCCTCTATTCACTCCTGAATCTTCTCGGTCATCGTTCGCATACCTCTCTATCACAATCTCGAATGAGGAGTTCCTACATGCACTTTAACACTAAAATTAGTATAAAGTTCGTACAAACAAGATACAAAGATTTTTCCTTGATGCCTGCTCTTATTTATAGGCTTGATTTGGGCTTACTCTCATAACCCAGGCCCATATGTTTCTAAACATATGGTCTTTCAATAATATGATAATAATACTAGTGGAAAAAGTTGGAGCGGACCTCTAGCACACCAATTCATGAGCCACGACGTAAAAAGGCTCCAGATACTTGCTCGATTAGGTCTTGGCTCACATCATTATTCCACTCTGCGACCCTACCAAAACAACAAACAAAATTTAGCCCTTCAATAATCTCACATGTATTTTGTCCTTTTTTATCAACCGATCTCATTCAATTTGAAATTATTCAAATCAATTTCACTTCATACTGATATGAAAACCACTATTAAATTTAAAGAAAACAAACAACAAAAATGAGATATTATTTACAATAACATAATCTCTTCTCACAGTGTATTGTATTGTGCAATGTTAATGTTAATGTTACCCATGATAATATCAAGAAATGTAATTATTGCTAGATTCTTTCGAATTATTGATTTATTTGTTTCAATATCTATATTATTGTTAGAAGGTTAGGGGGTATACATGATATTATTATTGTAGAAAATGACTCAAAACATAAATATTATTTATTTTTTAAAGCGCGATGCATTTAATTGATGCATTTTTGAAGAAGTGAGGTGTCTCTCAAAAACATCAACAGGGGAGACAAACAACAACATCAAAAACACCTCTCTACAGCATCAACTATTTTTATATGAATAATTTCATTTTGATACTTTGATTACAACTATCACTACTTTTTTTTTTTTTTTTTTTACTTTTTTTCCTTTCTACTATGTTATAACATTTATCATGTTTAATTTTTTTTTATATTTTCTTCTGGATCAAATAACATATAACACCTACATAAATCATCTTTTTTTTATATTCTTATAAAACTATATACATAATCAATAAAAGAATATGAATTTTGAAATAGTTTTAATAAAAATCAGTAAATTTAAAATATATGACAACTTTTATAATTAAATAATAAGATAAAACAATAACAAAACTTATAATAAAAAATATTAAAATGGTTTGTGAAGTGAAAAATTAATCTTGTGTGTTCAAATTCCTTAAAATAACTCATTCATATATTTCAATGAAAGTTCACTCATATTAAATTTTGGCTGGATTGTCAGTACTTCAAGAATTTTATTAACAGCATAAAAGCTTATATTGTTATCTAACTATAGATAGTTATTATATATGATAAATTGATTTGCTTTTATAATAAAAATTTAGTTAAAGTATATAGATACTTGACTTTTATTTTATAACAATGATAATAAAAGCTATATTTTAATACTTAATCAAGTTACATTTATATATCATAATGTCCTCCTTGGTACCTTCACCTTTTTAATTTTAGAATGTAAATATATTTTAGTAATATAATTTTGGTCCTTCTTCTAATTTCACCTTTAATATTTGGAGAAATTGTTGAGATGTGACTAATTACAATGTCATGTTATTTGTTCAATGTGAACATTAATTATATTCTTCTATCTGAAATACTAATATCTTTGAATAATAAATTTTTAGAAGTCAATTATTATTATAGAAAAATTGAAATATTTAATAAAAATATTATCAAAAATAAATTATATAAGTTTATTAGAATAATTTAATTATTTAAAAAAAAATTTAAATTCTGTAAAAGAAATAAAACTTTTACGACACACCAATATGATTTAATGAAATTTTGGTTAAAATGAACGATAAAGTTAACTTTAATCAGATCAACTTAACAATATATTCACCTCTATCCCTTCACCTTGATTTCAATCAACCTGACAAAACTCAATCAAAGTGAATATTATTATCAAATAAAAAAAAAAAATAGGAAAAAGAAATATATTTAAAAAAAGAAAAGTACAAAAGATTTCAAGGTCCTACATCATTTGTAAATTTAAAACTTTATAAATAATCAAACTCTCCTCCTAAATTCTTAAAATATTATTTTTTTAATTTTTTTTATAAAAACATGTTTTATAATAAAATATTTCAGTTTTTTTTTTATAAAAATACATTATCCTACTAAAATTTTATTTCTATTTTTTTTCTTTTATCTATTCATACAATACTCCTTTCTTATATCTTTATCTTCTTATTCTATATACATATGTTTATTTCACGTGTCTTTCAATAATATGTTAATAGTACCAGTGGAAAAATTGGAGCGTGACATTTGGCACACCCATTCACGAAGCCGCGGGGTGAAAAAGCTTCATATATTTGCTTGATTAGGACTTCCACTCCCATCATTATGTCACTCTGTAGCTCTATAATCTCACATGTATTTTGTCTTTTTTTATCAATCAATCTCATCCAATTAGAAATTATCTATAATTTCACATGAATTTTGTCTTTTTTTATCAATCAATCTCATCCAATTAGAAATTATCTATAATCTCACATGTATTTTGTCTTTTTTTATTAATCAATCTCATCCAATTAGAAATTATCTATAATCTCACATGTATTTTGTCTTTTTTTATCAATCAATCTCATCCAATTAGAAATTATCTATAATCTCACATGTATTTTGTCTTTTTTTATCAATCAATCTCATCCAATTAGAAATTATCCAAATAAATTTCATTTCATACTAATAAAAATAATTATTAAATTTGAAGAGAACACACAACAAAGATGAGATGTAGTCATTCAGAATAACAATTTCTTGTCTCAGTGTGTATAGTGCACCTATGTTACCCGTAATAATATCAAGAATATGTAATTATTACTACTTTTTTTTTAAATTACATATTTATTTGTTTCAATGTCTATCCATTTTTTTATAATTTTTATAATAAAATAGGTTTTTAAAAAATAAGTGCATGTTAGATTAGGTCTTTAAAATAGACCAGCCTTAAATACAGATTTTCCCTAAACCAGTGCATGCAGTGAAAGCTATCTAAGTTTTACAGTGAATTGCAAAATCAAATATCATATGTTGAAGATGGAGTTAACTAGTTTGTATAAAAACAAAACCGTAAGGGTTGTGGCTTAATTGTAGAGGATAAGGGATTGACTAAGAGGAGTGTGGTTTGCAAAACTGTGAGGGTCGTGGCTTAATTGCAAAGGGTAAGGGATTGATTAAGAGGAGTGTGGTTTGGTGTTGGCTTAAAATTCCTTCAAAGTTTGTCTCTAAGACTTAAGTTCCTCCGTTGTTAAAGGTTGCGAGGTTAGAGGTTAGTATATAATGATATTATTGTTGTAAAAAATGGTTGAAAACAAGACAATGTGTGTTGTATAAACTTTTTAAGATATAACAATTTTTTTTAGTAATACAGAGGATTTTAGAATTAGTAATCAAACTCTTTTACAAGAAAAATAAAATCAAAATAATAGAAAGAATATTTATAAAGGAAAAAAAAAACACACTAAGCTTCCATAGAAAGCGGAAACTTTCTTGACTATTATAAAGAAATAGTAATAAAGGAAGAGAAAATCGCTTGCAACCTGAACGCGATATATGAAGGGAGCTTATGATCTACGGAGGAAACTATTTAGTGTGCCGAGAATCCAACTGAAAAGCTTAAGTCTCTGAAGATCTGTAACAGAATAGCACAGAGACCTCGTCATCTTCGTAAGAAAGCCGCGAATCTAAGTTGTCGAAAAAGATGTAAAGCAGGCAGAAAAAAACTCTGTAGATCTGAGCTGGGAATAGTTATATGACTGTTCGCATTTTAAAACTTTTGCAATACCATATTCTTATAACAATCCCCCACATATTGTAAAAGGTAAAAGAAGAAAGAAAGATGATAAATCTTGGATCCCTAAAAGGATATAATGCATCAGAGTTGGTACACTATATGAACCAGTCCTAGATTGATGAACTTAACGCACAGTATAGTTGGGATAACAAGCTATATGAACCAAACCACTTAGTAAGTGTTAGAGGTTTATCAATTACAATACAACCCCACAACTCTTGTTGTTATTGTTGTGTTTCCCTTACTAGGCCATGCATGTGATCGATATTCATGAGTGTTCTAGAGATTTTGCCAAGATCTCATGCAAGCAGTCCCACTTAGACATTCATATAGGTGATTTCATCAAGCATATGTTACAAATCATACACCACTCGTAAGAGATACAAAATCATTAAAACTTTTTTATAAGCTAAAATTCTTATGCCACAAAGAATTTTAACAACAAAGTTTATCCTCTTAATAATATAGTATCTAGTACTTTCACAAACACTACAGGAATGGACAAATTTGATTTTCAATCAATTTTAGTATTAATAGAACTAATAAGTGACTTGTTTTTACCCATATGAATCTTATTCGTGGGTCCTCCAATCATAAATGTTGGGTTTCTATAATTTGTTTGTTTGCAAGTGGCTTGAGTCTCATTCCCCTCAATGTTTCTAAAATCATGTTCCTCCTTAGAGATTTTGTTAGTGAATCGACCAAATTCCATTATGAACTAACAAAATCAATGTAAACCATTTCATTCTTTAGCAGCTGCTTTATCAAATTATGTCTCAATTATATATGTTTGTTCTTTCCATTTTAAGTTTTATTTTTATCTATAGCTATTTTCAATTGACAATCACAGTGTATTGATACAAACGGGGTTGGTTCTATTCCTAATAGAATGTTTGCTAAGACGTTTTTCAACCACCCAGCTTCACTTTTGTAGACTCTCTCTCTCCATTCATCAAAAACTATCAGCCACAAATCATGCACATGCATTGTAACCCACCCTTAATTATAGCTTCTGTCATAACCACATTATTTGTCATCCTGCACTATATTTTTCCATTACAATTATTTAGAAATAGATCCTTTTATAATTCATATATATATATATATATATATATATATATATATATATATATACACACACACACACACACATTTGTACGATATATGTTTTTGATATATATATGAAAATCATATTCCTCTAAATGGTATCCGATTTATAAGCTTAACTAGCCAATTTCGATCCTATCAATGACCATCACTACTTCTTCCACTTCCTCGTTTGTGAAACTTGTCACAACTACTCAACTATCCATTAAACTATCTTCCTCGAATTACCCCACCTGGTACAAGAAAATTATTATATTGTTGACTCCAAATAATGTACTCGGCTATGTTTCTAGCACCATTTCATGTCCTCTAGCAACAATTGACATTGGTGACACAGTTGTTGAAAATCCTGATTTTCTTGTCTGGAAGCGTCAAGATAATTATGTGCTTTTGACTCTCTTAGGTACTTATGGTCCTGAGGCGCAAATTGTGATGTCCTCTGTTACCTCCTCCGCTAATGCAATGTTGAACTAACCAAGGCTTATGCCAATCGATCTCGCACATAGATCATGTCTCTTAAAGAGCATGTTTCCTCCATCACCAAAGGTGACTCCAATATCTATGACCATTTGCGCTATATCCACTCTACAATTGATGAGCAGGTGTGACATTGGTCATTTTGATGATCTTGATCTTGTCATTGTGGCCCTAAATGGTCTTGGACCTACTTATTGTGAGTTTTGTGCATTAATCCGCACTCGTGACACTCTCTTAATGTTTGATGAACTTTTTAACAAACTTGTTGACTATGAAATTCTCCTTCAACGGGAGGAGCAGTAGGAATCGTCCTTCCCTGTAACTGCCAACCATGTTTCTTATTCATCTTTTTCTCATGGCTGCTACAAGCATTCAATGTATCTTCTAGTGGAGTATCTCCTGCTCACGACAACCCTTCTAGTTCTCATCCATGTAACTCTTTCTCTAGGTCTCACCTTATTTGTCAATATTGTGATCGTCACGGTCACACTGCTAAGACTTGTTACAAATTACATGGTTATCCCCCTAATCATTCATGTTAATAAGGATTCTGGCTTCGAAACATCTTAGTTTTGGATTTTAGTGCATCTCACCATGTCACTGGGGATCTTGCTAATCTCACTTTAGCCCTTGATTATACTAGTAATAGTAAACTTGTGGTTCAAAATCTTCTTTTTGTTTCCCAATTATGTCAAAAACAACTTTGCATCCATTGAATTTTTCCCATGGCACTTTCAAGTCAAGGATTTGAGCATAGAGCAATCCTACTATGCGGAAAGAATGAAAATAATGTGTACAAGATTTCATGCCATTTCCTCATCCTCAATCCCGTCATATCCAATGTCACACCTCCCTTTCCACCTGGCACAATTGCTTGGGGCATCCCGTCCCTCGCATCCTTCATCATGCACTTAAGGAAAATATCATTCTATTGTGTTCATCCCCTGCACAATGTTCAGATTATTTACCGAATAAAAGTTACAAATTGCCTTTTCTAGGTCCACTTTGCTAGTAGTCAAGCATTAGAAATGATTTATTCAGATGTATTGGGACCTACACCTTCATCTTCAATAAATGGTCATTTTTATTATGTCATTTTCATTTATCACTTTTCAAAATATGTGTGGCTTTATCTGATTAAACATAAATATGATGTTTCTCACATTTTTTCAATTTTCAAATCACTTGTTGAAAATCAATTAAATACAAAAAATAAAATATTTTACTAGACAATGGTGGTGAATATCTTAAATTAAGGTTTTTATTTCAAACTCATGGAATAACACACTTAATAACTCTACCTTATACCTCAAAACGCAATGGGTTTTCTGAAAGAAAACACATTTGGTTGAACTGCTCGTTGTCTTCTCCACCATGCTTCCGTACCTATCCCATTTTGGTCTTGTGCTCTTGAAACTGTAACCTATCTTATAAATTGCTTGCCCACACATGGTTTAAACACGAAGTCACCTCTCGAGTCCTTATTTCACTCCTCAACAAATTATTCTAAGTTGCGTACCTTTAGATGTCTAAGTTTTCCTTAGTTGGTCTCATACGTTCACAACAAAATTCTCCCAAAATCCCAACCATGCGTCTTCTTAGGCTACAACTCATCTCAAAGTGCTTATTTGTGTTATAGTTTTAAAACTAAAAAACTACATACCTCAAGACACATGCACTTTTTCCTTATTCTTCTACCTTTACAACCATGTCTTCTCTCTCTCCAATATCCCCCTACATGCATGCAACCACCTGGCCTCACCTCAAACCATATACAAATAACTCATCATCATATTGCCTTTGACCCCACACCCGTAACCATTCCAACATCTATATCTCAAAATTCGAAACCTACCTCCCCTGCCTCCTCTTTACCTACCACACCTCAAAACTTATCTTCTCCTATGTCCACGTCAACATCACCGCATACCTCATCCCCTATTCACTTATTACCAAATTCCACCGAGTCCTCTTCTCCATCCAATCATGATATCTTGTACACTTTGGGTTCATCTCCTTCTATGCACGTAGACTCATCCTCATACTCACCTGGACCAAAACAGTCGTCCCACCCAATGGTCACACGATCTAAAAATAGCATCTTTAAACCCAAACCTTCACCTAACCACCAAATTTTCTTTATCTGACCAAATTGAACCTTCTTGTCTTTACCACACTTTGTAGACTCTCTTCATTCATCAGCAGAAACAATTAGTCATAGATCATGCACATGCATCATAACCCACCCTTAATTATAGCTTTTGTTATAATCATATTATTTATCATCCTGCACTATATCTTTATATATCTTTTTGTTACAATTATTTAGAAACAAATCCTTTTATAATTCATATATATATATATATATATATATATATATATATATATATATATATATATATAT
>Ga0099825_1001196_pt1 | contig 32349 bp, 12 predicted proteins | sample SiratroredBW_FD_76838 | JGI IMG/M metagenome (GOLD analysis project Ga0099825, IMG submission 76838) | Root nodule microbial communities of legume samples collected from California, USA - Siratro red BW | ecosystem: Host-associated > Plants > Roots > Nodule | place: USA: California | collected...
AAAAAGTCAGGGTTAATTAACAGAAGAAAATGTTAAGTAAAACAAAAAATAGTAACAATGAGAAGTTAAAGAAATTTTAAAATGATTCAAATCATATAATTTTGGAACAAATTAACTATTTCAATATTATCACAAAATGATGGAAAAACTACTTTCTTGCATTGTGTATTTGTTTTATCTAAATTTATACTTTTTTATTAATTTTAATAGATTATACTGATTAGTTTGGCTCACCACAGTTCACTTTAAGGATACTAGGTCATAAATTGGTCAGTTTTATTTTACTATAATTAGCTTACATTTTTACTTTTCAATTCCATTTGAATTTATAAAGAGTGAGAACATGGGACAAGTCCCCAGCTTTGACCCACTATGAACAGTTCTAATTAAACCAAATCAAACTATTTATTATATATAAATATAATGGTATAGGTTTAAAGTTAATTACCAACTAATATATATATATATATATATATATATATATATATATATATATATATATATTTATATAATGATCTTAGAAGCTTGTTTTACAATTTAATTGTAGTTTAACTATAACATATTTATATTTATCAAAACATAATAAACAATTTTATGTTATAAACTTTAATTGTAATTTTTTCTATATTTTATTTATAAATATGAAGTGAGGCTAAAACTTTATAATTGTATAAAATAATTCACATAACGTCTTTCTGGTTGACAATTCTACACCATATAATATTTAATAGTTTTGTTTCAATGTTTAACATTGCACAGTAACAAACTAATATAATCAGCAGAACATTGATTTAATTTGGATTAAAGTACTAAACCAAAAGGAACTGCATTTTGTGTTGGATTAAGATACCTATTTAATAAAAAAGAAAACTGAAATAAATCACAAACACCCTTAAATTGAATTAAATTTTAATGGAAGTTATAACATTAACTATAATTAATTATTTTATGTGATTCAAATGTCTTAAACTTGTATATTAAACATGTTAAACTTATAAAGGTTAAAAACTTATAAATCTGTACTAATTATAATTCAAATTATAATTAACTATAATTTTTTTTTCCAAAGCAGAAATACATTTAGTATTTCACTAATTTGCATTTGTTTATTATTTATGTGGATAATATACTATTGTATTAATATTTATTTTTATTTAAAAACCATTCTTTTAATTATATTTTAGATATAAAAGTAGTTTTTTTTTGTAAGGTTGCACATACAACATTAATTCAGTGTTAGACTCTCCCCCATTTTAAATATAAATCATTATGACTTTGTATTAATTTGTCAGCATTAAACTATATACATTTTTAATTAAATGTAATTAAATCTTGAATAACATTATAAAATTAGTTACCATTAATTATTCCATGTAATTCACATATATTATACTAATATATTAAAAAATTAATAAATAAAATATAAACATTTAACACAATTCATATGATACTTATACATTAAACTTATATTATACTTGCTGTAAAATATATATTTATACTTAAATATAATACTTATACACAATTCAAATATGTTATAAATTATATAATGCAAACACATTATGCTTTTTAACTCTGTATATATAATATATTATATTTACAAACGAACAAAAAATAGTTCACACAATATGGATATATTTTTGTTTTAGCTTTAATGATATGATATATCTATGTAACATTTTTTATGATGTCATTATTCCTAAGTTTATCATGTTTAACAAATGAAATAACAAGAAACTAAAAGCAAAAATAATTTGTGCAAAACATCAATAAAGATCAAAACCAAAACATTTTCCATTATTAGCCTCTTGAGAATATTTTGCTGGGCTAAAAGTGTGGAGTAGTGAATAAAAAATAGGAAAAAAAAAAAGGTCCTAATAAATAAATAGATGTAAAAAATGTGATAAAATCTTATGGGAATTTGTAATAGTGGATAGCAACTTAATATAATAAATAAATGTAGAAATGATAATTCTTCTACTGTTGTAAAAGTATTTTTGCAATTTTTCTTTTAAAGACTCATGCATGTTTCTTAATTAACATGTATGATTCTTAAATTAAGATTTTAACATGTATTTCTCACTATGAACTATAACCTCCCAATAGTTAATAATTCTTGCACCATATTGTAACTATTTAAAAAAAATATATATATAACAGGATCCAAACCAAACTCATTCATAAAAGTGAGGTAAACAAATATTATACTTTATGGTGTATGTTATATTAATGACGAGTTTTAAAATAAATGGAGACTGACCTATTTATTATTTGTATTAATTATAATATTTAGGGTGTTATAGGGTCTCTTCAAGAAATGCCTCTATAACTTTTGTTTCAGGGGAACTCCTGGTGAATGAGAATGAACACTTTGTGGTTTGTTTTGCATGTGCTTTGCTTTGGTTAGCTGCTTCATTACTAAGGTTGAATATTAGGCAGTTTTTCATGGGATGCGACCTGCTCAATCTAGTGCTTTCCAAACTAACCAATGAGACAATCAGATTTAGTAATAGGGTGCCATATTCCTTACCACGCTCTAAGTTGTCCTATAGGATCACATGTCATCTAGAACCTTCTCAACTAGTCCCCATAATGTTAGAGAGATCAATGCCCACACAGATGCTTTAGGTAGGTTTGGTAGACCCACAAATTCTGAAATAAACGTTTTTCATGTTTTGAGATTTTTTTTTATCATTTCATTCATATCAAGATTTTTGGTGTTCCAAGAGAAAATTATGTCCTCTTAATAAATTGAATTTATTTTATGTTTTATGAGAAAATTATTAGTAATTTGTCTTGCAATCAAGATTCTTTAAAAAATTATTTTTAATAAAAATCAAAACAAAGCTGTTTATACAATATTTATTATGTTTTATGACAGAATTATCATTAATTTGTTTTATAATCAAGATTCTTTAAACAAACAATTTTGAAAAATTAAAAAAGACTACATAATGATGTATAGATTGTTTCAAATGAAATTTTAATAATTTTAATTTCAAAAAACTTTGGAATATATATATATATATATATATATATATATATATATATATAATATATATAAATAATTTAACAATTATATAAGAGATAAATCTTTTAATAATTTATGTTTTATTTATATATTATATAAAAGAGACATATCTTTCAATAAGTAACTGGAGAGCTTTTCTACTAAAAAAGCAACTACTTAACTTTTTTCATTTAAAAAAATCAATCACATACAATTTTTGAGCTATATTTATAAGATTATTTATTTTCTAAAAACTATGTTTTTTTTAATTTAATAAAAATTCGAATACATAACCACTCGTATATTTTCACTAGTAATTAGTAATATATAATAAAATTCTCTCATTTAGTGTATACAAATTGTATTCAGTATACAACAATAACGGCACTGATGTAAAAACATAAAACAAAAAAAAAATGAAACATAGTGGGAAAAATACAGAAAAGAAGCTAAAACATAGTGGGATAAAACTAATGATTATTTAATCCAAAAACAACTTTCTGCAGAAAATAATTCAGAAATTAAAAGAAAAAAAATAAAATCTTCCGATTACATTCTATGATACTAAAGCACGTACAGAGGAATAGATCAGAGAGAATTAATGAAAATGATTAATTAAATAATATTATTCTACTAGGGTAGCTTCCTCGTAAACCCTAACCTATAATCATTTAAACATAAGCTAGTGAGGAACTGCTGAGAGTTGGTTTAAGCAAGTACACAAATCATATAATTGAACGCAACAAGCAGTCAAATTCTACATCACAATCAAAAACAGACATGATTCCTCCACGAATAAAAAGACAAATTATTTTCACTATTTATTATAGTTGCAAAGTTCCTCGAATGGTCGTATAAGATTTTACATGTCCTCTATCACCGGTAATTACTGAGATTCACCGTATCAGTCCAAGTTAAAAGATACATACATGTTAAATATAACATGTTATCCTTGGGCTGGAGCATAAGGAATTCATGACCAGGCTGACGTAGTATGGAACTAAGAAGAAAATAGAATTTTATGCAACAACAAAAGGGTACCCCAAAATTCATAATTTATCTAATGTGTTCGTAGTTTCTATATAAGATAGTTCAGTCAGTGCTTCTTCAGACACACAACTGACACGCAATAATGCTCACCATGCATACTAACATAGGCAGTAAGTGTGTATCACACAGAGCTCTCTCATGCTACTTCATGTTCACTATTAGGCCCTATGCAGTTACAGCACGGGAATTCGTCAGGCAGTTCATCTGGCTTGGCTGCAGGGCCAGCTCACCCTTACTGTATATTAACGTTCTTCTCATTATGTAATAGTATGTAATTCTTTCTTCTCCCAAATTCAATAAATACAAAATTCTGATAGTGTCCTTGAAAATTCGAAAATGTATTGGTGTTATTAGTGCGCTAGTTCTCTTGATATATGGTAGATTTGTCGTATTACAAGGTCCGATGTTTTTGCTTCAAAATCTTTAAAATATGACGATAAAAGGCTATTCTATCAACTCATAATTACTTGTACAGCTATTATTAAGTATAACCACCCTCTCCTTTCACTTAAAGCAATAATTTCACCTGTAGCAGTACTTCGTTAGTCTCATGCACAAAAAAACATATGAAACTAGATCAAGATCAGGGTGTCAGATTGAAGAGTGCTTGCCGAGTTATCATTCATTTAACACTATCATCAAACAGCAAGTACAAAATGCAAATGAATTGAAGAAATAAAAGCAAGTTAGGGATGTGATTTCTCTAACCTCAAAACAAGTATTCGGCATTTCAAACAGAAAACCCTGCTTATTATAGATTTCTGTATGTAAAACATCCCTTTCCCCATATTCATCTCAATCACTTTCAATTGAACTATGCTAAAAAACATTCATCCGGTGGGGGGAAGTGTATGCACATCATTGTTAACAAGATCTAGGGAGCACAGAAGGTAACCTCATAAGCAACTAAAAACAATTCCATCTCGGCACAATTCTACTTTGCTTGCATGTTTTTTCTCTTTTCATTGCATTCCCTCAAAGCATGTATCTCTGTTAAGTGTTCAACAATGGTTAATTCAAATACAATTTAAACTTAATAAAATAATTATAAATTGTAAATCAATGGGGGTAAAAACAGCCGACAAATCGAAATTTCCACGAATTCCAACAATGCATTCTTTTACACACACTCGACAGCAATTTTAGAGATAGATCATGTCACGTATGCAGAAAGGAACAGAGAAATTGTGAAAGATGGATACCTGGCTGGCATGCTTTCCAATTCCTGTTTGATCGAACAACGCAATCCTGAAAAATAAGGAAATAAAATCCTCTCAAGATCAATGAATCTTAAATCCGAGGGTTTAGGGTTTTATGAAGGGAAAATAAGTAATTAACAAAGGCAATGAAGTTAACCTGCATCAAGCGATAGAGAGAAGAACATTCATCGAGCTGATTTACGTTCTCGTCATCCTCGTCCACATCGCTCTGGTGAATGCCTCTCGGCGGCGGAGGCGGAGGCGGCGGCGCCAATCCTTTTGCTTCGCTCCGGTTCACCGGCAACTGCTCCATTTTAACTGCAACAGTTTCACAAAAACCAAAAAACTCTTAAAACACTACCAACAAGAGAATGCATGAAACTAAGTAAAGCTTCACAAAACAGAAACCATGCATTTCAATTCATACCCGAAATTTTCAAATCCCCACTCCCCAAAATATGGACGAAAAAAAAAAACAGACAAATTAAGAAAATATTAGGAACTTACTCGGTTCCTTTCTGGTGAAGGATCGAAACTGCTTCCGTTTTGTGTCACCGCACGATAACGATTACTTGACTGCTGAAGAAAAATATAACAAAAGAAAATACATTTTTGGTAAAAAAATAAAAAATTAAAAGGCCGAATGGGCTAGTGTGTTGACTCAAAGAAAAAACGAATTGGGTCATTAACAAACGTCTTCTTCCTGCACCTCCATAATCTCGTGTTCACAGGCTTTGATTATATAATTTCACTTAGACTTTCTTTGGTACCGGAACTGAAAAAAGGGAGTGCTTCTTTCTGCAGCTCAATATGTTCTTCCCGCACCTCCATACCTTACAAAATGACGAATTTGTCTTTAGGAAAAAAGAATATTTTAACCTTACCCCTCTGTCTTCCTTCATCTCCCATCTCCCATCGTATGTAAATTTTTTCTATACATACCAGATTGTAGACTTAGAAGGTAATACGGTATCGGGATTTACATTTTAGATTTTACGATTAACATGGATAATAAAAAAAAAATCTTTTAAATTTTACATCCAGTATATGTAATAAAAGAATTTGCATACCAAATTCCGGAATTCTTTAGAACCCATCCAAGTCCATTTCAGAACAATGTAAACAAAAGTCTATGACAGGAAGATAATTTGAGATTATAATTAGTGTAATAAATTATTTAATTTTACAATGTCAATATTGATAATTATGAATAGAAATTAAAATTTGAAAAAATTAACTGAATTCTTGTGATAAGAAAAATTAATTACATTCTATAATTAAATTAATTATATTTCATGATTCCATCATTCATTAATAAAGTAGAATGAAATGTATATAATTTATTTTAATTATAGATATGGTTCTTATTCATTTTAAAAGATTTAAAAAATAATAATTTATATTCTCTTTAAATTTAAACAAAATAAAATATCATAAAATTAATATAAAAATGAAACATGATAAAAAAAATTTACACACTAAAATATTGTGATGCAAATAATTATAATAGTATTTATATATAATTAATGTTTTTATTTAATATTAATTTAAATCGGCCTTAACAATTTTAATCGTTTTGATAGTTTTTATTTAAATTGAAATAAAATTAAATATCAATAAATTTTAGTTGACCACTATAATGCATTTTACACTCAAATACGAGGTTGATATATATGACTCATGCGAAGACCTACCAAATGGGTACAGGATGAAACAGAAAGTGATGTGGAAGACTAAAGAAACAGGATTACTGGTTCAAGAACTACACTCCATGCTCAGTCATTCAAGCTTTTAGCCACTGGGAAAAGCTCGGTTATTTTATAATCCAAATTAAGACAACAAACAAGACAATGCATCAATAGAAGACGGTTTCATATTGAAGCAGTAGTAGCATTTCCCGGAACAAATTTGACAGAAACACTGTTCACACAATGGCGTTCATCAGTTGGGGTTTTGTATCCCTCTCCTTTGGTGACATGACCCAAGTGCCCACCACAGGCTGCACAAGTTATCTCTGTTCTCCTCCCATCTGGGTCAGGCTGAAAATCACAACTTTCATAAATTCAATCCAAGTACAATTTGCAACCAAAAATGTTACTGCAGTACTAGTAACAAGGAAACATTAATGTTGAATAATAAATTTTCGAAAACCACTCACAGATCGATTGATGGCCCCAGGAATACCCTCGAAGAAAGAAGGCCAGCCACAACCAGAATCAAACTTGGTTGAAGACTTGTAAAGAGGAGTTCCACAGCCAGCACAGTTGTAAACTCCTTCTTCATAAAATCTGTCATATTCCCCAGTACCCTTCAATCTGCACAAGTTCTCAGCAAAATAGGAGTTAAAATCTAACTAGTGTAAACCAATTTGATAGTTTAAGAAAAGTTTAGGAATTTACTCAGTTCCTTTCTGGCGAAGGATCCGAAACTGCTCAGGGGAGAGAATGACCTTCCATTCCTCTTCTGTTTTGTTAATGGGGATTCTTGCTGCCATTTTTTGGGTGATGCTAAGACTGAAGAAAGGCCCTTAATTGAATTGAGAAAAGCAACAGGGGAACCTATGGTAGAAACATTGGGAAAATGAATTTGGACTGAAAATTTCTGAAGGGTGACAGATGGGGTGATAGGAGTGGCACCATGGCACGTTGCACGCTTTTGAGCTTCCTTCTCATGCATGCTTGTGTCACGGGTAACCACTACTTCACTGATGACGAATAAAAAATTGGATTTTTGGTAAAAAAATTTGAAAGGCCTAATAATGGGCGAGTATTTGGGCCATTAGCATACTTTTGTTATTTTGATGAGAGTGCTTCTTCATGCACCTCCGCACTTTTCTTCCTGCGCCCCCACAATTCGAAAAACACAAAAATGTTCAACTGTTTCTTTTCCCCTTGATTTGCAATTTATTTTATTCAGAAAGTTTAGGTTTTGTAATTGTTTTGAATTAACCATTGCTGAACTCTTAACAGAAGTACATGCTTTGAAAACAGAAAAAACATGCAAGGAAAGTAGAATTTTGCCGAGATGGAATTTGTTTTTAGCTTCTATGCTTCCTAATTCTTCTTAGCAATGATGCACAGACATTTCTCCTTCCCCAAATGAATATTTTTTAGCATAGTTCAATTGAAGGTGATTGAGATTGAATTTGGGGAATGGGAACTATATTATGCCCCCTTTCCTTTTGAAGAATTGAGATTGAAGATTGTCTGGCCCTTAAACACAACAACAACAAATATGCCGAATTATTTTTTAATACACTTTATTTTATTTAAAAATGTGTTTGGTGTACATAAATTCATGTTTATAAATTCTATGATTTTGATATATTAAATATAGCTTATATACTTCGATCACAAACTATATTATGCATAAAACTATTAACATGGGAACGCAATGTTGTGAAATCAATTTCATTAATACATTTTTAAACGAAGTTTTCCTTACCACCAAAGTAACGAGAATATTCCTTGACAAAAATATAGTATAAAATCAATGAAAAAAATGGATCCTAGTCTAAAATCATCAAACATTTTGGCACAAATTTCAGATCATGTTTACTTCGTGGCCTCAAACGTGGTTAAGTTCAAAGCGCAAATCAAAACTAGTGATAGGTCGTATGTTATATTTTTCTCAAGGCCTATATTCATTTTAGAATAAATTTTCGCAGGTTGATTTTTTCCATCAAGGAAAACTCGTTTTGGAATCAACGAATTTTAGATCTTTCAAATATTAATGCAGAATCATTAAATGTGATTGAGATGAGTTTTTAATTAATCCATATAATGCATTTTATATTCAAATATGTGTAGAATGTGAATGGTTAAGGTTGATATATATGATTCATTAAGACCTACCAAATCATTACAGGATGAAATGAAACAGAAAGCCATGTAGAAGACTAAACAAACAGAGGATTTTATTGGTTCAAGAACTACAGTCCACGCTCAGTTATTCAAGCTTTTAGCCACTGGGCTAAGCTAGCTATTTTTGAAATCCAAATTAAGACTACAACCAAGATAATGTTTCAATAAATACTTCCAATAGAAGAAGGTTTCATATTCAAGCAGAAGCATTTCCAGGAACAAATTTGACAGAAATACTATTCACACAATGGCGTTCATCAGTTGGGGTTTTGAATCCCTCTCCTTTGAAAACATGACCCAAGTGCCCACCACAGGCTGCACAAGTTATCTCTGTCCTCCTCCCATCTGGGTCAGGCTGAAAATCACAACTTCCAAAACTTCAGTACAATTACACTTTCCAAACAAAAAAAAGCTACTGCAGTACTAGTAACAAAGAAAAATGAAAGTTGGAATAACAATTCTTAAAAAAACCACGCACAGATCGGTTGATGGCCCCAGGAAAACCCTCAAAGAAAGCAGGCCAGCCACAACCAGAATCAAACTTGGTTGAAGACTTGTAAAGAGGAGTTCCACAGCCAGCACAGTTGTAAACTCCTTCTTCATAAAATTTGTTATATTCTCCCGTACCCTTCAATCTGCACAAGTTCTCAGTGTCAGAAAAGTTACAATCCAACTCGTGTAAACTAATTTGATAGCTAAAGGGGGTTTCATCATACAAAATTGGATTATCATGCAGGCCTAAACGGCATGCAATCTACACATCTACAAGCATCACATCCAAGATAACTGAAGTTTTAATTCCTACACGTATATTAAAAATAATACGTCCCTGCTATTAACACCAGAAAATAAACCTTGACAGAGTCTGACACAAAAAAATTCATGGGTGATAAACTGTTACAAAACTATTGTATACAAAGTAAAACTAGCCTTTCTTCTTAGGGCCGAAAACATAAAAAGGGGAACTAAATGTACAAAAAGCTTACCATTTTTTTTTTTTCCAAATAAAACACTACCAACAAGAGATTGCAAACTAACTAAAATCTGCACGAAACAGAAACGAATCTACATGAGAGCTATCTCATTCATTTACCCCAAAAAGATCATCACCCAGCCATGCAGTGCTAAAAAAATTATTCACCTTTACACGTCACACTTAATGATCTTCCTTCTCCATGGACACGACCTTCAATTTCTACCTTTCGAAAAATGATGCACTTAAATTCATACCCAAAATTTTCAAATCCCCACTCCCCCAATATGGACAATAAAAAGAGAGAAAAAATACGAAAAGTTAGGAATTTACTCAGTTCCTTTCTGGCGAAGGATCCGAAACTGCTCGGGGGAGAGAATCACCTTCCATTCCTCTTCTGTTTTATTAATCGGCGTTGGTGCTGCCATTTTTGTGATGCTCAGACTGGTGAAATCCCCAAATTACAACGCCCAGATACTTTAAAATAGCAACAAGAGGGGAATATATATATAGTATGAAAATTTTCCGGGAAAATGAACTTGGACGGAAAATTGGGACAGTGACAGATGGTGTGATAGGAGTGGCACGCTCTTCAGCTTCAATTCGCATGCTCATGTCACCCCACGGGTAACCATTACTTTACTGCTGACAAAATACTGCTGACAAAATACATAAAAACACGGAATTTTGATAAAAAAAAATTAACGACACAATTTTTCTTTGAACAAATTTTAATTGTGATAATTTTCTATTATTATTTGATATAAAAAAATATAATGATTTTAAATTTTTTTAAAGAGATTGTTTGATAAGTATTTCAAATCGCATAAATTTTATATAGATAACATCATAAACGAGTATATTATTTTTGAAAAAGGAAACAAAACGTATTACCAAAATAAATAAAAAATGTTATCATAATTATTACAATAAAAAATATTATAAAAATTAAAATAAATAATTTTTATGATTTCATTATAAATAATTTTTATTAGAGACAATTTATCGAATTAAAAAACAATCACAAAACCTAAAAATGAGTTATACTTATAAGTGTAAAATTGATAGTAAATTATGCATACTAAAAACAATTATAAAATGGAATCCTCTTCATTAATAGTTATAAATGAGTTGATAAGATTTTATCTTTATTATTTGTTTAGAGGAAATTATCATTATAAGATGAATTTATCATATATTTTACAACTATTTGATTATTTTTATAATAAAACTGCATTTTCCCGATGATATATATTTTATTTTTATTTTTATAAGACCATCTACAATTGTGTGTCATATAACTCTTATGTCTTTTGATAAAATTATTAAATCATTTATTTTTCTACAATTATTTAATTTTATATTTTAAATTTTTATGAATTTTTATTTAAATTTTATCCAACACGTTAACTTTTGAAATAAAATAAACGAGGTAAGTATTATTTTATTAAAAATATAAATACGTGTTAGGTAAATGTCTTTGAAAAACTAGAATATATATGATTGCTATTTTCAAAAAACTCATGGGAAGAATTTATACTTTAAAATGAAAGAGTTTAGCGGTAAGATTACTATAAATTTTGTTTATCTATTTTTTAGTCAAATATATTTTAGAACTTAAATTTTTTCATTATCTTATATTATTATCTCATCCCACCTCATCACGCTATTGCAAAATTACCTGGATAATACTTTTAGCTCCAAATCACTGTGAATAATATAAATACTCCTCTAAATTAAACTTAATTAAAAATTCAAGAATTTTAATTTTAATTTGGTTGAATCGTCTTGCTTCATTTCTTCGGTCTCCCTCTCTTCATCACCTTGAGGATTGTGTTGGAATCCCACTTCGTCTTTTCACAAGACCCCATCAAAGTTTTCAAATTTCACTCACTCCCGCTGGGAAGGGAAGAAGAACAATACCTGGTTGTTGGGTTTCTTCTTTATCCTGATTCCAAGCGAAGAAGGAGAAAGGGTCATTAGAAGAAGAAGAAGAAGAAGAAGCTTCTGCTCTGTGCCAAAACAAAAGGGTTGTTTCATAGAACAACGACAAGAAGAATGTCTTCGTATTCGGGATTCGGGAAGGCTTCAGGACCCACCGCACCTCTCAAATCTCCACCCTCTTTTGGTTTCACCAATCCTTCTCCTCCCCCTCCCTCTTCTTCACCTGTTCCTGCTTTTTCGTCACAATCTACGCCCAGGTACGTCAATTCTTCAACAACCTTTATTGTATTTCATTGGTATCTTGAAATTATCCCCTAAAAACTTGATCTTTTTAGTGGGTTTTGTACTCACGTCGAAATGGGATGAGGAATTTGAATCAATTAGCATTTAACCCTTTCCCTTGCGTGCTTTCCACTGCTACCAGAGTTCTTGTATATTAGAACATGATAATCTTCTGCAAATGATTATATTTTGATTTGAATTGTTTTATCGTAGAAGAGCGAAGGTGCCTGGCATCTGTAATTTGTTGATTGAATTAGGAAGGGTTCAAGTGTTTTTGGCTGCTTGTTGCATACTGGTTCTTTTACTTAACAGGGAGTAATAAGGTTTATATGTTATCAGTGTTTTGGAGGTGAAAATTGGGGATCACGGACTTGCATGATTAAGGTATCTGGGGTTAGTAATCTACAACTGATGGGGATCTAGCGCTAAACATAGGTAGGATTTATGCTGGATAGATAAAATGGAGAAATGCTTCAGATGTAATCTGTGGTGGTTGAGTGTCGGTGAATCTGTGAATCGAATTTCTTTTGTACAACTAAAACACTTAATTTACTCTTCTTGAGATAGTGAATGTTGGACAGTGAATCACCAGAGTGAAATATCAGTGTAACTTGATGAAGTGAATCTGTGTAAACCATTAAAATAGCCCTTACTGTTTATAACATTCGTTTAAAATAGCACTACCTAGTCAGATAAGTCTTGGCTATTATTAATACATGCGTGGTTTTGTTCAAATCCTGGTTAATGTTCTTGTATTTTTCTTCTGTTAATGCATAAGACCCTGAAAATATTGTCAGGGATAATATGGTTAGAGTAATATCTAATACTAGGTTTGGATAAAATCCAAACAATTCCATGTACACTTTTGGTGATAAGCATTTTTTTTTTCTTTTCACACACTAAAGAAGTTCCCGTTCTATATGTTACGGCAAATCTTGGAGCACTTTTCGACTAGCATTTTCTTCAATGAGCTTTATTTTAGACAAGACATTCTTTTTGTGGCTATAGTTTACATTTAAGACGTTCATTACGTGATGCATTTTCATAGTTCATATTCTCTTTCAGATCCATAGATTCTTCCAGTTGGAGTGATGGACAGAAAATACTCTACAAAGATTTGGATACCCATACCCCTCAAAGGCCTTCGCCAGTCACTACATTTATTGCTTCTCGTGATTCCACAACTGGTGTTACAGCCAGAACTTCAAGATTTCCAAATCCGGAAGGAAGATCTCCTCCTATATCTTATGCAGATATTGAAGCTTTGGGGAATTCTGGTCAACCTGTCACAATAAATAAGTAAAGATAATATCACCTGTAAAGTGTAATACTATCATGATTCTATAAATTTATTATGTATCAGGCATTTGGGTGGGAATATTGTATGTATAGAGCATAAATATGTCAAGACAATTCATCAGTCTTGGGATGGCCTTTAAATAGTTATCTCAGTTGCCCTGTTGTTTTGAACATTATCATGAACAACCTTTTTTCCATGAAAATACCGTATAAGTCTCGGTTTGTTGAATTCAAGGTTCTATATAACTGGAATGAGTAAATGGAATGGATTGCTTTGTCCTTTTTGGTGTTTCCTTATGTTGCCTTTTCTGCATGACAATCATTTGGATGTAAATTTTGACTCTTTATGCTCGTAGTGCATGTGTAGAATTATCCTAAATCTATGACTTCCCAGAAAAATGTGAAGTAACATCTCTAATTATTTGAGCCTTTTTAATGGTTCTTCTTTCAGGCCTTCTTTGTCTCCTCCTGGACTAGGAAGCACATCAAATGTAACAAGGACTGCCCCTCATTCTCAAATTCATCAGAAATCTTTTCCTTTTAATGTTCCTGAAGCCACTGTAAGCAAGCCCATGAGCTCCACTGCTTCTAAAAGAACAAGATCACCTGCTTCATCATTTGCAGCCAATGAAACCCTTGAAGGAAACTCAATTTCCTCTGAAGACAACTCTGAACGGTATGATACTAGCTTGGCTCTACTTTTTGTCCATTATGAATTTACTTTATCATACATTATTTATTTTTAAAGGATCCTTTTTTTCTTGTGATGTGCAGTGAAGTTTTAGCCAAGGCCAAGCGTTTAGCCCGGTTCAAAGTAGAGCTAAGCAGATCTGAACAAAATAATGCTGATATTCCCGACCAGAAGGCTTTTGCTATTAGACATGAACAGTCTGGGTTGGTGCCGAAATATGTGAGGGGGCATTTAGTGGATTCAGCTGGCAACTTTAGCAGTGATCATGTTTCTGATAATGAAGTCTTGGAAACATCCAATGTAATTATTGGCTTATGCCCAGATATGTGTCCTGGTATATTTTCTCAGATTTTAAATCCAAGAGTGAACCTGTGAGAATTGTTATATTTTGATCTGATCTCAAGAAACATGTGGGATTCCTTATTTGTTTTTAGTATGGGGATGTGTATTCTCAGAGAACCCCAATGCTAACTTCATTTTGGAATTTCTTTTACAAGTGAAAAAAGTGTTACACCGCCTGAAAAATTTAACCCTAATTTTGATTTGTGTTTCAGGGTCTGAAAGGGGAGAGCGTGAAAGAAAAGGGGATCTTGACCAATATGAACGTGTGGATGGGGATAGAAATGTAACTAGCAGACTTCTTGCAGTTAAGAAGGTGAGTCTCATATTACTAAATACTACTCTTTTTCCTATGAAACTGCTCTATACTCTTTCAAGTATTAATAGTTGCTTAAATTATGATTCATGACAGTATACTAGGACAGCTGAGAGGGAAGCCAGTTTGATCCGGCCTATGCCCATCCTGCAGAATACAATTGATTATCTGCTCACATTGCTAGATCAGCCTTATGATGAGAGGTTTCTTGGCGTGTATAACTTCTTGTGGGATAGGATGAGAGCAATTCGAATGGACCTGAGAATGCAGCACATTTTCAATCAAGGGGCTATTACTATGCTGGAACAGATGGTACTTCCTTGTGGCCATCTCATCATGGTTATTTTTCCCGTACATGTTGTTAAGCATGGTTTCTAGTCATCCCTTTTATGAATGAGTGTGCTCCATAAAGATCTTAGATTCAAAATCCTCGGGCAAGAATTTACAAATTTACTACTTCCCAATGGAAATACATATCTCCCATTATCAACCTAAAATATGGAAACACATAACCTATTTGTTGTGCATTATTAAATTTTAGCAGCATGAACTTATCACTTAAAGTCGTTGCATGGGTTGGACTAAAACTCAAGTGTCTCTTGTTAGTCTTAAGTTATCCTGTCTGAATTAGTCTTGATTTGTTGTACCAGCCCTTATATATTCTTGAGCCTCTATTAGTATTATTTTTTCCAGAAAATTTCCTTTTGGTTTAGTCATGTCTGGTGTTGTAACATTACTGCAACAAGTTATTAGTCACTGACTCTCTGCAACATGCATAGCTTGTCAGATGCCTTGATTTTTAGTTAGTTAGGCTAATCAAGATCACATGCTAAATCAAATATTCATGTTTTTCTTGTAATAATACATTTAAATTATTTAAGTGATAATGTCAAGTTTCTCTCCTCACAGTTCACTAAATTATGTGGATCCAGACAATTGATACCAAATATATAAATTTTGTTTATCAATTTCATAGTTGTGTATTGGTAGAATATCTTTTTTGAAATATCGGTTAGATTTATCTAGAACATGCATATGCTGTTACAAAGCAGTATCTGATGATTATGAAGGCTAATGAAGCCGTGGATTTATGTGGTTCCAGATAAAATTACATATCATTGCAATGCATGAATTATGTGAGTACACTAAAGGAGAAGGATTTTCAGAGGGCTTTGATGCTCATCTCAATATTGAGCAGATGAACAAAACTTCAGTTGAACTGTTCCAGATGTATGATGATCATAGAAAGAAAGGAATTAATATTCTGACGGAAAAAGAGTTTCGAGGCTATTATGCTCTTCTTAAATTGGATAAGCACCCTGGTTATAAAGTAAGTAGCCTTTGTAGTGCTTTGATTGTATGATTTCATTGCTATGAAAAAAACCAAGGAACTAATCTTGTCATGCTAGGTTGAACCGGCAGAACTCTCCCTTGAAATTGCTAAGATGACGCCAGAGATAAGGCAGACTCCAGAAGTTCTATTTGCTCGCAGTGTAGCAAGGTTGTAATTCCCATTGAAATATATATATATATATATATATATATATATATATATATGTTATCATGTTTTTGATCTGACCATTCCTTGTTTTTTGCAGAGCGTGCCGAACTGGTAATTTTATTGCCTTCTTTCGGCTTGCAAGAAAAGCAACTTACCTTCAAGCATGTCTAATGCATGCTCACTTTGCAAAGGTATGTGATATTCGCGTCTTCTGTTTTGTGCTCAATAATGACTGGACTTGTCCTTGTAACGCTTGGGGCTGCCATTTACAGACTGGGCATGCATTTACTCAATCATTGCAGGCAATTTAGGAAATTGCTGAAGTTTATTGTAGAAAAAATTACTCTACTATATCTTGCTCATTTTTGTCATAGATATTAGAACATCTGTCACATGATGCATATCGAAATGATAACTAAGTAAAATTAATTTAATTTTTTTTATGCGATCCCTTTCTGTCTGCAAGACATTAGTGGAAATAATTTTGTGGAATTCTCTTTATTAATGATTTTGGTTATGATGTGACTAAGCAACTTCTGATCAGAATTCCTAACCTTTATGTCTTGTGTTACTTGTACCAGTTGCGTACCCAGGCACTTGCTTCTCTTCATTCTGGTCTACAGAATAACCAAGGAATTCCTGTTGCTCATGTTGCTAACTGGCTTGCTATGGAGGTATATTTATTGGATAGATTTGGATATGTGCGTCTCATTTTTCAATTTTTCTTGTTTCATTGGGCAGTGTGGGTGCTGAGGGTGCTCTACAGGAAATTGCATTCCTGAATTTCCAACTTTCTCATAGATTCATCTTTGTTGTATTAATTAGGATGAAGGCATAGAGGGTCTCTTGGAGTATCATGGGTTCTTGATAAAAATATTTGAAGAACCTTACATGGTGAAGGAAGGTCCATTTCTCAATGTTGATGTTGACTATCCCACCAAGGGTTCAAAACTTGTGCATAAGAAAAGGTCTGGAAGGATAATTGAAGATATTTCACTCTCAATTCAAGCAGAATCACCACGTGTTGAGACTGTGAAAGAGATTCAGATGAGGATGCATGAACCACAAGTAGTTTCACCTGTTGAAAATGATAGCTCTGTCCAGAAGCCTGATGAGGAAATTCCAGACGCGGTGGCTATTTACTCACCTGAGGATAGTAAATCAGGAAAGACATTTAAGGATGTGCAGGACAGTCAAAAAGATCAAGATATTTCTCGTCCTCGTCCATCACTGCTGAGCCCTCCTTTTCCTAATATTATTCCTAAACAACAACTTACTGGATTTGACGTTTTCAAGGGTACCAATTCAGATTTGATTGCTAGAGGCTCTCCAAAGAGAAACTTTCAGTTTAGTGTTGAGCAAAGGCCATTGGAGAATATACCAAAAGCAGCACCAGAAAGTTCATTAGGTTATAGTTTTTCAGTGCCACCTCCTGTGTCCCAGGGTGTATTCAAGGATGAGTCTCTGATTATTCACCAAGAGCATGAAGAAGAAATTAATGAAGTTAGTGAAAATTGTCAAGATGAAGAAATTGCTGAGGCCAAGCTGAAGTTGTTCTTAAGGTTTTTATGCCTTGTTTCATTTCAGAATTTATATTTTTACTTACACATGAAATGTTTGCATGTATGTATTATTTATTACTATTTTGACGTTTTTTTGCTGATGTCTTCCTGTCAGATTATGGAGGAGGCGAGCATCAAAATTAAGAATGTTACGTGAAGAAAGGCAATTAGCATCAAATGCTGCACTAGACTCTATGCCATTGGGTCCCCCGATTCAACATTATTTAGATGTAAGTATGACAGAATTTTTGTGATTTTTTTGTGAACATGAATCTTTGACATGGTTTATTTATTTTTGACTTTGGTGGTTCCCTTTTTTGATGTAGCGACCTGGCAACTTTGATAAGTTTGACATTGATATAGCTATGAGGGAGAGATATGAAAAACAGGAGAAATCATGGTCAAGACTTAATGTTTCTGATATAGTTGCCAGTACACTAGGCAGAAGAAATCCAGATGCTAAATGCTTGTGCTGGAAAATTATTCTATGCTCTCAGATGAATAGTGGACATGAAATGGGGGCAGCAGGCACTTGGTTGACCTCAAAGATCATGCCTTCTAGTGATGAAGATGTGGTTTTTTCATCTCCTGGCTTGGCAATATGGAGGAAATGGATTTATAGTCAATCTGGCATCAATCCTTCCTGCTACCTCTCTGTAGTTAGGGATACAGCATTTGGTAGTCTAGATGAGGCAGTATCTGGGGCAGGTGCTGTTATGTTTCTTGTCTCTGACAGCATCTCATGGGAACTTCAGAGGTCTCATCTTCATACTCTTCTGATGTCAATTCCATCTGGGGCCTGCTTGCCTCTTCTGATCTTATGCGGATCATACGATGAAAGGTTCTCTTCTGCTATAATTAATGAACTGGGCCTTCAAAACATTGATAACTTGAAGATTAGTAGCTTTCTGCTTGTTTTCCTCAACGAAAACCAGCGGATGGAACACTTGAGTGGATTTTTCAGTGATACAAGATTAAGGGAAGGGCTGGAATGGCTGGCCAGTGAATCACCCTTACAACCCAACATTGGCTGTGTGAAAATACGAGAACTTGTTCACGCCCATCTTAATTTCTTCCCAGCGTTGCAGGGCATTGTCATCAACTCCAACTTCGGGGGGCCTAATGACTGCATCTCATTGTTCAACGAAGCCTTAGATCGCTCAATAAAGGAAATCACTGTTACTGCCAGTTCTAATCCCACTGGTTGGCCATGTCCAGAAATTGGTTTACTTGACAATTTTAGTGATGAAGATAGAGTAGTGAAAATGTGCTTGCCAGCTTTGGGATGGAGCTCAAACGAGAAAACTGAACCAATTATTCGTGCTTTGCAAAACTGCAAGCTCCCTACTTTTCCCGGTGATTTATCCTGGTTAGCCGAAGGTTCTAAAGTTGGACAGGAGATTGAGAACCAGAGAAAACAGCTTGAGAATTGCTTGATCCAGTACTTGACTCATACTAGTAAGACTATGGGAATTTCTTTGGCAACAAAAGAGGCTCGTGTCACAATGCAAAGCTGCGCCAGGCTTGAGCTACGTGGCTCAAATTACCACATAGTTCCTCATTGGGGTATGATTTTTCGTAGAATTTTCAACTGGCGTTTAATAGGATTATCTAGCAGGGAAATCTCCATGGCTTACATCTCAGAACATCATCATGTTGCTCTTCCAAATGTGAGCCCTCAAACATGGCTATCTTATTATCCTGACACTTCTTTAGATGAAATAATCAGTGTTAGCTGCAACTCTCCTCTTCCCGTTAAGCATCAACCACTTCAACGTCTTCAAAGGAGGGTTTCAAATGATGTATTCCATGCCACTGTTAACCAGAGCGACGCTGAAACCACTCTTCAGCTCCATAAATCACCTACCACGGATTCAGCTACAACAATTTTTGATGCCAAACCAAATAGAGAAGCTGACAAGTTAAGCAAGCTATTGGAGCAATGTAACTTGCTGCAGGATAGCATAGATAAGAAGCTTTTTGTATACTACTAATGCCCACTGCACACTCTTCACCATTTTTTGTATCTATCCAAACTAAACTAAATCTTCATTTGTAGGAAATTTTGTACAATAAGTAAATTCTCATTTTTTTCGATTTCATTTGATAAAATCAAAATTTATATCTAAATTATCAAAATTTATATCTAACCATGACAATTATTAGTATTCATAATGAGAGTATAAAAAATATTTTTTTCCTAAAAGTATTTTACGTTTGCGATTTTTTTTTTTTATAACTAAACTCGAAATATACATCCCCTCCCTACCCATATATCTCCGAAAATATATTAAGTTCAAGCCAATATTTAATAAAATGTTTCTTCTAATTACTAGTATTTATATATTAGACTATGTATTCCACTTAACTAAAAACGAATCTATTTATTAGCATCTATACACACTATTTTAGGTGTTCGATTCTTCTGATACCGTAAGTGAAACAACTGTCTCAAATTGGATTTGTATAAAATTGATTTCTTAGGTATAAAAAATGATATTAATTCAATATTCTACGTTTACATTAGTTTTCCTTTGAAACTAACTCCGTAAATTTTTCCTTCCCTAATAATTTTACATTAGTTCTTTTTTTTTTTTTTTTCATCTACCCATTGAAATTCAATTTTAAATTTTTTAATTGAACTAAATTTTTATTTTTTAATTTTTTTCTTCCCTTATAATTTTACATTATTTTTTTTTTTTTTTTTTGTCATCTACCCATTGAAATTCCATATTAAAGTTATTAATCGAACTAAAGTCTTATTTTTGCATGTTTCGCAGAACTTGATCTTAAAAGATAACTTTTACGATATTTTCTCTAATATTTACGTGGCATGGCAATTACATATGAGTATATAATTTACTTTCATTTAAACACTTATTCCGCAAATTAGACCTTTTTAACAATTTTAGATCATATCAATAAGAAATATTAGATAAACTAATTTTAAGGGTTATTTGTTAACTTGGTCAATCATTTTGTAATTTTTTTTTAATTTCAGATGCCAATTTCATTGGCGATTTATAATTTTAGAGACTATGTTATTTATTTCAAGAACCAACTGATCTTTACATTAAAATTTCAGACACCATATTAAAATTACAGTATGTTATATTTATATTTACATATGTTTTCCAATAATAGTCTTTTTTAAGTCTTTTTAATTGTTTTAAATTAGTTTTTTCAACAATGTGGTATATATGATTGAGATGATATATTAATACGTGTATTAAAAAAAAGAAGAGACGCTATAAAAGTATCATCTCTTTGTTTTCTTTCAAATTCATTTATTCAATTCTTAGTAGTTGAAAAAGTATAAGAATTTATAGAATAATTTATAACAACAATAATTAAAATTTAAAATTTCTTTTATATAGATTATAATCATAATTTCACTTATTGAGACAAGTTTACTAAAATAGTTATTTTCAATAAATACAAACATTCTCTCAATAAAAATTTAAGATAAATAAAAAATGAAAAAAATTATTAATTTAAAATAAAACTACAATTGTTTTGAAATGAATATAGGGGTATTTTGGAGAGAAGGGTTCTTTTAAAGTGCATATTAAATAAAAAGCATGTGTGGGTCTTTAAGGTTCTTCCATAATGGTATACACCAAATAACATGGTACTCTGTTTAAGGATATTGCTCATCAATGTTGCAGTATGGTCCATCCATGCCAGAGGGACTCATCATCACTGTCATATTGCATTGCATTTAATCATTCTTTAAACCATTTTTGAAATATAAGAATTTCCCAATAAAGGAGGTAAACATTAAACAGGGTTATGTGCCTTCTCCCCCATGCCATTCACATTATTATTATATCCATTAATGACTTTAGGTGCCAAAATAAATAAAATAAAATATTAAAATCGATAAATACACAACCACCAATAAGTCTTGATAAATTGTATGACAAATATCTAAATAAAATACAAATTAAAAACTAAAGAAAATTAACCTAATGAGTTAACCAAACTCAACCCACCCTCAATTCACAAAATAAATAAACAAATAAAAGAATTGGATTAAGTTGAACCCCGTTTTGAAAGTTAAAAATCCCATATCAACCTTAAAGGAGCCAACTCATTGGCTTGAACTCATTTTATCGTTCCTAATTCACATTCATGCTGTCTTTTAAACAATTTTAATTTTTTAAATTACGAAATAAATTGACACGAAATTCTGTTTTTTGATTAATTTTATGCTAGAAAAATAATATAAAATTTTCATCTTAATGGTATGCAACGCTACTGTAAATGGAAATGAGAAATCAGGACAAGAATTCATTCTTCTAAAATTAATCTTAAAATAACTTTATCCATGATGCTTTCAAAGAAACAAACCTAAGAAAATCAGGTATAACTAAATTAAACTTGTGTTTAATGTGCACAAATTACCTTTCAACACATTCTGATCTCAAAGATCAAAGATAAAATAGTTTCATGGCACTCAACAATCAGTACCGTTTGAGACTTTGTAAAATCAATCATAAAATAGATTTGCTGTGCTGAAAAGATGCTTCCACTTCTATAATAAAGTCAGCATTTTGTTATTGACCTTCTGAAGCTATTTCATTATTTGCTAAATGAGAATACGATTTGCAATTATTTGTAGTTATTAAGTGGTAGCAACACTCTAATACTATTATTTAAAAAGTCGTGTAAATTCTCTAAAACAATTTATTTTACGGAATCGCAACACAATGAAACAGTAATTTACAACAATTGGGGTTCTTAAAATGAGTTAATTTCTAATAGTGCCAACCATTCATGGAGACCAGTCACTAATTTGCAGCAAAGACATGAAATTAATCATGAAAAGCAATAAAAAGAATTCAGATGTTTCTAAAAGATACAATGGATCCAGCATGAGAACGAGGATAATGGATTTACATTTTAAATAGCACATGGCTTGCCTTCCAAGTTGACCATTGACTACAGAGTAATTCAAATAGTAGTAGTCAATTAGTCACCAGCCAAACTCCTTTCTCCTAAGTTATTTATAGACCTCATTCCAAAGTTTATATTTGGGGAGTGGAGGTGTAGAGTTAGACACTCAGCAGGACAAGTTTTAGTGTTACTCCTGAAGTGCTTCTGTATGGTTATGACAAGCAACTTGAATTAGTAGAAGATTGAGAACAGAAAAAAAAATGACCATTAATCATTTGTGCTTTCTACATTCTGAAAAGGATCCTTCAGCTGCCAAGATAATGCACCTCAAACCAGCAACCATCAGCAGCCTGACAAAATTGGGTCAGCATTTTGGCTTAATGAATAGTAGTGGCAAACGAGCAAAGTCTATGGCTGTAATGCAAAAGATTGAAGAGTAGACAGCGAAATGTACCATCAAGGAGAAAGTACCAGCATACATCCTGTAGCTTCCATAAACCTCTCTCCTATCACTGTAAATAGAAAAGGGGGGAATGAAATGAAATGAAATAAAACTATAACAAAATCCTAATCAACTTGCTTCATTTTAACACATTCTCAAGTTGAAATTTATCAAAAATCATAAAAATTGTGCAGGTCTTACTACTCCCTACTTAATGAACCTAATAAACAAGTTTCTAGTTTTCAAAAAATTTTAACCAACAAGGAGTGTGTTGCTAGAAAACTTCACTGATCAATATGAAACAATGCTACTGTAACTGTACCAATTCAATAGATGCTTGACATGCTGGAGAGGGGACCACTATGGCTGGGCTTCTATTTGAGACCACATGCTGTGGACAGGACTGTAAATCAGAGAAGCCATTCCTGACCGAACGATAAACATCTAACCCAGTAGTGGCAGATAATTCAGACGCTCCCTTTACCCTCTTGCTCTTGGTCCTTGTTACAGTACTGACATTGACCTCGCCTGATCCAAGTCCAGATGTACCTGACTACATAAAAAATCAAAAGATTAGATAAAAAAGTTATAAGATGAGATAGATTCAAATGATTTTAATCACAAAGGGAGTTTAGCTCTTCCATACAACATAGCACTAATTAAGGGAAAGCATTTGAGAGACAAAAGGGTAAATATTGCTGTGTGTTTTGTTAATAAAAGTATAAGTTTCTTGAGGTTGGTAAACTATAGATCCCAATTCGGTAGCCAAGAGTAACCAAACCTGAAAGCTGACTAAACTTAATCATTGGTCATTTATAAATCTCTAACGAAATTTAAATATAGTATTACAGGCATTTAAAACTTCAATCCAGAATAGGAATAGCCTGAGAAACTTCTCCACAGAAAAGGTCAGTTCTTATCACCACTAAACATTTTGGGGCATCGGGCAGTGGGGGGTTGAGATTATTTAGGGACATTGTAAGTCTAAAATTTATACCGAATACTAAATGAAGAAAACATAGATAAGATAAGGCAAAAGAATTACTCAAGTAATCATACATTAGGCAGGCCTTTGATCTGAACAATAATAATTGTTATATCATCGGTTCGACCCTCATGTTCTAACCATAGTTTATATGACTCTCCAGCAATGGCAGCACATGCATCACGGGGATCTGAATAGCTTGCTGCCTGCATGATAAAAGAAATCATATAATTCATCAAGATAAGACTTTGAATAGTAGTTCTACTTATCAACCCTAGTGCTAAAATTAGACGTGCTAACTAGTGGGAGGTAATTTGTACACAAACAGTTCACAATAATTTGTGGAAATGTATTAAATAGGACAACAAACATTGGATATTTGTATATGCTAATAATGCAAATAATCAAAGATGATCAGAAGCAAGCTGTGGGATATTTATTTTTTTCTCACTAAACAACCTACACAGGTTGAGATATGAATTATTAACAATTAATATTTAGTCCTGTGAACCATTTACAGATCAAGGTTACATAATTCTGTCAGTTAATACAGATGAAAAATAATAGGCCTTAAAAAGAAACCTCAATTAAAATTCATCTTAAATATGAATACAACACTAAAGTTATGAGATTACATTAACTAATATACCATTAAAACAGGTCTTACGATAAATATAGTAAGTAAAATTCATCCAATGAAGATATTATCAAAATAATTACTAAAGTTTATAAATCAGCAAGAGGTTGCAGGCCATACCATATCAACAACAGTTTGGCTGGAGAGGAACTCAAACACACCATCACTTGCAACAACAAAGAAAAGATGGTTAGGTGTAAGCTGAACCGTTGACACCTCAGGAACAGCAATTACACCAATAGTCTCAGCCAACATATCCCCTACACTCCTTGTAAATGCAGCTCCAGGAACCATCCCATTCTGAACCCACAACCTAGGAGGATCATCACCCTGACTCTCTTCATCACCCCAAGTCTGAATATCCGGATCCTTATGCCCTTCCACCTGATCAACACTCAAAACCCTTGCCCCACAAAGCTTCACTCTCTCATACTCATCTCTCCTAAACGGTGTCTGATCAGTGGACAAGTCCTCGGCAACAACCCGGTTCCCATCCTTAACAGCCAGCACCGCTCTCGAATCACCAACATTAGCAACATAAAGGGTATCCCCAATAACCAGCACCGTAATTGCAGTGGTGCCACTCAAAGAATCATCAATCTCACTCTTATGCAAGTCCTCATTCGTGGTCAAGAATGCAGAAGTGTAAGCCTTAACAGGGTCCTCCAACAATGCAAAGTCACTTGACAAATTTTCCACCAACCTATCCTTAACAAAGTTCGAACACTGGGCACCAAATTCGCCATGCCCATCATAAACACCAAAGAAATGGACACTCGGGTTACCTTGGAACTGTGTCCTAATACAGAAACTATCCTGGTTTTCTTTATCAGGTGAATCAGGATAGTAACCCCTCTGAGTGAGCACAGAGTATTCTAAAGTGAAGTTATGGGAAGGAACAGGAACAAATTGAAGTGAACTCTGAGTGAGAACGTGTTTCCTCTGGGTACTGTAAGGGCCAAGTTCTCTGAAGTCTCTGGAGCCAGCCACTGAAGGTGAAGGGTAACGGGTACAGCACTTGCCATGGACACAACCCATGTTTGAATGAGAAGCTAAAACAAGGCCAGGAGAATAAGAAACAGAAAGCAAAGGTCAATGTAGCTCCAAGATTGAAACTTGGAGAAACATGAAGAAACAAAAACAAACCCTAGTGACAAGGAGGGGTGAAAAATGGGATTTTGAGGGGATTGTGGTGAGAGGCTGACAAAAAAAGAAAGGGTTCGTCAAGAATTATGGAGAAGTGAACAAAAAATGGGAATGATTTGAAGGAGGCCACAGAAAGTAAAAAGGGGGTGGGGGTGGGAAAAGGAGAACCCTAGAGGGAGAGGAAGGGTTGCCCCACCAAAAGAAGGAGACATTTTGGGGTTTGATCAAAGGAAAATGGGTGGGTTGGCATTGAGAACGTGTGGAGTGGGGCTGGCGAAAGGGAAAGGAAGAATTGTACTTTTCGTTTGGGAGCAGAGAGGGAGCATAGCATCGAAGGAAAATGGTGGAAGGAAGCAAAACTCCAAAGGGAATGGGTTTGTGGTTTGTTCTCCCGAGAGAATGACAGTGACACACACGCACACACACTCACAGGGACACCATTTCAGATTCTATTCTATTCTATGAGTGCATGTTTGGTTTTCTCTACCAAGAAACCCCTTATTCCAAACTCTTTCTATTATTAAACATTTCTTTCTTTCCTTATAAATTATTTTTTATTCAATTCTTTCATAATCATTTTTCACTCAATAAATAATAAATACTTTTACTTTTAACGGACATTCATAAATTTTCCTCTTTAATAGGTATTAACGGGTCAATTTTAAAACATGGGAAATTTATTTACAGTTTTGGGATTTAAAACATTTAGCAAAGGTTCGTGTAAATTGGCTACCAATGACCATTTAACTCTGTAAAATATTATTTTAAAGTTTATTTATAGAAACAATACAATTATTTGCACTAAAACTTAAACTTGTCTCAGTTGAAAATATATTGAAAAGAAATTAGCCCATTAATGAGCTATTTAATTAAAGTCGTGAATTGATCCTCTAATCAATTGAGGAATGGTTGGTGCTGAGTCATTAAGTGCCTCATATTTTGCAGTTCAATCTCGAATTATTGAGACATCACTTTCAAGTTTCAAAGGGAACTGATATGCCAAAAGAAAGATGTTTCAAGTAAACTTTCCATCTCATGCTTCCTTTTATCATGGCTACAAAATGCTATTGCACTTGTGAGGATTTTTTAATATTACAATTATAAAAATCGTTTTCAATAATTATATTGTCATGTTATAGACAATAAATCACGTAGTGATGGAGAAGTAGCAACAGGAGAACAATGGGACGTTTGATAATATAACAGGAAAAAAAAAACCACTCATCCCATTTCCAATTATTTAATTATCCAAGAATGGATCAAGAAAAATAAAATGGATGATCATTAACCACATATTAATAGTAATAAATAATAATTATTATTATTATTATAATCCAACAATTCAGTCCATTTGCATTTATTTATTTATTTATTCATTTATTAGAATGGAAGGATTGAATTGGATTTAGGCACGAATGGATTGATTAGATTATATATATATATAATTGAGTCCAAAAAAACATACTAAAATCCCTTAGGAAATAGATAGAGTGGAACACCATTGAATATAAGTTTTGTAATCAAATTAATTATGCCTGGCTAGCTTGTCAAAATCATTTAATGTTTATAAAATCAATCATTTCTAAATTATTTAATTAATAAAAAAAATAAACAATCACAACTCCAGTACCAAAATCATTAAATATATATAATCCCGATTTAAATTGATACTTTTTAACAAATTTAAGTGTATGTATAAGCTCAAAACATTCATCAATCACTTAATCTAATAGCATCATCAAACAAATATCAACCAATAATCTTTCTCATTAGGAAAGTTCTCATTGTTTAGAATAAATTAACCAACAAATCAAATAATCAAATCTCAATCACATTTATAAAATTTAATGAGAAATATATATTCTAAACTTTTATGTTCACTTTACATCTCACACCAGAATAGGAATGATAACGGGTACCAGTAATGTCTATGCACTACTCATCTCATCACAAAAATTCATTCCGTTATCCATCTCATTACGCGTAAGGAATTACTCGCAAATTCTTTTTTAACCAATATATTTTTTATTTTTAAATTAAATTATTTAAAAACATTTCTTTAATATAAACGTTTAATTTTAAAATAAAATTCAAATAAAATTGCACATTAATATATTTATATAAATAAATTTAGTATTTCTAAAAGATAAATTTATACCAAAGTATACATTTTTAAAAATTAATCCTTTTAAAAATAACTTTAATTTATCAAGTCTAGATAAAAGAATATAAATATTTAAAATCAAATTCTAAATAAGTCTTCCATAATTAATATTTTTTTATTATATCTTTATTTTTATTGCTGAATATTTTTAAAAAATATCTAAAAAAAGTTAAGTAATAATGATTAGTAGGTATTCATGAATTAAACATCATGATATCATTATTCGCTCCATCAAGAAATTAGTAATTAAAATACTTTTAAAAATATTCATCTATTACTTATTACAAAGTTTTTGAAGAAAGATGTTTTTCTCATCTACGTATAATCACAAAAACTTAGATATAATTACGAAAATTTACAGATAAAAGCAAGTCAGGAAATGAAACTTAAAAAAAAAAAAAAAAAAAAAAAAAAAAAAAAAAAAAAAAAAAAAAAAAAAAAAAAAAAAAAAAAAAAAAAAAATAAAAAAAAAAAAAAAAAAAAAAAAAAAAACTCATTCAAATATAAGATTATTCTATACCTTCCCACATTCTAAACCAAATGCTCTAAGAAAAAAAAATTAAAACCATCCTCAAAAATATAAAAAGATGTAAGATATTCCGTATATTTATAGAGATTAAATATTTAAAAATGAAACATTAATTAATTTAAGACTGTATACAAACTTTAAACAACAAATATTCATTCTCCTTCTAAAGTTAAACTTTCTCACTAGACTATAAAATGTCGTTACACTAATGATTTAGTTTTGAAGAAACAGTATATTAAAAGTATTTAATATTTTTTATTTAAGTTCTTATAATTCTAATAAAATTAATATTGATAAAAAAAACGTACCTTAGTTTAAGTAGAGTCATCAATTTCAAAAAATGAAAATGGTCAGTTTAAAAATTTATAATTGACATTTATTATAATTAATCAAATCTTAAATCTGTCTTCTTCAAAAATATTAAAATTTAAAATATAATTATTTTTCAAAGACATTAGAATTGCAAACTAGCATTCAAGTCCTTTTCTCTAGTATTATAAATTAAGATTGGAAACCATTCATAATGATTTAATTCACATAGATGAATTATGATGATACAAGTAGCTAAATTTGAAAATGATATGGTTTACAAAGTTGAAACTAATATTATTTTTTCTTATACACGAGTTATTTTAGGTATTTTTTTCTATAAATTTAATATCACTTTTAATTTGGTCGTAGGTTTTGGTTTTATCCTTTGAAGTTGAAACGGATTCAATAAAATATAAGAAAGAAGGAAAATTTACTGTTTCTCATTCTTTAAATCCAGCTATCTTGTTTCAAAAATTTTGTTTTAAATGTTAAAGTGTTTTTAAATGAGAACACGCAGTGACTCACAGTACATTGAGTTATTTTCTTTCATATTATAATGAGTTGTTTTAATTTTTTCTTAATTTCATTTTTTAATTAAAATAACAAGGAAACAGGAGAATCCTAATTGAAAAAGTTCCAACATCTTCAACAATGTTTCCTTTCATTTCTTCGCCACATTAAAAGTGACTTCTGATATCTTCGCCACATTAAAAGTGACTTCTGATATCTTTTACAATTTTTTTTTTTCAAAATTTAAGATAATTAAAATACATTTAATTTATTATATATCAAACTTGATATTATTTCATATTATTGTTGAAATATTTTTTAATTATTTTTAATCTTGCATTTATCTTTTACTTTTGATATATATATTATGTCCATCACATGGATGTATTATGTGATTTTATGTTTAAAGAGATACTAATATAGTCTGAAATATAATGTTATATGACATATTCATTCCATGAACTAGATAAATTATTTAAAGTATACACTTATTAAATATAGGAAATGGGAAAAAAAATGAAACTTGCTGGCTGTGGGGTTCGAACCCACGCGCACTTATGTGCAGAAGATCTTAAGTCTTCCCCCTTAACCACTCGGGCAAACCAGCTCAATGAAAATACTTTTGAAACAAAATATATTCATTATTTTATTAAATAAATACAGTTTTCCATCTCCATTTAAATTTATAAGTTAATTTTAAATTTTTAATATTTTTTTCCTTAGTCCTCTTTCTTATCTAATCTAAATAATACTAGATAAGAATAAAACAAAACTGTTTATAATGCTTGTAAAGTGGGTTTCATGGAACTTTCTTTGCTTTCACTCCCATCTTATTTGTTATTTTTTTCTTCTCAAAAATAGCCTTTTTATTATACAACAAGGTGTGTTTTTATTTTATTAGGAAGAGCACTCGCCTGTAGATAACAAATTTTTTGTTATGCATTATGCACGATAAAAGTGTTTTTATTTTTTTAATTATCTATTCCAACCTAAAATCACATTTTCGCAATGAATAATATACAATAGAAATACGTTTGAATTACATTAGAAAATTTGAATATCAATAAAAACATAGAAAAGAAAAATAGAATTAATGATAAAATGATAATTTGGTTCATTTTTGTAAAATTAAGAGGGTCTGTTTCAAAATTACTCATGAAACGGATGGACTTTTCTGGGTACTTGGAAACTTTCATGAAAGACCACTCCATGCTAATGGAGCAGAGAGACATTTTTTTTTTTCCTTCTAACTTTAGCCTATTAACCTTTCACCAAACCATATGACCTGTTTCACCAAATAAACTAACAAACCTTACCATTTCTACTGTACCAAGTTAATACAATTAATCAACTAACACACTTTACCACATAAACAATCCACTAAACCAAAATACAGACAACTAGTAATGGCATAATTAACTAAGAAAGGTTCAATATTAACCATCAACAAAATCAAATTGGTCACTCCCATCTTACATAGTTAACATATAAGCAAAATAACTTGCACAACTAACATAATTAACCAAGGAATAAACTTAACCACATTAATAACCCACTAGATCAAATTACCCACTTTAGCTAACAAAGTTAACCAAGTAACAAATCTAAGCATATTAACTATTTACTGAACAAAATTACCCACTCCATCAAATATATTTACCCAAGTAATAGACTTAACCAAATAATATACCTAACTAGTACAACCAACAATCACGGAGAAATAATATTACTCAATTAATCACATAACTAGATTAACCACAAACCAAATAACCCACTCTAGAACCAAATGTTCGTACCTTTGTTACGGAATGCTATGGGTGTAGACAAGCTCTTCTATTCTCCTACTTCATGATTTTTCTTATTTCCATTTCTGCCGTTATAACCTTTATTAGAGTAGTAAAAATCCAACTGTCTAAATGGATAACACTTATGAACCAAACTTTTTATTTAATAATCGGAGTTTGGACGCTCTCCTTATGAAGTATCTCCATCAAATTTGTTCAACCTTACTCAATCCAGTTTTTGTAAATGATTAATATACTCAATTCACAGTTTTAGCTAATCGTGTTCAAGGATTCACCACTGAGATTGTTTTAGATTGTTTTGTGGGTGACCTTAAATAAATAAGCAGTACCTGTTGTTACACTTGGAAGAGGATGATAATATTGACATTCAACTTATCACATAATGCCATCAATTTATCACTTATATTTTTCTTAACTTGATTCTAAGATCAGGATATCATCAAATATCGGTAAAAGAATAGAATAAACATTAAACTTCTTTCAGAACTAATCAATTTCTTTATAAATGACTTGTTATACCATTTGAATTGGGTAATGTCACTGCAACTTTTCAAAGCCTTATAAACAAAGTATTTCAAGTTATCTTAGTTTTATCTTTGTGTATAGCCCCTCTTGGTTTTCTCATTTACAATTTGGAAGAGGTTTTAAAACTACTACAACAGCACAAGTTGTTTGCAAGAATGTCCAAGTGCTCCTTTGTATTTGTATAATAGTAATGTGGCATGACAACTAATACAAAGAATGAAAAAAAAAAAAAAAAACCACAGGGACCAAATAAAACAAATTTGGTTTTTTTATTTTTTTTTTTATTATTCATTCTTTGTATTAGTTGTCATGCCACATTACTATTATACAAATACAAAGGAGCACTTGGACATTCTTGCAAACAACTTG